>Ga0180732_1000774_pt1 | contig 23647 bp, 26 predicted proteins | sample KR11_01MetaG_FD_148674 | JGI IMG/M metagenome (GOLD analysis project Ga0180732, IMG submission 148674) | Groundwater microbial communities from the Olkiluoto Island deep subsurface site, Finland - KR11_0.1 MetaG | ecosystem: Environmental > Aquatic > Deep subsurface > Groundwater | place... | reverse complement strand
GATAGGTTTATAAGCTAGGGCGTGTATAGTATTACTATGGGAGGTGTAAGAATAATGCAGGATAACAAGGAAGCTTTGTTGAAGGAGATAGCGGATATCCGTGTAAAACTTAAAGATTTAGAGAAACAATGGAAAGGCATGGGTAGCATAAAATATCATCATGTTTGTCCATTCTGTGAGGCGCAGTGGGATGGTCGTAAAGAGAAAATCAAGGAATGTTTGTATTGTAAAGCACGGATACTTGGGCCTGACAATCAGGATTGGGAATGGATTATAGACCCTGAAACAAAGATGAAAACTAAGGTTAGAAAAATGGTTTAGATATTTTGAGGCACATACTTTTGAAAGGAGGTGAAGGAGATGGAGGCAAAACATATGGAGGAGGTGGCTCAGGAGATTTTGAAAAAAAGGCAGGAGCTTAGGGTATTGGAGAAGGAGATTAGAGATTTCAATAAACCAAGGTTTCAGCATGAATGTCCAAAGTGCGGCACTAAATGGGTGGGAAACAAGGAGAAAATCAAGGAATGCTGTTTTTGTCACAGAAGGATTGACTATGTGGACAAATGTAAGGAGGCCTGTGCAAGGTTTGATGAGCTGGTGCGGAGCAAGGGAGAGATTGTTAAGGAGCAAAGGGCGGATGCGGATAAGAAACAGGAGCTGCGAAGGATATATTGTTTTAGAGTTAAGGATGAAGGCATTGAATATGTGAAAAGGCAGGGAGGTGAAGAATTGGAACGTAAGCTGTTGCTGGGAAGCTATGAACTTTTGAAGGATTGGGATTGGAAAGGTTTCTTGAAGGAATATGTACGGATTTAATGATGATGAGGATGATAGAGGTGTTGATGGCAACGGTGACAAACAATGGTTATGCTGATATAATCTAGGTAGTAAGTGAGATGCCTTTCTAATTGGATGTTGAAGCCGCAGTTGGAGCATTCATTTGCTGGTATTTTATAGGCCAGATGATGTAGGGTTTGATAGTCTTTTTGTTCCTCTTCAGTTTTTCTACAACCGTAATGTAACATTTTAATCGTTCCAGTACACAAATAGACATGACCGTGCAATATGCTCCAATATGCTTGAGGTATGCTTTGAAACATAATTGGTATGCTTGGGTATGACTGACAAACATACTTTTATGTACGGAATTAGACCTAAAGTTGAACTTCAGAGGAGCCCCTTTTTGTTTTCCATGTTCTTTTATATATTCTTTCCTATATATCTAGATATATATAGAGTATATCCTAATAGGTAGGAGGATAGAGATGGGGTGTGTGTGCAAGAAAACGGAGCCCTCTACTTTATTTATTATAAAGTCCAGCAAGGCTCGGCAAGGCAAGGCCAGCAAAGCCCAAAACAAAAGGGCTTCCGCCCTTCTTTCTGCATCTTGAGCACCAAAATGTCACCATTTCCCGGAACTCACGTTCACCAGTGCCCGGTTTCGCCTTTGCTTCATCTAATAAGCTTATTTGGCAGACCTCCTTAATTCTTTTGCAATTTCGGCTAATCTACAAGGTACGCATATTATTGGTGTTGCATCAGAGAACAAACAATCACGGTCTTTTTCATAGTGACACTTCATGTTTTGGCTTCCCTCCTTAAAAGCTTTGCCGCTCTACGATCCGCGAACACAATCACAATCAATAATGACACTGCAGTGGCTATGAAACCTATCATCACAATCATGTTTCATCAACATTTCAACATATAAATTCGGTATATTTAAATGTTTCTATGGGTTCATGAATACATGGATGCATGGGTGCATGACACCGTGACTCATGAATTCATGAGGTAATGGGGGTTTTCATCAATTCAACATGCCCGGCAAGGTTCCGTAACCAATAAGTTTATATAGGCCATTGATTCTTTATATCATAGAGGTGAGAACCCTTGAAAACTTGTAAATATGTATCTTTGAATGAGGCTACGGTTAAAAAAGTTAATGATTGGCGTCGTGGACAGGAGGTTATCCCATCCTTTAGCGGTGCATTAGAAACCTTGATTCTATTAGGATTGGATTGTGAGGTTGTAAATGGTGAGGATGCGGAAGAAGAAACGGAAGGTTGAGGCAAGGCAAGCCTTTCCTAACCGAAGCAAGAGGCAAGGCCAAGGCTTGGCTAGGATAGGTTCGGCACGGAACGGCTCGGCAGACTTGTCTTCAGACTTGAGTCGTACGACTTGCGATGAAAACTTTGAAAAAAAAAGAGATTATTTTGTTCTCACATCGTATTGCTTGATAAATTCGTTGATAGCTGCAATTCGACAGAGTTTTTTGAATGCTTCGCTGAATGAAATGTGTTTTTGAGCTGCATAATTGAATACTGCGTCATCTTGTAGTGAAACGATTAAGTTGCATTTTATTCTGATAACTTCAACGTACATGAGTGTCACGACACAAAAAAAGAGAGAGTTTAGAAGACTCTCACAAATTCATATTTCGTTCTTCTTGAGTCTTCTAGAATGTTGTAGTACACACAAAGCTTGTGCTTGTCTTGTAGTGTTTTCTTGATAGCTGCTGAGATGTTTTCAGCTTGCTTTTGAGTTAGCAACTGTGAGACTGTGAAAAGTCTCTTACGAATCTTATCACCGTACGCACCACCGCATGTTTTGTGCAATTGCATGATTGATTGTGCGTTGAATTTTGCGTTTACTGCGAGTTTTGAAATGTAGTCATCTACTAGAGAGTCTGCGATTTTCTGCGTTAACGCAACTTGTTCATTCTGTGCGTTCGTGTACATCGTAGCATTGTAGACTTTATAGTTGTCTTCAGCTATGTCATCTATCATGTATGCTCGATGTTGCTTAATGACTGCACGTTTATCTTCTGCTAGCTGTGCTTTCGACTTGTAGACTATCATGTTTTCGCGAAGCTTGACAGCTTGAGTAGTTGTACTCTTAGTTGCATTTTTCTTTTCTTCTATTTTTGTTGTTGATTTGTTCTGTGTACTCTGCGCTACATCACTCTTAGAGTGTGTTTGCGCTAGTTTTGCGTCTAACTCTGCGATAAGCGCAGCGTTTGACGATTTGTTGTTTGACTTCATATTTATCAACGTAGTGACATTGTATGCACTACTATATAAGCTTATATGTGAAAACGAAATGTTTATATAGCACGCGAAATGGGCGTTATATTATGACTTGTGTCTTATGATGTCAGATGATATATGATGTATTAATAGATGAAACAGATGATTTATGTCTTATGACTTACGATTGAATCTGATGTCTTACGATGACGTATGCATATCACTTTCGCGTATCGTAAGAAACGCTATAAGAAAAATATTGGAAATAGAAAAAGTCAATATTTTTAAACTTCTACGACACATAAACCGAAAAGTTTATATACTTCTTAATACTCTATATACCTGAGGTTCTTATTCATGGATGAATGTATTATATGTGGTAATTCAATAATTCAAAGTAATTACAAAAAACTTAGAAAATACTGCAGCAGCGAATGCCTTCATAAAGGCGAACTATTAAATCTTAAAAGAAAACGATTAGAAAAACACAAGTCAAAATATTGTGTAATTTGTAAAAAAGAAATTCCAAAATATTCTCCACAGATTAAATACTGTAGCAAAGAATGTTATAGAGTACAAGAAAGGGAAATTTATAAAAAGAATTATAAAAGTTTAAAACGAGACAAAATAATCGAAACTGGTAAGCAGAGGGCGCAAAGAATTAAACTAATGCTTTTTGAACATTATAGCGGAAAGCCGCCAATGTGTGCATGTTGTGGCGATTCTCATTTAGTATTCTTAAGCTTAGACCACATAAATGGAAGAGGATGTAAAGATAGAGCAGACCTTAAACTAACAGGAACAAATTTTTACATTTGGTTAATTAAAAATAACTTTCCAGAAGGGTTTCAAATATTATGTATGAATTGTAACCATGCTAAATCTAATCATAAACAAAAATTCTGTCTTGTTCACCATCCAGAATTATATACTGGGTCACAAATTTCATCTTAGTATCTTTTCCTGGAACCAAAATGCTTATATATCACAGATGTGCATATATACGTAAGGTGATACGCATGAAATATGAACATCTCGAACTCTTCCAGTCTACGAGCTATGGCCGAGAATGCCCGCATGGTTTATCAATATCTATAGAATTCAAAAACAAAACCGATAGAAATGCATTTGTGTCGCAGCTTCGCAAAATTCTTGATCCGCCGGTGATGCGCAAATGAATTGCCCTCGTTGTTCCGCAGAACACGTTGTCAAATGCGGTTTTAAAATGCATGCCAATGGAACAAAGTTGCAGCGTATGCAATGCCTCGGCTGCGGCCGCTACTTCCTCACAGAATACATTCCGCCCATGCCCAAGCCCTGCGCAGCCTCACTCGCAGCTTTCTGAACCAAAACCTTTATATAGCACCGCCTGCATATATATCTATTGCCCACGGAGCACCGCGCATGTAATGAAAGTGGGCTCAAAATTTTTTCGTGATAATATTATGCGGAAGCATTTTCCTAATGTTATCGGGCTGATGCTCACTATAGTATCTGGGTTCGGCCTATACATCTGGTCAGTGTGGCAGCACGATGTTCTTGCCGCGCCGCGCATTGCCGATTTTTATGATGGTATTTTCGAATTTTTCACCGGCATCCGCTGCAGCGTCGGCTTCGCCTATAATATAACATTAGTGCTGCAGTTGCTTGGTGTTGCAATATTGTCTATAGGAATTTTTCTTAGCATTTGGTTCTGGAATGACGATGAGCCGAAGCCAGCTAATTAAGCTTAGCAAGCTTGTTTGCAAAAATTGCACAAAATTTTCAACCTGTAATCGTGACATAGTAATTACTGATTGTGAAATTTATAAACTTATAAACGAAATTTTGGCAAAGTGAATAAAATGGATACAATTCCTTTGGAATGGTTTGAAGAAAAATATTGTTCCGTCTGTGAAGAAAAAAGATGCATCAAAAAAAGTATAACTATTTATCCATTATCAACAGATTATAATGGTAAAATTTTTTGTGTTCTGTCAGCATTGTTGATGAATGATATTGGAAATCTCAGATGAAAACCTTCTTTTCAATCTTTTAGACCCTGTGGTCTTTGTAGAATCCTTCATCAAGCTCGAAAGCCCCGAAGGTACAATTGACTGGGTTATGGACAATTATCAGAAGCATCTAATTCGGGATAATTCACGCAATCGGGCGATTAATAAAAGTAAAAAAACTGGAATCAGCACAACAATTGCGGGGGAAGCAATCTATAAAGCCTTCACAAATGCTGGACGACAAATCATATTCGTTTCAACAGGGCAGCGTATTGCCGAAGAACTTCTTGGCAAGTGGTATGACATGTTATCAACGATTCCGAGGGAAATGCAGCCGCATTTTGATAAGCATAGCATGCAGGTAGCGCGGCTACCTAACGGTTCACGGGTGATGTCATTGCCATCAAGCGATCCCGGAAACATCAGAGGCTTCGGCATGAGAGGACCCGAAACAGATGTCTATGTTGACGAATACGCGCACGTTGCGAATGACCGAGAACTTTGGATTGTGGTGCGCGACTTTCAAATCATTGGTGGACACATTACATTAAATAGTACACCTAAGGGAAAGCGCGGTCGCTACTATGAAATTACGGAGCCGCTGCAAGTTGTATATCAAGGCCTAGGACCTAAAACGGATACGACTTGGAGTTATCATGAAATTCCATATTGGCAATGCCCAAGACTTTCAAATCAGGAAAAGTTTTTGAAAGAAGGAATGACCGACATCGACTTTAAGCAGGAATATTGCTGCGAATTCATTGATGAATCATTATCATTCTTTCCTTATGATTTAATTTGGAACAACCAAAAAACCAAAAGTTTTGTAGAAACTGGGTACACCACGAAGAATCCAATCTATTTTGGTATCGACTTCGGCAAATCAACATCCGAAACAATAGTTTACGTTGTTGAAGAGTATGCTCCAGAAAGCTTCAAGACATTGTATATCGAGGAAATGTCTGGGGTAAACTATGATGAACAAGTTGAGATTATTAATATGCTTGACAAAGAATATAATCCTATTGCTATAAAAATTGACGCCAGTGGGCCCGGAGGTCAAACCATGGAAGATATATTGTCGCAAGAAAAGTATTGCGGATACAAAATCCAAGGATTTGACCTCACGGCCATGTTCAAAGAAAATATCATCATCAGGCTCAGAATGCTGATGCAACGTCGCAAAGTTGACTTGCCATCTAAAGACATGGGAAACATTGCGGACAAACTTGAACTGCAGTTGCATGGCATTCAAAGAACATCTACCAAGTTGGGACTACATACGCGCTACAGCGGTAAAGAGGTTGCGGGAATGGACGACATGGCCTGGAGTTTGGCACTTGCAGTTTATAAAGAGTTTACATTTGAGTTTGAACCTCTTATTATTTGTAAAAGGGATTCTGTTTTAGAAAAATTGGAAGAAACTTCAAGGAGAGAACAAGGAGAAATTGGTATCGCCTGGTGAAATAGAAAGAAGGAAAAAAATTTCTTCTAGTCTCAAAAAATTATTTAAAGAAGGTAAACGTGTTGGTTGGAATAAAGGATTAAATAAAGAAAATAGTGAAATAATGAAAAATGCAGCAGAAAAAATGTCTGAATCTTTTAAAAGAGGATATAAAGAAGGAACACGTGTTTGCTGGTCTGAGGGGTTAACAAAAGAAACTGACCCAAGAGTAATGGAAGCATCTATAAAAAGAAGTAAAACTCTTAAAGAATTATATGATAAAGGACTAATGAAAGCATGGGCAACGGGGTTGACTAAGGAAACGGACGAGAGAGTTAGACAACATTCAGAATTTATGAAACTCCTTTATATGGAACATCCAGAAAAACATCCAAATGTTATATCTGCCAAGAAAAATAAAAATGGAACAACTTATATTGAAAAGTTGATGGGTAAAATGTTGGACTCTGCTAATGTAGAATATATTCCTCAATATCCAATTGTTTATAGAAAAGGTTCCGGTTGCGTTAAATTTGTTGATTTTCTATTACCAAAACATAATATGGTTGTAGAATGTGATGGAGAAGATTGGCATAATAAGGAAGATGATGATAAAAGAGACAAAATTATTCTTGATGTTTTAGGAGATAATTGGAGAATAGAACATATAACTGGTAAAGAAATATTTGAATTTGCACAATTTTTTGGATTTAGAAGGTGGCCAGAACGTGGTAGAAAACATGGATTATAACATCTTTTGCGCAATGTGCTGGAGCAGCGGCTCTGACATTTTCATAGATACATCTATTGGAGAACTCGTGTGCACGCACTGCGGACTGGTGCTTCCCGAATTTGTTTGGATGAATGATGAAATCTATGAAAAATAGATTCTTGATCCCAGAGCCGCCGCTATGCATATGCGGCAATGCCGAGTATGACATTGTTTACATCAAAAAACAGGAAATCATCCGTGCACGATGCACAAAGTGCCGCTTCGACAGGTATTTCAATGTGTATTCGAATGTTTGGGGACCAAAAAAATAGTCTGGGTCAAGACTTGGTGAGTAACGAAGTATGGTGGATTATTGGAAAACGGGTTCAGGAGAACTTCCATCAGCGTGTTTCATAGATGGCCAGAAAGCCCATGATGTCTATGGAGTTCCACTGCGCACTTTTAATGGGCCATGCCCGGAATGCAAATTTCCAATAAGCATGACTTTGGCATTTAATCCGACGGATAGTTATTTTTACCTTTGCTTTTGTCCTGTTTGTGGAAAAGTCATAAGATACTGCGATTTTGATGGAAATCTCGCAGACTTTGCAGTTATGCATTCTCAAAAAACAACAAGTCTTGATGTGGATGAAGATATTCCATCACAATATGGGCCAAGTTATTAAATTTGAAAAATTTTATGGAGGAAGATGAATCATGACAGTATGTGCAAGATGTGGAAGGACTTTAGATTCTACAGAAAGTGAGTACACAACCAAAGTGAGGCCGCAGGCTGGTAGCGCATATGAAACGTGGTGCGCGGATTGCCTCGGAAAAAGTCCTTGTTATTCAAATGAAAAATGAGCGTTTTTTAAAATGCCGAAAAAAGGTCAACATTGTTCTGAAGAAACAAAGAGGAAAATAAGCGAAGCAAGGAAAGAATTTTATAAAAATAATCCACATCCAAAAGGTATGCTTGGAAAACAGCATAGTGAAGAATCTAAAAAGAAAATAAGTGCTGGTCTTAAAAAGCTTGAAAATTGTTCAAGTAGATTTCAAAAAGGACTTATTCCTTGGAATAAAGGTAAAAAAGGAGTACAAAAATCTACTCGGAAAAATGGAATATATGTAACTTGCTCTTTATGTGGAACGGGGCAGATTTATATTAAGCCTTCCTATGAAAAAATTTGTAGAAACCACGTACATTTTTGTTCTGAAACTTGCAGACAAAAATATCATTCAAAATTTATGAAAAAATATCTTGCTGAACACCCAGAAAAATCTCCAAATAGTATAATGGCGGGAAAAACAAAGTTGGGATTAACTAAAATCGAAAAATTAATGGCTAAATTTTTACATTCTGCACAAGTAGAATACATTCCTCAATATCCAATTATTCGTAAAAATCATTATGCAAAATTTGTTGATTTTCTATTACCGAATCACAAAATGGTTGTAGAATGTGATGGAGAATATTGGCATCAAGATAAGGATAAAGAGGAAAAACGCGATAAAATAATTTTATCGGTTCTCGGAAATGATTGGAGAATTGAGCATATTACAGATAAAGAAATTTATGAATTTTCAAAATTTTTAGGAATTGGTGAAAAAATATGACTATGTTTCAAATTCCAAAGATGGCAACCCATCCTTTGGATAAATATAGGCAAGCCAATATAGATTATATCAGCGGCAGCGAACTATTCTTAACTGGAGACCTCTATGTCAAAGGAACTATCTCGGGCAGCATCAGCATGGCAGGCGATGCCATAACCGCAGCCTTCGTGACTGGAAGCACAAGCGTTTCTGGAGCCACTGTTTATGCAACTACTTTTCAAGGAACAATAGTTAACGCGACAAACGTTAATATTTCGGGCATTATCACTGGTAGCACTATCTCTGGAAGCGCTGTTACAGCAACTACATTAAATGCAACAAATATTGGTGCAACAAACATTACGGGAAGCAGCAGAATTTCAGGCAGCACAATGGTTACAAATTCTATTATGGCGCAGTTTGTAAGCGGAAGCAACACGATTTCTGGCGCAGCATTCCAAGGAACGCTTGTTACTGGAGTAAACGTGACGGGTTCAGCAAACTTGATTGGTGCAATAACCTTTGCCACAGGCGCTGGACTTCAAATCACAACAGTTGGTAATGTAATAACATTTTCTATTGGTTAATAAATATGTTAGAAAAATCTCCCGAAGTAGATACCATTATTGACTTCGTAAAAACTTTACGGCCTAAAAATATTTTAGAAATGGGATGCAATTATGCACGGGAACTGAAACATCTGCAGGGCCTTGCAAAGCTCTATGGAATTGACATTTCCAGCGAAAAAATCTCAAGAGCTAAAGCCTACATCCCAGATGCGATATTTCGCGTGGCGGATGCTGCGAAGATTCCATATATAAATAATCGCTTCGAATTGGTATATTCCACGGGTTGTTTTGCACACACACGTCCTGAAAGGATTAAATCAATCATGGATGAAATCTATAGAGTTTCTTCGAAGTACGTACTTCTAGTAGAGTACGTAGGTTCGCATCTCAGCAAAAACACAGTCGGGAATTGCAAGCAAAATACTTGGGTTCACGATTACAATAAACTTGTGTCGGGGTACGATGTGTTAACGAAGTATAATGAAAAATTGTTTTTCGGTACAGATTGCTTCCAAGTGATACTATTGAAGAAGGAAATCAAGAAAACCGAAAAATTCACCTTTATTGAAGTTCCGCAAGAGCGGAAGTTCGAATTGAAAATTGGAAAGTTTAGGATAGGGATATAATTTGCCGTATAATAAAGGAACGCTTGACGCTTATCGCAAGATTATAACAAGAGAACTTGGTGTTGCAACCGGCAGTGGCACACACAGTGGCAGCGCTTGGATCAGTGGCAGTTTGGTTGTAACTGGAGATATTCAAGGAGGAACCTTTACTGGGCCAATTGCAAGTAGCCCTCACGCGTCTTCGCATTATTCTGGGTCAACAGATGCTATAGGTATTGACGCTTCACAAATTACATCTGGGTCGTTACCGTTGTCAGCATATCCAACCGGCTCAATGTCTATTGACGCAACCCAAGTTGTTTCCGGAGAGTTTACTTCAACAAACAGATTTTCTTCAGCGCTTTTGACGGATATCAGAGACCACAGTCCACTTGCTCACGGCGGCGGCCACACTTCTGGAAGCGGCGACACCGTTACAATTTATAAGAATCAGATATCGGACATTGGTGATTTGAATTTTGTTGCTCCTCAATTGTCGATAACGGGTTCGGATATTTCATCCATAAGCGGCAGTTTGATTGTAACTGGAAGTATCAGCGGAAGCACGTTTCTTGGAACCAATGTAAATGTGACATATGTTACGGCCACAAACGTCAGTGGTAGCACCATATCTGGAAGTTCATACATTGGAAGTTCAATTAATGTTACGGACATAACTGCGGTTCACATTACAGGAAGTACACATGTATCGGGAAGCACTATTTATGGCAAAGATGCTATTTTTACAAATCTTACGGCAACAAATGTTACTGGTAGCACAATTTTATCGGGCGCTTCAATATATGGCAAAGATGCTACCATTATAAATGTAAATGCAACAAATATTACTGGAAGCATTGTATCTGGAAGCACATTTTACGGTAAAGATGTTTCGGTCACAAACATTATTGCAACATTTATTACGGGAAGCACACAAGTTTCTGGAAGCCTAGTTAGAGCCACAAACGTGATTGCCAATACGATAACTGGAAGCACGGTTTCTGGTAGTACGGGAATTTTTGATAGCTTAACGTTTGGTTACGTTACTGGAAGCACAATGTCTGGAAGCACCATTTATGGCGGCAGTGTTTCAGCTATAAATATTATTGGAACTTACATAACGGGAAGTACGCAAATTTCTGGAAGCTTATATAAGGGGCCATTGATTAATTCGTTTGCAAAATCTGGAAGCACAGTTTATACTGGAAATGTCATTCTTAAAGAAGGAACAAATGTTACAATTACAGAGTACGCTGTCACGGGCGGCCGAGGCTATGAAATAATCGCTTCGGGAGACACTGGCAGCGGCGGAACTCCAAGTGATACTGTCGTAGTGGAAACTGGTTCTAATCTCAGCTCGGCAGTGGGAACTGCATCTGTTTTTTCCCGTGGTGACCACACACATGGTGCGCCTTATCTTGATAGGGAAGCCATATATATTATTTGGAGTGGTTCTGATGGATATTATGCTTTAAGTGGGTTAAGTGGTCAAATCGATTATTCTGGGTCAAATGCCACTACAGTAATAAGCGGCGCGATAGGCAATCTGACTTCAGGTAGAACATGGAAAGAAAAGATAATATTGAAAGGTAATTTTTCTCTTCCTGCTGCTGTAAATTTAACAGATTATATGATTTTGGATATGCAAGGTGCTAAATTGGTGCTACAGAATAGTATAGACGATAATATGATTTATGGTTCTGGTAGTGACTACGTTGAAATCATTGGAGGGTATATGGATGGAAACAAGGCGGGACAAACAACGTTAGGTGATGCAATAAGACTACTTGATTGTTCAAATATTATAATTAAGGACGTAAATATTGTTAATCCTTTCTTACAGGGAATTCGTTTTGGAGGAACAGATTATTCTCAGATAATTTCATGCTACATTTCAGGCGCAAATACTGAAGGCATCATGCTTGATCAACACTCATGTTATAATACTTTACTCATGAACAATTGCATAAGCAATTCGGGGAGTGGTATTATTGTCTATACTACTTGTAATTATAATCATATAGGAAATAATTGGAGCATCGGAAATGCCTTAAAAGGTATATCTTTAGCACTTGCAGATGATAATATTATTTGCAACAATTATTGCTATAATAATACACAGGCAGGCATCAATATAGATGAAGGGTCGGAAAGAAACAGCATAATAAATAATCACGTCCTTGAGAATGAACTTAATGGAATTAATGTTACTAATGCTGGTGGAGAATCTCCATATAATGTAGTTGAAGACAATTATTGCTATAATAATACGGGAAGTGGAATCTATATAGATCAAAACAATACTGCTGTTTTAGATAATGTTTGTGTAAAAAATGGGCAACATGGCATTGATATTTATGATGCTGCCGCTTGTTCATATGTGACGGTTCAGGGAAATTCGTTGATTAACAATGGTCAACTCCAACTTGGTAGCTGGACACAAATCGGCATAAAACTTAATGCTGGATTTTACTGCACAGTAACCAACAATACTTGTTTAGACAATCAGGCAGTTTCAACTCAAATACAAGGCATTGCGGAATATGAAACATCTGATTATAATTTGATAAAGGATAACATAATCAGTGGTTCAGCTACTGCCATTGCAATTTTAGGAGCAAATACCAAAGTCTACTTTAATGATGGCTATGTCACTGAAAGTAATGGAACCTCGACTATAACTGCGGGTCTCACAAGCAGTGCTGTAAGCCATAGTCTCGCATTAAATCCAACATCCGTTGTTGTCACCCCAATGGCAGATACCCGTTGGTGGGTTAGTAACACTGGAAGTTCTACTTTCCAGATTAACATCCCGGTAGCACTGGCATCAGATTTGAATTGTATGTGGAGAGCGGAGGTTTAAATAAATGAGCAATTGGACAACAAGTTTGGTTCCAACACAAGTTACAGTTCCTTATGTAACTGGTAGCACATTGATATCCGGAGGCAACTTCCAGGGTCCAACGGCTACCATAACAAATATTATGGCAACAAATGTCACAGGTAGTACATCGGTGTCTGGCTCTGCTATTTATGGTGTAAATGCAACAATTACAAATATTAATGTAATAAATATTACTGGTAGCACGCTTGTAAGCGGAGCAGACTTTAGAGGACCCACGGCAACAATTACAGATGTAAATGTTACAAACCTAACGGGAAGTACCGTCTCGGGAAGTACAATTTACGGTAGTAAAGCAATTATTACAGACTTGACATCTACAAATGTTACTGGTAGTACACTTGTAAGTGGAAGTACATTCCGTGGACCCACTGCGTTTATAACTAATATTATGGCTACAAACGTGTCTGGTAGCACGTTGCTTTCTGGAGCAAGCATTCTAGGATCGAATGCAACGATAACGAATATTCTTGCTACAAACATTACTGGCAGTGGCACAATTTCTGGAAGCACAATCATTGCCAATACTTTCCAAGGTGCCACATTTAACCCAACAAATGTTAATGCAACGAATGTTACGGGCAGTAACATTGTTTCTGGTAGCATAGTCTATGCTGGGACTGTATTCAGTGGAAGCAAAGCTGTAATAGCAGGAAATATTTCTGCAACTGGAAATATATCGGGAAGCAGCATTTCTGGAAGCATACCTGTGGATGCAAGGGCAAATACAGGTACAACTTTCAAAAGACATCGTTTGAATTTCATTCAAAGTTCAAATATGGCAATTTCCGCCGCAGATGATTCTGTGAATGATGAAATTGATATTACGTTTACTGCAGGTGCAGGCGCGGGTTCCACGGCGAAAGGTTATGCCTCGGTTGCAAACGGTGGAACCATAGCTCATGGCCTGGCGGCCGTGCCTGCGGTAACGCAGTTAACTGCAAGCGGTAGCACGCCGATATATTTCAGTTGCACGGCAGATGCCACGAATATTACGGTTTATCACACTTCCGGTGTGGCTATAGGAGTTTTCTGGAGAGTTGAATCATAATGTCAGCACAAACATGTTATTTGCCTACAAAATTTGTGGTTTTTTCAGGTTCAGACGGTTATTACTATTCAATGAATGGAACAACTGGAAAAATGGTTTATAATGGTTCAGATGCTGCAGCGGTTATTAATTCTACATTAACTGGAGCATCTGGTCTCACTTCTGGTAGAACTTGGCAGGAAAGGGTTTTACTGAAAGGAAGATTTACAATAACTTCTCCAATTATATTTACAGGTGAAACAATTTTAGAATTAGATGGTTATGTAATAGCGGGCGCTTCAGGTTTTAATATGCTACAGAATAAAAATACTACAACTTATGATGACAATGTTATTATTAAAGGAGGATATTGGGATGGCAACTGGACAGCGAACAACATCATATATTTTGAAGTTAATACGGCTGCGCCTTGGTACCGCCGAGGTAACATATTCAAAGACTTGGTTTTGAAAAATGCAGCCCAAAATGGTCTATATATTAACCGTTTGGGAGGAGATTATAGTTCATGGACAATTAATAATGTTCAATCAAGATCATGCATTCGTAATGCTTTTTACCTATATGGTGTGAACGATTTCACAATGAGCGACTGTTACGAATGCGCGGGCGACTACAACGAGGCAGGACCCGCTACTTATGCTACTTTACGTATAGATTGGGGTTCAAGCGGAACCGTGACAAATTGTTATTTCAATGCTTGGGTGTATATATATAGTGGTAGAGAACTTTGCTTCTCAAATATTTTTCAGGATACAACCGCTCGATATAATGCTTTAACATTGCACGGTGTTGGAGGTTGTACTTTTACTAATTGGCGCATTCGAGCCGTTGGTTCAAATGCATATAATACAAAAAATGGTGTTTGGTTAGAAAGCGATGGTAGTTGGGGACATTGCACGGAGAATACTTTAAGCAACTTTGTCATAGGTAGAGTTGTAGGCGCAAGCGGAACTAACCTTTTTGCGCGTGGAATAAATGAGGCAAATGCTAATCAAGACTATAATTTGTATAGCAATATATGCGCATTAGATTGCTCAGCTGGAAACGCCATAAGTGGTTCAAACAATGAACAGGTAAATATTTTACCATAATAATAAGTGATGAAAATTGGGTGAAAAAGGGGAAAAAATAAAAGATTCTAACAGACCTCCCGTATGGAAGCCGTTGGTTCGCACCAGATATGATGCTGCATTGCAAACGGCAATAGGATGAATAATATGGCAAAGAACGGGCAACGAAATGGAAAAAATTTACCATGCGATTATTGTGGTAAAATATTTTATGCTTTTCCTGGTAGAATTAAAAAATATGGTAAACTTTATTGTTCTCAAAAATGTAAACAATTAGGTTATAGATTTTCTGTTGAACAACGAATGCAGATGAGAAATTCACATTTTGGTCAGGCTACTTGGAATAAAGGATTAACCAAAGAAGTTGATTCTAGATTAGGAACCTGTGGTGGACCAAAGGGTAAAATTCCTTGGAATAAAGGGTTAACTAAGGAAACCAATTCAAGTATGAGAAAGGCCTCAGAAAGATTACAAATGATTTATTCTTTTAAACCTAAACAAGTTTCTCCCAGAAAAGGTAAAAAATTAGTAGATATGCTTGATAAAAATATATACGAAGAATTTATAGAAAAAGTAAGAGAAAAAAGATTAAAACAAATTTTTCCAAGAGTGTCATCCATTGAAAAAACTTTGTATTATTCTTTAAAACAAAAAAATCTTGAACCAAAAACTCAATATCCTTTAAAAGTTACTCAAATAGATATTGCTTTTCCAGAAAAGAAGTTAGCTATTTATTGTGATGGAGACTATTGGCACGCTAATCCTAGAAAATATAATTTGAAGGATTTAAATGTGGCTCAGAGTAGAAATATTAAAAATGATGAAAAGAATATAAAATTTTTGACTGAAAATGGTTGGAAAATCTTGAGATTTTGGGAATATGATATTAATAACGATTTGGAAAATTGTGTGAATAAAATTGTGGAGGAGATGAAGTGAGCAAAGATAAAGACAATCCTAGACCAGAATGGTACCATCCGGTTGCAAGAATGAAATATGATGCATCAATGCAAACAGCTATGATGACTTACAAAGAAATTCAAGCAAGAGTTTTGCCGAAAGAAATGGCATCTGAATTTGATTTCGACCTTCCCAGCCAATGGACTGAACAACCTGCAATGTATCTATTGCGTGGACTTGGATATGGTAAGAAAGGAATTCCACCCGGATCGGGCGTGGGTTTGGTACAATCGCCGTGGGCCGATATCTATAGTTAGATGGATTTTCCACTAACGGATAAACGAAGGTCTATGGCACTAAAGAAAATTAATTAATTTTAATTTTCAGTGTTTCCCATCTCAGACCTTCCAAAATACCGCAAGATGTACCGTACCCAACCCGACATTCAGCAGGCTGTGCAGATGCAGGTAAACCTCGCATTAGGCAAAGGCTATACAATCGGGCATGACGACGAAGACGTTGTTACCTACTTAGAGAAAGCCGTCAACAAAATTGATTTGTCACAAAAAATGCTTGTCATGGGCACAGATTGCCTAGTCTACGGCAACAGTTATACAGAGATTCAATGGGACAAAACTTCTCAGAAAAAAGAACAGATGTACGAGTACGAAGGATGTTACTACACAAAAAATGATTTAGAAAAATTGGAGATAAAAAAAGCGAAGCCCGCATCTATTGATACTCCAATTTATAATGCCGAAAAAGATGGTTTCGAATTTAAAGGTGCAAAGAAAAACTTTGTTGCACAGGTCACAGAAAAAGTTCCCGAAGCCAAAACTATTGTCGGGCTGAAATGTCTCGACCCGCTTTACGTGCGCGTCAGAAGAGACTCTTATGGTAATCAATATGGGTTTATACAATGGATTGGATTTCCGCCGGTAATCATGGATAATGAATCATGTTTTCAAATTAAGTATAGACCACAGTCATGGGGATATGAGGATGTCTATGGATGTGTAGAAAAAGGAACAAAAGTTCTATCAAATCCTGGACTAAAGAATATTGAAGATTTACATGACGGCGATTGGGTTTATTCATATAAAGACGGAAAACTTGTTAAAGCACAAATAGAAAAAGTGCTTTCTTATGGAGAACAAGATGCATACAAAATAAAAACTCAACATAGAAATCTTGTAGCAACAGACAAACATCCGTTTATGGTTCTCAAGGAAACTAGAGAAAATATTCCTTATGATTCTACTGGTAGAATTCATACAAAACGTGAATTTATTTGGAAATCTGTAAAAGACTTATCAAATGGAGATAAAATTGTAATACTTAAAAAATATCCTGAAGAAATTGGAAAAGAAATTCCAAGATTGAAAACAAAGTTTGAAGTTAAAACCAGATGTATATGGTTACTAAAAGAACCAAAATTACCAGAATATCCAACAAATGAATTTTGCAGATTATTTGGATTTTTGTTGGGAGATGGATGGTTACACCAGAATACTGTCAGTTTTGCAAAGGGTATCTATGAAGACCAAAACGAAAAATATAAAAATATAATGGAATTAATTTTTGATATTAAAGGAAAAGATACTGGTCAACAATATGTTTTTAGGTCAAAAATTCTTAGAAGATTCTTTGAAGAAAATGGGTTTATAAATGGATGTTTTAATAAAAGAATTCCAAAATGGGCCTTTGAACTGCCAGAAGAAATGCGTAAAGAATTTGTATTTGGTTTTGTAGATGCTGACGGTTGGGAAACTCACTCTAGAGAGTATCAAGGATATCATGTTTCTATTAACAATAAGAAGTTGCTAGAAGATTTAAAAATTTTAATTGACAGCATAGGATTTAAATGTGGAAACATAAGAACGTCTATTGCTTCAAAACCAGGATGTATAAGAGGCAGAACATTTAAAACAAACAATCCAACATTTACAATATCTTTTTATCCGACAAAAATTAAAGGGTTTGGAGATTTAAGTAACAGGAAGAAACATCTTATTGATTTTGAAACTTTTGCATATGAAAAAGTCGTCTCTAAAAACTTTGTTGGTAAAAAAGAAGTTTTTGACTTATGCGTTCCTGAAACAAGCAATTACATTGCTAACGGTATAATTACTCACAATTCAAGTATTTTAATGCCGATTATTAAGAACAACGAATTGCTTATGCAGTTCGAAAATGACGGCGCTACGTGGATCCACTCTAAAGCTGTCCCTCCTTTGATAATAAAGGGCGGAACCGAGCTTAAACCCTATTCCACCCAACAAATGACCGATTTAATGGGCGCCCTCAAGTCGCGCACTGCAGCAACAATGATATTTACAAAAGGTGATGTTTCTTTTGAAGAATTCAAAACCATTGCATCCGATTTGAATCTTACATGGTGGCTAGATTTCCTATTGCTCCGAAGATACCAATCTCTCGGAGTCCCACCGATTTTAATGGGATACGTCAAGGCAGGTGCCCGAGGCATCGCCGAAGTGGTGCTCCACGACTTCGTAGCACGCCTGCAGGTGCTGCAAGAATTTATTGCGGATCCCATTGAAGAGTACATTTTCAAACCGCTCATCAAAGCCCGTTTCGGAGACGATGTTGAAAATGCTGAAATCATCTGGAAACCAATCATTGAAGAAGACAAGAACATGCGCTCGCAGAGACTAATTCAGATGCTGCAAGCCGGAGCTATTAGTGTTAATGAACTGCGTGTGGAACAAGGTTTTAAACAGTTGGAAGATAAAAAATATGATGAAGTCAACGTGGTTGAACCTGGAATGCAACCTTCGGGTTTTCCGCCTAAGCCAGGCGCTGCTGCGGCCCCACCTAAAGGTGGCGGCCCAGAGACAAATCGTGTTAATCAACAAACAAAGAAACCGCCGGAGAGTCATATGAAATTGGAAGATATTAAAACCAAAAAAATTCAGTTGTTACAGTTAGAAGAATCTTTTCGAACGAAGATGCTTGATTTAACAAGCAAAACCAAGTTTGACTTGAAAGATGATGGTAAACTTGTGAAACAAGTTAAGCAGGAAGCCACGGAGTCTGCCAAGGATATTATTAATGAACATGTTGCCGCGAGCTATCTAGTAGGACGTTTGAGCGCAAATGCATCCATCGGAGTCGAAGACGATTTAAGTTTGAAACAGGAAGACTTGGAGCACCTCGCAAAGCTGAAGCAATTATGCATCGCTGATTTTGACAAAATCGTGAATGATATGGTCATAATGAAGGAGGAAGGCAAGCTTGAGTGAAATCATTTCTTATGCAGGCGTAGCAATTGCAACAGCTTCGCTGCTTTTTTCTATTGTAAGAAACTCTAAAGAAGACGTTAAAATTTTGGAGCATAGGATAACTGTTCTGGAGCAAAACACATTTTGCCAAGATGATAGAGAATGTTTATATGATATAAAAACGAAGATGGGCCTTTTCTGGGGCATTATAGAAACTGAATTTCCGAAATTTTTAAGGAAGAAAAGAACTCCAAAACTTGACAAATTACTTGAAAGGGTAAAATTATTGGGTATAGATAAATTATCGCTTGAAGAACTTGAAAAGTTGCAAAAAGGTTTAAACTTTGAATATGAACTTTCTCTTAAAAAGGAAGATGATGACGCACGCGCTTTAGCAATTACCTTCTTTAGGGCCACCATAAAATATTATACCGAAAAACTTTCAAAAGAAAAGGAATAAAATGTCTATCTATGAAACTTGGGAAACTCGCGCATCTCGAAAGAGTTTCACAGAGTATGAAGCATTGCTTATAGGCGCTGCCTTAGGTATCGACTGGAGAACTTCAAATTTTGATGTAACACAGTTTCGAATGGGACTCGATGTTGAGCTTGAGCATGGTTTAAAGTTTCCGCAGACAAATGTCACATATAATAACCCGATGATGACGGGAAAAATTGCTCTTGTTCATCTGCGAGAACTAAGTGACTATTACTATAGACTGAAAAAGATGGAATCTTAATGAAGTTTGAGCAACGCTCAGAAGCTTTAGCTTGGCATGCGCTGTTGCGCTCATATAATCTGGGGTTAGGCAGAGCTTTCAGTTCTATAGATGTTAAGAAATTCATTTGGGTCACACTACAAAGCGAAAAGAACTGTGAAATATGCAGTTCTTTAGATGGTGTTGAACTTTCAGAAAACGATATTCATGAAGTTTATCCTTGTCATCCTGGGTGCTGTTGCCATTTATTGCCAAAGTTGTGATAATAAATGTCTATAGAACTTAAAGTTAATATCAACCTTGGCGACAGCTTGGCTAAACTTGATGAGATTCTCCGCAGAGTCGAAGACTTTACGAGTGTTGTTGAATTTGATGCGGATGAAATGATTAATGATATTATCATTGGAGCTAAAGGTAGTGCGCCGGTTGACACTGGCATGCTACGTGAAAGCATTAATGCTGAAGGTTCATTTCCATCATATGTCATAACTGTTGATGTTCCATATGCAGGATATGTCGAATATGGAACTTCGAAAATGGAAGCTCAGCCGTATTTGTGGCCTGTGATTTATGAAGCAGTCCGCGTTTATAAAGGCATTATTATGAGAGACTTCAGGAATGCCATGAAGGGAGTGTAAATTTGAGCAAGGTTCCGAAGGAAATGGGTAAACGGTGTCAGGAAGAGTTTCAGAAAATTCTTAATGAATGGACTGAACAAATTACGGCTCCCGGTGCTTATCAAGATAAGAAGTACCAAAAAATAGAGAGAAGTGAAACGTAATATGTCTACGGAAGTTTTAAACCCAGTTCATACGCCAAGTTTACTTTATCCGGCATTAGGCTTGGGTGGAGGGTTGAAACCGAAGGGTAAACACTATAGATGCCCAAGATGCAGTTCCGACAATGCCACGCGTTTGCAAGTTCAAATTGTGCGCAAATCAGAGATGGTTTTCGGTTTCGCATGCGATTATTGTTATAAAAGATGGTATATTTCCTCGAAGATGATTTTAAATGAAGTTCTTGAAGAGGAACTGCAAAAAATCTATAAATTTACAAAAGTCACGGATAAAGAGTTCGGGGCACTGCTTGTAAAAACCCCCGAAGGCATTCGCATGGATATGCTTGACATTGGTGAAGACATGTCAGTGACTTTCAAGAAGACTAAAGAATATCGGAAAGATGAAAAGGTCATAGGTTCTGTGCACAGTCATCCTATATCATCAGAACCTTCGGATTGGGATGTTGCGACGTTTCTCCGTGATTCGTGGGAAATGATTTCTATCGTAGTTGGTGCAGAAGGCACAATAAATGTCATGGTTAAAACTCAGGATACGCTTGTTTTGGGCGAAGCCGACTTGGCGAGGTGGATTGATAAGAATCGTGAGGTTTCACTGATTGAAAAAGCAAATATTCATAGGTTCCTGCTTTTTAAGGGAAAAGTAAATAATCTGAGACTCTTTGGAGGGGTTTCGGCGCAGCCAATAACGTCTTTGGAGAGGCTGTTGGCTCAAATAGAGTAGTTAAGAATGGTCATGTATATTTAGAGAACGAATCTCTTCCAAACATAAAAAAAGTTAATATAAAAATTAAAGGAGGAATGAAATTTGGCATCAGTACAAAATAGAGCTAACCCACTGGGTGAATATGGAGAAATCAGGACAAATCTTTTAAGATCCGATTCTGGAAGTTTCACTAATGTAACTACCTCAGGCAGATTGAGCGGCCTTACAAGTTTAAGTGCTGTTTCAGGAGCTTTCACTAGCGAAGTAGGAGCACCAGCACTTCGTTTAACTACTACAAACACTGCAGTTGCTTCTGGATCTATGGGCGTCGGAGACATCATTATAGCTACAGGCGCAGGCGGAGGCACAGCAACATTGTATATTAAACTTGCCAGCGGAAGCGTAAATGCAATTTGGACCATTGCGGGAGTTTATGCAACAGCATCAACATAAATTTACGAAAAAGTGATGAATTTTGGAAGATTTAAAGTTTAATTGGCATGCAAGCATGGATCAGCGGAGCGAATCTAAAGAAGACAATACATTAATCATATCGGGAGAACTTGTTAATGCAAGCGTGTGCGAAAACAATTGGTCAATAGACGAATTGGAATTGCCAAAGCTTGCGGAGCAGGTTAAAAATGTTACACTCAGAGTGGACCACTCAAAGTCTGCGCGGGACGTCATCGGAGGTTTCCGACTTGGAAAGTTTGATCCGCAAAAGAAAAGCGTAAACTTTGAAGCGGAAGTCGATGACCCATCGATTCAACGATCCATCATGAAAGGTAGACTAAAGTATGTCAGCATAGGTGCAACAGCAGATGCTTATTGTTCAAAATGCAATAAGTCTACGAGGCCGCTTCGTGCTTGCAGTTGTAAAGGTTCACATGATATAATTAGGAATATTAAATTGAAGGAGGCTTCAATAGTTACGGATCCTGCGTTTATTGACTCAAAATTTGAGCCAATTTCGTTTACAGCGGGAATTACATCGGCTTTAGCCGAAAATTTAGTCACTGCGGACGCCTCAAAAGAGGCGGAAGCTAGACTTTTAGTTTCTAAAAAAATGGAGGATAAAAAAATGTCAGAGAAAACAGAAAATGTCAGCGCTACCACACTTAAACCAGCAGGTGCAGATGCAGTAGTTCTACTCGGCACAAAGCTTGAGCAACTTGCTGCAGCGATTTCGAAGATGGAAGAAAGATGGAAGAAACAGGATGAAGACGAATTCAAAAAGAAAGAGGAAGATGAAGCAAAGAAAAAGAGTGAAGACGAAGCAAAGAAAAAGGATGACTTTGCCAATATCATTAAGACAGAGTTTGCTAACATAACTTCGAAACTTGAAGGGCTTGTAAAAGCTAAAGATGAATGCAAGAAAGAGGATAAGGCTACTTTCACGAATGTGCCCGCATCTGGAGGAATACCGAAAGATGTGAAGCATGAAGGAAAGAAAGAGCCGCCAAATGGAGAGGAACCAGAGGAAAAGGAAGTCAAGAAAGAAATTGTTAAAGGTTCAAAGGTTGAATCAGCATCATCTATACAATCAGAAATTACTGCGGATGCAATTCCACCGTGGTTCCAAGAAATCAAGGCGTTTGCGCAGAAGCATAGCATTCTCGACAGTTAGGGAGGATTGATGAAAAATGTCATTAATGTATTTTGAAGGAACAGCGGACTATCAAGCGGCAACGCCGGCACTTATAACAACGTTTGAAGCTTCGGGCAGTATTACTGCTGGAAGAATGGTTTGTTTTGTAAGTGCAACCGACCAAAGAGTATTTCAGGGCGCAGCAGGAGCTCACAGTGCGTTCAAGTTTCCAGCAGGACTTGCTATATCAACTGTAGCCAATGGAGACCCATGCCCAGTGTTTGTATGGGGTATTGCAAAGAATATTGCAGTTGCCTCGGCTCAGACAAACTTTACAGGATATGGAGTTATTTCGGGAGCAGGATACTTGTATAATTCTGGAAGCACACTTAAGGATCAATATGCTGTTGCAAAGATTATTTCAGGTAGTGCTACAACGTGTGTTGCATTCATAAATGCGATGTAAAATAAGTTTCTATTTTTTTTGTAGAAAACAAAAAGTGGGCTTTGCCCACCTAAAAAATTATCGTCACTGATAATTAATTAATTAAATAAACTTATAGGAGGATAAGAAAAATATGTCATTACAGAGAGAAATACTATCACCGGTCACGACAAACTTGGATGATGAACCAAAACATTTATATGTTTCAATGTACATATGTCCAGTTCGTGTAAGCCGGGATTTTGTATCCAGCTTTACATACACAGGTACTTCAAATAG
>Ga0180732_1000773_pt1 | contig 23672 bp, 21 predicted proteins | sample KR11_01MetaG_FD_148674 | JGI IMG/M metagenome (GOLD analysis project Ga0180732, IMG submission 148674) | Groundwater microbial communities from the Olkiluoto Island deep subsurface site, Finland - KR11_0.1 MetaG | ecosystem: Environmental > Aquatic > Deep subsurface > Groundwater | place... | reverse complement strand
TACCGGATTAATATCTCACAGATTAATTGTGTAAAGTTCTCAATCGCTTTATTTACCTGTAGTTTTTATAAATGAATACTATGGAAATTGCTTCTCAGGAAACCCACAATAGATATATAAAGGCCCTTATGGATATAAGCAGGGTGATCACATCTGACTTATATCTTGAAGATATCCTTAAGCTTATAGTTATGGTAACTGCCAAGGTAACAGGTGTTGAAATATGCTCACTCTGGCTTGTTGATGAAAGTGTGACTCCGCCTAAAATTCGTCTTAAAGCAACACAGGCACTGGATCCTGATTATGTTAAAGACCGCTCATTGAGCATGAATGAAGGTGTTGTCGGTTTTGTTTTAACCAACAAGAAGCCTTTGATAATAGAAGATGTCCTTAAGGAGCCAAGGTTCAAGGAAAAAGATATGGCACAAAAGTTAGGCCTTGTTTCAATGGTAGGTGTTCCCCTTGAGGTTAAAGATGAAAATGTTATAGGTGTATTAAACTGCTTTACATCCAGCCCAAGAGTATTTTCTGAAACAGAAGTAAATCTTATAAGAACAGTTGCTAACCAAGCCGCGGCAGCAATAATGAATACCGAATTGATGGTTAAAACAAAGGTTATTCAGGAAGAGCTTGAAACCAGAAAGCTTGTGGAAAAAGCTAAAGAAATCCTTATGCACCGCCGAAATAAAAGCGGAGAGGAGGCTTACCGCTGGATTCAAAAACGCAGTATGGATACAAGAAAATCTATCAGAAGTGTAGCTGAAGCAATATTACTTTCCGAAGAGCTTGAACCATGATAGCACAATTATATTTTACCCCTTTTTCAGCGATTCTATCTCTTTTTTAAGTTCATCAATTTCATATTTGTATTTATCTACTTCATCAGATACGGCATCAGAAAATAGGGTTTCCTTGCTCCAGGCCTCTTTCAATTTGTCGAATCCGAGATAAATAATGAAAGCACCGCCTAAAAGAAGCAAGCATGGAAGAGTACCGGATAGAATCATAAGAAATTCTTTCCACCAGAGTATAAGCAAGACTAAACCTATTGTTGATACTACAGCTCCAATAATTAAAATTGCCATAATAAATCACCATTCTGCATGGAATAATAGTTCATCCAAATAAAGCATACAAAACCAAAATTAACTTCAAGCAGTGGAAGAGGCTAAACCCTTTCCCCTGAGCCAATTGCAAAACGCCTCATTTTGGCCGATCTCTGCGTTAAGCTTGACCAAACTGAAACGTTTTGAAACTGGCTCCCCTGAGTAAAATAATGTTTTTTTATTTTTTGTGACTGTATCACTAATGTTTAATTTAATAAATATATAAATACTAAATCAAGAAGTTTTCATAAATTTGCTGAAATAATTTATCTTTAAAAAATAATTGATTTAGTATTACATATTGGTTTGTATTTAGTTGACGGTGTAATAATTAAAATATTGCAAAAAAACCGTGTTTTGATAATCTATACTTATTTATTTTGGCTTAAGAATTAGAGCCAGTTTCAAAACGTCCCATTTTGGCCGATCTCTGCGTTGTGCGAAAATTTTAATCCTCAAAATACTCCATGTATTCCTGCGGTTAAAATTTTCACCCGCCTTGACCTTGACCAAACTGAAACGTTTTGAAAGTGGCTCATTGGTATTTCCATAAAAGCCATACTTAAACATGATAATCATAGAGACTATTTGCGAAACCGCAGGGATTGATAGAATCTGGCATGAAGATATTAAATGGAAAAATCCGTAAATGGATTAACAGTATCCTGCTTGATACTCATAATTATTTTACGTGCTATTTACCGAAAACTATAAGTTTTTTTTCGTCTAATTTTTTAAAAATATTTTATTCAGGAATTAAAATAGATGCTGATCAACTTAATACTATCAAGCAACTTCCTGAAAATGCTATTGTTATTTATGTATCAAAATATAAAAGCAATTTTGAATTCTTATTCGCCTATGTAAGATATAAGGAAATGGGGTTGCCCTTTCCGGAAATTGGTTTTGACTACAACGCATATATATGGCAACCACTTCCGCGAATGCTAAAAACGATAGTATCCTATCTGGATTATTACTTTCAAAATAAAGTATTTCCCGATCCTTATAAAAGTGGATATATTAAGAAAGAACTTTTAAATGGAAAATCAGCTTTTCTTTCACTTGTTAAAGGTAAATCATTTTATAAACGCTTTGTTAAAGATGATGCCGACCCGATAGAGTATATCCTTGAATTACAGAAGACAACTGAATGTCCTATATATATAATCCCGCAAATAATGTCATTCGGTAAAAATCCTATCCGGGCCAACAATTCTTCTTTGGCTGATATTTTTTTTGGTACCGCTTATAAAGCCGGTAGGATTAGAAAAATAGTGACACTTTTCAAGTATCCTGAAAAGATAATTGTTGAATTGTCCGAGCCAATAAATTTAAAACAATTTATAGAATCAAAGAATATACAGGAATATGGAGTACAATATCTGTCAATGCTTCTAAGACGGGATTTGCTTCTTCAGCTAAATCGTCATCGCCAGACAATTATCGGTCCTGCACTTAAATCACCAGGGGAGTTAAAAGATAGTATTCTTGCAAATCCTAGATTTCAGGTATTTCTTGAAACGTATTCAAAGTCCCGAAAGACAACCGTTCTTGAAGTGAGCAAAGAAGTTAATAAATATCTTGATGAAATTGCTGCAAAATACAATAACACTGTTATAAGGATTGTGGCGGCATGTATAGGATGGATAATAAATACCATGTTCGATGGTTATACTATTAACACGGATGGATTGAACAAGGTAAAAAATATGTCCTTAAAAGGTCCTCTGATATTAATTCCATGCCATAAAAGCCATATTGATTATCTTATCCTTTCATATTTGCTTTATAATAATAACATGCCCTGTCCCCATATAGCCGCAGGGAAAAATCTTTCTTTCTGGCCAATGGGCCCTTTGTTCAGAGCAGGCGGCGCTTTTTTTATCAGGCGTACTTTAGGAGGTGCAGCTCTTTATTTAAGAGTATTTTCCGAATATATATATAAGCTCCTTGAAGAAGGTTTCAATATTGAATTCTTTATCGAGGGAGGAAGGAGCAGAACAGGAAAGCTTATCCTGCCCAAGCTCGGGTTCCTTTCAATTCTTTTAGAAGCATATAAAAAGGGAGCGTGCAAAGATATGATATTTGTGCCCATCTTCATAGGATATGACAGGGTTATCGAAGAAAGCTCATATCTTGATGAGCTTGAAGGAGGGCAAAAAGAACAAGAAAACTTTTTTCAGCTAATAAAGGCCGGAAGATTACTTAAGAAAAAATACGGCAAGGTATATATCCAATTTAATGAATCTATTTCATTAAATGAATTTCTTGCGGATAGAGATATTCAGCTAAAAAATATGACATCAAAAGAGCAGAATGCTTTTTGCAGGAATCTTGGATATAGAATGATAAATGCAATAAATGATGTTTCCGTTGTTACACCCTTTTCTCTTACTGCAAGCGCTATTTTAAATTGTACAAAAAAAAGATTTACCTATGAAAATATTCTTTCTGATATCGAAACGTATATTCAATATCTTATAGATCAGGAAACAAAGCTTTCGGATACACTCATTTCCGATTATAAAAGAGCCATAGAGCAGGTTTTTGAGTCATATATCCAGAGAAAATTTATTGAACCGGTTTACCGGGGAAAAACCAGCGATTCTAAATCTCCCGAATATTTTGTTAATGTTAATAAACGTCCTGCAATAGAATATTACAAGAACAACAGCATTTCGTATTTCATTCCCGCTGCCATTACAGCTATTGAAATTCTAAAAATAGAATCGCTTCAGTTTCAGGCTTCTGATCTTCATCCCGGATATGCTTTTTTGCAAAACTTCTTTAAATATGAATTTGCATACGATGTTGATAAAACTCAGGAGTATTTTGTCCGTAAAAGTATAAAGGTATTTATAGACAATGCTGTTCTTGTGCCTCATGAAAGGCTTCCTGATACATACAATATTACTTCATCAGGATTAAAGAAGTTGAAATTGTTTACTAATTTTTTAAAGCCATATTTTGAATCATATCTTGTTGTTATAAACTTTATAGAAACAAATTCACAAAAAGGGCTTGATGCAAAAGAGCGCATAAAGAAAATCCAAATCCTGGGAAACCGCATGTATAAAAAAAATGAGATCGAACGCATTGAAGCTTTGTCAAAAGTAAACTATACCAATGCCCTGGATTTTTTTGGAAATAAAGGAATCAAAGATTCTTCAAGTACTGATAAAATAAAATACTATAAGGATATTATTAATAAGTACTTAAGTTTTTTACAATATACCGGATAAACGAAATAAGATTATTAAAGCATGAAAGCTCTCATTTTAGCAGCAGGCCTCGGAACGAGGTTGCTTCCTTACACTGAGCATACGCCCAAACCACTTTTTTCGGTTGGAGGTCGCCCGCTACTTGACATTATTATAAGGAAGCTGGAGGTTGCAGGGTGTGAGGCGATCATAATAAACACTCACCATCTTCATAAGAAAATAGATGATTTTATAGCTTCACAAAAATATTCAATACCGGTATTTACAAGCTATGAGCCGATTATTTTAGGAACTGGCGGAGCTATAAAAAATGCAGCGGATTTCTGGGATAATAAACCATTTATTGTAATAAACAGTGATATTTTTACGGATATAAACCTGAATGAATTGTATGATTTTCATCTTGGACAAAATTGCTGCGCCACTCTTGTTTTAACTGACTTCAAAAAGTTCAATAATGTTCTGGTAAGTCAAGATAATCTTGTCCTTGGCTTTGAACAGCAACAGCGCGCACAATCTTTGCTGCTTTCGGCTGGATTAGCAAGCGAATCAAAATCGATCAAAAGTCCTTACCCAGCTGATTGCAGCGGGGATCTTCAATCTAACCACAGTGATCCTTTTGCCTGCTTTGATAATGATAAATCTTTGTCAGTTTACAAACAGGATAATATTGCAAGGCTTGCTTTTACAGGCATTCAGGTTATTGATCCTGAGATTCTCGGGTTTATACCTGAGAATATATTTTCAAACAGCATTGATGTTTACAGACAAATGATAATCAGCGGTAAAAAGATTTATGCCTATATACCGCAAAAGCTTCAATGGAATGATATCGGAACACCAGAAACTTACAAAGAAGTTGTTATAGAAGAAACTGCCTCAAAAGCTTTCATGATTGCTTTTGAGGATTACAGAAAACAGGAAATCAGGACAATCAATCTTGCAGGAGATGGTTCCGACAGAAAATGGTCCCGTCTTATTTCGGGAACACATTCTCTTATCTTGGCAGATCATGGCATAAGAAGAGAAAACGCAAATACGGAGGTTGACTCATTTATAAATATTGGCATACATCTTAAGCATAAAGGTTTGCCGCTTCCAAGGATATTCCTGCATGACGCTTTTTCCGGGCTTGTTTTTTTAGAAGATCTGGGAGATCTAAATCTACAGGCAGTTATCATGAATGCCGGTAGTCAAAGTGAAATTATTAACTGGTATAAAAATGTTATTGATCTGCTTATTGAGCTATCTTATTCGGGCGGTTCTGATTTTGATACTTCCTGGACGTATCAAACCTCTAATTACAGCATCGAGCTTATTTTAGAAAAAGAGTGTAAATATTTTATTGATGCTTATTTGAAAGGCTATCTGAATTTAAATATCAACTTTGATAAATATAAAGATGAATTTGTAAAAATCGCTTCCCGCGCGCTTGAAAATCAAATTGAAGGATTTATGCATAGAGATATGCAGTCCCGTAATATCATGATTAAAGATGGCAGTATTTATTTTATAGACTTTCAGGGTGGCCGTATCGGCCCTCTTCAGTACGATCTTGCATCTTTATTAAATGATCCCTATGTAGGTCTGCCTTATAAAATCCGTATAGAGCTTGTTGAATATTGTATTAAAAAACTTTCTGCAATCTCCGGAATAAATAAAAACAATTTTTATAATTGCTTTAAATACTGCTCATTAACACGAAATTTACAGATACTCGGAGCTTTTGGATTTCTAAGTAAGATCAAAGGAAAAACTTTCTTTGAAAAATATATTCCTGCAGCATTGATAAGTCTTAAAGAAAATTTTAAATTACTTGACGAAAAAGAATTTCCCGGTATAAAATCCTTGATTGACAATATATTATAAGCAAAAACAATATGACTGACTCGCAACAAGTCCGTCAACATGCCTATGGTAAGGGGTAGAGGAATATATGGATAGGATAAAAGTTATGGTTAATGGAATGCCGGGCAATATGGCTTCAAATATTGCAAAGCATGTTTTAAATGACGACAGATTTGAACTTATTCCGCTATCACTTACCGGGCCTGAAATTTTGGAAAAAGAATATAACATTGCTTCCGTTTGCCTCCGCCTTATTAATCCAAAGGAAAGAAACGAGACTGTAAAGACATTAAAGATAAAAGAAAATAGCTTTATAAGTGTAGATTATACCCATCCTTTAGCAGTAAACAGTAATGCGGAATTTTTCTGTAATAATTCTCTTCCTTTTGTAATGGGAACAACCGGTGGTGACAGAAAGAAGCTAGAAGATTCAATTTTATCATCAGGAATTTGTGCAGTAATTGCGCCAAACATGGCAAAACAGATAGTAGGTTTTCAGGCAATGATGGAATATGCTTCAAAAACATTTCCCGATTTATTTAAAGGATATACTCTTATTATCAAAGAGAGTCACCAAAAAGGAAAAGCTGACACGAGTGGTACTGCAAAAGCTATGATCAGTTATTTCAACAAGCTGGGAATATCTTTTACAGATGAGCAGGTAATTATGGAAAGAGATCCTGAAAATCAAAGCAACATATGGGGTATTCCTGAAAAATATCTTAAAGGGCATGGATGGCATACTTATACGCTTGTTTCCGGGGATAAAACGGTCAAATTCGAATTCACACATAATGTAAACGGCCGTGATGTATATGTAGCAGGAACACTTGACGCTATCGTTTATTTAAACGGCAGAATAAATGAAGGCGCAAAAGGGAAAATTTTTTCAATGATTGATGTATTAAGGGGAAATTGAACCTTTACAAAATATGAGGAGACGGAAAATGCATTATTTCAGAAAACGCTTGTGGATTATCATATCTTTATTCCTTGTTAGTTCCTTTTTTTTAATCAGTGCGGGCTGCTCGAAAGAAGCAAAAAAAGAGAGACACTTTGCAAAAGCTGAAAAATATTTTTCTGAAAATAAATTCCGCGAAGCGATACTTGAATATAGGAATGTCGTTAAGATTGACCCTAAGGACCCGAAAGCTCATTATCAACTTGGGCTGTCGTATATAAAGACAGCGTTATTTAAAGATGCCTATTCTGAGTTTTTAAAGACTGTTGAGATAGATCCTAGTATGATAGATGCTCATAACCAGCTGAGTACTATTTATCTTCTATCAGGGAAACCTGAAAAAGCAAGAGAGCATGTGGATATTGTCCTTTCAAAAGATACGAAAAATTCTTTAGCGCATCTGCTTTTAAGCGGAATATATGTTTCCGAGAAGAATCTTGATAGTGCGATTGCTGAAGCCCACAAAGCCACTGAAGGAGAGATGAAGGTGGAGGCTTATCTGCATCTTGCCAATCTCTATATAATGAAAAAAGATATTCCAAAAGCGGAAGAAATGTTGATTTCTGCCGTAAAGTCCAATGAAAAAAGTATTGGAGCACGATTTGCTCTTGCACAGTTTTATTTACGTACCGGTAAAATGGATGATGCTGAGCGAGAATATTTGAATGTAGTTAAGGTTTATCCAAAGGATATAAGAGCCTACACGGCATTGGGGAATTTTTATTTTGTCACAAACAGGCCTGAGGAAGCAGAAAAACAGTTCTTAAAAAACACTGAATTATCCCCAAAGGACGTTTCTGTCCGTTTGCGCCTTGGTGAGTTTTACCTTGCATGGGATAAAAAAGAAAAGGCGGAAGCTGTCTTTAAAGAAGCTGTTGACATTAATACTCAAGATATTAAAGCATTGGTGCGCCTTGCAAATTTTTACATAGATAACAGGAAGTATGATGAGGGCTTAAAGGAAACAGAAAAAATTATAAAGATCAATCCTAAAAGCTATGAAGGTCTTCTTTTAAAGGGAAGACTCTATCTTGCCGAGAATAAATTTACTGAAGCGCAAAATATCTTGCAGTCTTTTTTGAAAGATAATCCGAAAGTTCCTATGGGTTATTATTATCTTGGTATGGCTCATTATGGCAGCAAAGAGATCCAGCAGGCAAAAACAGCCCTTTCAGAGGCAATAAAACTAAATCCTAAATGGTCTGAACCAAGATTTCTTCTGGCCAATATATATATGAGAGAAGGAGCTTACGGCGAGGCTATTAATGAAGCAAAGGAAGTATTAAAAGAACAACCCGGAAATCCCAAATCTTATCTGATTATGGGTAGTTCTTATCTTTCGCAGAAAAATATTCCGGAAGCTTCAAAGAGCTTTGAAGACCTGATTAAAGTGGCGCCCAATAACCCTGTCGGTTACACTCAGATGGGACGGTTGTTGCTGATACAGAAGAAAGAAAAAGAGGCTTTGGAGAATTTTGAAAAAGCTCTGAAGCTGCAACCAAATTATAATGAGCCTATACAGCTTATTGTTGCTGTATATATGAATAACAAAGATCATAAGAAAGCTTTTGACAGAGTTGAAGAGCAGATCAAAATTTCTCCCCAAAATCCTTTTTTGTATAACATCATAGGCACCCTTTATGAAGTTGAAAAAGATATGGCAAGTGCTGAAAATAATTTCAAAAAGGCGATAGAGCTTGGTCCTGATATACCAGCGCTTAATATTGCGCTTGCCAATTTTTATTTGCGCCATAAAACAATGGATAAAGCAAAAAGTTCTTACGAGGAAATAATAAAAAAGGAACCCGATTCTATCAATGCCCATATTGCTCTTGGTATGATTTATGAGAATGAGAAGAAATATGATGAAGCGAAAGATCACTATCTTAAAGTGTTGAAAATAAACCCCGATTCTGCACTTGCTGCAAATAATCTGGCATGTATTTATGCAAAAAAAGATGAAAATATTGATCAGGCGTTGAATCTGGCACAAAAGGCCAAAGAACTTGTTCCGGATGATCCCCATATTTCCGATACACTCGGATGGATTTATTATAAAAAGAATATTTTTAGCAGAGCAGTTTCTTACTTAAAAGATGCAAATGAAAAGATTGTCGATCAACCTCTTGTGAAATATCATCTTGGAATGGCCTACTATAAAAATGGAAATCCCGATCTTGCAAAAATTGAGCTAAAAAAAGCGTTAGAACTCGATCCTAAATTTGAAGGTTCTGATGAAGCTGTTGCAACGCTTGAATTGATAAAATAATTAATAAGAGCTTAATATCAGAATAGGCATACAGATGATCAGAATTACGGATATAATTGATAAGATTACCGAGCATAATCCTGATGCTGATCTTGATATACTAGACCGTGCCTATGTTTATTCAGCAAGAGTTCACGATGGTCAGGTGCGTTTGTCAGGAGAGCCTTATCTGTCACATCCTCTCGAGGTGGCAGGGATTCTTGCTGATATGAAACTTGATGTTATCAGTATTGCCGCAGGATTACTGCACGATGTTATTGAAGATACACATGCAACCAGTGAAGAAATAGGAGAGATTTTCGGAGAAGAAGTCTTACATATTGTTTCCGGGGTAACAAAACTCAGTAAAATTCCGTTTAGCGATTCGCATGTTCGCGAAGCTGAGAGTATAAGAAAAATGCTTCTTGCTATGGCTGATGATATAAGGGTAGTTCTGATAAAACTTGCCGATCGTCTCCACAATATGAGAACACTTCAATATCAAACTGAAGAAAAAAGAAAAAAAATAGCTCAGGAAACACTGGATATTTACACTCCGATTGCGGCTCGTCTTGGGATTTACTGGATAAAGCAGGAACTTGAAAATATTGCATTTATGAATATTTTCCCGGATGAATCTTCAAACATACAAAATCTGGTCAGTAAAGATAAGGAAGACCGTGAAAAGTATGTTGAAACCGTTAAAGACTACATCCGGAAAAAAATGGATGAGAACCAGTTGAAATGTGAGGTTTTGGGAAGATACAAAAATTACTACAGCATATACCAGAAGATGGTTAATCAGGACCTCACATTTGATCAGATTTATGATATCATTGCATTCAGGATAATTTTGGATACTGTGCCACAATGTTACGAAGCATTGGGGCTTGTGCATGCATTATGGAAACCCATAGCGCATAAGTTTAAAGACTATATCGGTTTTCCAAAACCGAATATGTACCAGTCTTTGCATACAACCGTTATAGGCCCGATAGGTGAGCGTATTGAGATACAGATCAGGACCTGGGAAATGGACGGAATTGCCAGGTCCGGCATTGCAGCGCATTGGAGTTACAAAGAGGGAAAACGTATTGATGAAAACATAAGTAAAAAATTTTCATGGATACAAAACCTTGTTGATAACCAGAAGGAAACCAAGGATCCTGTTGAATTTTTAGAAAATGTACGAATAGATCTTTATCCTGATGAAGTTTATGTGTTTACCCCTAAAGGAGCTATTAAATCTCTTCCCAAAGGCGCAACCCCCGTTGATTTCGCCTATATCATACATACCGAAATCGGAAATCAGTGTTCAGGAGCAAAAGTAAACGGGCGAATGGTTCCGTTAAGCTATGAACTTCAAACAGGTAATATTGTTGATATAATAACATCAAAGGGTCATAACCCGAGCAAGGACTGGCTTAAATTCGTAAAGACGGTAAAAGCAAGGGGAAGAATAAGGCAATGGATTAAAACCCAGGAAAAAGATCGCAGCATAACACTTGGCCGTGAAATATGCGAAAAGGCTTTTAGGAAGGAGCGTTTGAACTTTGTCGCTCTTATGAAAACAGAAGAGATGGGAAAGGTTGTGGATCAACTTGGGTTTAAGACTCTTGATGATATGATTGCAAGTGTAGGTTACGGAAAAACAACCCCTATCCAGATCGTGAGGAAATTTGTAACCAAGCCGGAAGCAGAAAATGATGAATCAATATTAGATAAATTAATAGGCCGGGTTAAAAAGAAAAAACAAGTATCCGGCGTTGTTGTCAAGGGATTTGATGATATTTTAATCAAATTCGGAAAATGCTGCCAGCCGGTACCAGGTGATCCAATAACAGGATATATTACTCAAGGCTACGGAGTTACCGTACACAGAACTATCTGTCCTAACGCCCTGGAGATGAATCCCGAAAGGCAGATAGATGTTGAGTGGAATGTTGGTTCATCCGATTTGTATCCGGTTAAAATCCATATCATTGCTCATGACAGGGTGGGCCTTCTTGCAGATATTGCTTCAAACATAAGCAAAAACTCTTCCAACATATTAAGCGCAAATACCATTACAAAAGAAAATAAGACCGTTGACAGCTTCTTTACGCTTACCATTAAAGACACCGATCATTTAAAAAAGATATTACTTGATATGAAGAAAATAAAACTCGTTATTGATGCAAAGCGAATTAACGAATAGAAAAAGTCTCATATTACGGAGCTTTAACCACAAGCCCTGATTTTATGCAACTGGTGCAGACCACTATTTTTTTAATCTGTCCGTTACGAATTGCCCTTACGTTCTGAAGATTAGGATTAAACCTGCGACATGTTACATTATGAGCATGACTGACATTTTTACCAACCATAGGTTTTTTCCCGCATATTTCACACATTCTGGACATTACTTATTTCTCCTTGAAGACTATAAAATTTTATTATTTCTCATTCCATGTTGTTTAATTTGGTATCCAATTATAAAACAGGATATGCGCTGATACACCAAAACCAGATGAGTGTAAAGTGTTTTTTTTATTTTGTTATGGCAGTTTCACACTTGGCGATATAGACAATAGCTTGATGGTGAACTCCTATGTCGGGATATTTGGTAATGACATTATTAAAACGATAAAGAGCAGCCTTATAATGTTTTGTTTTATAATAATAAATACCGATTCCAAATTCTGATTCTGCAAGACTTTTATAACATGTATTTATATATTCACTGGTTTCAAGTACATATGTATTTTTCGGGAATAGTTTATTCAGACGCATAAATGTTTCAATGGCTTTTCGTGCCGTTGCCTGTTGTCTGTCGAAAGTGTCGACCTGTTCAAAATAACATAACCCTGTCTGAAAAATTGCATATGGCACTGATTCGTTGGCAGGATGCAGTTTCTCAAATTCATCATATGCTGCAACTGCCTCATTATATCGTTTTAACTTGTAGTGTGAATCTGCTATTTTAAGATCTGCAAGAACCAAATATTTACTGAATGGATACCAGTCTTTTATTTTTTGAAAAGACTCAATTGCTCGTTTGTACTCTTTATCCTGATAATTAATTATACCTTCATTTGCATACTCCTCGGCAGATTTCTCTTTCTTGGCATCAAGAGCTGCGCATCCCTGGCAAGCAAAAGCTATAACACAAAAAAGTAAAATTATACGTTTGATTTTATTATTCACTTTTTAATACTTTCAATATATTGTTCCGCAGAAAATGCGGCTATTGCAGCGTCTCCCACAGCAGTTGCAACCTGGCGTAAAGGAGTTTTTCGCCCGTCGCCAGCTGCGAATACACCCGGAACCGAGGTTTCCATTCTATCATTTGCTATTATGAATCCATGCTCATCTAGTTCTATGGCTTTATTGATAAAATCGGTATTGGGGAGAATCCCGACCCACACAAAGCATCCGTCAACAGCAAGCTCTTTAGTCTCTTTTGTTTTCAGATTTTGTACAACAATTTTTTCAAGACCAACTGAGCCGTGAATGCCGGTTACAACAGAATCCCATATAAATTCTATCCTGTCATTTGCGAATGCCCGTTCCTGCAAAATTTTTGTTGCTCTCAAACTGTCTCTTCTATGAATAAGATATACTTTTGCAGCGAATTTTGTAAGAAATATACTTTCCTGTACAGCAGTGTCTCCGCCTCCAACAGCCGCTATCGTTTTATTTCTGTAAAACGGTCCGTCGCAAGTGGCGCAGGAAGAGATTCCCCTTCCATAGAAAAGATCTTCACCCGGGACGTTAAGCTTTCTAGGATGAGCTCCTGCAGCTATTATCACGGCATGGGATTTGACTTCTCCATTGTCCAGAATTATTTTTTTGACCTGTTGGGAAACATCAAGTGAAATTACTTCATTGCTTTCTATTTTAAGACCAAGCCGCTTAGCCTGTTCTACCATCTTATCGACAAGATCTGTTCCGCTTATTCCATCAGGAAAGCCCGGGTAATTTTCTATCCAGTCGGTAATTATTATCTGACCGCCCGGTACAAGTTTTTCAAAAAGGACAACATTGAGTTTAGCACGAGCGGCATAAATTCCTGCTGTTAGTCCGGCAGGTCCCCCGCCTATTATTACAAGATCATAGTCAACTTTTTCCATAATTGTATTTACTGTTATAGAATGCTGTTTATGGTTTTTTCAAGCTTGGACTTGGCCGTCATGCCGGTAATTTGATCAACAATTTTTCCCTGTTTAAAGAAAATAAGGGTTGGTATTGCTTTTATCCCAAATTTTGCGGGGGAGACAGGATTGTTGTCAATATTGCATTTTGCGAATTTGATTTTATCGCCAAATTCTGTGGCAAGCTCTTCAACTATTGGTCCGATTGCTTTACAAGGGCCGCACCAGGGAGCCCAAAAATCAACCAGCACCGGTTTATCTGAATTTATGACTTCCGCCTCAAAACTGTCATCGCTGATTTCAAGAATACCTTCCGCCATGATATATTTCCTTTCTTTTATTAAAAAATTAAAATTTAATAAACTATACTTCTATGCTTTGCTCTTGTCAACAGTGTCATTTTGAAATAATATTTCACTTAGTTTTTATAATTGTTGTTGTAATATTTGCAATGGAGACTCTCAGATGGGAAACATAATCCGTATAGGTGCTTTAATATCAGGAAGCGGAACCAACCTGCAAGCTATTATTGATTCCTGCGAGCAGGGAAAGATAGATGGGAAAATAGTTTTTGTGGGGTCAGATAATTTTGGAGCAAGTGGTCTTGAAAAGGCCGCAAAGCACAATATTCCCTCATTTGTTGTAGATTACGCTTCCATTATCAGAAAATTTAATAAAGATCCGGACAATATGAAACTGCCTGACGATTTTGATGAAAAGGACGTTTGTTCCAAATTGCCTATCTTTCCGGAAGATGCTCATATGCAAAAGATAAAAACTTTTGTTTATACCAGGGCAATTGCAGAAGCTATGTTTCTTGAAAAAATGAAGCCCTGTCCTTTTGATCTTCTTGTTCTTGCAGGTTTTATGAGAAATTTAACACCATATTTTATCGACAGGGTAAATACGGACTCAAAGAATCCGCGTATAATGAACATACATCCTGCTTTGCTACCTGCTTTTCCGGGTGTTGACGGGTACGGTGATACATTCCGTTACGGTGCAAAAGTAGGCGGTTGTACAGTTCATTTTATTGATTACGGTGAAGATTCAGGACCTATCATAGGACAGAGGGCATTTGCGATCGAAGAAGATGATACTATCGATTCAATTAAAAAAAAGGGGCTTGCTCTTGAATGGGAACTATACCCTGAATGTATTCAGTTGTTTGCGCAAAAACGCCTTAATATCGTGAGCGTGATTAGTAATAGGGATAAGGGAGGGGTAGTATTATATAGAAAGGTTGTAAAAATTCGAAGATAAATAGATTAAGGGCAATGGAATGTCCTGAATTGTTTCAAGCTGGTTTTAACAGCAAAATGCATAATAATTACAAAATCTTGTATGTTTAACTTAATATAAAATAAAGGTTATCGGTTTGATACAACACGGATCATTACGGAATAATGATATCAAACAGGGTTTGCATCTTGTAGTAAAAGATGTTGATACTTGGGAAGATTTTATAAAAATTGTTTCTGCAGATCCTGTAAGAAACTGGGCATTTCGCGGACAGAAAGATGCCTCATGGCAATTGTGGCCGATGATTAGCCGGGAACTCCGAAACAGACGGGTAGCATCTCAACACTGGAAAGGCCAGGAACACAGGTTGATATGGATTTTTCAGCGTAAGGCGATTCACTTTTTGGACAAGGTTCCCGAAGTAGGAGATACACCGCAGTGGATGGCATTAATGAGACATCATGGTGCGCCAACTCGTCTTCTGGATCTTACATGGTCTCCGTATGTAGCCGCATTTTTTGCTCTCGAATCAAGTGTTTCAGATGCTGCTGTCTGGGCAATCAACGCCCCTAAGCTTGGCACATTTGCTTACGGACCGCATTTTAAGTCAGTCCAGAGGCCGCCAAGCCCTGAAGAGGTGCTTAATGCTGAAAATATTTATGAAAATGATGTCATTGCGATAGGAGAGCCGTATTTTAAAAACCGGCGTGTTATCGCTCAATCCGGTACTTTCGCCTTTCCTTACGATATTACTAGGCCGATAGATGAAATTCTTTCAAATAAAGAAGGAGTGATTGTAAAATTAGTCCTTCATGGGCCAAAACTAAGAAAAAGCGGCCTCAACGAGCTTTACAGAATGAACATCACATATGCCACCCTTTTCCCCGATTTAGACGGTCTCGGCCGCTCGCTTGCTTTTGAACTGGAACATCACTACGCTTTTGATCCCACAGAAAATGTAACATAGGGATTGATCGGTTTTATTTTTTGCCGGAACGGCGGGTTATAGAAATTTATTTGCCACATCAGACGGACTCCTTTCCCATAAAAGTACCTGTAATTTGAAATATAATGCCCCGTATCGGAGATTAATATGGAAACTGATTCAAGCAAGAAGGTTGGGAGTATAATCTATATTTCACATTGAGGTGGGCCATTACCAATTCTTGGCGATCATAGTCATGACAAAATGATCGATTTCATGAAAAAACTATCTCAACAACTTAATAAACCAAATGCCGTAATTGTAATAAGCGCCCATTGGGAAGAATCGCTTCCGACTATAACCGGTAATGAATCACCTTCATTATTCTATGACTATTATGGATTTCCCGATAGAGCATATGAATTGAAATATCCTGCTCCAGGGAATCCTAAACTTGCAGAAAGAGTAAAAAAAATATTGGAAGAAAGGGGCATTGTATCAAAGATAGACAAAGAAAGAGGATTTGACCATGGATTATTCATTCCTTTGAAAATGATGTATCCTAATGCTGATATACCAATGATACAAATATCATTAATCAATGGATTAGATCCTAGTCCATTTGCAGGAAAATCTATCAGATTTGCAAGATATTAATAATATTTGTTTGTAATTTAAATCCCGTTAGAAAACTCATTTCTAACGGGATATTTTGTTTCTTGTATTCAGTAAAACCTTATCTGACGATAAATTGTACAAGCCATTCATTTTTTATTCTTTTTAAGTTTCTCCCTGTATTGCCTTGCTTCATCTATCTGCTTTTTTTTGCCTGACATTAAGCTTCCGATAGTAATCTCATCAAGCCGTTTAAAAATAGCCCTGCTGGCTTCAATCCAGACCCATCTTGAGAGACAATCTCCAGCCCTGTTGCACACACCGCAAAGCTTGTCTTCCGTTTCGGCACAGTCTGTGATAGCAGTTGTTCCCTCTAGTGTTCGAACAATATCACCAACAGTAATTTTATCGGGGGACTTCTTCAGCATATGCCCGCCGAAAGGTCCTCTCCGGCTTTTTATTAATCCGGCATCTTTTAGCTTTTTTATCAAATGTTCAAGGTATTTTAAAGAAATATTCTGGCGCTTGGCTATATCACTCAAGGGAACAGGATATTCCTTGGCATAAATTGCAAGGTCTATAATAAGGCGTGTACCATATCTGCTCTTTGTTGTTAATCTCATCTTATAGTTATCCGATAATTTTAAAACTATATGCTCTTTTAATAAACTGCTTTTTATAAGTTCAATACTTGTCAAATTGCGGTATCCTATTCAAGATTGTTATTATTTCAAGCATAAGATATGTAAGCGCAGCTCCGATACCTCAGCATCACTTTAGATACGGATTTTACGCAATGGTTTCTGTTGGATAAAAGTATTGTTATAAAAAAGAGGCGTTCAGGGTGTTTGTATCAATAAATTTCTTTCGTTTCCTTTATGGATTATCAAGTGGTGCTTTCTTTTTATCACTTCTTTTTATGGAAAAGAAACTATGGGAAACAGGTCAGGCTTCTTTCTTGGCAGTGTAATCTTAAAGCACGAACCTTTGCCGGGTTCGGAGTCAACTTCGATAAGACCGCCATGCTGGCAGATAACACGATTAGCGATAAACAATCCCAAACCGGTTCCCTGAGAGCCTTTTGAAGTAAAAAAGAGCGTAAACATTTTTTCTTTGGTTTCCTGATCCATTCCCATGCCATTATCCTTAATGATAAAGCATATCTGGTTAGGTGATTTTTCAAATACATCAAATTTAGCTAAATGATTTTTTTTGCTGCGATCATATATACAGGCATCTATAGCATTTTCAAGAAAATTAACAAGAGTGGCATGAATCCAGTTAGGATCAACCTGAATGGTCCCCAATGAGGGCGCAATATCCAATTTAAGACGGGTACCTTTTTTTATTGCTATAGCCATTGCATCTTCAGCAGCTTTTTGGGCCATTTTCTCAATCTCGACGGTTTCATATACAAGTTCTCTTGATTTTGCATAATATAGTATTTCAAGAACCATCTTCCGGATTCTACCGGCCATCTGTTTAATCTGTTCGAATGCACGATCTGTTCTCTTCGCATCCTTATTTGCAAGTCCGGTTTCAAGCTTATAAATACCGCCGTCTAAGGCAGTGAGCATTCCCTTTATGCCATGAGACATGGAGCCTATCATCAGGCCGAGTGATATCAAATGATCCTGCAACTGTCTGATCTGAGTGATATTTGTAGATATTTCGATAACTTGTGATATTTGTCCGCGAGAATCCTTAACTGGAGCCGTCCACGTAATAACATTGCACTGCTTTCCTGATTTCGATGTAACCACTTCTTCGGTTGAGTGAGATAAACCGTCTTCGAATGTATCTGAAACCGGGCATTTTTCACAAGGCGTTCCCCTGTGTTTATAAATTTGATAGCAGTGGGACCCTATTTCGTCACCAAAATCGCGCTTAAACATCTTATTTGTTGCAGTAAGGCGAAAATCCTTGTTCTGGACTGAAATATAGCAGGGAATTTCATCAAAAAGCTGCTGAAAAAGATTTTGGGTTTGTTGAAGAATATGTATTTTTTTTTCATAGCGTAAAAGCTTATTGTTTACAGTAACCCAGGTCTTTGCCTGTTTAAGAGCCATATCAAGCGCAGCACTTTTTACCGGCTTAAGCATGTAATGAATCGCTTCGTCTTTAAGCTGGGCCATTGTGTAATCAAATTCTTCGGGTGCTGCCATAATAATGATTTGAACTTCAGGATGAAATTTTTTTACCTTTTTGAGAATACTGATAAAATCGGTATGAAAGCTGGAGGGATCGGCCAGTACGATTTTTATGTTTATCCTGTCAAACAGCTTTAAAATTTCATCGCTGTTTTTTGCCGTATAAATATTCATCTTCTTGCGCTTAAGGTATACTCCCAGAGCGTTAGCATGACTGATGTCTTTATCTATGATCAATATTTCGTTGGCCATACTGTTATTTTTATATTATTTTGCGAAAAAGTTGTTTCATTTAAGATTTTCTTTAACGATTTTTAACAGCTCATCCCTATCAAATGGTTTTTGCAAGCACGCAATTGCTTTGGCGATTGCGTGGCTGCTGCCGGATAAACCACTGATAACAATCACAGGGATATTTTTCAGATTTTTTTCCTGTGATATTTTTCTGTAGAAACGGGGTCCCCACTCTTCAGGCATCTCCAGATCCAGAGTTATAAGATCCGGTATTTCTCTTTTGCATATATCCAGCGCTTCTTTAACATTGTGAGCTGCAAATGTAGCAAAGCCATTGTCTTCAAAAAGCGTGGTAAGGTAATCAATAATATTAGGGTCATCATCAACAATAAGTATTTTCTTCATTTAATCCTCTCTTTTTGCTGTTAAGTTTTATTTGTTAATGCTGATGACCGGGCAACCGGCCCTGACAATCACCTGTTCGATATTGCTTCCAAGCCTTGCATCTTCATTTGATGTTTTTTGTGTATGATGCGCCATGACAATAAGATCTGCATGCTTTTCCCGCGCGTATTTAACGATTTCAATATAGGGTAAGCCTTCCCAGACATCAAAAGAGTACTCCTTGATCTCATCCATTTTATCAATATAGCGGCCTCGTATGCGTCTTAATGATTCTCTTATTTGAGATTCTATTTCATCTTGTGTAAGTAATCTTCCCATATGCATATTACTTATATCGAGTGCATGAAATATATGAAGCTCACAGCCAAGATTCTTTGCCAGGTTGACCGCAAATCTAAAGGCAGCATCGGATGCTTTGGAAAAATCCGTACCGAAAACCACATTGGATATTCCACCCCAAAAAGATGCAGCGGGACGGGTTACAACAAGAAGAGGGCATGGCGCAACTTTTGCGACTCTTTGAAGTGTAGATCCAACTATACTTTTTTTATAAACTGAATCTTCATCATCGCCTGTACTGCCTCCAAGGACTATTAAATCAGGAGAATAATTTCTGGCTTCTCTCAATATTTCACGATGAGGAAACCCTATGGCGACTTTAATATCATATGATTTTGCCTTTTCGAGCTGCTTGGAGTAATAAACTTTAATTTCTTCTTTAACCCAGGCTATGTATTCATCATCGATTACTACTTTTTCTTTAGTTTTAACGTCCATTACAATTTGGCTGAAACCACGAGTTGGAACCCCCAGAACATGAAAAATACATATATTTGCATCATATGTCTGCGCCATATTGAATGCCACTCGTGCAGCGTGATCGCTTGCTTCAGTTGCGGATGTGGCAAATAGAATCTTTTTAAACATGATTCACCTCATCATCATTGGTTTTTTGGATGTCCCTAAAAATCACCGACATCCTATTCTTTGGGTTTCAGGTGCTCTGGAATTTCGACCATGCTGACAACTAACGGTTTTAAAAATGACCATTTAATGCCGATTTTATATTCTTCTTCAAGATCCCGGATTGCATCCCAGCAGTTGTGACACGGTGCTATAACAAGTTCGGCACCGCTGTTTATAAGTTGGTCTCTTTTGGTAATTAGCGCTTTGTTTCGTTGAGGCCTGAATATCCCTATCCCATTAAACCCGCCTCCTCCTCCGCAACAAAAATTATGTTCTTTGTTCGGGGTCATCTCTATAAAATATCCGGGTTCCACTATATAGCTGATGATTTCACGTGTAATTTCTTTTAATCCGTTGTTTCGGATATAATTACATGAGTCCTGAAGCGTGACTTTTTTCTTTATGCGTTTTGCCGGATCAATTTTGAGCTTGCCTTTTCTTAATGCTTCCGCAAGCCATTCAACATAATGTATTGATTCAACAGGCGGTTTTCCATTGCTTCTCCCGGCCCAGTATGGGCCTTCTATTACAGTCGCTCTGTGTGCATGGCCACATTCCGTTCCAATCATCCTTTTTGGCTTTAATCTTTCCATGGCAGCATAAACACTTTCAACCTGCATCTTGCAAGCCGCCCAGTCTCCGGCAAACATGGCCAGGCTTGTCTGTTCCCATCCGCTTGAAGGAACTGTCCAGTTTTCTCCCGCCAAATGAAAAAGAATCGCAGCCTCTGCAAGGTCTTCAGGATAGTGTTTCACTTCTCTCGCATTCACCGTGTATAAAATATCAGCGTCTTCTTTATCTACAGAAACCGTAAGGCCCGGGTAGTCTTCCTCATTTTCTTCCACCATCCATTTGAATGTTTCGACAAAATCATCATCGGTTACATCCATCTGTGCACGGTAAACCCGATGCATGCCCGCACCGATTTTCAATTCCCAGGGTACAAATCCCTGCTGGTAGCACAAACCTCTGAGATAACCGAACATAACGCCCATATCGATGCCATGCGGACAATACATGCCGCAACGGTTGCAGCAGGTGCACTTGGCCCAGGCAGTTTCCATAACCATATGCATGAATTCATTGTCCACCTTGCCTTTTCGCTTAACGATTTCACCCAGAGTGGATTGAATTTTATATGCAGGAACCTGTTTGGGATCACGATCATTAATAAGGTAAAGAAAACAACTGTCTGCACACATACCGCAATGAGCACATATATCAAGCCATGTCTTTGTTCTGGATTTAAGTGTATTTTGAATCGTTTTCCATAGAAGATCGCTGTTAACCTCTAACGACTTCATCTCCTCGTAATATCTTTTCCCGCCGGTGTCATTAAGAAGCGCCTTAAGATCTTCTTCATTTTCAATAGGCTTTTTGTTGCAAAATATTCCTTCGGGCATGTCTTATTTCTCCTTAAATGTTAAGTCCCGATGCCTCATTTATCTTCTACCATACCATGCCTTTTCCTTTAGTTCCTCCACGTTTTATCGCATAATCCATCCCCAACTGAGCCCTTGAAGCAAAGAAAAGAACTATATGCGAAAGTTTTGTAAAAGGAATGGCAATCAAAAGCACCTCACCGCATAAAATGTGTATTGTTAGCCAGAGGGAATAATTTCCGATTTCGTATCTGGCAATAAGACCTGTAACAAAAGGTGCAACAGAAATAAGCAGAATAAAGTAATCGTATGCCGTTGTTAAAATTCTTACTTCAGGCAAAGAAATTCTTCTCAGGATAAGAAAAAAAACACTAATAATAACAGACCATGATAAAACATCGGCAAGCGCAGGATTGATGGTAATCAAAGATATACCGATTTTTTCTTTTAAAAAGATATTGTGTGCCAGCAGGAATAAGGGAACAATTACGGCTCCTATGTGAAACCCGAAAAATATCAACGTCATAAATGGTTGCTTACGCCAACCATGTGTTCCAAAAGGTATGAGCCATTTAAATATCGAGTTTGCCGCGCCTTTAAAGCCCAAAGAAGGATATGCCTTATATGCCACACGATCAAGCTGCCAGTTCAATCCCTTAAAATACAGCACAAATTTTACAATCATGCCGATCAGACAAATGGATAAGGACAACCAGAACATGGGTCCGGTTAGAAATTTGTACATAAATGCCTCCGTTATCTATCCTTTTACATACTTAAAAAGTGCGCTTTTTTTCATCTCTTCCGGTTAAGAAAAGCCAAAACAGCATCAAACCGATAAGGATTCCTCCTATCAGAATGTATGTGATACTCTTTGAGTGAATCATAAAATCCTGCAGCGTATAAAATATTGTATCCATCTAATTACAGCCTTTCGCTCTAGTTATCATGTTGATAATCAGGGTGCTCATAGAAAATGGGCATCCGTGTTACAATAAACCGGTAAACAACTATGCCGAGAGTTACAACAAAAAGCGAGATTACGATTTCGGACCAACTAGGAAAGTATCGCTCGGCGGAAGGTAGCTGCCAATTGAATGCAACCAGAGAAATATTAAACCGGTTCAAAACAACCCCAATAATTGAAATTAAAGAAGCCGATTGCACAAGGCGCAGATTTTTTTCACGAACAGCTATGGCATAAATAAAAGCCGGTAAAGCTACAAAACCGATAAGTTCAAATAAATACCAGACGCCCCAACCTGTAGTAAGATAGTGCCAGTTATTATCTATGGATATGCCGATTAATTTTATTCCAACATATCCCATCATCACAAAAGATGCTGCTTTCCCAAATCCAAAAGCAACATCTTTGCTTTCTTTCAGATGGGTTTCATCCATCTTGTGGTGAAAATAGCGATGCGCAAGAGTTCCCTCAAAAATTACCATGGACAATCCGGCAAAAATACTTGATACAAAAAAGTATACCATCAGATAGTTTGAATACCACAGCGGGTGAAGCTTGGATGGTGCGATCATAAAGAGCGCACCAAGAGAAGATTGATGTAATGTGGAAAGAATCACGCCGAAAATAGTCAAAACAAGCGTTAACTTTACAATCATACTCCGGATTTTTTTCAGACCCAGCCATTCAAGGGCTGCCGGACTGTATTCGATAAATAGCACCGAAAGATACAGAAAAACACATAGAGCTACTTCAAACAGAAGAGAAGTGGTTCCCTGTGAAATAAATATTGGATATGGCAGGCGCCACGGCCGACCCACATCATAATGCAAAGCCAATACAACAAGCGCATAACCGAGAAATGCGGTCAGAATTGCGGGTCTCACCGCAGAGTGGTATCGTTTTAAGCCGAATATATAGCATGCAGCGGAAGTTACAAAGCCGCCTGCGGCAAGTGCAACGCCACATAGCAGATCAAACCCTATCCAGATTCCCCATGGATTGTTGTTGTCAAGATTTGTGACTGCTCCAAGTCCTTTGGTAAATCGAAGAACCGTAACAATAAGTCCCGCAATTATAATAATACCTGATATTACATTAAAAGGTGTAAAAATGGATTCATTAACACGAGCGGTCTCTTGTGACATCTATTTATCCTCCTTTGATGTATCTGAAGGCTCGTCCTTTGCAGATTCGGCTTGCTGCTCGGACTCAGACTTTTTAGCAGCTTCTTCAAGAGCTCTTCTTACTTCCAAATTAATCGCAGCT
>Ga0180732_1000772_pt1 | contig 23674 bp, 12 predicted proteins | sample KR11_01MetaG_FD_148674 | JGI IMG/M metagenome (GOLD analysis project Ga0180732, IMG submission 148674) | Groundwater microbial communities from the Olkiluoto Island deep subsurface site, Finland - KR11_0.1 MetaG | ecosystem: Environmental > Aquatic > Deep subsurface > Groundwater | place... | reverse complement strand
CACGCCCTTGCCGACCGCGAGCGGGGACTGGGCCGCCTTGACCTCGAGATCGATCCGGAGGCCCTCAGCCATATCGTCTGGTCTGCAGACGGGGATGCCCGTTTTGCCCTGAACAGCCTCGAAGCGGCTTCTTCTCTTGCAGATAAGGGAGGAGAGACCGGGCGGCGGATCACCCGGACCTTTGTTGAGGAGGCGATACAAAAGAAGGCGCTTCAGTATGATAAGAGCGGGGAGGAGCACTACAACCTGATCTCAGCCCTCCATAAGAGCCTCCGGGGGAGCGATCCCGATGCGGCTCTCTACTGGCTGGGGAGGATGCTGATGGCGGGCGAGGCGCCGCTATACATCGCGCGGCGCCTGATCCGTTTCGCCTCCGAGGACGTCGGGAACGCCGATCCCCGGGCGCTCACCGTGGCCATTGACGCCATGCAGGCCTTCCATTTTCTCGGTTCACCCGAGGGGGAACTGGCCCTGGCACAGGCGGTCGTCTACCTGGCCACCGCCCCGAAGAGCAACTCGCTCTATGCCGGTTACGATCTTGTTCGGTCGACGATAGCCAGGACCGGGACCCTCCCCGTTCCGCTCCATATCCGGAACGCCCCGACAAAACTGATGAAGGCGTTGGAGTATGGCAAGGGCTATCTCTATGCCCACGATTTCGTCGAGGCCTATGTTCCCCAGGACTACCTTCCCGATGAACTTCGGGGGAAAGGGCCGCAGTTCTACAGGCCGACTGAAAGGGGGTACGAGAAGATCATCGGGGAACGACTGGAGCAGTGGCGGCGGGTCCGCGAGGCGAATGTCAAGAAAGGAAAACCCTGAAAAGTAAAAAACGGGGAGGTTCCGAGAACCTCCCCGCGTTCAGGAGTGGAAAGCCCTCTGGCTTTCCTTTGGTCGTTTTACTGTCGGCTGATCGTGCCCGCGTTCAGTCAACAGGTTTTCTTTTCAATGGAGGGAATGCATCTCCCGTGCCAGCGGCGAATAAATTTGTAAACTGTTGTAATCATATGGTATTTCACAATGAGGCCATGCCGGTTTCCCTTCCGGTGGAAGGAAGTCGGCGGCAAGATTTGTCACCTCTTCCGGGTCGACTTGTAGAAAAGCTTATTATATCAATTAATTGCATTGAGTAACGGTTCGTGTCCCTGGATCGACATAAATGTCGAAAATCGCCTGAACCGTTTCACCAGGGAGAGTGTTCCTTTTTGGTCCCGGAAAGAAATCGTTGACTTTCCGGGGGAATCGCCTATGATTAGCTATTCTCCAGGCGGCATGGATACGCGTTATGAACCCTGAAAAAAAGATCATCTGGCAGCACGCCTCCCCCCGTTACAACCGCCCCTTTCTCCAGCCTTTGGCCGTTGCCCTTGTTTGCGCCGTCTTCATCGGCCTCATCCTGGCGATGGGGGTGATGGATCTTCGGCGGAGCGAACAGACCCTCGAAGGTTTCATGAGAAATCAGGGTCTGCGGATCGTCGGTGTCGTGGAGCGCCTCACCATGGAAAATCTGAAAACCATGATTCAGGCATCCCACAAGGCGAGCGGGAGCGATTTTCGACCCCTCTCGGAACAGGTCCTCTCCCCGCAGGTATTTTTCACCCAGAAGGTTGTAGAGATGGCGCGTGAGATCGACAACCGATGGAAGACGGAACATCTCAGCGCGAGCTATATTCGACAGTACGCCCAGGAAAAGAATCTCTGGCTCGTCGCTGTGCTTAATGCCTGGGGGAAAGTCATCTTCATGAGCAGGTCGCTTCCGGACGAGCCTGTCCGCAGAAAGGAGTCCCTGATGAAAAACGGCGGCAGAGAGGCCGGCGAACTGTTCGCCCGGCTCGGCCGCCTAAAGAAAGTCGGGTTTATTGCCCTGCAACGTCCCGACGGCAGCGGAACGATAGTCATCGCTCTGGATCAGGACTCTGCACGCTACTGGGGGACCAGAGTCTCCGTGGAAAAAGCGATGGAGAAGCTCGGGGAAGGGCAAGGGCAGGGTCTCGTCTATCTCACCGTCCGGGATAAAACGGGGCGGCCGTTGGGAAATGCCGGAAAGCTCCCGGAGGAATTGAAAAGAGGGGATCCTCTGGTTGCGAATATCCTCGACGGAACACAGGGGATTGAAAGCCGGTCGGTTCTCCACGACGAGAAGGGCATCCTCGAGATCATCGTCCCCTTACGCCTGGACGATCAGATCGCCGGAATCATCCGCCTTGGGCTGGAGAGAGGGAACACCGATCAGATCCTCAATGAGAACCGGCGGAACATTTATGTGTTTCTCGCCCTGATCGTCCTGATTACCCTATTGTCGATGTGGCTTCTCTATCATGACCAGAACCGTCACCTCGCAGGGATCGTGGAGATGGAGAGGCAGCTCGAGAAGGCGGAACGTCTCTCCTCCCTCGGGCAGCTTGCCGCCGGGGTGGCGCACGAGATCAGGAATCCCCTCAATGCAATCAGTATGGCGAGCCAAAGGCTGAAACGGGAATTCATTCCGGCTGAAGAGAAGAAAACCAAGGAATTCGAAACGATTACTGGCGTGATCCGGGATGAGATCCGCCGACTCAACGGGATTATCGAGGAGTTTCTCACGTTCTCGAAGAGCCGGAAACTCGAACTCCACGACTGCCCCCTTCAGGAAGTCCTCCAGAAGATCGTCAATCTGATCTCCGCGGAGGCCGCTGCAAAAGGGATCGCCATCCGGACCGACTGGAAAGAGAACCCGGTCGCTATTCCGATGGATATGGACAAGCTCCAGCAGGCCTTCCTCAACTTTGTGAAAAATGCGATGGAGTCGATCAGCGGTGAGGGAAGCGTCACCCTCTCCATCCGGAAGCCGGAGAAGGGGCGGGTGAGCATCCGGATCGCCGATACGGGGTGCGGTATGACGGCCGAAGAGGTGGACAGGATCTTCAATCCTGAATATACGACGAAAGAAAAAGGGTTGGGGCTCGGGCTACCCCTCGCCCATGAGATTATCCGCGGGCATGGCGGTGAGATCCGTGTCCTGAGCCGTAAAAGAGAGGGAACGACCTTCGAGATCCTGCTTCCTGTAGAAAGGCATAATGACGTCAAGGGGGCAAAGGCGGAATGAAGAAACTCAGCATTCTGGTGGTGGAAGACGGCAAGTCGCAACGTGAGATGCTCCGGGATTTCCTGCGGAAGGAGGGTCACACCGTCGGCGAGGCCGAAAACGGGGAACTGGCGATACGGCGGGTCCGGGAGGGGCAGTACGACCTGATCCTCCTCGATTATCGGATGCCCGGAATGGACGGGATGCAGGTCCTTCGCGCCGTCAAGGGGATGAACCCCGAGATCGACATCGTCATCGTCACGGCCGAGGGGACCATCGACATGGCCGTGGACGCGATGAAGGCCGGGGCCCTTGACTACATCACCAAGCCGATCGAGTTCGAAGAGCTCCTCCTGCTGGTGAAACGCGTCGCGGAACGGCGGACACTGCTCAAGGAGAACGAGATCCTCCGCGGCGTTTTCCGCGGTGAACCGTTCGGTGAGAAGGGTGTGACGACGGACCGGATCGTTTACCGGAGCCAGAAGATGAGTGTCCTGATTAACATGGCGGGACGGGTCGCCGCGAGCCGCGCCACGGTCCTCCTCCAGGGGGAGAGCGGGACGGGAAAGGAGCTCCTGGCCAGACTGATCCACCAACTGAGTCCCCGCTCCGCGCGGTCGATCATCGCGGTCAACTGCGGCGCCCTGCACGAGAATCTCCTGGAGAGCGAGCTCTTCGGACACGAGAAGGGGGCCTTCACCGGGGCGACGGCCCGGCGGATCGGCCGCTTCGAGGAGGCAGACGGGGGGACGCTTTTCCTGGACGAGGTCAGCGAGCTCTCGCCGCAGATCCAGGTGAAGCTCCTGCGCTTCCTCCAGGAGCACGAATTCCAGCGCCTCGGCGGGAACCAGACACTCCACACCGACGTTCGGGTGATCAGCGCGACCAACCGGGACTTGGAACAACGGGTGAAGGAGGGGGCCTTCCGGGAGGACCTCTTCTACCGCCTGAACGTCGTCATGATGTCCATCCCGCCGCTCCGGGAGCACAGGGAGGACATCATGCCGCTGATCGACCATTTTCTGAAGCGGTTCGCAGAGGAAAACGGCCGGGAGATCGAAGGTCTGACCAGCGAGGCGCAAGATATCCTCCTCAAGCACGACTATCCCGGGAACGTCAGGGAACTGGAGAACATCATCGAGCGGGCGGTCGTCATCGCCCGGGACGCTGTCATCTCCATTGAGGACCTCCCCTTTCGGGAGACGATGGAGGAAGGGCCGACAGGCGGGAAGTCTGAAGAGGGACTTCTCCGCGGTTCCATCGAGGAGCTGGAGAAGAAGCTGATTGTTGATGCGATGGAGAAGGTAGGTGAACATCAGACCCGCGCCGCAGAACTGCTCGGGATCAGCGAGCGGATGCTCCGCTACAAGCTCAAGAAGTATGGCCGGAAGGCTGAAAAATAACCTGACAGTTCCTCATTTCCCTTTTTCCATTTTTGAGAATTTTACGCCGATCCGGGAGACGATGATCACCAGCGTCGTGGAGATGAAGATCATCAGGATCCCCAGCGCGGAGAGCCTCCCCCACAGACCGTCTTCGGCGAACCTGAGGATCTGGACGGCGAGGACCTCCGTCCCCGGCCGGGAGAGGACGACCGAGAGGCTCAGCTCGCGGACGAACATCGTCGCCATCAGGATCCAGCCGGAGACGATTCCCGGAACCAACAGCGGAATGACGATCCGGCGCATCGTGTAGAACGGCCCGCCGCCGCAGACCCGGGAGGACTCCTCCAGGTGGCTGTGAATCTGGACGAAGGCACTGGTCAGCGGCCGGATGCCGTAGGGCAGGTAGGTCGCTATGTAGCCGATCAAGAGCGCCCAGATCGTTGCGTAGAGGGGGGTCTGGACGAAAAACCACATGAAGCCGATTCCGACGACAATCCCCGGGAAGGAGAACGAGAGAAAACTCAGCGATTCGAGAAAGCCGGAGGCCTTCGTCCGGACCTTGACGATCACATAGGCGACGAAGAAGGAGAGGACGATCCCGAGCGTCGCCCCGCCGACGCCGAGGTAGAGGCTGTTCTTGAGTGAGAGCAGCGAAACGGGGTCCGTGAGGACCGCGATCCAGTGCTTCCAGTTCATCATCGCGAAGGCCTTCGCGCTCGGAACCATCGAGTACGGAACGACGGAGGTGTAGAAGAGGACCAGGACCGGCAGGACGATCAGCACAAACGACAGCAGCGCGACGATTCCGAAAAGGGGATACCGGGCCCCCTTCAAGTCGATCACGCTCGGCCGGTAGCCCCGGCTGGAGATGGTGACGTATCTCTCCCCTTCCCGGGTCAGGTGGCGGTAGAGAAAGATCAGCGTGATCGAGGCGGCCAGCGCACTCATGCCCACCGCCGCCGCCATCCCGTAGTCCGTGACATATCCGGTCGCGACGACACTGTAGATGTGGGTCGCCAGCACATAGATCCGCCCCGGCATGCCGATCACCGAGGGAACGGCAAAAGAGGCGAGGCTCCGGACGATGACCAGCGTCACCGCGGCCAGGATGGCGGGCCGGAGAACCGGCAGGGTGATCCGCGTCAGCGTCCGCAGATTCGACGCCCCGCACACCTTCGAGGACTCCTCCAGGGCGACGTCGAAGGCCGACATCGCGGGGGCGATGACCAGGTAGGCGATCGGCAGATCGAGGAGCCCCTCCACGAGGATCATCCCCTGGAGCGTGTAGATGTTGAGCGCCGCCCCTTCCCAGCCGAAGAACTGCCGTAGGAAGAGGTTGATCATGCCATTGGAGGGGTTCAGCAGCAGGACCCAGCTCACGGCGAACAGGATGTGCGGCACCATCATCGGAATCAGCGAAATGATCCGGAACATGAACTTGAACGGGATGTTCGTCCGGGTGTTCAGATAAGCCAGAAAAAGCGCCAGGACGGTGGCAACGAGCGCGGAGCCGACCGTGAAGATGATCGTATTGACGAGGATTTCGGCGAAGGCCGGGTCGCTGTAGGCCTTGACGTACTTCGAGAGCGTGAACGTTCCGAAGGCGTCGAGCCCCTCGCTGAAGCTCCCCAGAATGAGCATGACGATGGGGCAGACCGTTAGGAATCCGACAATCGCGATCAGGCCCGGCGTCAGGCCCGTTCTCGTCTTTTGCATCACACGTTACCTTTTTAATTCAAGATGATTGAGCAGTGACGCGGGTCGAAGTGGAGGGCGATCTCTTCGCCCTCCCGGACTGCGGTTGTCGGCTCGATTCGGAAGATCAGCAGGGTCTCTCCGACCCGGATCTCACCCTCGTAGGCGTCGCCGACGAAGACCAGAGATTCGACCCTTCCGTAGAAGATGTTGCGCCCAACCTGATGGTCCCCTTTTAATACCCGGATGAATTCCGGGCGGATGCACACGGTGACCGCCGCACCCAGCGAGGTGCGGATCTTCTTCTCGCAGACAATGGCGCCGATCGCGGAATCGACGGTGGTCTCGCTCTCCCCAGCTGACGCCACCCGGCCCTCGATGAAGTTCGCGCGGCCGATGAAGTCCGCCACGAACCGCCGGTCGGAGTCGAAGTAGATCTCCCGCGGCGTCCCCATCTCGATGATGCGGCCGCTCTTCATCACCGCGACGCTATCCGAGAGCGACAGCGCCTCGATCCGATCGTGGGTCACGTAAACGGCGGTGATCTTGAGTTCCGTGAGAAAGACCCGCAGCTCCTTGCGCGTCTCCTCCCGGAGTTTCGCATCCAGGTTGGAGAGGGGCTCGTCGAAGAGGATCACCTTCGGCTCAGCGACCAGCGCCCGGGCGAGGGCGACCCGCTGCTGCTGCCCGCCGGAGAGCTTCGTCGCCGGCCGCTTCTCGAATCCGTCCATCTGGACAAAATGGAGCGTCTTGGCCACCTTGCGGACGATCTCTTCCTTTGGTTCGTTGCGGGTCTGGAGCGGGTAGGCCACGTTGTCGAATACGTTCATGTGGGGCCAGATCGCGTACGTCTGGAACACCATTCCCAACCCCCGCTGGTCCGGCTGGACGTAGATGCCCTTTTCCGTCGAGAAGACCACCTCGTCGCCGATCGCGATCTCCCCCGCGTCGGGCATCTCCAGACCGACGATGCAGCGCAGCAACGTGGTCTTGCCGCAGCCGCTCGGCCCCAGCAGGGTGAATATCCGGTTGGCCGGTATCGTCAGGTCGACCTGGTCGAGCGCCGCGATGGTCTTGCCTTCCGAGTAATAATTCTTGTTGAGACCTTTTATCCTGATTTCCATATCACGGTTACGGCATTGCGAAAATCTTCTTGAACTCGCCCCCCCATTTCTTGATCTCGCCATCCGACAGATCGCGGATCGGGATAACCTTAGCCTTGTCGATTCCGGCGATCGGAGGATAGACACCCGGAGTGAGGACATATTCGCCCACCTTTTCGGCCAGGATCTTCATGGCATCCCGGGACAACCAGTAATCCACGAACAGCCTCGCCGCATTGGGATGGGGTGCGCCGGCCGTAATGGCCATTCCACGGGGAGTTCCCATCATCGGCTGGGAAACCCTTGCCCAATCCAGCGGCGCCGGCGCCTTGGTGATGATGTATTTCGGCATTGAGATGCCGATCAGCTTCTCACCGCTCTCGATCGGGGCCGGTGTGGGGCCGAAAGAGGCCACAAACATCGGCTTGTTGGCGGCCAGCCCTTTGAGGAACTTCATCCATTCCGCTTCCGATTTGATCACGTTTTCCTTCAGTCCGACAAGCCAGGCGATCGTCGTCGGATGGGAGGAGGGATCGGCCATGACGATCTTCCCCTTCCACTTCGGGTCCGTCAGATCTTCATACTTCTTGGGGACATCGGCCGGCTTGACCAGTTCCTTGTTGTAGATCAGCGCGGCACATTCAATGCCGAAACTCTGGATCTTGCCGTCTCTGTTCGCCCACTTCGGATATCCGGCCGCGGTGGGAGATACATATGATGCCAGAACGCCCTTTTCCATCAGAAATTCGAGGACCGGCATGGGCGCCTGAAGAACGTCGGCCGTAAGCTTGCCGGCCGCATGTTCCGTCATGATGGTCGCAATGAATTTGGAGGTGGAGAGCCTTGTATACCCCGCCTTGACACCGTACCTCTTTTCAAAATCTTTCAGGATCGGCCCCACTGAGGTGATACTGGCGTAAAACGTCACCTTCCCTTCGGCCTTTGCCTTTTCCGCAAGGGCCTGCCCCCCGATCGGACCTTTCGCCTCTTGCCCCGCCGCAAAGACAAACGGCGCCATGAATACTATCAAAACGACCAGAACGATGAGCTTTTTCATAATATCTCCTCCTTCCGTAAATGGGCCTGCCCGTACACAGGCATCTAAACGGCGATGGGGGGATCGTATCCCACACCCCCGCTCCTCATCCAGGACCGCCCAAAGGACGATTCCTTCCGCAGGCGTCTCTTTTGTATTTCGGTAAATTGATAACACCCCGGAGGTATATTGTCAAATTTGTTTGAAGCATTTGATCGAGGTAGTGTAACAGGTCCGGCACATGTTCATAGTGCAATGGATCCTTTCTTTTGCCATAGTTCTACAGAGTCACGGATTGCCGGACCGACATCTTCGAAGAAATTGGCGGGATAGGGTAATAATCGCCCTTTGTCTCAAAAATTGATTGACAATAGCTATCACTAACTGTTACTTATCACGCTAACATAAGACATATCGCGTCTCAATTTGCCTTGATACCAGAGAGGTGCACCTGTATGGATAACAAACCCGGCGATGTTTTGACAATTGAAGAGTTGGCCGCCTACCTGAAAATACCAAAGTCGACACTCTACAAGCTCGTTCGAGAAGGCAAGATCCCATCCCAGAAGATCGGCCGACACTGGCGTTTCCGTAAAGAAGCCATTGATCGTTGGCTGGAAGCAACGCGGGTGAGCGAACCTGATGCAGGAGGGAAGCGTTAATGGAGGAGCCATTCGCCGATAGAGTCATACGAGGAATCGGTCAGGCTGCCGATCTATACCACCGTCTTGTCATGCTGGTGGCCCCGGCAGGTGCAGGCAAAACCGCCGCGCTTCGAGCTGTGCATGAGCGAACGGCGGCTCCGCTGGTCAATGTCAACCTCGAGCTGTCTCGGCAAATGCTCGACTTGACCTTTCGCCAGCGTACGCTTCAGTTACCCCGACTCCTCTTGAACATCGTGGGCGCATCGGCAGCCGAAGTGGCCCTGCTGGACAACATCGAAATTCTCTTCGATATCACGCTTAAACAAGACCCGTTACGGCTTCTGCAGGGGCTCTCGCGAAACAGGACGGTGGTCGCGGCCTGGAACGGCTCCATCGAAGGAGAGCACCTGGTCTACGCAGCGCCGGGCCACCCCGAATACAGACGATATCCTTCGCGGGATTTCCTGGTCGTGACCCCGGAGGCCGCTGCATGAAGACAGGTAACGAATGATCAAAGAGGCAGACACGATGACAAATCTGCAGGACGGCAAATCAAGACACGCATCGAACAAGCCCACAGGGGGAACACCCAAAATGGAGCGACTTGAATACAGGGATTTGATCCAGTTTGAGCCTATCGAGTCCGTGGTTCAGTTACGGGATGCCGACCAAGCCGCCACTGCCCGACAGCTTGTGCAGACCTACGTGATCTCTGAGGAAATGGCTGAAAAACTGGTCAACCTGGTCGTTCCTCAGCTTCAGTTCGACCAACCCATGGATAACAAGGGTCTACTGGTCGTCGGCAACTACGGCACGGGTAAGTCTCACTTGTTGTCCGTGATCTCCGCCCTGGCCGAAAATAGTGATTTAGCGGCCCAACTGAATGACAAAAACGTGGCCAGCGCCGCCGGCAAGATCAGCGGCCGGTTCAAAGTGGTCCGAAGCGAGATCGGGGCGACCACAATGACCCTGCACGATATCCTCGTGGCGGAACTGGAAGAGCATCTGGCCGCAATGGGAGTATCCTATTCCTTTCCACCCACAGACAAGGTGCCGAACAACAAACGGGCCTTCGAGGAAATGATGGTCGTGTTTCACCAGGAGTATCCTGACCACGGCCTGCTGTTGGTGGTGGACGAACTGCTCGACTACCTGCGCACCCGCAAAGACCAGGAATTGATCCTCGACCTCAACTTTCTTCGAGAAAACCCATCGTTCCGGGCAGTGCCGGACATCAAGGCGGTCATCGACTGCAGCCAGGTACTTGAATCCCGCATTGAACAGGCATTCACCCGCCCGACCTACAAGCGCATGGCCGTGCAGCTCATCCATGCCTTATCGGTCCACCGGCTCACAACGAGCGACATCTACGCCACCTTGGGCGCGACAGCGGAGGAGCTGCGCGACGGCCTTTGCCTCTTCCAGCCGGGCATCGAGGAACTGGGGGGCGATCCGGCCGATGATCTGCTCTCCCAGGTGGAAACCGTCCTGCGGGAAATCCACAAGACGGTGAGCGGTCAGTTCATCTCCTCCAACCCGAATAACCGCCAATACTACCTTGACCTCAAGAAAACGGACGACTTCGACGCCCTGATCGAGAAACGGGCTGAAAGCCTCGATTCTACGCAGCTCAACCGCTACTACTACGAAGCATTGAAGCGCGTCATGGAAGTCATCGATAGCCCGACCTACGTGCCGGGGTACAAGATCTGGGAGTACAGACTGGAATGGCTGGAACGAAAGGCCGCACGCCTGGGTTATCTCTTCTTCGGTGCGCCCAACGAGCGCTCCACAGCCGTGCCGCCGCGGGATTTCTACCTCTACTTCATCCAACCTTTCGACCCACCGCATTTCAAGGACGAAAAGAAGCCGGACGAGCTGTTCCTTCGCCTGACAAACACGGACGAGGACTTCCGCATTGCGCTTCGAAACTACTCTGCTGCCTTGGATCTCGCATCCACCGCGTCAGGACACGCCAAGGGCACTTACGAATCCAAGTCATCGAATTTCTTACTTGACCTCGTGAAATGGCTCCAGAAGAACATGGCAACGGCCTTCGAGGTCACCTACCAGGGGCGCACCAAATTGTTGACCGAGTGGGCCAAGGGCAAATCCATCCGCGCCCTTTCGGGCATCAGCGCCCACGAACGCATCAACTTCCGCGATCTGGTGAACACGATCGCAGGCATCTGTCTCAGCGCCCGCTTCCAGGACCAGGCGCCAGAATATCCATGCTTCTCGGTGCTCATCACCGGAGACAGCCGGGCCCAGGCGGCGCAAGACGCCCTGCGCGTCATCGCCGGACAGACCCGTACCAAACAGGCCACCGCAGTACTTGAAGCCCTGGAGTTGCTCGACGGCGAGAGGCTCGATCCCTACCGATCGAAATATGCCAACCATATCCTCGACGTCGCCAAGAAGAAGGGGCAAGGGCAAGTGATCAACCATGGCGAGTTGATCGAGGAAGACCATGGTGTGGAGTATCTGGCGCCGCAAACACTCAGGCTTGAACCCGAATGGGCCGTGGTGGTCCTGGCCGCGTTGGTCTATGCGGGCGAGGTGGTTATTTCCATTCCGGGCAAGAAGTTTGACGCCACGGGTATGCCGCAACTGGCCGGAACAGCCATCGACGAACTCGTCCAATTCAAGCACATCGAGCGACCCAAGGACTGGAATCTCCCCGGCATCACCGCCTTGATAGAATTGTTTCAACCTTACTGCGCTATAGGCGTTACCCTAACCCCGGGAGAGGCGCAAGTCATCGCCATGGGCGGCGAGAAGGCAGACGGTGTCGTCACCAGGATACAAGCAACCATCTTACGTCTCGTAGAGGGGATTGTGCTTGCCCAGCAGACCCTGCAGACGGGACTGTTCTTCTGGAGCCGCAGCCTTCTGACTGAAGACGAAGTACGTAAGCTGCGCGCCAAACTGGACGAGACCAAGATCTTTCTCGAATCCCTGCAGGCCTACACCACGACAGGAAAACTCAAGAACTTCCGCTACGACACTTCGGAAGTGACCGCGCATCGGGATGGGCTCACTTCCCTTGCCGAGATCAAATCCCTTGAAGAATTGGTGGTTGACCTCGGATCGACGGCAGCTTACCTCTCCACGGCCGAGGCGGTCCTGCCGGCTGAGCATGAATGGCTTGACAAGGTAAAGGCTGCACGCCTTGATATCATCGAGCAGATTAGCGACGCAGACAAACGCAGAGCCGTCATCTTCCGCCAGCAAACCCAGCGTAGGTTGACGGATCTAAAGAAAGGCTACATCCGGATTTATCTCTCTCTTCACAGCAAGGCGCGGCTGGGCGTCAAAGGGGATAAACGCAAAGTACAATTCATAAACGACGAACGGTTGAAGATCCTGCAGAAACTAATCTCCATAGATCTCATGCCCCGCCAGCACTTAACCGACTTTAAAAAGAGCCTGACGGAGGACTTGAAAGGCTGCTTCGTCCTTACCGAGAAGGAATTGGAAGCCACGCCCATCTGTCCGCATTGCGGATACAAACCTGCATCCGAGGATACAACAATAACAGCCGCCGCCATGCTTGACAATCTGGATGATGAACTCGACAATCTTGTGGCAGACTGGATCCAGACCTTGCTAACAAACCTGGAAGACCCGACGACCAAGGGAAACCTGGCCCTCCTCAAGCCCGATCCCCGGAAACTTATGGACGGCTTCATCAAGAAACAGGCCCTACCGGATGACCTCGACCAAGATTTCATTCGCGCCCTTCAAGAGGCCCTCACCGGTCTGATCAAGGTGCAGGTCAAGACGGAAGCCTTACGTGCAGCGCTCCTTGCGGGAGGATCACCGGTCACCCCGGCGGAGATGAGAAAACGGTTTGAAGACTACCTGGATCAAGTCACCAAAGGAAAGGAATCCGGCAAGGTACGGATCGTGATCGAGTAGAGACCACAAATGAATGTCAATAAACACGAATTGAAAGAACTGCTCCGGCAGGGCGAAACACTCACGGTCGAGTTTAAAAGCGATTTGAAGCGCTTGTCAGATCGAGACCTTGTCGCTGCCGTTGTCGCCTTGGCGAACACCGAAGGCGGCACGCTGCTGCTCGGCGTAGAAGATGACGGAATGGTAACCGGGGTGCATCCGGAACACCAGGACATCACGGGACTGGCTGCACTGGTTGCCAATCGAACCAATCCTGCGGTCGCCGTAAAGGGCGATATGCTTGAAACGGGCGGCAAACACATTCTGCGGATACAGGTGCCAAAGGTGAGATCTATTGTCTCTACCTCTGAAGGGCTCCTGCTCCACCGCCGTCTACTCGCCAGCGGCAGGCCCGAAGCCATACCCTTCTACCCGCATGAGTTCATGCAGCGTCAGTCGTCCATGGGGCTTGTCGATCCGTCGGCAATTGCCCTTGTCTCGCTCACCGTTGAGGATCTTAATCCTTTGGAACGTCAACGCATCAGGGAATCGATCCGCCGTTACGGCGGTGACAACGCATTACTTCCCTTGGCCGACGAAGAGTTGGATGGGGCGCTGGGTCTCATCGCAACCGTCGACGGCGTTCGACGACCAACAGTAGCAGGCTTGCTGATGATTGGACGTGAGGAAGTGCTGCGCCAGCAACTTCCCGCCCATGAGATCGCCTTTCAAGTGCTCGAAGGCACGGAAGTTCGAGCCAATGAGTTTTTCAGAAAACCACTGCTCCAAACATTCGAGGAAGTCGAGCTGCTTTTCAAAGCCCGCATCAATGAACAGGAAATTCAGGCAGGCCTCTTCCGTGTGCCGATCCCGAATTTCGACCGACGGGCCTTCCGGGAAGCATTCATCAATGCGCTGGCACATCGCGATTATTCACGGTTGGGTGCGGTCCACGTCCGCCTTGACGATGAGGGGCTAACCATATCCAGTCCGGGCGGGTTTGTCGATGGCATCACCTTTCACAATCTTCTGGTGGCTGCCCCACGCTCCCGTAACCCTCTGCTTGCCGACATTGTCAAACAGATCGGACTGGCCGAGCGCACCGGGCGCGGCATCGACCGAATTTACGAAGGCATGCTGCGCTATGGGCGTCCGGCGCCGGATTACGCAATGACGGATGCTTCCACCGTCGTGCTCATACTGCCCCAAGCGGATGCAGATATCGGCTTTCTGGAGATGATCCTGCACCACGAGGAGCAAACCGGAAGGGCCATGCCGATCGACAGCCTGATTATCCTTTCCTGCCTTCGTCATGAGCGGCGCCTGACAACCGCAGACCTGACCGCGGATATCCAGAAGTCCGAGCAGGCAACCCGCAATGCACTGGAAAAGCTTGTGGAAGCCGGTCTTGTGGAGGCGCACGGAACCGGACGGGGCCGTTCCTACACCCTCAGCGCCAAGGTATACCGTCATGTAGGCCAGAAAGCCGCTTACGTCCGACAAGCCGGATTCGACCCCATCCAGCAGGAACAGATGGTCCTTGCCTACATCGACAAGCACGGCGCCATCAAACGGGCAGATGTCATGGATTTGTGCCGCATTACCAAAGATCAAGCTGCAAAGCTGTTGAAGAAACTGAAAAATGACGGGTTAATCATCCAATATGGGGCACGCAGAGGAGCCTATTATGAGCGCAAATCATAACTTATGGGGTCGGCTTAAAAGTTATGAGCCGGCGCATAACTGGCTCATAACTTATGAGCCCGGCGCATATCCAGCTCGTAAAGCCTATGCGCGCATGCATGGAAGCGCATAGGCTCTGCTTATTTGCGCGTTCATATTTTACGAGCGCCGCACGTATTTACACGCGCCGCGTATAACGGATGTAAAAAACAGTCTGAAAAAGATGGCGAGACACAGAAAGAGAACCCTGACCAAGGAAAGGCTTTTTGCCGAAAAACAGCGGGATATGTTTGAAAAATCCTACGAAGAAACGCTGACGGAAATAGCGGATCGGCCGGTCGAATGCCTGGGGTTGACCTTCCCGAACGACGAGGAGCGACGGAAATATTTCCTGGGGAAACTGCGCGAAAAGCTCAAGGACCCTGAATTCCGCAGGATCGAAGGCTTTCCCATCGGCACGGACGAGGACATCCTGGCCCTGTCCGACCCGCCGTACTATACCGCCTGCCCGAACCCATTTCTTGCCGAATTCATCAAATGCTGCGGTAAGCCTCATGACCCGAGCCGACCTTATAGCCGGGAGCCCTTTGCCGTGGACGTGAGTGAAGGGAAAACAGACCCGATCTACAAGGCTCATTCCTACCATACCAAGGTCCCTCACCTGGCCATTGTACCATCCCTCCTGCACTATACCGAACCGGGAGACGTCGTTTTGGACGGGTTCTGCGGATCGGGAATGTCCGGCGTGGCTGCATGGTGGTGCGGCACGGCGCCGAAGGAATACCGCCGGACTCTGGAGGCTGCATGGAAGAAACAGGGACGCGGCGAACCGAAGTGGGGCGCTCGGCGCGTAATACTCAACGACCTGTCCCCTGCGGCGACATTCATAGCCGCCAACTACAACCTGCCCTTCGATATCCGCGAGTTTGCACGGGCCGGGAAGCAGATCCTGGACGAAATCGAACGGGAAATCGGTTGGATGTACGAAACTCTCCACGCGGACGGGAAGACGAAAGGCCGCATCGAATACACCGTCTGGAGCGAGGTCTTCACCTGTCCCGACTGCACAGGAGAGGTGGTCTTTCTTGATGAAGCCTTGGATGAAGAGACTAAGCGCGTCAGGGATACCTTCCCCTGTCCGAACTGCGGCGCGAACCTGACGAAGGACAACTTACAGCGGGTATTCAACACGCAGGCCGACGCGGCGAACGGAAAGCCTTGGATACGGGTCAAATACCAGCCTTCGCTGATTTCCTACCGCCTGGGTGGGAATCGTTACGAAAAAAAGCCGGACGCGCATGACCTGGTGAACCTGAAGCGTATCGGTGCCATGCCGCTGCCGGGGGAAATACCCACGAATCCCTTTCCCATCGAGCAGATGTCCCACGGCTCACGAATCGCGCCGAAGGGTTTCACGCACGTCCACCACTTCTTCCTTCCCCGGGCAGCGCAGGCTCTCGCGGCGCTCTGGCGCAAAGTCCAGGCTCATCCGGAGCCACGGACCCGCGCCATGCTGCTGTTTTTTGTCGAGCAGGCATTATGGGGGCTATCTATCTTAAATCGATATCAGCCAATACAGCATGGCCGTGCAGGGGGGTCACAGGTAAACAGGCAGATCACCGGTGTTTATTATGTAGCATCCCAGCATTCAGAAGTTTCTCCTTGGTACAACCTTGAGAACAAACTGCATCGTCTGGGAAATGCCTTCGCCATGGGTGTCGCTTCTCCGGGACAAACGATCATTAACACAGGAACGGCGGCCCGTCTTGATCTACCGGATGATTCGGTTGACTACATCTTTACTGATCCGCCCTTCGGCGAGAATATCTTCTATGCCGACCTGAACTACCTCGTCGAATCGTGGCACCGGGTCATTACCAACGCCGCCCCCGAAGCGATTGTCGACAAATTCAAAAAAAAGGGGCTCCCCGAGTACCAGCGCCTGATGCAGCGCTGCTTCGACGAATACCGCCGGGTCCTCAAGCCGGGACGCTGGATGACGGTGGTCTTCCACAACTCCCATAACGCCGTCTGGAACGCCATTCAGGAGGCGATGCAGGCCGCCGGCTTCGTCGTCGCGGACGTGCGCACCTTGGACAAGCAACAGGGGTCGTACCGCCAGGTGACCAGCTCGGCCATGAAACAGGACCTGGTCGTTTCCGCCTACAAGCCGAACGGCGGGTTGGAGGAGCGCTTCCGGATCGCTGCCGGCACGGAGGAAGGGGTTTGGGATTTCGTCCGCACGCATTTGAAGAACCTGCCGGTTTTCCTGGCCAAGGACGGCCACGCGGAAATCATCGCCGAACGAAGGGCGTACTTCCTTTACGACCGGATGGTGGCCTTTCACGTCCAGCGCGGCATTTCCGTGCCGATGGCCGCCGCGGAGTTTTCACTGGGGCTGGCCCAACGCTTCCCCGAACGAGACGGCATGTATTTTCTTCCCGACCAGTCCGCGGAATACGACAAAAAGCGCCTGACCGTGAGGGATGTCATCCAGTTGGAGATCGGGATCGCGAACGAGCCCACAGCCATCGAATGGCTCCGGCAACAACTCGCCGCAAAACCGATGACGATCCAGGATCTGACACCGCTTTTCCTGAAGGAACTCAGCGGGGGATGGCAAAAACACGAAAAACCGCTGGAGCTGTCCGAACTGCTGGAACAGAATTTCCTCGGCTTTGACGGGAAAGGAGCGATCCCGCCCCAGATTGTCTCTTGGATGAAGCAGAGCGAACCCCTGCGCAAGCAGATCCGGGAGGAGATCAAGAACGGGGAGGCGACCGAAGATCTGATGGGTTTGACAACCCGAAACACATACCTCCTGAACCAGGCCAAGGGACGTTGGTACATCCCTGACCCGAACCAGGCCGGCGACCTAGAAAAGCTGCGCGAGCGGGCCCTGCTCAAAGAGTTCTGGACGTATCTGCCGTCGGGATACCAACCGGTCAAGACCGCCGGGCAGGCGGGATTTCTCCCCGGACTCGCGCCGGGCGCCCAATCCATCCCCAAGGGAAAAAGGCTTAAAATCATCCGTTTGGAGGCGGTCCGAGCCGGGTTCAAACTGTGCTGGCAGAATCGCGATTACCGCACCATCATCGCCGTCGCCCAGCGTATTCCCGAAAACGTCCTTCAGGAAGACCCGAAACTTTTAATGTGGTATGATCAAGCATTAACGCGAACAGGAGGTGAATCATGACATCTGAATGGAAATGGGCCGGCGCCCGCTGGTGGAAATTCGATCTTCATGCACATACACCCGCATCAGATGATTATGGTCATGGGCCGAATCAGCGGCAATTAAAGCAACGCACTCATCGTGAATGGCTGCTTGATTTTATGCGAGCGGGGATCGATTGTGTAGTCATATCTGATCATAATTCTGGATCATGGATTGATGCGTTGAAAGATGAATTAGCTATACTGGAATCCGAACAAATTTCAGATTTTCGGCCCTTGCATTTATTTCCAGGTGTGGAAGTCGGCGTCAACGGCGGTGTGCATCTGTTGGCGATATTTGATGCAAATTGTTCGACGGCAGATGTCGATAAATTTTTGGGTGCAACTGGTTATAAGGGCAAGAATGGAGATAAGGACGGCTGTACATCAAAGAGTCTCGTCGATGTTGCAAGAGAGATCGCCAGTTATGGCGGCATAGCAGTTCCGGCGCACGCGGATAAAAGCAATGGCTGCTTCATTTATAGTGGCGCCACATTGAACCAAACCATTGTTTGCAGTGACATCTATGCTATGGAACTTATGGATGCATCTTTTTCAAAGCCACAGCAGTACATTGACAAGAGAGTATTATGGACCGAAATCATCGGCTCCGACAGCCACCATCCTCATACGGCAGGCAGAAATTTCACGTGGGTAAAAATGGGACATCCAAACCTTGATGGCCTCCGGCTGGCTTTATTGGATGGAAACCTGTCTGTGAAAAGATCCGATATGTTTGAAGATAACCCGAATTTGCACGGGCATTTGTCCATCGAATCTTTATCAGTAAAAAATGCAAGGTATATTGGACGTTCAAAAGCGTTTGGATGCTATTTTAATCCTTGGTTGAATACCATCATCGGCGGCAGAGGCACAGGTAAATCAACACTTCTTGAGTTCATCCGTATTGTTATGCGACGCGAAAGTGAAATACCGGAAAGCTTGGAGAAAGACTTTGAGAAATATCGGACGGTTCACGAAAACAGGAATGATGATGGTCTTCTTACCGAGAACAGCTCACTTTGTGTGACCTATCGAAAAGATGAAAATCTCTTCAAGATTCAATGGAGTCATGATGGAAACGAGGAAGCCATTCTTGAGGTGGATGACCATGGTAATTCCATCCCCGTTTTTGGCGATATTCGACAACGTTTTCCAGTACGGATGTATAGCCAGAAACAGATCTTCGAAATGGCTCGCAGACCGCAGGCGCTGCTGAAAATCATCGATGATGCGCCGGAGGTTAAATATCGCGAGTGGTTGGAAAAGTGGAAAGAGGAGGAATCACGATTCCTCGCGCTAAGAGCCAAATATAGAGAAATTCAATCTGGATTAAGTGAAGAATCAAGGTTGTTTGGCGAACTGGATGACATCAAGAAAAAGCTGACCGTATTTGAAAAAGCAAAATATTCTAAAATATTGAGATCATATCAGAATAGACTTCGCCAAACGCGGGCTGTCGAAGCGTGGGAAAAGAGCTGGAATAATACCGGATCTTTAATACGCGAACTGGCCGAGCAGCTTGCCCCGGAAAATTTGGATAAGGAGTTGTTTGATCCTGATGATGAAACAGATAAGCAATTGCTTGGTCACACGGAGACAGTATCAAAAAGCCTGAAACAGCTAGTAGCCAAACTGAATTCCCTTGCTGCCGAAGCCGATAAGATTGTTTCCGATTGGGATCAAAAGAAAGACGAGTCCCTTTGGCAGACGGCGGTCGATAACGCAATAGACGCCTACAAAATACTCCGAGAACAATTACAAAAAGAAAAAATTGGCGATCCACGAGAATATGGGAAACTTGTGCAGGATCGGCAGTCCCTTGAGGAACGATTGAAGAATATGACGTCTCGCCGAAAAACGCTTGTTGAACTTGAAAAGCAAGCCGAAGAAAGCCTTGATGAGTTGACATCATTACGACGAGATCTAACGCAGCGGCGATCAAAATTCTTAAAAAACATTTTAAGTGCCAATACATATGTTTCCATGAGCATCTTGCCATATGGCAGTGCCGACACCGCTGAAGATGACTTTCGAGCTGTCCTCCAGTTAGGTGGGCGATTTGAAAAAGATGTCGGCTCCTTGGGGAAAGGCGGCATCATAGGTGATTTGTATGCAGGGTATCCGAAGAATAACGAAAGAGATCAAAGTCTTATCAAAAAGAAAATCGGTGAATTTGAAGAGAAATTAAAAAAAGAAAAAAATCGAATAAAAGAAATTGCAAAGGGCAATACCTCGAATCAAGACATCAAGGATAGGCGCATTGTAACCTTTCTCGGCGACTTGCCACCCGAAACCTTCGATAGGATGGATTGCTGGCATCCTGAAGATTCTCTGGATGTCCGCTACAGCACGAAACCCGGTGGTGAGTTTAGACCTGTACAACAGGGATCACCCGGCCAAAAGACAGCGGCGCTATTGGCCTTCCTGCTCTCATACGGCGACGAACCTCTTATTCTGGATCAACCGGAAGACGACTTGGATAATCAACTGATTTATGATCTGATCGTTACACAACTCAGAACCATCAAGCAGGATCGTCAGGTCATTGTTGTTACCCATAATGCCAATATTGTCGTCAATGGGGATTCCGAATTGGTCCTAACGCTCGATGTCGGCAATGGTGAAACGCAAAAGGTCTCTGAAGGGAGCTTGCAGGAGAACCGGGTAAGAGAGGAGATCTGCAATGTCATGGAAGGAGGAACGGAGGCCTTTGACCTACGTTACAGAAGGATAAAAGCAGGAGTGAAATATGTTTGACAGCAAGGAGGAACTCCTCCGGAAAATACAGCTTGGCGAGGATACGACAATTGAACTTAAAACGATCAGATTTAAAGGCAAGAAAATAGCGGGACCGGCACGAAATGATCTTGCAGACGAGTTTGCCGCGATTGCCAATACGGCGGACAGCGTAATGGTCCTCGGTGTGGATGATAAAACGCGAGACATCATCGGCATCCCCCTGCATTTATTGGACACCGTTGAAGATTATGTCCGTGAAATTTGCAATGACAGCATTAAGCCGCCTGTTCTGATCAGGACATACCGGATAGAATTGCCGGATGCAGCGGGTGATATGAGGCCCGTTTTAAAGATTGAAGTTTCGCGGAGTTTGTTTGTCCACCAGAGTCCCGGCGGCTATTTCTACCGACAGGGCAGTTCAAAAAAGCAGATGTCTCCTGAATATCTTGCCCGTCTTTTTCAGCAGAGGAGCCAGGCGCGACTGATTCGTTTTGAGGAACAGCCGGTTCCTCAAACGGGCATGAGAGATCTTTCCGAAGAATTGTGGCAAAGATTCACAACCCGCTCAAGTGAACCATCCGAGGTTGTCCTTTTGAAGCGGAACCTTTTGTCGAAGGAAGAAAGCGGCGATGTTCGCGCATCAGTAGCAGGGATAGTACTTTGCTGTCAATCTCCGGAGCGATTTCTGCCACATGCTTTTATTGAAGCTGTGCGCTATCGAGGGGTTCAACAGGATTCCAATTACCAGACGGATGCTCAGAAGATACGTGGCCCCTTGGATCAACAGATCAATCAGACGATGTCCTTCTTGAAGAGAAATCAGGCTATAATGGCCACGAAGAAACCACATCGGATAGAAGTGTCTCAGTTTAGCGAACGAGCTGTTTTTGAAGCAATTGTAAATGCTGTGGCTCATCGTGACTACTCCGTTTTTGGATCAAAGATCCGATTCTTCATGTTCGATGATCGCCTGGAAATCTATTCTCCAGGTCCTCTTCCGAATACTGTGACTATTGATAGCATAGCCTTGCGCCAGGCCACGCGAAATGAACTGATTACAAGCCTCCTTGCGGAAACTTCCGTTGCAGAAAAGATTGGCGATGTCGGACGTGGGTTCTATATGGAAAAACGGGGAGATGGAGTCCCGATTATTTTGAATGAAAGCGAAAAGCTGTCCGGAAAGAAGCCGGTGTATCAACTCATTGATGATTCTGAACTCTTGCTAACCATTTTCTCCGCGAGAATGGAATAACTGGATGGGCAGCAGCCATGAGTAGCTGGCGCGATCAAATCCTGACGGAGTTCACTCCAAAAGTTGCCCGACTCACCCTGGTCGCGGACCCGGACGGACTCCTTCTCGAAGAAGGGATTCTCGAAGGCATTCGAGACCGTGGATTCGAACTGATCCCGTTTGAAGACCACATCGCGTTCCGCTACGCCTACGAAACAAAGTTCCGCTCCCGCTGGGATCGAGGCGAGCAGACGGAGCTCGTTGTCGTATTGCGTTCCCAAACCATCGACCTTGGCGGGTTGCCCTACGATCTCCTTCAGGCCGGCCGCAGGCTATCGTTCAACCTCGGCAACATCTTCCCGAATCTCAGCTATCCCGTCGTGGCCGCACTGGATCGCGCAGACCTCGATGCCTTGTACGATGCACAGAATAAACACGCCCCCGGCCGGTTGGGAGACAACGCAACCAAGGAATTCGTCCTCCGGCACGCCTTTGCAATCGCACCGGAGCTGATCAAGCAGCCATCGGACCTCCTACGCGTGCTACTCCGCCGTCACCACCGCGACCAGCGCATCCCGGCTATGCTGGACGAGCGTTTTATCCAACTCCTACGCCAGAGCGGCGTATTTGAAGATTGGCCCCTTCAGACGCTGGTTACGGACCGGGAGGCCTTCTTTGCATTCCTCCAGGAACGCTGGCCGATCTTCCTGAATCGATTGCTGCGGGACCCTCAGGCGACTGTCGAAGAACCCGCCGGATACAATCTCCAAGTGCCGGGTCCTCAGGATCTGCCCTTCGAGCACCACGACATTCGCGTCTATATCGACACCCTCTTTCTTGAAGGATTTCTGCACACCGTATTCCACGACGATGCAGAGACACTGGCTGCGACATGGGCAGGCATCGGTGTGCGCAATGATCCGTCCGAAGACAGATGTCGCCGCCTGACAAAGCTTATCGAACTTTTAACGGCGACCCTTCCGGCCGAAGACGCAAAGCATACGGACTGGTTCCACTTTGCCCGTGGATGGGCCGAGCTGGTTCTCCTCATGAACGAGCAACCCGATGCTATCCCAGCGGAGACGAACGGGCAGACGAAAAACTTGCAGGTCCAAATGGACAAAGGCTTCACCGCCTGGCTCTTTAAGCGGTACGCCGGGCTTGTCAACCTACCGCCGGCGCCCCCGGTCATGCTGCATCACCTCCCGCGGTTTCTCGCCCGTCAGGCGTGTGAGGATCGCAACGTCAAAATCGCACTAATCGTGGTGGACGGGCTTTCGCTGGACCAATGGTTGGTCGTCCGGGACATACTCGCCTCGCAGCAGCCCGGTTTCCGATTCCGGGAGCAGTCGGTTTTCACCTGGATTCCTACTCTCACATCCGTTTCACGCCAGGCCATCTTCGCCGGCAAGGCCCCCATCTTTTTCCCGAACAGCATCCAGACCACAGACAAGGAGCCGGCGCTGTGGGCGCAGTTCTGGGTCGATCAGGGCTTCACGCCAAATGAGGTTGTATACCTCAAAGGACTGGGCGACGGCGATCTGGAAACCGTTTCCGAAGCACTTTCTCATCCCAAGACAAGGGTCGCCGGGCTGGTCGTGGACAAGATCGACAGGATCATGCACGGGATGGAAATGGGCACCGCCGGGATGCACAACCAGGTGTGCCAGTGGGCTAAACGGCCGTATCTGAACACGCTCCTCGATCTGCTCCTGGATCGGGGCTTCCGTGTCTATCTGACTTCCGACCATGGCAATATAGAGGCGGAGGGTTGCGGCCGTCCGTCGGAAGGGGCTATGGCGGACTTCCGCGGTGAACGGGTCCGCATCTATCCCGACGCGGCTCTACGCAGCAAGGTGAGGGAACGCTTTCCGGCCGCACTGGAATGGGGCCCCGTTGGTCTCCCGGAGGACTACCTGGCGCTCCTGGCCCCTGCGCGGCAGGCCTTTATCCAAGAAAAGCAGCGCACCGTGAG
>Ga0180732_1000771_pt1 | contig 23696 bp, 12 predicted proteins | sample KR11_01MetaG_FD_148674 | JGI IMG/M metagenome (GOLD analysis project Ga0180732, IMG submission 148674) | Groundwater microbial communities from the Olkiluoto Island deep subsurface site, Finland - KR11_0.1 MetaG | ecosystem: Environmental > Aquatic > Deep subsurface > Groundwater | place... | reverse complement strand
AATGACGTGGTTGCCCAGGACGGGACCAAACCATGGGCCGGGTATCTCAACAGCACCCCCGCTGCCATTTCCCTGGATATCATCAGAGACCTGAAAACGGCTGCTGATTACGGCAATGGGAAGAAAGAAGAGCCGGACCTGGTTGTTACCACCAAAACGATCTTCAACAAGATCCTGAGTATCCTTCAGCTTCAGCAAAGGTTTACGGAAAAAGACTCCGAGCCCGTGAAAGTCGGTTTTGTCGGCGTCCATTTTGAGGGATCTGATATTTTCCCGGATCGTTTTTGCCCGGCCACTTTTATGGCCGCATTGAATACGAACCATTACGGGTTTGCGGTCCACCAGAAGGGTATGTTTGTCCGAACCCCATGGGAAATCATTGCCAATTCTGCACAGGATAAGACCTTTAAGATCCTGTTCGATGGCAATACGATTTGCAACAACAGACGCGCACAGTCTGCAAGAACTGGCCTGACCGTATAACCAGGATTTTCAACAGCAATCAACATTCTCATAAAGGAGATTATAGAAAATGAGTGGAAACAGACCTTTAAAAACTCACGGTTGGACCCAAGGCCTTTATCAGGTCTCCTCAACCATCAAGGAAGTCATTGGCCAGAAACGGGAAACCGATGATGGTCGTATTTTCCGTTATGCAAAAGCTGGCGCTGCTGCCCTCGCAGCCGGGAAGCTTGGGATTGCGGCGAATATCGCGGCTGAACATCTAAATCAAGCAATCCTCGCGGCTGTGGCTGCTGGTGAATACTGTTTGACTCTGGTAGTCACCGCAGGCACTGCAATCGCGGAAAACGCGCTTAGAGGCGGTCAATTTCAAATCAATGATGCAGTCGGAGAAGGTAGCATCTATGGCATTGAAAGCAACTCCGCCATTTCCGCTTCCGGAACCGAGATCGTGATCACCCTGACCGATCCCATTAAGGTTGCATTAACCACAGCATCGGAATTTACCCTGGCTCACAACCCCTGGAATGGCGTGGTTGAATCCACCACCCTGGGTAAAGCTTGCGGCGTTCCCTTGGTAGCCGTCCCGGAGAGTAATTTCTATTGGGCTCAGACCGGAGGGCTTGGGATTGGGTTGATTGATGGCACCCCGGCAGTAGGTTCTTTGCTGCAACAGTCCAATGCCACTGCGGGAGCAATGGAAATCTATGCGGCAGAAACCATTGTTTTTAAGCCGGTAGCTGAAATCTTCGGGACCGCAGGAATTTCGACGGAATACAAGCCCGTTGTGTACTGCATAGACTAAAGCGGAGCATAAAAGATGATCACCATAAAAGAGATTTCAGCGGAAGTTTTAGGGATCATTCAGGATAATAGTTATAACGATACCGATGTCTTACGGCTTTGCAACAATGCCTTGACTGAGATATCCGGGATCATTCTATTGCCTGAACTGCAAGCCGAGGATACCGTCGATACCGTTGCCGGTGTCAACTTTACGGCCCTTCCATCGGACTTCCAAAGAAATCTCTTTTATTGTTACAGCGAAGCCAATCTTAGGCGGGTGACGATCTATTCTGATTTTCGGAAGATCCTTGCCATGGCCGGGGTGATTGATCAACCTGGATATGTCTATGGCGTGGCCACCAGGGGGAGCAATCTTCATTACCAAAGAATTCCTGGGACTGCTGAAACTCTTCAGATCCATTATTACCGGAATCCCACGGTTTTAACTTCGATTGATAATTTGCCATCCTGTTTGCCTGTTCATTTGGCCAGGCCCCTGCTTGTCAACTATTGCAGCAAAGAGCTTTACGACTTGATTGAGGACGGAGCAGACGGAAAAACCCCGAATACCGACAAGTATACTGGAAGGTTTACAGGGGACATGGCCCTTTTAGAGGCCTTCATTGGCCCCGAGCCTCGTTTGCCGGAAGAAATCCCACAAGCGATAGACTGGAATTTAATGGCCAATGACTAACAGCATCAAAATAAACGCATTCACCGGAATGAATAACGTCCGGACTGCAAGCGACAACCTCAAAACCCCGTCTCTTATCCTGAATGCGGACACGACCGCAGAAGGACGATTGACCCGAAGGGGAGGCCATACCAAGGTAATCGATTTGGCCGGGGCATATAGTCTCTGGGCCTGTAAATTTGCCATGCTGGTTGCTGCTGGCGGAAGCCTTTACCGGATCAGCCAGGGGGTTGCTTCTTCCCTTGGGAGTCTTTCCGGGCCTGAAGCCCCATTGTCCTATTCAGAAGCCAACGGCAAGGCCTACATTTCAAACCAGCACTGGAACGGTGTCTTCAACCCTGGAACTCTTTTGCTTGAGCCCTGGGGAATACCCTTGCCGGAAGCCCCGAGGCTTTCAGCTGTTGCCGGGAACCTGCCGGGAGGGATTTATCATGTTTGTTTTACGGTTTCGAACGGGGATGAGATCAGTGGGAATGGACCGATATCCCGAATCGTACTTGAAGACAATGAAGGAATTGGGATCAGTAATTTACCTGAAAATGGACTGGTGTGGGTCACAGATCCGGACGGGGAGAAGTTTTTCTATGCCGGGAACGCAAGCTCAATCGTTTCCTTGATCAGTGTTGAGCCCTTGCCGACCTTCCTTTGCTACCCGCCCGAGCCCATGGGCAATATTTGCTTTGCCTTTGGGAGGATGTGGGGAAGCCGGGATAATGTTTTAATCTACACAGAGCCCTACCAGCTTGGATTGACCCAGAACACGAACCGGTTTGAGCTTGATCAGAAGATTACCATGATTGCCCGGGTGACCACCGGCCTCTTTGTGGGACTTGAAAACAGAACCGTATTTTTCGCCGGTACAGAGCCCACAAAGATGATCCAAATGGATGCAGGCTCCGGCGCCGTGAAAGGTACCCTTTGCTACTGCAATAACCTTGGAGAATTAGGGGATGTCCTGGGAACCAGCGAGAAGGTTTATGTCGATGTTCCCGTTTGGTTATCTCAAGAGGGGATAGTGGCCGGGAACCCGAGCGGAAGGCTGTTTAATCTGACCAACAACAAGGTCAAGTTCTCCCCGCCTGAATCCGGGGCAGCTCTTTACCGGGATGTGAACGGGGTTTTTCAGTTCTTGACCAGCTTCCCGAGCGGCCAGACCGGTTCAGGGGTCCGGGCCAATGACCCCAAAGTACTCGAAGCTTTTAAGAATGGGCACCTCCGGGGAACTCAGACCGGGGGTGATGTGGATATCGCGGCATTTTCAGACAATGCCGTTTGTGAAGTTTATCGCGCTGGACAATTAATTTAACAGGAGAAAACATGCCAGATTCAATTCAAGCCGAAACGAGTTTTTCTTACAGCCGAGCACTTTTCAGCGACAGTTTTGACCTTCATGCAGAGAAAGAAGCATCTTTTGTAATAGAGTTCAACAGCATAAAGGATGGAGAAGTCTCAACTATTCTTCATAAAGAGTCCGGTGACGGCAAAAAAGAAACGAAGTCTCTGACTTTAATGGAGGGCGACACGCTGCACTTAAACCATGTTTTTCATGTAGAAGCCGAAACAGAAGTTAGGGATGATCATCCATTTCCGATCAAGTTGGAGTTCAAAGGCCAGACCTATTTCTTAAAAAGAACAAAAGCCGACAAGCTGATTTTAACAAAATAATTTCAAATGACCTACCAGCCAGAACGCATTTGCGATCCAGCCATAGGAATAAATCCAAAAGGAGATAAACCAATGCCGGATATCAAATGCGTTAAGAACAAGATCATCAACCCCTTTGCTGAGAATAAAGAGCTTGCCTATGCGGCAAAGCATCATCGTGACGGGGTTATCTTCACCGGGAATGTCCGGTGTGAGCAGTTCAGAGGTGGTCAGATCATCGGCCCGAATGGATGGGAGCCCAAACCCAACACCTTTACCACGGAAGGCATGGCCAGGCTTTTGAATATCATGTTCCACGATATCACAAAGCCAGCTTCGGAAATCTTCTATGTTGGTATTTTCAAGAACAATGTTACCCCGGCGCTGGCGGATACAGCAGCGGCCAAGCTGGGAGCGGCAGGGTCTTACGGTGAGTGCCAGGATGCAGACTATGACGATCCGGCTACCAATAAGCCAGGTTACACAACTGCCGACACCGCAACGGCGGTTATCACCAATGCCGTTGCCGGTAAAGCTCATTTTGTCATGGCGGACGCTTTGACAGTTTACGGAGCCTTCCTGTCCACGGAAGCGGCCAAAACTGCGACAACCGGATATCTGATGGCGGCTAAGAAGTTCGCCACCGCACGGGCGGTTATTGCTGACGATGAGCTTTATGTAACCTATCAGATCACGGCTTCCACGTCCTAATGCCGAAATTCAACCATCAGAATTTCGGAGATATTCAGAAGTATGTTTATCTCCTGGCGCGGGTGTTGTCTGTCAATGGGGCGGATGACACCGCGAGCCTTGCCCTTACCGATACAGCCCTGGTTGCTTCGGGCATTCCTATTTTCTTTCATTGCGCCATGGATTCGGAACAGCGGGAGAACGGGGCTCTGGTTGGAGCAGCAGGGGCTTTCCGGGAAGAAGATTCGGTGATTGTACGATGCCGCCTTGACGATTCGGGGGCGACCATTACACCGGTTTGCGTTGTGGCCAGGGATCAGGGCCCTAGAACTTGCTGTGAGTGGTTTGAGGAAATAGGCTCTACGATCTGCCAGAATCATAACTGGCGGGTACCCTATGCCATTCCTTATTATCAATTGAATCCCCCTGGTGATGATGGCTGGTTTGCGATGTGCGGAACTCTCCCATACTATAAACTTTGGACCGCAACATTGGGAGGGCTTGGGCTTTTTCTCATTGAAGTTGATTGTAGTCTTTCAGACGGGAAGTATCACGCTAAAAACAAGGTTAACATTCTTCGGGAAAGCGACCGTTTCTTTGAAGAATATCCCTATGGACTTTACTGGAAAGCTTCCGACAACCCAGGGGATCTACCTCAGAAAGACGGTGTTCTGAAATTCAATTTCAGCAATGTTCAAACAGAGGTTTATCGAGGTGAGGGGGCTATAGATCATGTCGATTATCTTCGAGGGCAAGTTTACATAAAGATTTTTTGGGACTCGGGGCTTCCTGTTGAGATTATTGTGTCAAGGTCTATTTATTCGTACCATGATCCTTATATGCCTCCTGAAATGGTTGACAGGACCATTATTCTTTCTCATGAAAACGGCAAAGAATATTCAATCGATCTATCTGATTACTATGATGAAAGCATGGGGGAGATCAGCAGAATGCTTGTCGGTTGTGCTGCAATAGCTGAACAGCCACTTACGTCAACCTTTGGCTGGACCATCGCGGGGGACCCTGTGGACCTTTGGGCCTTGGCTGAATATACTCTCGATTATTTTAAAATTTGTTCTACATGAGGTGATTAAATGGCTGAGACTATTTATTTTGCGGATAGGATAAAAGAAACCACCCTAACTGTCGGAACCGGGGTTTTGGTTTTGGAAGGCCCATCAACGGGATTCATGTCGATAGATGATGGCATGGGCTCTGGAGATGCTTGGTTTTGCTGTACTGATGGAGTTGATTGGGAAGTGTTCCAAGGACATCTTGATGTGAATGGTGATCTGACAAGGGATTACTGTTCATATTCTTCAACCTACGGGGATTTCATCGATTGGGGAGCGGGAACAAAAGAAGTATTTAATGTTTTCCCGGCTGAGTTGATCGCGGAAATGCTCAGATTATCTTCGGGCATAAAAACTGAAATTTTTGCATCTTCAACCGGCGAACTTACCGTTTCAGACTGTTTAGGCAAACTTATTTCCAACCGAGGGCAATCAGCAGAAAATACGCAAACGCTCCCGGATTGTGAAGAGGGATTGAGCGGAACAATCGTTATCGCTACGGCAGGCGCAGGGGCTTTTATATTAGAGCCAGGTACAAACGATCAAATATATTACAATAGTGTTGGACTTGGTGATGGGTTCTCTATTTCCATTGATACGCCTGGAATAGGCAATTACCTGACTTTCTTTTCCTTTCTTAATGGCTCCAATGCGTGGGATTGGATCGTTGCCCCCGGACCAGGAACAACAGTGAATACCGGAGGGGGTCCATAGTAACATCGCAAGAAACTGGCAAGGGGAACTTCCATAATTGATTAATTTTAGGGGCCATTAATAAATGATATCTCAGCATCCCATATCAGGAGCGCCCATAAGCGCAGCAGAAGAGGCCCCAGGGTCTTCAGGGTCACAAACCTATGAACTTGAGATCAATGACGGGCTCGGTCTTTCTGAATATATTGCTGACCGCAATCCTGATACGTTTGAAGATATCATTGAGGAATCTTTAGGGGTTGAAGACCTTCCATCGGTGCCTTCTGCCTATAATGAGATCATTGATGAATCTTTAGCGGTTGAAGACACTCATGCAAATGGGAACCTTCCCGTAGAATTCACAAAACTCCCTTATGGAGACCATCTTGTTACTATAACCTTGGAACTCCTGGAAGGGTACTCGGTTATTATCAATTGGGGGGATTTATCAAGTGTTGAGATTGAGGGGCCTTCAAGTGAATCTTTTACACATGAGTATGTAAACCAAAGCCAGACTTATAATATAAGCATAGTCGGAGATGTTGACCAGCTTACGGGCTTTTTCATTTCCGGCAATGGGACGCTTGTCAGTTTCGAGGCATTATCCCAGATGGTGAGCCTGTTAAACCTTGGCTTTTCGGGAAGTTATATTACCGGGAATTTGACGGCGATAGAAAATATGATTGGATTACAGGGCTTTCAGTTATGGGGCGTGACTTGCTCGTTAATTGGTTTTTCTGCTAATATATCGTCTCTTGCAAATTTCCCGGATCTTAGGAAAGTCGTTTTTGGGGGTAATGGAGCAAAGTTATCTGGGGACGTATCTGATCTGGCAGGATTAACTCAGCTTTCTCAGCTAATTTTTGCGGATAGCTTTGTAGAAGACCTAAGATTTACACCATCATTGTTATCGTGGGACGTAAATACAGATAACCCTGAAGGGTCGGAAGCTGATTGTACGCTGTCTTTTGATACCACACGCTTTCTTGAATCAGAAGTTGACGCTATTTTAAATAATCTCGATAGCATTTCTGAATCCCTGCCACTGTTAAGCAGGAACATATATTTTTCTGGCACAAACGGCACTCGATCATCAGCAAGCTCTGACGCTGTAATCTCTTTGAGGGAAAAGGGATGGGTCATCACTTTTGATTTAGAGGAAATGGTAGTTGATTCCGCCGTTTTTTCTGATTATTCACTTTGGGTAACTGGATATTCCAAGGTTATCATCGAAACCCTCCGCATGCTGGACACTGGCAAGATCGGGTTTCACCTTCAAGTGGCGGAGAGCCTTGGGGTTGCGGAGCAGCTTAAAGAGGCTTTGGGTATCCTTGCCCATGACTTTCTGAACCTTAACCCTGGTCTATTCTCAAACTGGAAAGGATCTGAAGGAGTAGGCTCCGGGCTTTCCATTTCCGATGTGTCTTCTTTTGGGAAACAGTTCCTTGATTCCCTGGACGAAAACATAGGCCTTTCTGATTTCTCAATGTTCTCGTTTCATCTTTTGATTCTGGATTCCATTACATGCTCATCCTCAGTCGAAGCCGCTGGTCTTTTCCAAAGACAGATCATGGAAGCCATGGCCTTGACGGATTCAGCTTTGAAAGCCTGGGAAAGCCTGATTGAAGATGTCTTCAGCGTGGTTGAATCTGCATCGCTTATCTACGGTGTCATGGCCACGGTGGAAGAGTCGGTTTCCCTTTCTGGAAATTCCGCCTACTTGCTTTTTGCAAATGAAGCCATCAACGACAGCTTTCAACTTCAGCCATCCATTGCCCTCCGCTCTGTCCTGGGCGCTATTGTTCAAGAGTCCTTGGGTCTTTTTGGTCAGGTATTGATTGACGGAGAAGTCTGGGAATGTTGGGTCTTGAACACGAATAAGTTTCACCCTTCCATTTATTCCGGATTCGATTTCAACTCCTACGCCATCTTTGAGGGCAGGGCCTACGGGGCAAAGGCTGATGGCATTTACGAGTTGTCCGGAGACACGGATAACGGTTCCGGGGTTCGCTCGGGGGTTGCTTTTCCTGAAACAGATTTCGGGACAACCGCAGGGAAGCGATTCAGAAAAGCCTTTTTAGGGGTTTCGGGCGATTCAACAGTTTTAAAAGTTGAGAATGAAAATGATTATGGGTTCTATTCTATTGAAAAAGACAAAACGACCATAAACAGAAGCCTGTACGGCAAAAAATGGAAACTTTCCGTTCTTGATTTTGAGAACCTGCATTTCATTGAACTCTTTCCGGTAATTTTAACGAGGTAAACATGGGAACCCTTGATGAAAATGCCCTTTGGTTTAAAGGGAAAAGGCCGATTATCGCGGAATATGAGAAAGGCCGGGAAGCTGTCCTGTCCACCATTGCCGGCCAATCTTTTTGCCGGATGCCGGGTTTCGTGAAGAAGGTTTTGACCAGCCTTGAAATCGGGACCAAGGAAAAACTTACCGCCCTGAACTATGACATCCTGCAATCGGCCATTGAGCGTGAGCTCCGGCAAGCCGGAATCGCCTATGATCTTTCATACCGTCAGGCCGCGCTAAGTTGGGAGATTGAACGCCAAGGCCTTCTTGATGCACTTGATAGAGAATTTGCAGGGATGAAAAGAGCACAGGCATTCACCGAGGAAGCCTTGAGCCGGATGGATATCGAAATCGGGCTCCGGGCCCTAGTGGTTGAAGCGGCCAAGCTGGCCTTTTCTCAGACCGAGGAAGAATATAAGCGCAGGGTCCTTGTTTCTGATTCAACCGTGAACACGGCAGAAACCAGCTTGATCAATGAAAAATTGTTCACGGCCCAGAAACGCCTTGCCTTGATCACCTACCTGGAAGAGATCCTTGAAGCCGAGCAACGGGTTTTGATTGCAGAAACGGCCAATATCGTCCTGGAAACCGATCTGGTGGAGGCCAAGGGCGAACTTATTGCCAAAGAGGCCACAAAGATACCCGCCATGATCGAACTTGCCGCACAAAAGACCCTACTGGCTCGGTCGATCATTGACCGGATAGAACACGAAAGGCAAATCCTCCTTCTTGCCCTGGCGCGGGTTTTTCTGGAACGGGATAAAACCGATGCAGGTCTTTCCATCATGGCAGCAGATACGGCCCTCAATACCCTCCGGAGAACTCTGAACGATGAAAAAGTAAGCCTGTCCATCCTGAAATCAAACAACATGATTGCCATCGAGCGCCAGGAGAACCGGAACAAGACCCAAATCATGATGGATACGGAAGCATCCCAGGTCATCACCATGAACGCCGATGGTGCTGCCGTTGATCAGGTTCTTTCCATCAATGTCCAGGAAAACAATATTGCCCATCAATCCGAGCGGGAAAGTTCAGCCCGGATGATGGCAGAAAATAAAAAATCGATTACCTACCAAATGGCTGATACGATCAGGGAGATAGAAGACTCCGCAGAGATATCGGCCAATCAAAAGATTACGGCACAATTAACCCACCTCTTCCTTGCGGAGTAGAATATGAGCATAGACGCTTTTAACAGGGCCATGGTTCGGGAACTTGCAGCCTGGAAGCCCTTCACGTCGAATAACCTATTTCTGAATGCTGATGACAAGACGGAACGGGCCATCATCCTTGGCCTGTATGCCGGGGTTTATAAGTTTGGCCATAATTACCTTGAAGTGATCGAAGCGGAGCAGCTTCAGGCCGTGATCGACGAATTCACCCAGAACATGGCACAGCTTTCCAATGAAAGCGCAAAGCTTGTGCTTGAAATCGCAGCAAAAAGGTATCTGGCCTCAATTGATCAGCAGATTTTTGACGAAAAGGTTTTAACAAAGCAAGGTGCCCTCGATGCTGAAAACCAGAAATGGGATTCCAGAATCGCAGCACTGTCAGCAGACAGGGAAGCCCTGGAAACCCTTCGGCAGAGGACAGTCTTGTCTGAAGCCCAAGCCGTGAACCGGGTCAATGAGATATCCGCCCAGGTTAGAAACGAGCAATACACCCAATCGGAATTGGACAATGAAGAACTGAAGCAGCGCCTTGAAGTCTCAAAAGCTGAATTGCGAATTTTGCAATCTGCAAATCGTGGTCTTGAGATCCAGGCCCAAATCAATGATGCAGCTTTCCAACTATTCGCCGTGGATGCTGATATCGCCGGGTTGAATGCCCAGGTTGCCGGGACCCTGGCGGATATTGCCCGGAACCAGAGGGTTGAAGAAGAACTCACGATAGAGCGGCAAAAGAATTCAAACCTGGAATATGAGATTGCAGAAGAGACCGCGGCAAAACTTGCAGGTATTTTATCCCATGAAAGGTTGATCCAGGATGAAATTGATTCAATGGATGATTTCGAGCGACAAGAAGCAAAAGAACACGCCGAAAAACTGAATGGATTGAATGTCGATAATACGTCAAAGCAGAAAAACATAGAGCTTTCCATGGAAGAAAGTTTGTTCCGTTCAGGAATGAGAGTTCGCGCCCATGCCAATGATATCGCTTTTGTGACTCAGAATAAGCAAACCACTGTGCTAAAAGACGCGGATGAAACCATTCTCATCCAGCAAAGGGTATGGGCCAAGGATCAAATTGTTGACGCCTCCATTAAAGCCGCCCAATTCATCGCGGATGCAAACATAGCGACAAGTCTCCTGCACAAGATTGGTTCTGAATGAACTTTGACTTAGAAAAAATCCTCAGCAAGGCCTCTATCACAATCCCCAAGGGGGTGATGCCAACTTCTGGCTTGACGCAAAGAATCAACCAGCTACGGAACCTTTCAAGGGAGGGATTGAGACCCAATTCCGTAACGATGATCGATCCCGGAGACTTTGCCAGGCTTGGCGGAAAAAATACACCCGATATCCAAATATCAGCACCTATTGCTTCTGACATTTGGTATCTTTGGAAAACAAAAAGCATTCTTCCTGAAGATCCGGAGGACTCTGAAGAATTTGTCACTGAAAGAATGACCTTTTTAGAAGAACTTTTTGGCGGGATCAAGCCTTTACGGACGGTTAACCAGCGCAAGGATTTATTGCTTTACCCGGAAAGCTGGTCTTCCAAGGGCTTTTTTGAGAACAACGGGCCGTACTGTATCAAAGAGATGAGATATGAAATGGCTTTTGAGGGAAAATCAATCTTGAACGTATCCCATGGGCAACCAGAAGGCTTTTTCCCTGCCTTCCTGGCTTTTCCTGTTGGTCAGTTGGGGGTTATGCGCGTCCTTTCCATCATGTCTGAATCCATGGCTGAAGCTGAAGGCTTTGAGATAGAAGACGATTTTAAGCCGGTTACCGGTGGAGAGTTCTTCCCCCCGGTTCATACCAACGGCAATAGATGCCTTGGCCTTCATCTTTACGAGAACTGTTACCAGAAAAAAGATCCGGGCCGGGTTGAATACCCTGCCGGGAAATGCGGGGATGATGTTCTTCCTCATCTTTGGATGAGATATTACATCAAACCAGAAGATACCTGGCCGGTTCCGGGTGAGTTCATAGGCCTGCTTTGCAAGCCCTTGAGCGTACCGCCTCATGTTTGGTGGTTCCAAGAGACTTCCCCTCTTCTAACGGTCGGCAATTGGTTCGAGACTTCATGCTATACGTCCGGAATCATCACGGAAATCATGGAACCGCAGGGAGAGGAAGCATTCAGCCGTTATAAAATCAAAGTTCAAGGTGCTGAAATCGTTTTGGCGCCATCTGATTTCTATGAGTATGCCGTGGGGGAGAGGGTTACTGTCATTCGCTCCATGGATGCAGACATTCAAGGTTTCTCATGGCTCGATCTTGTTGCCCTGGAAGCATCCGGGGATTTAAATTTAACCATGTTCATTGCGCCGGTATCTTTTTACTCGGAAGGAGGGGTTTAAAATGGCTCTGAATAATAATTTCATGCAAGAGGCTTTACGTATGGCTCAAAGGGAAGCCGAGGCAAGGCGAAGGGATAAGGCGGCTTTGGATAAAGTTTCAGCGAATTCAGCCAAACTTGATCGCTCCAACGCCATTTGGGATCAACAGCAGGGGCAACAATTCGCCCAGAAACTTGAAGGGACTCAGCAGGCCGGTCGTGAAAACCTTGAAAGGATTCAGCAGGCCGGGGCCTTGGATGTTGCGAAGGTCAATGCTGATGCTTCTACCAAGGCCAAAGCAAGTGCCGGGGCTTTCACCCCGAATCAGGTTGCAGACTTGCGCCGAAACTCTTTAAACGATGCCAGGGAGGAAGTTCTTGGAATGGCCGATGCCAGTGGAAATATTCCGAATCCCATGTATTTGGACAAAGACGGCAAGCCCAGTGCCGGTCAACCTCAGTTTCTTGACCAGGCAGGGGTTCAGGAAATGATAGACCGAAGATCAATGGACCTTTACCAGAGCTATACCAATGGCCTGATGGACACGGGGCAGGCGGCGGCACCGCAGGCAGCAGCAGCCCCAGGAGTTGCCCCGATAACACCAGAGGCAGAACAATTGAAAGGCTTCACCGGTCTTAACGCAGGAAATGATGATTATCAAAAAAACATTATCCGTTCCATGGTGAATGCAGATGGCCAGCCGGGGGGAGATTTCAAGAAATTTTCAATGAATGGAGCTCCACAAGCCCCTGTTGTTCCGGTAGCGGCACCGATTTTAAATCCTGGTAATGCCCAGGCGGCACCAGCGGGAGGAACAGCGGGAGCAATCAAAGCTATGGCCAATACTCAAGCGGTACAGACCGCAGAACCAGCAATCCCGCAATCGCTGTATTCAAGATTCATGAAGCCTGTGGTTGCAGGGGTTAAAACCCAGGCCAGCAATATCCGGGATGTCATGTCCTGGCATGGCGGAGACACCCCTCCACCGGAATCCGTGGTCAAGAAGAAAAAGCCCTTCACCATTCCCACAACGACAATGACGAATCAAGAAATCATGGCCAAAAGGGGAAATAAGCCCATTGATAGAGCATTTAACCTGTTTGCACGATAAAGGGGATTCCGGCCATGGGTCTTTTAGATTTCCAAAGTACTTACACCCCGAAGAAAAAAACCTTTTATGATGAAGATGAAACAAAGGTTGCGCCCGACATAAAAAAAGCTTTCCAGGAAGGTAAAAAGGTTTTGAAGTCCCAGGTTGAACGGGTCGGAGATCCGCTTATGCCTATTTCTCAAGACCAGATTGTTGAAATGGGCAAGGCCAGCATCCAGGACCAAAGGGGATATGACTTTCTTGGAGGCGCAAAAGTTCTTGCAGCCGGGTTGCCACGGGTCCCGGTTCACATGGTAGGCAAAGCAATTGAAACGGTCCAGGGCCAGGCCGGGGCCGATGTGGTGAATCCGGATTTCTTTGAGCGGATATCCCAAGGGGTCCGGAAGTGGGAATCTGATAAGCAGGCTGAGATAGGGGAAAAGTACAAGGACCGGAAGTTTCTGCCGGGAATTAAAGTTTCTGATGTTGGTTCTTTGCCGGAAAACCTTGCCTATTCCGTGAACTCAGCCGGGGCCGGTATCGGTGCGGGTATGGCTTCTTCAGCGGCCACCGGTGGAAACCCGGTCGCTGGTTATACGGCTGGTATGGCCGCAGCCGGTGAGGTTGCCTATCGTGGTACGACTTATGATTTCATGAGAGAGGTCTTGACCGAGTTTGATAATAACCTAAAGACTGAAAGAGGAAGCGGCCTTACTGAGGAAGAACAGACGGTTGTTAAAAATCAGTTTGAAAAAGAAGCCACGGAAACGGGCCTTTGGGAAGCTTTGCCGGAAGCCATCGGCGGCGGGATAGGGTTTAAAATACTGACCTCTCCACTCAAGGGTATCATGACCAAGATCCTGGGGGAAAAACTCGGGGAGAAGGCAACCACCAATATCCTTGCCAAAATAGCCGGTAGTCAGATTGAAGAGCTTTCCACGGAAACCATTACGCAGATGGGTCAAACCGATGTCCGGGGGAGGGCAGGGCTCGAAGGCGGGAAGAAGGTTGACTGGACAAAAGCCGGGGATTGGATTGAAGCTTTAAAAGAAGTCGCTCCCCAAACTGTTCTATTATCCGCCGTCATGGGCGGAGCAATTGCCGGAGGAAACCGGGTCCACGATAACCGGAAAATCAGGGCCTTGGATAAGTCCATCAAAGACGATGAATACAAGAAGATCCCCAATGATGAATTCGGGAATGAGGTTTTAGCCAGGACCCTTGATTATGCCACTGAGCTCCAAAAGACCAGGCCCAAAGAACAGCGGGTTCAAAATGCCGTCCAAAAACTTACCGATGAGATTGCTTTCCGGAAACAGAGCCCGGATGCAGCCATTGCACCTGAAGAACCGAAAGCGGTTTTTGTTGCAGAGGTTGGCCGGAAGCTGGCCACGGATGAAATTTCCATAAGTGACATTCAGGAATTAAAGAAAGATCCCAATGTCCAAGGCCTTGGGGTCGATGATGATTTAAACAAGATCATCATTTCCAAGAAGGGAGAGGCCCTGGCACCGAAGCCAGAGGAAGAACCTGCCCAGGCTGTTGAAACCCAAGCCCAAGCCGTGGAGCCGGAACAATCCGCCCTACCTGTGACCCCTGAAGAGGTTCAGGCTCAGGAACCGGAAGCCAATGGCATGCTCCAGATGGAGAGTGAAGACATTGGAGGCCTGGTTCAATGGGCTGATAGGTTTAATTCCGGACTGGATCAAAAAAGCCAGCGTCAGCTATCCAGTGTGATCGATGGCGCGAAGAAGGGCAACCCGGAAGACATCGAAACCCTTTGGAAGAATTTTGAGTTTACAACCAACTCTGAAACCGGGGTTTCTCCGCCTGTACCCGAAGATATTAAATCGCTTACGATTTCCACAAATGGAACCAACATAGAAAGCTCCGGGGATGAAACCTTTGTTCGGTCTCCCTCAAAGGCTGAGAATGTTGGAGGGAAAGCAAGGCAAACCGGTTTCAACAAGATCCCGGATGCCCCTGAAGGATTTGAGAAGGTTTACAAGCCGTATGGGGCTCAAGGGGCTGGTTATTATTATGCGAGAATAGCGGAATCCTCCGTTAACGATATTTCCACAAATACCCCTGAAATCGTGAACGCAGAAAGTGTCGGTCAAGGGGAAGTCCCAACTGACAAGGAAACCTTAACAGTTGAAAAACCTCAAGACGAACTTGTTCAAAAAATTGATTCAGCTATTTCTCTTCCAACCGGACTATCAGGAGCAAAGCCACGTTATTCCTATGGCAATAAGCAATTTGACTTAACTTTCAAAAACGATATTGACAAGGCGGCATATATCGCCGCTCAAGAAAAACCATCCAAAAAAGATGCCGAATACCTGAAATTTGTCGCAGAGAAAACCGGATTATCAGAAGATGAGATCCGCGACCATGGGCGATCTGTGAAGCAGACAATCAAGGATATTGCGGCGAAGTCGAATGACATCGAGATTATTGTGCCTGGGCACCCAATCGTTAAAAAGACCGAGGCTGCCCCCTCAACTCCCAAATTAACCACGAAAGAACTAACACCCGTTGATAAAAGCGAAAAAGAACCTCATGGCAAGCGTGAAAAGGCCATGGCTGAATATAATGCTTTTATTGCCAGCATCCCGCAACACCTGAAAGATAAAGTAGGGGATGTCATAAAAGAAAACCCGATTTCTCCTTCTTCTCAAAAATTGAGGGTTGCCAGGGCTTTGGCCAAGGCCACAACGGGAGCACAGGCCGAAACCTCAGTTTCAGCAGCCGAAGCACCGGCAGTGCCAAAACCGGTTGAAAAAAAGGCCGAGACCTCGGAGCCGGTAACCCGAGAAAGCTTCCAGAAAAGCCTTGAAAGAAAAGGGACCGCCATCGGCCCGAACGGTCAAACCTACTCTATTCAGGAGCAGGGAGAGGGAAATTATTATGTCCGTACCGTAAAAGACGGTATCAGGTTTGAAAATGGTGGAGGGTATCCGGCCAAGTGGAGCATGGAATATGCTAGGCAGAAAGCCGTTGATGAGGCCTTTGGTATAGAATATGAATTCACTTCTCTTGAAACAGGTAAAAAAACCACGGAGACCATTCCGGATATACCGAGTGGAAAGGCTCCTATTGAGAAGGCCGTGGAACCAGCAGTAGAACCGGAGCCCACAGCAGCAGCAGAACCAAAAGCCAAGCCTACCTATGGTGAAGGAAACAAAGTCTTTACCAAAGAAGCAGCAGACGCAGCCAGGGAACTTTTAAGGAAGAAATTGAGCCGGGTGAGCACCGGGCTTGATCCTGAACTCGTTCAGGCAGGCATTCAGCTTGCCGGTTACCACATCGAGGCCGGGGCCAGATCCTTTGTGAATTATGCAAAGGCAATGCTTGAAGACCTGGGGGCAGCAGCAAAACCTTATCTTCGATCATGGTATGAGGCGGTTAGGTATTATCCTGGATTTGAGAACAAGGACATGACGGAGGCCGCCGATATAGAAAAAGTTGACATTGACGATATAACAGACTATAATAATAAGGAAACAGCAGTTAACAAAGGAGGGCAAGATGAACAGATACGCCCAATTAACGAAAGACTTCCTGAAAGAGAAGGCTCCCAAGAAGGTCAAGGAGATGTCCAGCGACCAATTGAATCAGCTTTGCCAAGCCAAGGCAGAACAGGCGATAAAACAGAAAGAAAGCCTGATAAACGCCGGGTGGATGGATCACGAAGCCGAGGAAATGGTGAGAGCGGACCTTCTGACTATTCCATAACCAATGCTGATAGCCTTGGTAAAGGTGGACCGAAGCAGAAGTTCAAAGACAACCTTGCCGCGATACGTCTATTAAAGCAGATCGGAGACCATGGGGATTCACTTGGTTATGATCAGGCCAGACCTGAAGAGCAATCAATCCTTGTAAAATATGTTGGGTGGGGAGGTCTTCAGCAGGCCTTCAGAAGACCCGATGGCTCCATAGCCAAAGGATGGGAATCTGAGGTTGCAGAACTTGAGGATCTTCTTTCCGAAAAAGAATATGCCGCCGCAATCAAATCCACACGAAACGCCCATTACACCAATCAACCTATTATCAAAGCTGTTTATTCTGCCCTTGGGAGACTCGGGTTCACCCATGGGAAGATTCTTGAGCCTGCCGTAGGGACTGGAAATTTTATAGGGTTAATGCCCAAAAAAACAAGGTCCAAGTCAAGGATAACCGGCATTGAGCTCGAACCATTGACCGCTTCAATCTCTAAACAGCTTTACCCGAATCAAAATATCGTCCAGTCCGGATTCCAAAACGTCACCCTCGCACCGAATTCCTATGATCTTGCAATAGGCAACCCGCCTTTCGGGGATGAGAAGCTTTTCGACCCGGAAAACAAGGATCTCAAAAACTTCTCCATTCATAATTATTTCTTTGCCAAATCCCTCAAAGCCATTCGCCCGAATGGTCTCCTTGCCATGGTTGTTTCTTCATCCATGATGGATAAGATCAGCGATTCCCAAAGGTCCTGGATCAATGACCGGGCTGAATTCCTTGGAGCCATAAGGCTTCCCAATAATGCTTTCAGAGGGAGCGCCGGAACTGACGTTACCACCGATATCGTTTTTTTGAGAAAACTTGAGGAAGGCGAAACCTCCAAGGGCGAAGCATGGTTGAATTTAAAACGGGTTAAAGGCAATGGGAATGATTGGCGGATAAATGAGTACTTCGCCAATCATCCGGACATGATGCTTGGAGCATTGGCTCCGAATAAATTGTTTCCTGCCGAGATCGTTGATGGGGTTTACGATGCCGTTCCTGGAATGACGGCCATTGAGGGAATCGATTTTGAAAAAGCTCTGGCTGAAGCAGTCCAAAGGCTCCCGGAAAAAGTATATAAAGCAGGAAAAACCTTTGAAGAGGTTCAAAAGGCTAAAATCCTTGTTTCTGATCCTGGATTTGCCATGCCGTTTGGATACACGCTCGACAATAAAGGGCAGGCTACACGGCGGTTACCCGATGTGAATGGGGAACGGCAATATGAGATGGTCGAGTATGCAGGTGCGCCCATTTCCGGGACTCGCCTTGAACGTTTTAAAGGGTTGCTCGGGTTAAGAGACGATGTCCGTAGGCTTATCAGGGCTGAAATAGCCGATGATTCTTCCATGGATTCTTTGAGGGCCAAATTAAACAAGGATTATGATGCCTTCATAAAGGAGTTCGGATTCATTTCCCAAACCGTCAACGCCAGCGTATTGCAGGATGATCCTTCCGATCTTCCCCTGCTTCGGTCTCTTGAATCGAATTTTGATAAAGGTATTTCAAGGGCGGTAGCAAGAAGCACGGGCCAAGCGCATAGAGAGCCATCAGCCAAAAAATCAGCCATATTTACAGTAAGAACCAGGGAGCCCTATCGGGAAGTGACAAAGGCGGATAATGCAAAAGATGGCCTCTTTATCGTTCTCCGGGAAAATGGGTTTGTTGATATCGACCGTATTGCTTCTTTGACCGGGAAAACGGTTGAAGAGGTTTCTCGGGAGCTGGAAGGAGACATTTTTCAAAATCCGGAAACAGAATCGTGGGAAACGGCTGAATATTATCTTGCCGGGAATGTAAAACAAAAGCTGAAAGATGCCCAGGCCGCAGCACAAAAAGAACCGTCTTTCCAGGTGAATGTTAAAGAGCTGGAGAAAGTCCAGCCTGAAGATGTCCCACCGGATTTGATTACGTTTAAAATTGGTGCTTCATGGATGCCGAGCGAAGTGTATGAGGCCTTTTCCAGAGATGTTTTAAAAAGTGATATTCAGGTTCGGCACATTGAAAGCACTGGAACATGGTCAATAGGGGTTAATTCTTCGTCTCCCACAGAACACGGAACGCCGCAGATATCAGGCATAGAGCTTTATTCAAGGTTGCTTCAGGGCAAAGAAATAGCCATCTATGAAAGAGACAAGGACGGGAACCGGTTCTTAAACCGTGACTATACCCAGGCAGCTAAGGATAAGGCTTCGGATCTCCACCAGGCGTTTCTGGATTGGGCTTTGTCGAACCAGAGATACAGGGATGTGATCGCCAAAGAATTTAACGACAAAGTCAACACGACAATTGAAACCAAGGCCAACGGTAGCCACATGATTTTTCCCGGCATGGGGATCATAAATACAGGGGCAAAAAGAGATGAACAGTTAAGGCCACACCAGAAAAACGCAATATGGAGATTCATCCAGAAAGGCAAGGGCATTGCAGATCATGTTGTGGGATCAGGTAAGACCTTCATATCGATAGCGACAGGGCTTGAAATGAAGCGCATGGGCCTTGTTAAAAAGCCTATGTACGCTGTTCCCAATCATTTGGTGGGGCAATGGGCTTCAGACTTCCAAAAGCTTTATCCCGGGTCAAATGTGCTTGCCGTTACAAAAAAAGATTTTACGAAAAAGCGTAGGCAGGAATTTCTTGCCAGGATTGCAACCGGAGATTGGGACGCTGTTTTGATTGCTCATTCTTCTTTCGGCTTTATCAAGATGCCATATGAGCATGAATATAAATTTTATCAGGAACAAATCAAACAATACAAGGAGGCTATTGTTGAAATCCGTGCTGCTGAAGGTGCAAAAAGCTTGACCGTAAAACAAATGCAGGATGCTCAGGGCAAGCTTGAAGAAAAGCTGAAGAAGCTTTCAGAAAAAGAGAAAGAAAATGTGGTCGATTTTTCAGAATTGGGAGTAGATGCCCTTTTCGTCGATGAGGCCCATGAATTCAAGAACCTGTTCTATGTGACCAAAAAGACGAGAATCGCAGGTTTGGGGAACCCTGAAGGCTCTAAGAAGGCCTTTGATATGTTTGTGAAAACTCAATACCTGTTAGATGCGAACAATGACAAAGGAGTCTTCTTTTTAACCGGAACCCCCGTGTCAAATTCAATCTCAGAAATGTACACCATGATGCGATACCTGGATTACTCGAAAATGAAGAAGATGGGTATCACGCATTTTGACCAATGGGCCAGCATGTTTGCTGATGATATCACCGATTGGGAGGTGGACCCGACCGGAACCAGATACAGGCTTCAAACCAAGCTTGATTTTATGAATGTCCCTGGAATGATGGCTTTCTACAATGACTTTGCGGATACCGTTTCAACCAACGATTTGAAACAAATTTCCAAAGACAATGGCGCGATCTGGCCGATTCCGGAGATTGAAGGCGGTAAACCTGAACTTGCGGTTGCTGAGAGTTCAGATTTGCAAAAATCTTTTGCCGATTATGTGGTTCATCGATTTGACAACATGCCTAAAGATCCCAAGATCGATAACCCCCTGAAAGCCACAGGTGAAGCCATGAAGGCCGCTTTGGATATTCGGCTTATAAATCCTTCATTGCCTGATCATCCTGGTTCTAAGGTCAATAAGTGCGTAGAGAATGTTTTCAAGACGTATCAGGATTGGGCAAAGAAAAAAGGTACTCAGTTGGTTTTCTGTGATCTTTCGGTGCCGAAAAAAGGCCGGGGAAAACACGCCGCCGAAATCATGGCGGTTAAAGATGAAATGCGAGAGCTTGAAAAAAGAATGGCCGATGAGACGGACGCAGAAGCTTCCGCAGAACTGGAAGAACGCTATTCAAGCCTGGCTGATCAATTTGAAAAATATTCGCCTGCTGAATTGATGGCAGCGGATTCCGAATTTTCAGTTTATGACGATATCAAGGCCAAGCTGATCAAAAAAGGTATTCCTTCAGATGAAATCGCCTTTATTCATGATGCCAATACCGATATCCAGAAAGAAACCCTGTTCGGAAGCGTGAGGTCCGGCAGTATAAGGGTCCTTATCGGATCGACCTCCAAGATGGGCGCGGGTATGAATGTACAAAACAAGTTGGTTGCCCTGCACCATTTGGATGCCCCATGGAGACCTTCAGACCTTGAGCAGAGGGAGGGCCGAATTGTAAGGCAGGGGAATGAATTTTTCAATGATAGCATGAAAACAGGGGAGCCTTTTAAGGTTAAGGTTTTAAGGTATTCAACCAAGGAATCCCTTGATACCCGGCGCTGGCAAATCATTGAGAGAAAGGCTTCGACAATTCAACAGCTCCGAAGTGGTGAAACGAAGTGGGGTGAAAAAATAGAGGACGTTTTAGGGGAGGCTGCAAACGCGGCGGAGATGAAAGCGGCCTCTTCCGGGAACCCTCTTATCCTTGAAGAAATTCAGACCAGAAAAGCTATCGAGAAGCTGGAAATCAAAAAGCGCAATGACCGCGGAATTCGTTTCAAATATGAAAGAGATATCAGCGCAGCCAACAATATGGAAGGCAGGCTTGAAGACATACTCAAGGACATTGAACGGGATGCCGAGCTTGTGGCAGCCAATCCGAAAGACAAGACCCCTCAAGGATGGGCGGTTCAGATTGATGGTCAGGTCTATAAGGCCAAAGTCGTTGATGTCCCGACAAATGACAAGCAAGCCGCCAAGGAAGCTGAGGAAAAGAACGCAGAGGCGTTAAAAACTGCCAAGGGAAAATTCGCTAAGGATCTTGGCAAAGCTTTAAAAAGGTTCGATCAACCGGGTGCCGTTGAAAGCTTTGATGTGGAATACCGTGGCTTAATCTGGAATGTGGACCGAACTGTTTGGGGTGACATAAAATTTATTCCGGACCTGAACGGTTTAGGGCTCCATAATAGAACCCCCAATATCCATTATAACCTGAAAGACGTAGTTTCTCCTGAAGGGCTGCTTGTCAGGATGGATAATGCCCTGGACGCGATTGTTGAAGGCAAAGATAGGTCTCTTGGAATTCATAAGCGTGAAGCCGATTTTGCTTTTAAGAAAAGAGCAATTGCCCAGGCTGAGCTGGCAAAGAAGTCAAATAATTTCGACCAACAGATTGCTGAATTAAAACTTCGTCATTCTCAGATCATTGCAGAGCTGCAAGCCGATAAAAAGCAGGATAACGGAAGAAAAGACTTCTCTATGTGGGGTGGTCCCGTAATAGAGGCTACCCAGGCGCCCGAGCAATATTCCAAAAAATCCGGCAAACGGAACTTTTCAAGTGTCAGTGAAAATGACATCCAATCAATCTTCAAAGGCCAGCACGTTGGCTTATCCCCCGATGGTTCCGTGTGGGTAAAGACAACGGCCGGCAACGGCCTGAATATTAAAAATGTCGATGTGGTTAATGCAGATAAGGCCGCTTTTGAAATCGGTTATGGCCGGATGAAGGAATCCGGGGACCTCATTTCCGGAAAATACCATGATTCAAAAATCACGCTTCAACGAGATATTGCAGATAAGTGGACCGTTTACCATGAAGCCGAGCATTGGGCTGAAGACATGGGTTTTCTTTCCTTGGGGGAAATCAATGCCATCAACCGGGCCATTCGCCAGGCAAAGGGTAAACCCTCAGCAGAAAGCCGAGCGAAATGGATAGAGGAAAATCTTTATAACCGGGACATAGATAGGGAATCAAGGCTTGGTCAGATCCTTCAGAAGATCCGGGACTTTATTGATGCCCTGGTGAATCTTGCCTTTAAAACTTCACGGGGCGTTGCCCGGTCTTTTGAAAGCGGTAAAGTGTTTGACCGGGAAGGAGCAGCGGCAGCGACAAGCCCGGAGAGATTCAAGCTTGCAGACCGGTCTGACCCAAACCATGCCATTGCCAAAAAATTCAACGAGGCTCACCCGGGTCATGACTTGCATTATGACGGGATTCAGGAAATGGACCCGTTGCCTTACCCGGATAAGTACCAGTTCACGGCATACGAAGGACCGGCAGAGGGTGCGACCTTCCTTGTCGATTCTCTGGATACGACCGCCATTAAAAAGAGTCTTGATTACATGGTGGAGATCCGTAAGGGAAAGCTTCCGCAGTATTCCATTGCCGGACCCCGTGGAGCCCGTGGAGAAACATCCATCAACCTGGATTATGCCAAAGACATGGACAGGAATAGTGCAAGCCGGGAAATGATATGGAGGGAAACCGGATGGTGGATCGGCCCGGATGGTAAATGGCGTTTTGAGATTGACGATAGCAAAGCCGCACTGAACAAATTGAGCCGCACAACCATAGCGGATGCCATAGCCATTAAAAAGGATGCTTTTGTACCCCTGTCTGAAATCCTGTCTCATGATGAGCTTTTTAAGGCCTACCCGTTTCTAAATAACGTCACTGTCCGACTTATCTATGACTCCAAAATAGCATCACAGAACGGTGGTCTGATCATGATTGGCTATGACCAGCATGGCAAGGTTGACAGATCGGCATTGCTGCATGAGGTTCAACACGCCATCCAGGATGAGGAAGGGTTCGCCGCTGGCGGAAACTACCGGAACATGCCCTCGGATCTTACCAACCCGAAAGTTGAAGAGCACAAAAATCTTGCGCTTTTTTACATCAAAAAGAGCCAGGGGGAAACGAACCAACTTAAAATCAAAGTATCCCACGATCTTGCCCGAAAGCATATCGAAATTGCAAAAACCTATGCCCAATTCCAGGCATATCAGCTTTTGGCCGGGGAAGCCGAGGCCCGTTTAACGCAGGAAAGGCTCAAAGTTGACAAGAATGAAGCCCCCTGGAAAACCCTTGAGAAGATGCTCAAGAAAGAAGGACTGTTGGGAGAGGGCCAGTTTCCCGAAGATGTTCTAATCAAAAAGGGGCAAACCGGCGCCAATCTCCTTGAAACCATAGATGACGAACTGGAAGAGCACAGCCTTTCAGCCATCGAGTATCTTAAAGCCCTGGCGGCGAAGCCCAACTTGACCAGGAAGGGGAAAGATGATCTTTCATATTTCAATGATCTGTTTTTGTCTATCCCT
>Ga0180732_1000770_pt1 | contig 23726 bp, 22 predicted proteins | sample KR11_01MetaG_FD_148674 | JGI IMG/M metagenome (GOLD analysis project Ga0180732, IMG submission 148674) | Groundwater microbial communities from the Olkiluoto Island deep subsurface site, Finland - KR11_0.1 MetaG | ecosystem: Environmental > Aquatic > Deep subsurface > Groundwater | place... | reverse complement strand
TACTTGTGTGAGCATGCTCATATTTGATAGTTTAATTAACAGCATTTTTAAATTATTCTGTATTCTCTGTTAACTACCAGCCCCTAAAGTGGCTGGCGTTTGTTGCCAGGGCTGGAAGTTTACTGCTTATGCCGATTCATCTCAGCCCCTCGGGCTGGGCTTTCTCGGCATTTATGCAGTAAAATGAACCTCGAACCCGCAGGCAGCATCCCCGCCCATTATCGAACCGGTGCTGTCCATGTTGAATTCAAGACCGGTCTTCATTGCGAACCTGGAAATCACGCATCTTGTTGCAAGGCAGAACGTGGGATTGGGGCCCAGGGATTCCATCCAGACGCAATGCGTGTTCCTCAAAAGGACACTGTTTCCAGAGATCTCATAAGAGAATTCAAGGCCCATCCGGTTGAAGAACTTGCACAGCCAGTTAGTCATTGTTTCCACGGTGAGCGCATCCTTTGAGGCGGAAGGCAGGAATTTATCAATGACTTCTTTCTCCAATTTATCGGATAGCTCCTGGACATTGTGGGCACTCTCCCTGTTCAGACGGGCGACCAGACCGAGGAATGCCTCCCTAATCTGATTCTTCTTCACTATCTGATCGGCCAGGGCCACCTCGATGGCATTGAAGAGCGCGTCCATCCTGAAAGGTTTCATGATGAAACTGTGCGCGCCCTGGCCCATGGCATACTTCGCCGCTTCAAAGTCCGCAGTGACGAAAATGATACATTGAAGGGGATTTATCAGCTGGATGTTTTTCATCGCGGTTATGCCGTTGCTCCTGGGCATGCGGTGGTCCATGAGTATGACGTCCGGTTTCGTTTCCAGCGTGCAATATATCAGGAGGGCCTCGTCACCATCGGATGCTTCGGCAACCACTTCGTGATTCTTGATATCGAGTATGTTCCGGTAAACCTCGATGATGGAGGCCTCATCGTCCACGAGCATCAGCGTGGCCATTAATTGCCCCTCCTGAGAATGATGGTGAAATTGCTTCCCTGGCTCGGATCGCCTTTCACACGGTCCTTGACAGAGATACTGCCGCCATAGCTCTCGATTATGCTCTTGACCAGCGTTAGGCCGAGACCCGTACCCCACACCTCGGGGTGAAGCCGCAGGGAGCGGTCGAATACCTTCTGCTTCATCGCATCATCTATTCCGGGGCCGTTGTCCCTGAACTCCAGCTTCAGGAAACCGGATTCATTTTCGGTAATCATAATGTGAATCTCGGGAATCGAGTTCCGGTTGAATTTGATAGCATTGGTGATAAGGTTGATGAATGCCTCCAGCAACAGCCTGTTCCCTATGACGACACCATCGAGGCATGAATTGGTCATATTGATGTCGATGGTCCTTCCCGGAAACAAGGCACGGGAGCGTATAACAGCATCGTCCAGCAGCTCCAGGGCATTGACCTTCTCGGTCATTAGCTCGCCACTTTTGATTGCCTGGAGCTTCTTCATGTTGAGAATGAGTGTGGCACTGCCGGAAATTTGCTCGATGGCATTTCTGGCATAGCGCTCGCCTTTTTCGGTGAGTTCGCCGGATAAGAGCAGCAATTCCAGGTTGGACAGGGCGCCCTGGTTGAAGTTATTGATGTCATGGCTCATCAGGTCATTGTAGAATTCTGCACGCTCGAACTCGGTTTTCAACCGGAGTTCCAGATGCCTTGATTTGGTAATGTCCCGGAATATGCCCTGGTATCCCAGTATCTTGCCGGACTGTGATTTTCTGACAAAGGAGTTTATCAGACAGATTAACCGCGAACCGTCCTTCTTCTTCAGAGTTGCTTCGAAATCCCTGACACGGCCAGTTACCGCGAGTGCGGCGGCAAGACGTTTCGTGTCCTCAATGTATGAAAAGAGAGAACTGGCCTCCTTGCCGATGACCTCTTTATCCGAATACCCGAGAAGCTCGCATCCGGCCTTGTTAAGGTCCATGATTATTCCGTCTCTGTTCGTGATATAAACGACATCCAGGGATTCTTCGAAAAGTATCTTGAAACGTTCTCCGTCGTACAGCATATTGCATTCTTCTTCTGTGAATTGTGTCTTGGGCGGAGCTTTTTTTGAATGGGATTTACCGGGCGGCTTGGATGGATTGTCATTCTTTTTATTTTTTCTGGCCATCAATCCGACCCCCTGGTATCCGATTCTTCCTTTTTCTCCTCTGCATCCATCGGAAACGTGAGAGTGAACTCGGTACCTTGCCCTTCCTTGCTATTGACTGTTATCTCGCCGCCGTGGTCCTCGACAAGTGTCTTGACTATTGGCAGCCCCAGGCCGAAACCGGTCGTTCGGGTGGAGAAAAGCGGTTCGAATATCCTGGCCTGTATCTCAGGGCTCATTCCATGGCCGATGTCCTTCACTGACAAATTCACGAAATTATCATTTATTCCGGTAGTTACCGTCAGTGTGCCGCCGCCCTCCGACATGGCATCGCATGCATTGGATACCAGGTTGTCCAGTATCTGCCTCAGCTTTTCGGCATCGGCCTGTATTAACGGCAGGTTATCCGAGAGTTTCAGTTTCAGGGTGATGTCTCCGGCTATGTTCTCGGACGAGGAAAAATACTCCGTGACATGGGTATTCAGGTTAATGTCTTCCAGAATATTCGGCTTTTGTCGGCTGAAATTGAGCATATTACCGATTATGCGGTCCGAGCGGTCAACTTCCTTTTCCAGAAGGTCCAGCATTTTGAATGTCTTCTCATCCATGTCAGGGAACTTCGTCTTTAGGTAATACGAGACACTGTTGATAACCGTGAGGGGGTTCCTCAGTTCATGGCTGACGCTGGCCGCCATCTGCCCCAGGACGGCAAGGCGTTCCTGTTTCAGTAACTTGTCATGTGCAATATCTAGCTCAATTGTTTTTTTGTCAACCATTATCTGGAGGTTTTCCGAACACTCTTTAATGCTATTCTCCAACTTCTTGCGCTCGGTGATATCACGCTCTGTGGAGGCGATGCCGATAGATTTGCCGGATTCGTCCACAAGCTTCGTCACTGTCATCCAGACATCGAGGATGCCCCCGTCCTTGGTCACGCGCTGGGTTTCGAACGAGGTGATGGTTTCGCCCGCAATCAACCTGCGTGTGAACTCCGTTTGCTCTTCCACTTTTTGTGGCGTTGTGAGGAGATTGATGTTCTTCCGAAGGGCTTCTTCCTCGGTATAGCCATACATCAATTCCGCTCCGTGGTTCCAGGCTGTGATGTTGCCTTTAAAATCCTGAATCGTGACTGCGTCGTTCGAGTCGCGCACTACAGCAGCGAAACGTCTTAGCGCCGCTACTTCTCTGGTGCGCTCGGTGATATCACACTCTGTGGAGGCGATGCCGACAATCGGAAATCTGCCATTGATCGCGGGTTTTGACTGGACTTTGGTTTTTTTAACGGGCTTGGCACTCTTCTTCCCGGTTGCATTCTCAGAACTTTTAGCCGGTTTCCCCTTTGTTTTCCTAACCATCTGTACCACCTCTGCAAATCCGCCAAGAATTCACGCATGCGAGGTGGCGGCTGTTTCAAGAGCCATTTCACTTTTTATATGATACTAATGTCTTCTATATATAATTATTCACAATATTATCATAATGTCACATAAACATCATAGAACGACATTACTTCCACGCTGCCAGTACTAACGAACACCGCCGCACACCATTCCAGGACTTCTGGCTCGGAGGAAGAAAAAAGAAGCGAAACTCGGCGACATTTTGCCTTCCCCGCAGCCAACCCAGTCAAATTTGTCACTGAGAACCAGCAGATATCAAACATGATTTTCACCCGCACAGTTTTATAAAACGCCCCTCACTGTACAAATATGGTACAAGATGACAGAAACAGACCAGGCAAACCAGGTATTGGCCAAGGCCCTCAAGATGGAGAGGTTCAGATACAACTTCTTCTCTTTGCTGGAAGAACAGGCGGATGATGCTGAAACCCGAATGCTGTTCAGTCAAATCGCTGCGGAAGAGGGGAAACATTGCGATTTGTTCACGCTGGAATTGGAACTGATGGGCGAAGAAATTATTGATGAAACCGATTATAAGTCAGAGGGAACGTTCGGCATGGGCGTGACAAAAATAGCCAGGAAAGGCCCTTCGATGGTCCTCCTCTACGCAATCCTGGTGAAGCGGAGGATAATAGATTTCTACATTGCTTCGGTGGATAAAATCAACAATTCCTGGACAAAGATGTTCATTTCCGAGCTCATCGGCCATGAGGAAAAACACGTGCGGATGCTCAGGGAGAAGCTTGCGAAGGTTCAGAGCGCGGTTTGATGAACGGGCGCCATTCGTGTGTTTTTTGAAAACAAGCGGCAAACATATATCTGCGATTTGAGATTCATTCAATGGGCTGGATAGCAGGAGGTACACTTTCGCCGACCCCACCTCACCCCACTTAAATACTATCAAAACCTATTTGCGATTATGAAAGTCCTGCTTGATACAAATATAATAATTCATCGCGAGAGAATCCAACCCCTTGAGAGAGATATCGGGAAATTGTTTTTCTGGCTCGATAAATTGGGATGCAAGAAATACGTGCATCAGGTTACAATTGATGAAATTGGTAAAATGCAGAATGCAAAGAGACTGGAAGCATTTGCCATCAAATTAGAAAGCTATAACTTACTTCCGACTACCGGAAAACTAAGTCCGGCACTTATTAAAATCATGGAAAAATTCGATAAGAATGAGAATGACAAAAATGATTCCATCCTTTTGAACGAGATATACTGTAATCACCTGGACACCCTGATTACAGAAGACCGCAACATACATACAAAAGCACGTCAACTCGGCATAGAGAGCCGTGTATTCACTATTGAAAGCTTCCTGGAAAAGTCAATGGCCGAGAATCCGGATCTCATTGATTACAAGGTACCAGCAATCAAGCGCGAGTATTTCGGCGGCATTGATGTCGGGGAGGCTTTTTTTGACTCATTTCGAGAGGATTATGAGGGATTCGACAAATGGTTTGCCAAAAAATCCGATGAAACCGCTTATGTCTGTCACCAGGATGGAAAAATAGTCGCTTTCCTGTATCTCAAAGTCGAAGATGAGAATGAGCCATATCCAGAGATTCAACCGACCTTTGAGAGAAAGAAACGTCTGAAGGTAGGAACTTTCAAAGTTGAGTTGAATGGCTATAAATTGGGGGAGAGATTCATCAAAGTCATTTTCGATAATTCTTTACTCCTTGACGTTGAAGAGATATACCTCACCATCTTCCAAAAACGCGTTGAGCATGAGATGCTCGAAGCATTGATCGGAGATTACGGATTCAAGGAACATGGGACTAAAACTACAAGTTCTGGCGAAGAAGTTGTATATGTAAGAAAATGCCAGACAAAAGCAAACATAGAGAATCCGAAATCTACTTTTCCATATATGTCAAAACATGCAGAAAAATACATAGTTGCAATCTATCCTGAATACCACACCAATCTCTTTCCAGATTCTATTTTAAATACCGAATCACCGTTAGATTTTATTGAGAATGAACCGTTTAGAAATGCTATTTCGAAAGTCTACATATCTAGATCGTTTGAGAGGAATTTAAAATCCGGAGACATTATTGTATTCTATCGAACTGGTGGGTATTACAAAAGTGTCGTTACAACGCTTGGAATCGTAGAAAGTGTCCACACTCTAATAAATGATTTCAACCATTTTGCCAGCTTATGTAAAAAACGTTCTGTGTTTTCTGAAGAAGAACTGAAATTACATTGGGATTATAAAATACGGAACAGACCGTTCATAGTAAATTTTCTATATGCATATTCCTTCCCCTCTCGTGTGAACTTGAAAAAACTGATTGAACTAGGTGTTATTAAGGATGTTGAATCAGCACCACGCGGTTTTGAAAAATTGACAGAAGCACAATTTAATGTGATAATAAAGGAGACTGGAAGCAATGCAAATATTGTTGTCGATTAAACCGGAATTCGTAGAAAAAATATTCACTGGCGAGAAACGATTTGAGTTCCGAAAACAAATTCCAAAACAACACTTTGACAAGGTTTTCATTTACGAATCTTCACCCACACAAAATATTGTTGGATGGTTTAGCATTGGCAGGATTATTAAGGGACATCCAGATCATGTCTGGAAAACCTGCAAGAGTGAGGGGGGAATTGAAGAGAATCGGTACTTCGAATATTGCAATGGTAACGCGAAAATGTACGCATTCGAGATTAATGAAGTTCATAAATTCGATGAACCGATTAATCCCTTTGAAATTAAAAAGAATTTTGTACCACCACAGAATTTTGCATATTTTGAAACATCCAGCCCTTTTTTCAATGAATTAGAAAATTATTCGAGAAGCAATTGATGAACTTTGCATAGGGATTGCCCATAACTGCTCTATATTATCCATGGTCAGCACGTAAGCTACCAGCCCTGGCAACTGTCGCCGAACTCATAGTTCGGCTAAGTCGCAGCGAATATCGCTGCTCCAAACGCCGGTTCCTTTAGGGGCTGGTAGTTAACAGGCCGAGCCTTTCCCTGGCTTCCTCTTCAGTGAGGAACTTCCCCTTCTTCATTCTCTCCCTCGCCTTCTCTATCGCTTCGATAGTTTCGATGCTGAGTTCTGGCTCTTCCTTGACATTTTTTGCAATGAAGACCACTTTTTTGATTACCTCGTCGTAGCTTTCATTCTTGTATTCCCGGAAAGTATCCAGCTCGCTTTTTGTGTCCTCATGAATCTTAATTGTCGTTGCTTTCATTATACCACAGTATACCATAGTATACGAGGGCATATTTAATTGTTTCTCTCGAAACTCTGGGCACGATTTATCCGGTTCCATTTGTTCACGTTGTAGGATTATTCTCTATTGATATATAACCGGATGTCGGGGGTCTCCGAAAGTGCCCCGTACCCATCAAAGCGCGACGTTCCTTCCGCGCATCCAGTACCGGTCAAACAGTACATCGCACCACTCCAGAAAAGCGGGGTCCGAGGACCGGAACCCGACTGAATAATCAATCTTGTTGCCTGGGCCGTTGAAACAGACCAGCGCCTCGCTTTCATTGGCCGTGTAAAAATAGGGGATTGTTTCCGCGGCCCTCACGGAAATGGCAGCGGCCCGGTTATCCATGTACTCGGTCGGAAGTCTCTTTCCGCCCTTGACCAACATATTGAGTTCCACGCCCGAACGCAGTTTTTCCACATGGGCCAGTATCAGCGCATCGCTGAACTCGGCCTGTATGCTGTTGATGAAGTGATGGGCTCCGATGTTTACCCGGAGAATGGCATTGAATACGTCCATGGCACCTTCGATCTTTTCGGTTCTCTGCAACATTGAAACAGCATCGAAACCGGGCGGTATCATCTCCATGTCATGGCGTTCAAAGTACTGGCTGTTGGATACGGTGTATTCCAGGGAATCGAGCCGTTCCAGTATCAATTTACCGAACCGGGTTATTTCGAAAGAGCCGTCCCTGTTCTTCTTCAGGACTCCTATGTCCAATAGCCTTCCCACATGGCGCGTGACCTCGGACGGCGCCAGACCCGAACCCAGCACCATATCCCGGTGGCGGACTGGTCTGCCGGACGCAAGCCTCATCATGCCGATTCTGGCCCTGTGGGATAGTTCGAACATTATCGAGTGGGACATTCTCGTCTCCTTATGCTCTGTAATTATTTATTTGTTTAAATAAGTTTCTATCAATCTAAATTGTTTCTATTGAACTTAAAAAAGGTATATAAACTGGGATGGCGATTACCTGTCAACAGGGGGGTAAAATGATACAAGAATGCAAGGAAATGACCGCGGTGAACATGGCGCAGGTTCTCGGTGACGAGAACTCAAGGAAAATATTGATAGCGACGCATCTCAAACCAAAAACCGCGTCCGAGATATCCGAGAACTACGGCATCCCGATTGCGATATGCTACAGGAGAATCAAGACGCTGGAGAATATGGCTCTGGTCCAGAAGGATGAACAGATACTCACCCAGAAAGGGAAGCGAAGGTGGTCCTATATCTCCAACATCCACAAGCTTGAGCTGATGTACAGGGACGGGAAGATCGCTGCAAGATACGAGCTGAGGAACGGATTCGTCGAGAATTTATAGGAGGAATACCTATGGGTGAAAACATGGGATTAAATGAATTGGAACGTCTGTCGTCCGGAATCAACGAATTGGATGCACTTATCGACGGTGGTTACCCGAAAAAGCGTTCCATCCTCATCACCGGCGGCCCCGGTGTGGGAAAGACCATCATCGCCCTGCAATTCGTGGACTGCGCTTGCAAGAGCGGATTGAAATGCCTTTACCTGGCCACCGAGGAAACACCCGAAGAACTCAGAATTCAGGCGGCCCAGCTGGGGCTTTCAATTGCCGAATACGAGGAAAAGGGGCAATTACATTTTGAATCAGCCCTTGCGGAAAGAATGGACGATATCACATGGCAGCGCGGTAAAAATGCAGGCACATCACTTTTCAAGAAACCGCTCAATGCCATAAAATCATCCGATGCGGATGTGATGGTCCTGGACAATATCGGTTCTTACACCCTGGACACCACCATCGGGGCTTTCAGGGAACAGATGGACTACCTGGTGAACACCATAAGAGAAAAGAACATGACTGGCCTGATAATCTCGGATGACACACTCAACGAAAGGTACAACAATGTCGCCCAGTATTCTGTTCACGGGGCCATCCACATGTTCAAGCGCGAGAGTCCGTTCACGGGAAATGTCGAACGGCTGATGAACGTTATCAAGATGAGGGGAACCAACACGCCGTTAAGTTACGTTCGGTATTCGATTAACCAGAACGGAATCAACATCCAGACCCAGAAGGAATCCAAATAAAAAAATTGAATGCGGCTCTCACCATCTTTCAACAGAGCATTCAACCATGGCCCGGAAACGATTTCAAACTAAATCCAGGGCCATATGGCTGATATTATTTTGCAAACAAATGGTGAATGCGATATCTAAATCCAAACATTCTGTAGCGTTCGCCTTGATTGAACATTTTGTTACAATCACAATCATCGTGTGAGAAATTTCCGCAATCGACATTATGAAAACGATTTGATTGCGGCATTCGACAATGATGCCAATACTTGAATAATAAGGAAAAAAGGCAGGGTTTTTACCCCTGCCATCTGTATTTCAACGATGCAGGATTATCTCGTTCCATTCCCTGCTCAGTTCCTCGACCTGCCTGTCGAGTTTGATTTCCTTCCCGACCTCCTCCACGCGGTCCATCTTTATCCGGACACAGTCGATTTTTTCCAATGACATTCTCTTCTTTGTGTCCTGGTTCAGCTCCACCAGAATCGTGGTGAACTCGCCGTTGTCGGATGTGGTTCTGATATCTTTCACGATGCCGATGTGCATTCTGTTCTTGTCAGTCACGGATTTATCGATCAAATCGCGCTGGCTGAGATGCGCCTTCCTGACGGATATTTTGTTCGTGAACTGGCTGTTAAGGGCCTCGATGGTCTGGCTTGACCGTATGGAGTCTTCGTCCATGACCAAGTCGCTGGCGTTCAACGGGAGATGATGCAGACCGCTCAATCCTCCCTTCTGTGTGTGGCGAGCGTCCACCTCCACATGGAGGGTGCTGTACCTCCCAGTCCTCAATTCCTGTTCCACTTCCCGGATACGGCCGATTTCTTGGCCGTTGCTGTCCATTACTTGCCTGTCCTTCAATTCACTTGGTTCTGTTTTCATGTTTTTCATACAATTGTCCCCCATGGGTGTGGCCTATCTTTATTTTAGGCAAGAGAGAGAGTGCGAAATGTGAATATAAATTATCACTCATGATTATCAAAAATGAGATTATTGAAAGGAATGAGGCCAGCACTGAAAATGTGAAATGTAGTTTGTCCCTCATGAGCAAACACGACCCATCTCACTTGTTGGAATGGCTAAACATGTTTTCACTCTTGATATCTGGGCCATTATGTTCATAATCCCCTACAGATATATCAGAAGTCAGGTGAATGAATGAAAGAAAATATTCCGGCAGACCAAAGTGAACCTTTCGTATGGGTGGTGTATTCAATGAAAAAGCTGAAACTCGGTGTTAGGAACCTTTTCCCGAGATTTCTTCTGGTTGGTGAGGGGGATGCATCGGAAGTACTGAGTAGGTTATATACGCCATTCTTCAGGATGGCTGCTCTCAATCATTAATCAAACATGCTGTCGTGCCATTCATTGTTAATGCCCACACCATTTCTCACGAAAACATACACAATTTCGCAGTCGCCGAAAAGCCATCAGAGTCATTCAGGATTATTTGAGCACACCCATAACATGATATATCGATGGTTGCCATTTGCCATACAAGTCCTTGCTTGACCAACAACCGAGTCCACAAAGTGATTGAACATGTCCTCGCCCACATACCGCGACTTTTAAGTCTGCGGATACGGGCGCTTTCAAGCTGCTCTTCTGCGAGGACTTGTTCAGTAAACTACCAGCCCCTAAAGTGGCTGGCGTTTGTTGCCAGGGCTGGAAGTTTACCCAGGGGGCCATGCACCTGATTTATCAAAGCCTGACAGCTTTGATTTCCTGTGCAATAGATTGAACGGTGCATGGCGGATTCCCACGCTTTTATTGTTTATGTCGATTCATCTCCGGCTTGAAAGCCAGAGTTTTCTCGACATTTTTACAATAAAAGTGCTCCCCATCTATTCTGAAATTTCAGCAATCTGGAATAAACCCGAATGAGTTCTTTTCTCTATAAAATTACGAAATTCAGGGTGAAAACTGAAAGGATACCACACGCTTTAGCGTTGGGGAGCACTCATTTCGGTTATTTTTGTATGCAATGCAATCAGCAGTGATAATCATGTTATGTAACAGGAACGACAGGTATATTCGACCACATCGCACTATTGCCATACATGAATACTGCGGAATTGTATATCAAAGAACGAAATTTCAATGGAAAATCAACTGAAGAACTATGGATCGCCATCAGAAAAATTGATGGTGTGGTGCTAAAAAGACTGCGATACCTGGATCTCAATAAGTTGAAGAATACCTATCCAATCAGAAATTCCATTCTGCTGAAATATTTGAACCTGAGGAAGGGCATCACTAATACTGGTGCTTCATCGGAAAGCAATCCGGACATGTGTCAGGAAAATCAGAGAATTTCAGTGCAAATACACAGGAAACCAAAAACAATATGGGTCACAGGCAAAGTCAGGAAAAAATCCTTTATTCCCGACCCTTCAAGTGAATATGTTCACTTTTACTTCCAGCTGACTGGCAATGTCATTGAAAAGTGGAAGGAAATATTCCTTGCTGGGGTTGAGCGGAAAATTATTGAAAACCAGTCACGATTCAATTACATCTGGATTGAGGATGATTATTTAATTGCAAGATGCAAACAGATTGATCTAAAAAGGACATACATAGAGGACATCAAACCGAGTGTCAAATTAACAAACCAGATTTTTGTTTCTTTACAAGATAAATTGATATTGCTTCATCCCATGGCAAAAAGCATGGAGAGGAGATTGCCTACGCATACCTGAGATTGATTGACATTTTTATTTATTTTAAAACATCGGATATCTTATTAATCCAGCCCGTAAACTACCAGCCCCTAAAGTGGCTGGCGTTTCTAGCCAGGCTGGAAGTTTATCTAAGGGTCATGCACATGTGTACGGCGGTCTACCTTTCGCCTATATTCGTGTAAATGGCCTTTCATCCTGGTTTAAAAGCCAGGGGGTTCCCGGCCATTATCACTAAATCCAAGGCCATAAAATTCCATTCATTTTGATGACAAATGGTGAATGCGAAAACTAAATCCAAACATTCTGGAGCGTTCGCCATGAATCGTCATTTTCTAAGCAAACAGATTCATCGTGTATGGAATTTCCGCAATCGACATTCTGCAAACGATTTGATTGCGGCGCCGTTGGGGTACGTTCGATATTCTATCACCCAGAATGGAATTAACATCCAGAGTCAGAAGGAATCCAGATAAAAAAGTTGAATGCGGCTCTCACCGTCTTTCAACAGAGCATTCGACAATGGTGCGGGAGCATTCTGCAGCTGAATCCAGCACCATAGAATTTCCATCATTTTGATGACAATCGGTGAATGCGATATCTAAATCAAATCATTTTGTAGCGTTCGCCATGAATCATCAATGTATCAACAAACAGATTCATCGTGTGAGAAATTTCCGCAAAATTATAATGAGCATTCAAGATGCATAATTTTGCGGGTTCACAGCACCTGCAAAAACACCCGGGCGTTCGGGTTCTCCGCCTCGGAGGCCAGTATGTAAATCGGACTGTGCGGCTTCTCTCCGTACAACAGGATATGCGGCCCAAGGTTCGTGATTTTCAACAGGCGGTGGCTCATGCCGAGGTCCATGTCCTGTTGATTGCTGGCAGGCCAGGTGAAATTTATGCAAGTCCCGCCTTCCCTGATAAGATGGTAAATGTGATTTTCTATATCGCCTATCGCTGCCTGGCCGTAATGCGAAAGCAGTTGGTTCGCGTCCATGAGGAATAGCTGGGAACGTGATTTGGGAAACATTGCAGCGATGCCCTTAAAATCAAAATCCGCGGCAAAGGACTCTCCATCCACCTGAACAGTGCCCGGGTCAACCGAGTTCCTTCGGAGCATGGCTGTCGGGCTGATGAACTTCATGGTTTCGGCATGTTTGCCAATGTGTTTCTTGTCCATTGGTCTGGAGCCGTATAACCTGAGAGAAGGCGTCGTGTAAATACCCCTTGAAATCGTAGCGGATTCCAGGGTAATGGCCCTTGCCAGTCCCTGAACAATCGATGTCGGGACCGAACCCTCAATCTGGAAGAGCGTGTATTCCCCGGGCCGAGTAAGGCCGCTCAGTGGCCCGTCCAGAGTGATTATGGGTATTTTCTCATCACCCGATTTGGATACATGAGAGATGCAGGATTGGTCCGGAAAGCTGTAAAAACGCCCATAGTCCAGTGAAAATGCAATTTCGGGCACCCGGATAGACTGGCCTCTCAGTTTGTCAAGTTTCATGAGCCTCAGCCTGCGGCCGCCAATCTCTTTCATGGATAGGGAAATAACACCGTCTCCCATGTAATCCAACGAGCTGTTTTCAGCGGTTTCAAGGATGAATATCACGTTGACGTTGCTGCGCTCCACAAGGTCCTTCTGCAATGTGTGGATGAGCCTCTTCGTGGAAATGCCGTATTTCTCGGAAAGCGAGTCAACACTGTCGATTGCGACCATTGCCTTGCCCGAACCGTCGGTCGCCAACTGGTCATAGAGACTATCTATCTCAGGCAGAATGGCAGTGAGGTCCATGGTCCAGGTATCGCCGTTGACTGTGCCGGAACCCGGTCCTGGATTGTAGTCCTCTTCCAGGCTCTCATCCCCCTCCTCCACCCGGGATTCCAGCCGGTCCAGTTCCTTGCGGCTCAGCGTCCCTTTGTTGGTATGCCTGGAACCTTCGTCCTTGCCCCTCGAAAGAAGCATCTCAAAATCAACCCACCTGAGATGCCTCTTCAGCGCCTGTTCATCAATTCTTGCGGAAATGAAGCATGTTTCGCATTCCTGGCTGAAATTGTCAAGTATCTCGAGAGCCAGTGTGGTCTTTCCCGTTCCCGGTGCACCCTTCAGGATGAGGGAACGTCCACCGCTGTTGAAGAATGCCTTCAAATCATTTGGTATCCTTCCTTTTTTATCAATGATTCCAGTCACAGTATCTTCTTTCATGCAATGTTTCATATCAATTACTATATTAATAATCTATGCGGATAAGATTATCGTTTTTGATAATGTTGAATGTTCCGATTATTACATTTGATAATCACCGCTGATATCCGTGAAGATACCTTAAAACCAAACTTCTCACATAATCCGTTTAGGTGATTGGAAAATGAACCTGAAAAAGACTATAAAAATATGCGCAAGTGTTCTGCTTGCAATAGTGATTGTGGGAATGCCGTATGCGATAATAACTGTTGTGACCTATGGGTCAACCGGAGGAATTGTAATCCTGCCACCAGAAATGGATCCGATTGTGCCACTTCCATTCAACGAGCCACCGACCTGTATAATGGATTATGATTCGATTATTCATATGACCACAGCAACGACATTTAACCTAGAAGACGCGATTAACCTGGACGAATATTTTAAAGATGGCGACGGACCAATGAGATTGGCATACTCGGTCGAGTATCAAGAAAATATAGCCGACGTCGATTTGAAATACAATTATTTGGATTCGGTTACTACATTCAATGAAAATGTTGAAAGCCTTATTACAGTTTGGGCCAGTGATGGAATGTTTCGGGTACCTTATAATTTCACCCTGAAAATAGAGAATAGAGAAACCATAAATATCTATGAAGATAATTCTGAAACCATTGATGTAAGAAAATATCTGCCCCCTACACTGGAGACATACTATATCGAAACCTCCAATGATGTGACTGCAAACCTTGATTATGAAAATTTTGTATTTGCTGAACTGGAAATTATTCCAACAGAGAACTGGTGGGGAAATGACGTTGTAACATTGTCATTGTACGACGAACCACGATTTACATTTCCGATTCCCCCATTCCAAGAAAAGATTAGGGCAATTGAAGAATTACTCTATGTTTACGGCTATTTCGAATTCGATGTCGATGTTTCCGCAGTGAACGACCCTCCTACAGCAAAAAACGATGAGTCATATGAATTGTTGATAACTGACAAAACTGCTGCGAGCCTGACAAATCCGATTGAACTGAATAAATTGTTCGAAGATATTGACAGCACACTTTATTACTCATGGATTTCAGAATACGGACTTGCTGCAATCAACATCAGAGAGGACGGTATAAGTTCAATTACCAGCGGGAGTTTGATTGGAGATGACATAATTACACTAATAGCCAATGATGGAGAATATGTTGCAACGTGCAATATCCCAGTTTCTGTGCTGCCAAGAACGTCCATTGAAATGTTCGAAGATGTCTCAAAAACACTTGAACTCGCGGATTATTTAGAAGCAGACACACAAGATTATCAAATAATCAGCATGGGCGAGATTACGACCGCCATTAACCCGGTATCGTATCGGGTACCGCAGGTGATATTAAGTTCGGACCTTGACTGGTTTGGTTCCGATGTGGTTTCGTTATCGGTTTACCCGAAGTTATTTGACATCAATCCACCATTTGACCCCAATATCATTTTCAGTATTCCGCCAGAACCGATAATCCCGCCAATGCCAACAGCAGATTATACATATGGCTTCTATGAGTTCGATGTCAATGTGGCAGGAGTCAATGATCCGCCATATGTTATCCTTGAGCCAACCGTTACCATCATGGAAGATGGGGCTCTGGACAATGCGTTCAACGTGAAGAATTGCTTCGGAGATGTGGACAGCGTCCTTGAATTTACTCTGGACGATTCCTCAGCCAGCTATGTCACGGCCACAGCGGACCTTGGTGGCGATGTAAGAATATCCGCTCTGAGCAACTGGTTTGGAACGGATACGGTTACAATTACCGCTTCCGACGGAGAATATGAAACGTCGCAGGATATTTCGGTCCGGGTTCTTCCTGTAAACGACATACCATTCGCAACCGATACTGATGCATACCTTGAACTTGAAGAAGATGCAAATATAACAATTAATCTGGATAACCTCATCTCGGACATTGATGATGCCCTGTGGTTCAGCTATGCCTGCAGTGATACCAACTCAACCATGGCACTTAACGAAACAACCTGGGAGATGACCGTAATACCTGACGAGAACTGGAATGGCATCATTTCAATGATAGTTTATGGCTCGGATGGCGAGAGCGAACTTGCCAGAAATCTGGTCCTGAACGTGAATGCAGTGAATGATCGGCCCGAGATAATTTTCATGGAAAGCCTCACCATGGCAGAAGATTCCGCTCTTGAACTGGACCTGTCAACATTCATAACAGATTTGGACAGCGAACTCGAATTCACCATCTTTTCCTCCAGAGGAATAATGAATTGTGAGATGGTGCAAGATTCAGTGTGGTCAATAAGGGCTTTCAATGCGTACTGGAACGGAAATGAAATGCTCCGGGTATTCGCATACGACGGTCAGTACATGGTCAATCTGAACCTTAGTCTGGAAGTTTCAGCCGTGAACAATGCACCTATGCAGAGGTCCCAGATGAGCCAAATATCCATGCAGGAAGATTCAGCGTTTTCCCTTGCTGTCGGCGAGATGTTCAGTGACGTGGACGGAGATATCCTGCAATATGGCTTCAGCAACGGTGAGAAACTGAACCTGGCATTGGATGACGAGACCATGATACTGAGCATAACACCGGATGAGAACTGGTTCGGTGATTCTGTCGTAACCGTCGGAGCGTTTGACGGCGCAGAATGGACATTCCAGGAAATTCCGGTGGAAATTTCGGCTGTGAACGACCCCCCATACATGATAAAGGCCATACCCTCGGCCATATTGACGTCCGGAAACAGTACAGTGATCAATCTTTCCGGATATTTCGGAGATGTGGACAGCGTATTGCTGACAATGGAAATACTGGGCACGGACAATGTGACGGTGAGTTCGGTCGACAGAGGTGTGTTCAAGATACAGACCATGGAATCATGGGAAGGCTCTGAAACCCTGACGGTCCATATCAGCGACGGCGAGAACATCCTGGAATCCAGCATGGCTGTTTCAGCCTATGTGCCCGCTGTGGAAATACAGACTGCATCATCCGGCGGAAATTTCTTCATGGAAATGTCCTGGATGGGTGTGGGCATGGTTGTCGCAATAACAGCCTATGCATTGTACACGGCCACAAGTGAGCGCAGAACAGACACCAGGACACCCACGAACAAGGGGCGCATACTCTAGACAGAAAATGCCACAGCCCAATATTGGGCTGTGGCCCCATTTAATTTATGGAAAGGTGTTGACATGAAAACAAAATCCCAGGAAAACAGAATGATAGACGCAACGGACCTGTTAATGGACATGGACATGGAAAGGATACTGCTCGGTACCTGCGACAAACCGAGATGCGCCCCCGAGCTGAGCGAACTGTACGGAATACCGGTCCTGGCCTGTTTCAAGAAGATAAAGGAACTCAAGAAAAGGGGCCTTCTGAGCGTGACTGAAACGGTGCGCACTTCCAACGGCAGAAAGATAGAATATTACTCGGCCAATCTGGAGAATGCATATGTGTTCTACGATTCGGGCAGGGTGAAGGTACGTTTCACAGTTGTGGTGCAGATGGCCCAGGATTTCAGGAAACGTTACGAACGCTCGACAGGCGGCCCGGATTCAGGACCTGGAATGGACGCGGAAGACAATCAAGAGTGATAATATGCCAACGAGATATATATACAAAACAAACAATCGGGAAACATAGAGAAAAAGGTGATTAAATGGATGCAATTGAAGCCTCGAAAATAATAGCGGATGAATATGCAGCAAAGATACTGGTGGCCACTTTCAGAAGGCCCAAGAGCGCGATTACACTCAGCCATGACCTTGGCATACCCATAGCCGCCTGCTACCGGAGAATCCGCATGCTGGAAGGCGCAAAATTAATCCGGTGCGAAGAAAGGATTCTCACCCAGAAGGGCAAGAGAATGAGCGTTTACATCTCCAACCTGAAGAACGCTTACATATTTCTCGAAGAAGGCAAGCTCAGGGTAAGGTTCGAAATGAAGTCCGGCAATGTGCTGGATTATGACGGAAATCTGGATATGCTTGGCATACAGACATCTTCAATGATTTAGAATGATTTCCTCCTCTAGGGTCAAAGGGTTTCCTCCCCTTTGGCCCCCTCTTTTTCGGAACTCATATATCACAGTTTGATAACGGAAAATCATCCATGATAAAAACAGTGGACATATTTCCCGCCTGGTAAGTATTCAGTGAAATGAAGCAATAACGATTGTAGATTTTCGATTGTAGATGTATGGCGATTGTAGATTTGGGGATTGTAGATTTTAGATTTACGACGGATTGACTGGCCGAAGTGATTAGTGAAAAGTGTAAAGTGAATAGTGAAAAGTGACGTTGGGAGGTAAATGGTGAAAGAATTGGCTCTCAAGGACAAAAATACTACGTTTTTCATTTTTCACTTATCACTATTCACTGTTCACTTAAAACTACAATTTAACGAGCAAACTTCAGAAGACTGAATTCTTACCCCGCCTGCATACGTTTAAATACAGATTATCCGATTCGCGGTAACAGGAGTTCTAACAAGAGGTCAGAAACATATGTCTGGACAGGAAGAAAACAACGTGCCAAAGGAGAAGAAGAACGGAGAGAAGGGGAAAGAAACGGAAATCGCACAAAAGGAAGCGGATTCTTTTTCGATGCTGGACGGCGCATCATCCTACTCGCCCGCAATCCCGGGGGAGCTGGACGACCAGAGAAAGGTCGCGGCGGATCACGACCGAAGTCTGGAGGACCGTCTGGAGGCATTCGAGGACATCAAGGACTCGGAGGTCGGGGACACGAACATGGCCCGCGCCAGGAATGTCGAGCATCTTGTCGGCCTCAGGCAAATATACCTGAAATTCGACGGCGGAAACCCCACCGGCACCCAGAAGGACCGCATCGCCTTCGCCCAGGCAATGGACGCGCTCCGCAGGGGTTATGATACCATTACTGTCGCCACCTGCGGGAACTACGGCGCCGCGATTGCGCTGGCCGCCTCGGTTGCGGGGCTGAAATGTGTAATCTACATTCCCGAAACATTCCATACAAAGCGCATCAAGGAAATGGAGGATATGGGCGCGATTATCAGGAGAATACCGGGAAACTACGAGGAAGCAGTCATTTACTCAACTAAAAAAGCGTCCGAGGAGGACATGTACGACGCCAACCCGGGCGGGGTGAATACCACCATTCAGCTCAAGGGCTATGCCCAGATCGCTTTCGAGATATATGACGAATTACGGGACGCGCCGTTCGCCGTTGCCGCACCCGTGTCCAACGGCACGACTCTTGCTGGCATCTACAGGGGATTTGTCAGCCTTTACAGGCGCGGCAAGACCTCGAGGATTCCCAGGATAGTGGCCGGCTCGTCGTTCGGGAAAAATCCCATAGTCCAGGCATACCTGAAGAACAAGCCGAGATGCGAGGACCTTCCCCCCCAGGCGGTGAAGGAGACCGAGATAAACGAACCGCTGATAAACTGGCATTCCATTGACGGCGACCTGGCCCTGGACGCAATCAGAGCTTCCGGCGGTTGGGCGGACAATGCCACCGACAAGGAGATGCTCCAGTATGCAAAACTGATAAGGGAGAAGGAAGGGATGAATGTCCTTCCTGCCTCAACGGCGGGACTCATAGCACTTCTGGACAGACATGCCAAGGAGCACCTTCCGGGAGACCGTTACGTTGTCATTTTAACCGGGAGGAAGACCTGATGGCCACCGACGGGAATGCCATAGTTTACTGCGAAGGTTTTTTCGGCACAACCAATGGGAAGACGGCGCACGGACTGGTGCGACACACCAGGAGATACAAAGTGGTGGCGCTGGTTGATTCCAGATATGCGGGAAAGGACGCCGGCATGGTCCTGGACAACAAGAATTACGGCATACCCACTTATGCGAGCCTGGATGATGCTTTTGATGCAACCAAAAATTCGGGCAATCCTGCAAAATACTTCGTGAACGGAATAACCCCGGACGGCGGAAGAGTGATCCAGGAAACCAGGCAGGCTGCAAAGAGGGCGCTGGAGCTTGGCCTGAACGTGGATTCCGGCGCACATGATTTCCTTTCCGAAGATTATGAACTTATGAAACTGGCCAAGGAAAAAAATCTCACAATCAGGGACGTGAGAAAGCCACCGGCCAGGAACGAGCAGCATTTCTTTTCGGGCAAGATAGAGGATGTTGATTGCCTGAAGGTCGCTATCCTGGGCACGGACTCCGCGGTGGGTAAACGGACCACAGCCTGGATACTGGTGGATGCACTGGAGAAGGCCGGTTTCAGGGCCGAGATGGTCGGGACCGGGCAAACAGCCTGGATGCAGGGCGCCAAATACGGAATAATCATGGATTCGCTTATAAACGATTTCGTCAGCGGCGAGATTGAGAACGCCGTTTGGTCGGCCTGGCACAATGAGAAACCGGACGTTATCGTCATAGAAGGCCAGGGAAGTCTGATGAATCCCGCGTACCCGGGCGGATTCGAGATACTGGCTGCCGGTCGGCCAGACGTAATCATAATGCAGCACCCACCTGCAAGGAAGGAGTACGACGGATTTCCTGGCTACGCACTGCACCCGCTGGAAGTTCAGATTGAAGCGGTGGAACTTCTCGGCTCGAAACCCGTTATCGCCATCACCATAAATCATGAGAACATATCCGCAGATGACATACCCAGAATTGCAGAGGAAACCGGACGCTCGCTGGGTCTTCCGGCGGTGGACGCACTCACCCAGGGCGCGGATGTCCTGGTTGAAGTGCTGAGAAAATACATACACAAACGGTGACGGACATGGACCTTTTCTGCCTGAAATCGATTACTGTGTCAGAGCCCGTTCTGGATGGGAATTCTGTAACTTCCGAAATCATTCTGGAGCACCCGGACGGAAGAAGGGAATCATTTGCGCTGGTTATCAGGTATGATGCCGCAACCGGCGAGAAACATCTGCCGCTGTACCGGATGGCCATGGCCATGCCCCTGTTGAATTACGGCCTGTTCACGGACGAGATAAAACTGGATTTTTCTGTTCCGGACACCGATATGAAGCTCCTGAGCGACCTTCTGGATGTTTTTTCAAGGGACATATTCATCAACAAGCTTGCACGCCGCAGGACCGGCCATCTCATTGAGGAATTCCTACCCCGCGAGGAGGATGAGATTACGCCGGAAAACGCTGCACCCAGGGCTAAGATTCTATGCGCTGGGACCGCGGAGGATTCGTTCCTTGGAAAAAAAATGGATGCCGAAAAATGCGGCATACTGTCCAGCGGCGGAAAAGAGGCGCTGCTCGGATACAGCATGCTGAAGGAGCTTGGCGTCGACGTCCATCCGCTCTACGTCAACGAGAGCGGCGGGCACTGGCGGACCGCGCTTACCGCGTACAGATGGCATTCCGGTACGGAGCCGAACACCGGCAGGGTGTGGACGAACGTCGATAGATTCTATCTTTTCATGCTGGACAACCTGAAAATAGTCAAATTTGCCCACAGACGGATACCGGCGGATACCTACCCAATACGGCTGTGCATCTTCCCGGTTTACCTGTTCCAACTCCTTCCGATATTCCTGGACAGGTGCATCGGCAATCTCCTCATCGGCAGCGAGTTCGATGACCCGAGGGGAGAATGGACGTACAACGGAATAAAGCATTATTTCGGAATCTATGACCAGCATCTGGATTTCGACGTGAGGATGGAAGAATGGTACGCGAAAAGAATTGCGGGCATGCGGCAATGGAGCGCCCTGAGGCCCATCTCCGGGCTTGTGGTGGAGCGCATCCTGACAAAACGGTACCCTGACGCCGCGAGATACCAGAGGTCCTGCCATTCATGCCATTTCGAGGGAGACGAAATCGCACCCTGCGGGAAATGCACCAAGTGCCTGGGCGTGATGCTGTTCCTGAAAGCCAACGGCCAGAACCCGGAGATTATGGGATACGGTAAAACTGACGTGGAGGCGTTCCCGGGGAGATTGGCGGCGACCAAGCTGCGCCTGGACCCGGACGAACTGGAGCATTCGAAGTTCCTGGCAGGGTTGGGCGGCGAATCAAAACCACATGCCGAGGGAATACACCTGCATCCGTTTTCGGACCCGAAATGGATACCGGAGCATCTCAGAAGCGGGATAATGGGCATCATCGGGAAATACACGAACGGACGCTGGATGCTGGTGAACGGGGAATGGGAGAAAATTTAGTGATAAAGGCCGGGAACCCCCCGGTTTTTAAGCCGGGGATGAGAGGCCATTTACACGAATATAAGCAGAAGGTAGGCTGCCATGCTCATATGCATGACCTGCCATGCATCGTGCATATACTCGCATATGAAATCAAAGCTATTTGGCTTTGATAAATTAGGTGCATGGCCCCCCAGGTAAACTTCCAGCCTGGCTAGAAACGCCAGCTCCTTTAGGGGCTGGTAGTTTACTCCATTTGCTGCAGGGCTTTTCCAAGGGGCTCGCGAATATTTTCGTTCACCCCCTGAGTTATTTTAAATATACTGTTTCACATTACAGGAAGCATATAGAAACCCGATAGGGTGCCCAATATGTCTCGGACGTTGAAAGTTGAGGTGGACCCGAAGGTCTTCAAATGGCTCAGGGAGAGCGCTGGGTGGACGAAGGAGGAGGTAGCCAAGAGGCTCGGAACCAGCATCGAGGTTGTGGAGGCCATCGAGGCAAGAGAAAGGCAGCCCACACTCAGGCAGTTGAAAGAACTCTCCAATGCCTACAAAAGACCGCTGGCCGCTTTTCTTCTTTCGAAACCATTGGAAGAACCGCCGCTTCCGAAGGATTACCGGATGCTCCCCGGCAAACAAGATGTCTTCGACAAGAAAACAATCTATGCAATCAGGAAGGCCAGGAATTTGCAGGATGTTGGCGCGGAATTATTGATTAATTTCAACGATTCGGCAAAGCCAAAGGTGAAAAGACTCAAGGTTGCCGATAATCCAGAATTGGTGGCGATAAAATGCAGAGAAACATTCAACCTATCAGTTGAAGCACAGAGGAAATTCAGGAACAGCTACGAGTTATTCAATTACCTGAGGGACAAAATAGAAGAAATGAACATCTTGGTGTTCCAGTTCTCCATGCCGGTGGAGGATGCTAGAGGTTTCGCCCTAACCGACGAAAATCCAAATGTGATAATTATCAATTCTGCCGACAGCATTGAAGCCAGGGTATTTTCAGTGTTGCATGAATTAGGTCATGTCCTTTTGGGCGAGACAGCGATAGACCTTCCCGACATCTCGGTTGCAACGAGCCACAAGGTGGAGAATTGGTGCAATTCCTTTGCCTCTGAGTTTCTTCTTCCGAAGGAGATAGCCAAGGCGGTTTTCAAATTCGAGGGAGGCAACTTGACCGAACCAAAAACACTCGGAAAATTATCTCGCAGGTTCAAAGTAAGCAAGGGCATGCTCAGTTATAAAATGCTCAAACTCAATTTCATAACAAAATTGGTTTATGAGAAGATTCTCAACAGATATAAACCAGGTGAATCCGTGCCTAAACCAGATGAAGAAAAAAAGAAAGGGGGCGGCATTCCAGCAGAGGTCAGATGCCTTTCTGAAGTCGGCAATAAATTCGTTTCAATGGTGGCAAACAACTATGACCGCAACTTTATAACTTATACCGATGCTCTGAATTATCTTTCGATTCGTTCAAAGAACTTCAATAGTGTTTTAGCGAGGGCGAAGCAATGACGTCACGGATTTACATTATTGATACCTCATCATTGATTGAACTCAACAAACACAACCCCATGGATGTTTATAAAACGCCCTGGCAAAAGATGGATAGCTTGGTGAAGAACGGCAAACTTTTCGCACCGAGGGAAGTTTTGGATGAAATCATCAGGTTTGATGATACACTGGCAGGATGGGCAAAAAAACATCCAAGTATGTTTATAGACCCAACAAAAGAACAAATCGAAATCGTGAGAGAGCCTGTCCATGAATTAACTCAAAGTTCGTGACGGCAATATTTCGGGTTTCACACCATTTTTATAAAAATATTCCGATAAATATATCTAGTAGTACTTCCATACTGTATGGTGATAACCATGACAC
>Ga0180732_1000769_pt1 | contig 23819 bp, 23 predicted proteins | sample KR11_01MetaG_FD_148674 | JGI IMG/M metagenome (GOLD analysis project Ga0180732, IMG submission 148674) | Groundwater microbial communities from the Olkiluoto Island deep subsurface site, Finland - KR11_0.1 MetaG | ecosystem: Environmental > Aquatic > Deep subsurface > Groundwater | place... | reverse complement strand
CGCCAGCGGCGGCGTGGGCAACCTGCAACACCTCGCCGACGGCGTGACGCTGGGCGGCGCCGATGCGGTGCTGGCGGCCAGCATCTTCCACTTTGGCGAATACACGGTACAACAGGCCAAGCAGCACATGGCGCAACAAGGCATCGAGGTGCGGCTGTGAACAATGAAACTTGGCTGAACAAGGTGAACTGGTCGGACGACGGCCTCGTCCCCGCCATCGCGCAGGATTCGGTGACCGGCCGCGTGCTGATGGTGGCTTGGATGGATCGCGAGGCGCTCAAGCGCACGGAGGAAACCGGCGAGGCGATATACTGGTCGCGCTCGCGCAAGAAACTGTGGCACAAGGGTGAAGAATCCGGCCATGTGCAGAAGGTGAAAGAGATACGTCTCGATTGCGACGGCGATGTGATCCTGATGCAGATCGAGCAGGCAGGCGGCATCGCCTGCCATACCGGCCGCGAGAGTTGCTTTTACAGCAAGCTGGAGAACGGCGAGTGGAAGGCCACCGACGCCGTGCTGAAGAACCCGGACGAGATATACAAGAAATGAACGATATCCTGCAACGACTGACCGAGACGCTGGAAGCGCGCAAAGGTGCTGCGGCCGATTCGTCCTACGTCGCCAAGCTGTACAGCAAGGGTGACGATGCGATCCTGAAGAAGGTGATCGAGGAGGCGGGCGAGGTGTTGCTGGCAGCCAAGGATGGCGACAAGCAACATCTGCTCTATGAAGTGGCCGATCTGTGGTTCCACAGCATGGTGCTGCTGGCCCACAAGGGTTTGAGCGTCGAACAGGTGTTGCAGGAACTTGCGCGTCGCGAAGGCGTGTCCGGTATTGCAGAGAAAGCGAGCCGCAAATGAGCGACAACTGTCTCTTCTGCAAGATAGCCCGCGGCGAGATACCTTGCCGCAAGGTGTACGAGGACGATGAAGTGCTGGCGTTCCACGACATCAATCCGGTAGCGCCGGTGCATTTTATGCTGGTGCCAAAGCTGCATGTGGTGTCGCTACTGGAGGCGGATGCATCGCATGCAGCATTGTTGGGCAAGATGCTGCTGCTGGCACCGAAGCTTGCGAAGGAGCAAGGTCTGGACAATGGTTTCCGCACTGTCATCAACAGCGGCAAGGGCGGCGGCCAGGAAGTGTTTCACTTGCATGTGCATGTCATCGGCGGCGGCAACATCCCGCCTATGGTCAAACGTAGCTAATCTATCAGGAGCGCATCATGGGTTCATTCAGTATCTGGCATTGGTTGATCGTGTTGCTGGTCGTGGTGCTGATCTTCGGCACCAAGAAACTGCGCAACATGGGGAGCGATCTCGGCGGCGCGGTCAAAGGTTTCAAGGAAGGCATGAAGGACGGCGAGGGAGCGGGCAAGTCGCAAGACTCCCGCACCATCGAAGGCGAAGCGAAGGAGAAGTAAGGCGATGTTCGACATCGCCTTCTCGGAGCTGATGGTGGTGGCGCTGGTGGCGCTGATCGTCATCGGCCCCGAACGATTGCCCGGTTTGGCGCGCAAGGCCGGCGAATGGTGGGGCCGGACGCAGCGCTATGTGAACAAGGTCAAGCAAGACATCGCGCATGACATGGCAGTAGAAGAGGCGACCAAGCTGCAGCACGATATCGAGAAGCATGTCGCTGAAGCCGAGCAAGCCATGCAGGCGAACGGACTGTCTCTGGAGCAGAGCATCCTGCAAGCGCAATACAAGAAGCCGACGGTCGAAGCGTCGGCGACACCTCCTGCCACACCCGACGAAGCACCTAAATGAGCAAAAGCGAAACACTGATCGCGCACTTGGTCGAGTTGCGCTCGCGCTTGCTGAACAGTTTCCTGGCCTGGTTGCTGGTGTTCATCTGTCTGTTCCCGTGGGCGGCCGATCTGTATGCCTTGCTGGCGCAGCCCATGCTGGCCAAGTTGCCGCAAGGTGGGCAGATGATCGCCACCGATGTCACCACGCCGTTCTTCGTGCCGCTCAAGGTGGCGATGATGGCGGCCTTCGTGATCGCGCTACCCTTTGTCCTGTATCAGATATGGCGATTCGTTGCGCCGGGTCTGTATGCGCACGAGAAGAAGCTGATGCTGCCGCTCATCATGGCCAGCACGCTGCTGTTCTTGTGCGGCATGGCATTCGCCTATTTCGCGGTGTTCCCGGTGGTGTTCGGTTTCGTCACGGCGGCCGCACCGGTCGGTGTGGCGGTGATGACCGACATCGACAAATATCTGAGCTTCGTGATGGGCATGTTCCTCGCTTTCGGCATCACCTTCGAGGTGCCGATCGCAGTCGTGGTAATGGTGCGCATGGGCATGGTGACAGTGGAAAAGCTGCGCGAGATGCGTTCCTATGTCATCGTCGGCGCATTCGTGGTGGCTGCGATCGTCACGCCGCCGGATGTCGTCTCGCAATTCATGCTGGCGATCCCGCTATGGCTGCTCTACGAGGCGGGTATGGTGGTGGCGAGTTGGATCGGTGTGCGCGAACACACCTCGAACGACAGCGTGACGGATGACAACTGATCCTGCGCAAGCGTTGGTAGAACAAACTCTGCAGCAGGCCGTTGAACTGCATCGCTCCGGACGTGCGGCCGATGCAGCCGAACTATATCAGGCCGTTCTGAGCATCCAGCCCAAACATCCCGAAGCCAACCACGAGCTGGCTGTCATCCTGCTACAGGACGGTCAGGCCCTAGTCGCCATTCCACATTTCCTTGCCGCACTCGAAGCGGATCCTGAACGCGCACGATTCTGGCTGAGTTACATCGATGCATTGGCGCAGGCCGGGCAGACAGATGCCGCACGTGAGGTCTTGCAGATGGGAAAACAGCAAGGTTTGCAAGGTGATGAGGTCGACGCACTTGAAGCTCGCTTATCAGCAAGTAGTAAATCGGCGCAATTATTAAAGCCCGGAAAAAAAGCGCCGACACAAGCGCAACTCGACGAGTTGGTCGCCTTGTTCAATCAGGGGCGGATCGCAGACACGGCATCGCGTGCCCGTGAATTGACAGAACGCTTCCCCAAGCACGGATTCGGCTGGAAGGTGCTGGGGCTGGCATTGAAGCGACTGGGCAATAACGAAGAGGCAATTGCTGCTATGCAGAAAGCTGCGGCCTTATCTCCCAAGGAAGCGGATGTGCATAGCAATCTCGGTGTTGCGCTGCATGATGGGGGGCAATTGAAGGAGGCGGAGGCCAGCTACCGGCGTGCGCTGAAACTTAAACCAGACTATGCCGACGCGCATTGCAATCTGGGCACACTGTTGCAAGACATGGGGCGACTGGAAGAAGCTGAGTCCTGCCACCGCCGTGCGTTGAGACTTGCGCCCGATCTTGCGGATGCCCATTACAACCTGGGTAATACTTTGCGTGCCATGGGGCGTTTGGAAGGGGCAGTGCAAAGCTATCGGCGCGCATTGGCATTGCGCCCGGTATACCTGCAAGCCTGTTGCAATCTGGGCATCGCGCTGCAAGACTTGGGCAGACCGGGCGAGGCAGAAGCGATGCTGCGCCGCACGCTGGAACTTAAGCCCGACCATGTCGAGGCATACAGCAATCTCGGCAATGCACTCAAGGAACAGGGTAGGCTGCGGGAAGCGGAGGCCTGTTATCGGCGCGCACTGGAATTGAATCCGTCAATGGCTGAAGTGCACAACAACCTCGGCATCCTGTTGCAGGACATGGGCGGGCTGGAAGCCGCTGCCGCCAGTTACCGTAAGGCGCTTGAACTCAAGCCTGATTACTTCAAGGCGCACAGTAACCTGCTGTTCCTGCTCAATTACGACCCCAAGGTATCGCAGCAGGACGCATTCGAAGAAGCGCAGCGTTACGGCGCGAACGTTGCAGCGCACGTCAGGCATCGTTACAGCAAATGGTCGTGCAATAAACAAGCCGAACGGCTGCGTATCGGTTTCGTCTCCGGCGATTTTCGCAATCATCCGGTCGGCTACTTTCTGGAAAATCTGTTGCGCCACATCGACCGAGAAGCGTTCGAGCTGTATGCCTATCCGACCGATCCGTGGACGGATGAGATGACCCTGCGCCTCGAATCGTATTTTGCAAAATGGCAGCCGCTGTACGGGCTGGATGATGAGGCTGCTGCCAAACGCATACACGGCGACGGTGTGCATATCCTGATCGACCTCTCTGGCCACTCGCGCTATAACCGTCTGCCTATGTTCGCGTACAAGCCTGCACCGGTACAGCTGGCCTGGCTGGGATATTTTGCGACGACCGGCGTGGCGGAGATGGACTACCTCATTGCCGACCCCGTGACCTTGCTGGAGTCACAGGAACGCTATTTCACCGAAAGGATCTGGCGACTGCCGGAGACTCGCTTGTGCTTCAGTCGGCCGGATATCGAGATTGACGTGTCACCGCTGCCCGCGCTGACGAATGGCTTCGTCACATTCGGTTGTTTCAACAACCTCGCAAAGATGAACGACGACGTGGTCGCACTGTGGTCGCGCATCCTCAAAGAGGTTGCAGGAAGCCGCCTATTCCTGAAATCGAAACAGCTGTCTGATGAGGCTGTTCGTGAGCAGACTGTTGCACGCTTTGCCGCACATGGCATTACCCCAGAAAAATTGATACTGGAAGGTGCGGAGTCGCGTGCGAAGTATTTCGAGGCTTACCACCACGTGGACATCTCGCTCGATCCTTTCCCCTATCCGGGCGGGACGACGACGGTCGAAAGCCTGTGGATGGGTGTGCCGGTGTTGAACCTGAGCGGAAACTCGTTCCTGTTCAGGCAGGGGACGGGTTTCCTGAGTAATGCGGGATTGCCCGATTGGATAGCCTGCACACCTGATGAATATGTGGCGAGCGCGGTGGTGCATGCATCGAACCTGTCTGGCCTTGCCGAACTTCGTCAGGGATTACGGCAGCAGGTGGAATCGTCGCCGATCATGGACGGCAAGCGGTTTGCTCTTCACTTTGGGCGAGCCGCCGAAGATATGTGGCAGAGGCGGATTGCAAGCTAGCCGCCGGTATCACATGATTGAAATTCACTTACGTGTGCTTTGCTTTTTTGCCGCTGCTTGGGTCGCCTCAATGAAACGGTCGAGATGGATCCATGCATCTTTCAACACGGTCTCCTCGTAGATACTTCTAAATTTTCCTACATTTGATTTTGCCATGGCGAGCGATTTCGGCGTGCCATCCATCGTTACCCCCCAGTCTGGAGGATAGGAATAGTTGGAAGTGTTTTCCTTCCAGTAATCCGTCACAATGATCGATACGGGACACCCGCATAACAGTGCTTCGGTAACTAGTGCAGTTGGCTCGTATACGTAGAGTACTTTTGCGCATCGCAGCAATGCCGCGATTTCGTGGTGTGTCAGTTGTTGATCCTTGCACAGACTGACTGCATCGGCCAGATGCTCATCAACTACGCCGCCTTTGCTCAGATATTTATGTGCGTAAAAGCATACGAATTCGCGGGAATCATCGTGGTGATTGTCGTCATTGTTGAATATCGAGAGATCACAAGTCGGGATGTGCAATATATCTCCCGTCATGCCTGACGGGAGATAGCTTGGGTCATATGCGAAGATCATCTCCTGCGGCGGGAAGCTCGTGTCTCCAGCGATGTGTCCGGGCCGATTCAGTAGCCAGCGCGCTACTACACCGCCGGCGGCGAGTGGGTCTCCTGAGATGATCTCCGGGTAAACTACGATCGGCTTTCTGCAGGAAATATGGTGATGGTGCAGCGCATTTTCGCTCAGCTCTGGGGTTCGGAGTTGCGGGGAAGTGCCCTCGCAAGTTACATAGGCCTCCAGACCGCTCTCGTTGAGTGCGTGGCAAAGATAGTGCAGTGCGCGAATGCCCGCCGACTGCTGGATATAGTCCAAGGCACATATGTAGTAGGGCGCATGGTCGGAGGTGTAGAAGCTGCGTGTCATGTCTGCCTTTCACGGAGTGATTTCATATCCTGCCCAAATAGAACTCGGCGTGGGTGTCATCGATCTTTGCTGTCTGCGGCAAATAGATGCTGGTGATGCCGGGGAATGCCGCAAGCTGGCGCAAGATTTCTTCTTTTCTGCGGACGACGGTGAGGATCGCCGTGCCGACGTTGTGCTCCGAGATATAAGAGGGCGGGAATATTTGCTTGCCGCAGACCGAATATCCCTGTCGGGACTTCGAGCTGTCAACGACGATGAATTTCTCGTTTTGAAAAGCGGGATATTGATCAAGCAGCTTGATGCATAGTTCGCCGGCTCCCCACAAGATCACACGCTCGTATTGCTCAAAGTCATTGTCGGGCAACTGCCGGTGTGCAATTTTTTTGAACGGATCAAGATAATAACGTTGTTTGCATTTCCGGCAGGTCGTGCGATGGATGTGCATGTTGTCCGTTTTGACGGATGAGACATGCCCGCACCGGTTGCAGATCATGCTGATCGTGCAGTTGCCGTCATCCTGGATGTTGTTGATTTCCATCGCATGCGGCTCGTATTTTGCCCGCATGTTTCTTTCATACAGATTGGAAGAGAGGTCTCTGTATTCCTGATCTGACAGATTGGAAACGTTTATGAGCGGGCAGCCGTCGGTCAGGAATTTGACGCGATCCTTGAGGATGCCGCGGGTGATGGCATTGTTGTACAGCCCGGTGCCCGGGAATATGTTAATCATGTTTAGTTCCAGACCGTAATGGATGTTCTCGTCGTACCACTTCAACGAGTTGTTCACCGTTTCCATCGTTTCTGCTGCATCGCCGAATATCAGCCCACCCTGAATGTCGATGCCTGCCGCATAGGTCAACTCCAGTGCACGATCGATTTGCGCGCGCGTGATCTTCTTGGCCATGCTGAACAATATCCTGTCGTCGGCGCTCTCGATGCCGTAGCTGATGGTGACGCAGCCCGAGTCGCGCATGATGTTCAGCATCTCTTCATCGACATCGCACACCCGAAGTTGCACCGACCAACTAATCTTGTATTTGGCGATGCGCTTGCAGAACTCAATCACACGATCTCTTTTGGGCGCGAACAACTCATCGCTGACAATCAGGGCTTTTGGATGGTATGTGTCGACGAGGTAGTCGATTTCCTGAAAGATATTGTCGAGCGAACGTTTGCGGTATTTATCTCCGGACGGATGGAAGCAGAAGGTGCATTTCAGTGGACAGGATCTGCTGGCGATGATGTAGGCCGCATCATAGTTGATTTGCCGCATGTACTTGGGGAACGAGAACCCGTCGTAATCCGGGAACGGCAGGTCATCGAGATTCTTGACCTCCTGTCTGGGGCTGGTGGTGATGTAGCGCACGCCCGATTTGAAGATCAGCCCGGGAATCTCCTCATAGGAGAGGTTGTTGTCGAGCGCAGTGGCCAATTCATGCATGGTAATCTCGCCCTGTCCAATCACGCCGATATCGGCTTTCAGGGCGATCATCGCCGGCATCGGGTCGCCGCTGATGATGCCACCGCCAAGGACAATACGAAGCTCGGGCTTGATCGAGCGCGCAGTATCGATCAGCGCTTTCAGCATCATGTAATCCCGGCTCAAGCCGGAAGTGCCAAGCACGTCGATAGCGTGGGTCTCAATCAGATGCCGCAAGGCGTCGTGTGTGGATTCTTTGAAAAACTCCAGATTGGCGGTGAAAACGCTGTGGCCTTTGGATTTGAGGTAGGCTGAAACGTAGGCGATGCCGACCGGGAAAACGTTATATCCGCCGGATGATTTGGCCGAATCCTTGGGTAGTACCAGTAAATAGTTCATGCAGCGTTCCTGATCGATGGATTAAGACTGGGTCAAATTGCTCGGCACTCTATGCTGCTCGGCGGCGCCGAGTATGAAACGCTGCGCAAGGCCAGATTGGCCTGGTTTGTAAGCGCGGCCAGGATTTTCGGCCTAGTTTTTCCTTGCGTGGTCGGATACCAGTAGTCGTGCAACATCCGGAAGGTATCGTCGGTGACGATACCGGGAAAGATGGCTTGGCCAAGATGCAGATAGCGCAGCGCCGTGGCTTCTTCGTTTTGCAGCAGGAAGCGCGCACAGTAACGTAGGCAGAGTCTGCCGACTTTCTCCGTAGCTTCTCCCAGCCTGCCGGCAGCCTTGGTCAGACCGTGCGCGCCGGCAATCTCCGCGAGCTGGTGCAGCAATACATATTGTCCGGTGCATTGCATCAGGTTGGCATCGATGGCGGCACCGTCGCTGCCGCCGTGTACGCGATTCAGCAACAGCGGCTCTTTGATGTAGACCACAGGGTGGTCGAGGCAAAGGGTGAAGTCCAGCACGCGGGCGCCGAACCAGCGGGTATTGAAGCCGGCAGCTAGATCTTTTACCTGCGTCCTTTCGCGGTTGTAGAGTATCTGGGAGATGCTCGGATTTACGGCGGCCATCATATAGACGGCGGCTTGCTCTTCGCCGGGGATGAGGCAGGTCCGGTCATAGAACGGAGGCTCTTCGGTAACGCACCCCGCCTCATCGATGATGCTGCGGTGAACCATGGCAAATGCGGCATCTGGGTGACGCTCGAGCAGCGTCACGCAGCGTTCGACGAAGTCAGGCTGCATCGCATCGTCGCTGCATAGCATAAGCATATATTTGCCCTGATTGTGGATCAGGCAATTGATCAGGTTTCGCGACGCGCCTAGGTTCTTGCGGTTGCGCGTCATGCTCATCCTGTGCGGATAGTGGCGGGAGAACTCCAGCGCGATCTGCCAGGATTCGTCCGAGGACGCATTGTCTGAAAAACATATCTCGATGTTGCCGTAGGTCTGTGCAGCGATGCTGTCGAGACACTGCCGCAGGTAAGCTCCGTAGTTGTAGTTGTGGACATTGATGCTCACCAGCGGGTTGTCGGTGCGTTTCAATTCCGGCGACGGCTTCCCGTTCCAGTTTCCTAGGGGGCGGTGATCCTTCACCTTGCCAATATAGGCGTGGATCAGCAACGGATCCGCCTCAAGTCTGGGAATGACGCTTTGGATATAGGTCGCATCGAACTTCCTGTCTCTGGTCAGCACGACGTAATATTTTCCTCCCGCCATCTGTATCGACTTGTCGGAATTTCCGGCCGCGTTCATGGGGAGCTGGTTGCGGTTCAGCGTGATGCGATCCGGATGTCTTGCCATCCATGCATTGGCTATCTCCCATGAGCCATCAGAGGTGGCGTTATCGCAGATGATGACTTCAAAACCCCCGATCCGGTTTTGGCAGAAGATAGCTTCGAGGCAGTGCGCGAGCGCATCGTGATCATAATCGTGGATGACGATGGAAAGGAGCGAGGGTTTTGCAGCTTGGCTATCGGTAGCGATGTGCGCGTTCATGATTGATATTTAAGGTTGCATTGGGATGGTATTGCCGGACGGAAGAGAGGCGTCTTGTCGGAAGCCCGCGGCAGCCAGCTCCTTCCACGAGTAAATCTGAAATGACCGACGCTCTTGGGCGGGCGACAGGATCTTGCGTAGACCCTCGTCGTGGTCGCGCTCACTGCTCAATATCACCGCATCAAGCAGTCCGCCCAGATCGAGCAGATACTCGTGGGATACGACGGGGATGCCGAAAACATCCTTGCCGATCCGTGCGGGACTGGAGTCCAGGCAATACACAACTTCTATGCCGCATCGCTTAGCGGCCAATACCAGCAGATAGGCCGTCAGCATGCTGCCCAGTATGGCAATACGTTTCAATCCCCTCGCGCCGGCGAACAGCGAGCTTCCGCTATGGAGCAAGCTGGCCCATTGGCGATAGGCGAGTTGGCTGCCGCCCGTGGCGGGAGCTCGCATCAAGCGGTCGAGTGCATCGTCGGGGATGCTCAATCCCTTTCCCGTCTCGCCGAGCAGTATCTCGAACGGGAGCGCGGCATCAACGCTACGGTTGTCCGGCTTCACGGCGTGTTCCCAGTGTGTCTTCAATTTCATCAGCGCGGAATCAAGCGGCGCGCCTGCTGATTTGAACAAATGATCCTGCGCCTGATAGCGTGCCGAGAAAGCATGGACGGTCGGTGCCAGCGCGCGTAACCGTTGGTCAGAATCGGGGGCTGCGAGCAGGCTTTCGGCGTATTTTGCCAGCGCCACGAGAGGGGCGCTCTGATCGACATTGCGCGATTCCTGGGCAGCGTGTTGCCGATAACGTAACAACGGTTCGGCAAGGATGGCTACCTGCGCATGCATATTCATGTTGAACATGCCGGCGATGTCGCCGCTGGGGGCGTAGGTCGGACTTGCTTCGCAGGCGAAGGAGCTGTTCCGTGATGAACTGATGTCGCGGTTGAAAAGCAGGGTAGGGGTGGGGAACCATAGTTTCTCTTCGAAGTAGGTTTGGATGTAATCGCCGATCCCGAAGAAACGGTCGGTCTTCATTTCGTAGAGTTTTTGCTGCAGGATGTCGCCGCGCTCGTCGATTAGGCTGACATTTGTGGCCAGGCAACCCAGTTCAGGATGCTCTTCCATGATGCGCATCTGTCGGGCGATCATGGTTGGCTCCATTATGTCGTCGTCATGGGTGGTTAGCAGATATCTTCCCCTGCTTGCACCAAATGCGCGCCGGATACTATCTGCCGGGGTCCCGCCGGGAGGCAGGCGCATGTATGTCAGACGCGGATCTTTGCAGGACAGGACGATCTCTGGTGTCTCATCAGTGCTGTGGTTGTCGATGACCAGCAACTCGAAGTCGCCATAGGTCTGGGCAAGGATGGCTTCCAGTGCGGCGCGTAGATAGCCGCTGCTGCCGCGGTTATAAGTTTGCAGGGAGACGCTGAGCTGTATCGAACTCATGGCATTAATCTGTGCTGGTCATCGCGGGGTCAATTCACATTGCGGCATGGCCATTTTCCCCGGTTCGTTCTGAACGGCAGCCGCCGGATCCATAGCAGGAAGTATAGTAGCCCTCTGGCTTCCGCGTGGAGGCGGCGCTCAGTGTCGTGGAAATCGCGCCTTGCCGCATCACTGCTTATCGCGGGATGGGCCTGTGCCCCTCTGTAACGATACAAATAGCCGATGCTCCCAAGATAGGCAAAGCGACGGGAGTTCATGATCTTCAATGCGCTCCAACGATCTTCCAGGCAGTGTTCCTCGATATACCGGCCGAACTTGAGAAATTTCCTCCTGCGTCCGAACAGTCGCGACCAGATCACGCTCCAGTTGAACAACATGTTCAGCAAGGCGAACAGCCGCAGGGACAACAATCCCGACATGAATGGACCGGCTGCACGCTGTTTAATGGGACGGCCCTCCATATCGATGATGGTGCAGTTAACGAACAGGAAATCGACATCGGTATGGGCGAGCAGATAATCCCGCTGCATATCGACGGCATCGCCTGGCAACATGTCATCGGAAGCGAGCAGGGTGATGAACTCTCCCGTTGCCGCCTCGATCATGGTATTCAGGCTGGCCGTGATCCCTCTGTTGGACTTTCCGGCGAACAGGCTGGTACGTCGGAACTTGCTTCCGTGACGGGCTAGCCAGTCGCTGGCAACCTGCACCGAGCGGTCGGATGATGCGTCATCGGAGATGATCAGTTCGATCTTGCTGCAATCCGAGGCGAGCAGACTGTCCAGCGTCTCACCGATGAACCGCTCATGGTTATACAGGGGGATCAGGACCGAGGTGACGCCGACGAGCTCTTGCATGGTCAGCGGGCGGAAGAGGCGGATGGGGGGAGGGGGGCGGCGTGTGCGGCCGTCCGGCGGATAGCCGCGGACAGACAGGTCCAGCCATCCAGTCCCAGCTCCTTGCGTGCTTTGTTGATGTCCGGCACATAACGGTTGCGTATCGGGTTGCCGACGTTCTGGTTCTTCAGTCCCAGTATGTTTACGATCTTGCCGGAGCTCACGATATCCCTGACCAGACGGGCCAGCTCTCCGATGCTGATCTCTTGATCAGACCCGACGTTGTATATTTGTCCGTTGCGGCCTTGTAGCAGCAAGGTCAACAACCAAGTCACCAGATCGCCAAGGTAGAGGTAACTGCGGAGCGACGTGCCGTCGCCCTTCACCATGATCTCCTCCTCGTGCAGTGCCTGATGGATGAAGTTGCCGATCGCATAATGAAGATCGAGTGGCATGAACGGCCCGGCAAATGAGAAGCAGCGTGCGATGGTGTTGTTCCAGCCATGCTTGTGCGCATAGTAAGTGGAAAGGTACTCGGCAGCGCGTTTGGCTTGTCCCAGCGAGGTATCAACATCGCTGGTGTCCGGTGCCCCCTGATAGCTTTCAGGGATGTGCGACATGTCTGCCGGCTGGGTGCCATAAGCCACACCTGAACTGAGGAACAAAAAACGCTCGACTTCGCATTGCACTGCGAAGTCGAGCACGCGGCGCGTGCCGTCTACCAGCGTATCGAACTTGCGCAGCGAATCTTCGCCGTTAAAGGTCTCGCTCGCTGAGGTGGTGGCACCGTGGATGAGATAGTCGAAATATCCCTGCGGAAATTCAAAGTCACGCACATCGCCGCTGTGCAAAGTGAGCATCACATCTGAAGCCAGGTGCGGGGCTTGCCGGGTGAAGGCTTCGGCATCGCGCGTCAGTACGGTGACGTGCAGATCGAGGTCGAGCTCACGGTTCGCATGGCACAGCGCTTCCAGTAGCCAGCGGCCGAACAATCCGGTGCCGCCGGTGAGGAATAGCGAACGACCGCGCAGCATTTCCCACAATGCGGGCGAACGTTGCAGGATGTTCGCGAGGTCTTGCGCCAGCACGTCGCTCATGACGGCAGCTCCTCCGCCAGCAGATCAAGCGGCTGCGCAAGCCAATGCCATTCGGTCGGTAGCGTGTCCGTAGTGAGATCGCCGTAGCCCCAAGCTGCGTAATGGAAACGCAGACCGTTCGCGCTGGCAGCCGCACCATCTTCCGTTTTGTCGCCGATATAGCGGGCGCTATTCGCTGGCAGCGCCAGTTCTGCGAGCTGCTTTTGCAGCAAAGCCGCTTTGCCGGGCAAGCGTGGCGCCACCATGTCCAGCGCGTACACCGTGCTGAAATAGTGTTTCCATCCAAGGTGATCGAGGATGGCCTGTGTGGCGGAGAAACGTTTATTCGTGGCGATGTGCAGCACGAGTCCGTCTGCCGATAATCGTTGCAGCAGTTGCTCGACACCGGCATAAGCGTGCGTGTTGGCCACGCCGTCGCGGTCGTAATGCGCCTTGAAACGCTCGGTCAGCAACTGAATCAATGCCGGGTCATCGCTGCCGCTGATGCGGGCCAGTGTCTCGGCCAGCGGCGGGCCGATCAGACGGTCATCCAGTGCGACTTGCGGGCTGAGGCCTGTCTCAGCCAGTGCGGCGGCAAAGGCCTCCAGGATAGCGGGAGCGGAATCGATCAGGGTGCCGTCGAAATCGAAGATCCAGTGCCTGATACGCATCGTTCAACCCAGCACGGTCAGGCCGCTGTTCCAGTATTCGGCGGCTTGCCCGAAATGCGGGCGACGGTTGAAAGTGAGGTTATAGCCATAGGCTTCGTAGTAATAGCCTACCAGCGGCTTCTCCGCCTGCACGGCAGCCAGCCAGAGCAGCGGCGGATAGCCGTCTGTGCGCTGCAGCAGACCCGGGGTGCCGACCAGCGCAGCGCTGGTGTCATAGCCCCCCGCCAGCAGAAACTGTTCCGGCAACGCTTGCACCCGCTCTAGGGCGGCGGGCAGCGAATACTCTGACAAACAAGGGAAATAACAGCCCACCACCGGCCCCTGCTGCATGGCCTGCAGCAAACGCTCGTGGCGCGAACCGGGGGCGATGCCAAGCTGGCCGGCCATCACATTCTTGTTGTGGTCGGTAAAGCTGTATTGCGGGAACGCCTGAGCAAAAGCGTGCGCCACTGCCGGGATGTAGCGCTGACTCAATGCCTCGCCGTAGTCTGCATGTTCGGCCCGGGGTAACAGGAACGGCACGGCCACGCCTTTAGAGATGCCATGCGTCCGCGAATCTGCACGCAACGCATGCATCAGGTTCTCGCAGCGTCGGGCAAACTCATCTACCAAGATGCCGCTGCCTCCCAGATGTTCAGTCGAGCGCGCGTGGATGGCGGCGTAATCGATCTGTGGCGTGGTGATCCCGAAGTAGCGGCGGCTCTGTGCAAGCGCAGGCGCGTTGAGGTTCGCAGGCATGCAGCGGCCATGTTCGTCGAAAAGAGGGGGGAGTTCATTGAGGTTCATGGCGGTCAATCGGTGAGAGTGTCGGTGTCCGAGAAGCCCTGTCCCCAGGGCACGGGCAAGTGCGTGACGCCACGGGTCTTTTCGGTGTGGAGTTTGATGAACTTCGGGTCTTCGCCGATGATGCAGTCTGGCCGGTAAGGGCCCAACCATGGATTGCGCATGCCGCGCGCGAGGACTTCTTTCAGCGATGTCTCGCGCAGGTTGCCGAGCGAAAAATCGATGTAAGGGCAGGGGGTGACTTCAAAAGTGGAGGTCACGGTGATGATGCCCTTGACCGTGATGCATCCTTTGAACGAGCCGTAAGTCGGCGTCATGTGGGTGAATACGTTGTAGTCTTTTTCCAGCTCGCGCAGGATGTCTGCATCTTCCTTCTCGATGACGAACTCGGGATGCTCGGTGCAGGAGCCGGTGGGCTTTGCGTAAGAGACATACAGGCCGACGTTGCGCTCGGTGGCGAACCTGCACATATCGAGGAATTCGGGCGACTTGGCGCGCCCCTTGATCAGCACGGTGGACAACAGCAGGTTGAGACCGGCATTCAGCGAGGCATCGATGGCGCGCATCACCTTCTTGTAGGAGCCGGGCTTGTTGCGGAAGGCATCGTGGTCCGCTTCGATCATGCTGTCCAGCGACAACTGCACCTTTTCCACGCCGATGGATTTGAGGTGTCTGGCTTTGGCGTCATCGAGGAACCAGCCGTTGGTGTCGGTGATGACATAATGCTTATCCGGATCAATGGCTTCCACCACGGCATCGAAGTCCTTCATCACCAGCGGTTCGCCGCCGGTGATGACGAAGCGGGCCAGTCCCAGTTCGTCGGCCTGTCGCGACAGTTCGCGGATGTCGTCGAGATCTATCTTGCGTCGTGCGTCCTTGATCTTGAACACCTTCTTCTGGTGACGATCCATGTAGTATTCGGCGGAACAGTGGGTGCACTGGAAGTTGCACAGGTAGCTCTTCTCCAGCCGAATGATGGGGCTGATTTCGCCGCGTTCTTCCATCTCGGTGATCGCCGCGAGCTTGTCGGCCACATAGGGTTTGCGCGCGCGCAGACCTTCACGCTTGGCCAGTTCGGCGGGGGTGAGCTTGTTGGGCTGGGTGTCTTGGGCCATGGTTGTCATGATGCTGTTCCTTCAATGTACTTGCGAAACACCCGTTGCGGGGCGATCAGATCCTGCGGGCAGGTGTCGTGCCAGGCCCATGCGCCGTGGCGAGGTGTGCCGGATTCGTGGGCGAGATGCGGTGCCAGCGGTCCGATCAGTCTGCATTCGTATAGTAGCGAGATGAAATGTCCGCGCGTGTCACGTCCCTGATTCATCATTTCGGTGATGGTCAGCGGTGTTTCGTTGAATTCGACGGTGGTGCCCAGTTCTGTCTCTGCCACTTTATTTATCCGTTGTGCTGCCGTTTCCTTGAAGCGGATGATGCCGCCGGGTATATGCCAGACGGGGCCATAAAATCTGTCTTCCCGCCATGTCAATAACGTCCGGTTTGCGGAATCCTTTAGCAGCAGGTCGACATTGACCATGGGCGTGAGGCGGGTAACGAGATCGAACACCGCTTCCGACAAGCCCTGCTTCGGGTCTGCGATGCGCGCTTCAAGTGCTGTGATCAGTTCCTTAAGCTCCATGCGGCAGTATCTCCAGTCCATGCTCGCGCAGGATCGCCAGATGGAAGGTGTCTCCCCAGCGTTGGCGAATGGTGCGTGCTACCTCGTCCGAATAACTGGCAGCCATGATGATGATCGCGCCCACAGGTTTTCGGTCCAGATGGTCTGGCGCCACGATGGGCAGATGCGTTGCCGGGGTGAATTTATCCTGCTTGAAGGGGGCGGAGTCAACCACGTAGCGCACGCGGTCTGCCAGTTCGAGCAGGGCTATGGTCGCCAGCGCCTGGTGTCCTGCCCCCCAGATGGCGACACCCTGCGCGGCATGTTGCCGGGTGTAGTCGTTTAGTGCCTGCTGCAAATTTTCGCGTGCCGCGCTGAATCCGGTAACGTCGCAACTGCGACGCTTGCGTACCACGGCGGACAGGATGTAGTCATGCCATACCGCTTCACATGTGACAATTTCGAAGCCGCTGATCTGCAGCAGGGTGGTCAAAGTGTCGCGTGTGAAATAGCAGATGTGGTCGCTGATGAATTCGGTGAATAACTTCTGCCGCAGGATCATATCGAAGTTGGGCACTTCTACCAGACCGATGCCGTCATCGCCAAGGTTGTGCGCGATGCCGCGCAGGCTGGCGCGCGGCTCGGGCCAGTGCTCGAGGAAGTTCAAGGTTGCGAAGACATCGAACGGCGCGGCTGTCAGTGTTTGTCGGGGCTGCTCGATGAAGCCGTGCTTGGCGCGTAACCCTTGTGCGAGACAAGTCTCTACCGCGGCTGTGTCATATTCCAGTCCATGCGCTTCCACGCCGGCTTCAGCGAACAGTGTGAGGTATTCGCCGCGCCCACAGCCGACCTCGAGCAGGCGTTTGCCATGCAAATCGTAGCGTTGCACGAAGTCGGCGAACTGCTGGCGGCGGAACGACTTCATCTCTTCCGAGAAGGCGGCGGCGCGTATCACTTCGCGATAATAGGGCACCGGCTCATGGGCAGTCTGCACCAGTCCGCATGATGCGCATTGGAAGATGTCGAGATCTATGCCACTTTCATGTGAAAGCTGCGCGCGGTCTGGAAAGTGCTGGGCAGCGCCCGGCATGTTGCGGAATTGCAGCAGCGGTTGCGCTGGCAGAGCTTGGTCACACAGGCGGCATGCATGGCTAGACATGCCGTAATCAGTTCCTGCGTGCAGCCAGTGATGCTACAGACAAGCCAGATGGCATCTCGGCACGCAATTGTTCGAGCGGCAGTAGCGGCGACATGTCTTCCAGCGGCATGGACAGCATGCTGCCGTCGGGCTGTGGCAGCGCTGCAACCTTGGGCGTCAGCGCCTCGTCGGTGACTAGGCGCACATCCACCAGTAAGGGGCGCGGTTGCGCCATGGCCCACTGCAGCTTGTCATGCAGTTCAGCGGCATCGCTGATGCGCAGGAAGGGCAGGTCGTAGGTAGCGGCGATCTTTTCCAGATCGGGCAGCAGCAGTCCGGCTTCCGGTCCGGTACCGACGTAGCGTCCCTTGAAGTAGTTGCGCTGCGTGTTGCGGATGGAGGCATAGCCCTCATTGTTCAGGATGACCAGACAGATGGGCAGATTGAATGCTCTCATCGTTGCCAGTTCCTGGATGTTGAGTTGCAAGCTGCCGTCGCTCTCGATGGCGACCATGGGTTTGCGGTCGTTGGCGAAGCAGGCGCCGATGGCGGCGGGCAGGCCGTAGCCCATCGCGCCCAGACCGGAAGTCAGGAACACGCGTTGGCCCGGCTTGTTGCGGAACACGGTGTAGAAAGCTTCGACCGCCAGACCGGAACTGCCGGTGCTGACCAGCGTGTCGGCAGGGATGGCGTCCGACAGCGCATCCATCAGCTGGTAATGGCTGATGGGGCCGCTGGCAGGGAAAGGTGCGCCGTCGTTGACCGGATAGCGCAGCTTCCAGTCGGTGCAGCGCGTTTTCCAGTCAGACCAGTCGGGATGCTCCGGGATGGCGGATTTTTGCCACGCGCGCAGGAATGCTCCTGCATCCGCCTCAATGGGGAGTGCGATGTCCATATCCAGCTTGTCGATCTCATTACGATCCACATCGACCATGATTTTTTGCGCGTTGCGTGCGAAGCCGCGCGGGTTGTAGGCGGTGATGATGTTGTCGAGGCGACTGCCGACGGCGATCAGCAGGTCGCAGTTCTGTATCGCAAAATTTGGCGCGCGCAGAGCGACCACGCCGGGACGGCCGACCAGCAGCGGATGGTCGTAGGGCAGCAGGTCGAGTGCATTCCAGGTGGTGACCACGGGGATGCCATGCTTCTCGGCCAGTTCGCGGAACAGTTTGGCAGCACCGGACAGACGCACGCCGTGCCCTGCCAAAATCAGCGGGCGCTGAGCCTGACTGAGCAGGTGTTGTAGTTGTTCGATCTCACGGGTGAGCGTTGCAACGCTGGGACTTGGCACTGCCGCGCGCCAAGGTGGCAAGGATGCTGGATCGATGGGCGCGCCCTGTACGTCGAGCGGCACGTCGATCCACACAGGCCCGGCGCGTCCGCTACGCGCAAGATAAGCGGCCTGTTCCATCACGCTGCGGATGTCTTCAGGGCGTTCTACCGTGATAGCGTATTTGGTGATGCCGCGCACCATGCCGATAATGTCGACCTCCTGCACGCCCTTCTGGCGCAGCGGTGCGCCGCGCAGCATGTCGGCGCGCTTCACCTGGCCGGAGATGACCATCATGGGCACCGATTCGATCCAGGCGCCGGCGACCGCCGTGATGGCGTTGGTCGCGCCGGGACCGGTGGTGACCATGCACACACCGATGTTCTCGTTGATGCGTGCGTAGGCTTCGGCGGAAATGGCGGCAGCCTGTTCGTGCAGGCAGGCGACCGTTTCGATCTGCGGGCACTTGCCGACGGCATCCACCAGATGCATGGCTCCACCGCCGGGCAGCAGGAACACATGTCCGACGCCGAGCGAGGTTATGAAGTCGGCGATGTAGTCGGCGACGCGATACGGTTCTTGCACAGTCATCAATCCATCCAGTAGGTGAGCAGCGTCTTGCGCTGTTTGTTCTCCATGATCGCCGGATCGGTGTAGAACGAATCGTGCAGATTGTGGGTGGTCGATATCTCTTCGATCACCGCGCCTGTCTCGGTCTTGAACTTGTGGCGCACGCCGGGCTCGATGGTGACCACGTCGCCGGGCTTGCATAGCATGGGCTCATCATCCAGTTCCAGCAGGATCTCGCCGTGGATGATGTGGAAAGTCTCTTCTTTTTGTTTGTGGTATTGCTCGGGATGCATCTGTCCGGGCAGGCTGACCAGCAGTTTCTTGCAGTAGCCCCGGTTGACTACGGTTATAAGCACCAGTCCGACCTCGTCGAAACGGTCGATGCCGTAGTGGTGCGATATCTCCAGGTCGGCGCTGCCTGGCACCACGATATTGTTGTGAGAGAGCATTTCCTTGACTTGCCGGGCGATGTCCCAGATGCGGGCGCGACGGTCGTTGCGCATGGCATTCTGGGGGGAGATTGCCGCATTCGCTGCGATGTCCATGGTTGCCGAGAACTCGATGTATTTTGAACAGTCGTTGGCGGTGAACTGCCCGTTTTCCGGAGGGAAGGCGAAATAGGTATCCTGTTCGGTAAGCAGTTGCCCGGCCTTGAGGGAGTGGCGGGCGAACATGCCACGGCGCAGCGAGCGCAGACTGGCGGCTTCTTCAGGATTGGGAGGCAGTCTTCTATCGCCGATGCCGCACAGCGACCATGCGCGAAGCGCGGCCTGCAACCACGTGCGCACTTGTGCGGGAGAGGCGGAATAGGCGTTCAGCGGATAGCTTGCGGTCGGCAGGCCGACATGTTTTTCGAACAAAGTGATGCCTTTGGCGATCGCCATCTGCACGATGTCTGTGGCATCCGGATCCTCATGGGTGGAAAACCCGATGCGCACGTTGGGATAGCGTGCGCGCAGGAAGTCTATCTGCGACAGGTGCATGTGTTCGTCAGGTGTCGGATATTCCCCGACGCAATGCATGATCGCGAAATTCTTGCTGCGGTGTGCAAAGAAACTCACGACGCGGTCGATGTCTTCTACGCTGGCACCGGCAGTCGATGCAACGATGGGTTTATCGCACAGCGCGATGCGCTCCAGCAGTGGCCAGTCGGTGAACGAGCAGCTGGCGATCTTGATGAAGTCGAGATTTTGCTCCTCGATAGTACTCACCGAGACTTCGTCGAACGGAGTCGACATGGTCAAAAATCCGTTGGCGCGCATCTCCTCCACCAGACGGTCGAATGCTTCGCGGGTCAATCGCGTCTCGGAGAAACGTTTGACGTACTTGATGTCGTCTCGGCCTTGTGAGGAAGGATGGATGAAGGTGTCTAAGTCGCGATATTGCAGTTTGAAGGCAAAATGGAACGGTAATTCGCGGCAAACCGCGCCGAAAGCTCGAACCAACGCCAATCCATGATTGAGATCTCCCATATGGTTGTTGGCCATCTCCAATACGAAAAGTGGAGTTGGAATGGGTGCGGTCATCAAGTCTCTCCAGTTTGTTGTGCATTGCCATCTTGCGTTGCCGGTTCTCGGCAAGCTTAAGGATGGTTCGCATCCATTGTCGTTTTGGTCAGTCACGGATAGATACCTGGCTAGAAGGTATCACGCATCTCACTAACTGTATTCGGCAACTCGCCGACTTTCTACAGTGCTATAAGAAAAAAATGCCGGGTATGGCGAAATAGATGCCGTGCGCCTGGAGGCGTCGTTCTTCCGGACATTCTGCGGGCGATGCCAACACATTCGATGGGGTGAATCACTCCATGACTTTCGGTTTTGGCCGCTTGCCTACTCTTACTTGCACGACGACTTCATTCTGGTTGCGCAGTAATTTCAGGCCTACAGTCTTGCCAGGCGTAAGGGCGGAGATGGTTTCCAGCATCACGGTCGAATCAACGAGTTCGCTGTCTGCGATGCTGAGCAGAATGTCGCCGGGCTTGATGCCGGCCTTGTCCGCCGGGCCGCCGCGCATGATCTCGGAGATGAGTACGCCATGTGCGGCCTTGAGCTTGAACGACTCGGCAAGCTCTGGGGTCATGTCTTGTACTGCCACGCCTATCCAGCCGCGCGTGACTGAGCCGGTCTGGATGATCTGTTCCATGACCTTTTTGGCAGTGCTGACCGGGATGGCGAATCCTATGCCCAGTGATCCGCCGTTGGGGGAATAGATGGCGCTGTTGATGCCCAGCAGACTGCCGCTGGCATCGACCAGCGCGCCGCCCGAGTTGCCCGGGTTGATGGCAGCATCGGTCTGGATGAAGTTCTCGAAGGTGCTCAGTCCCAGATGGTTGCGCTTGAGTGCGCTGACGATGCCCATGGTGACGGTTTGTCCCACACCGAATGGATTGCCTACCGCCAGAACGATATCGCCGACGTGGGTGGTATCTCCATTGGCAAAGGTGATTGCGGGAAGAGGATAGCTGACATCGACCTTGATCACGGCGAGATCGGTCTCCGGGTCGGTGCCGACGATATGTCCTTTGGCATTGCGGCCGTCGGCGAAGGCCACTTCGATCTGGTCGGCTGATTCGACCACGTGGTGGTTGGTCAGGATGTAGCCGTCCTGGCTGACGATGACGCCCGAACCCAGACTGGAATTCTGCTGTGGCTGATTGTCTTCGAACTCATCACCGAAGAAGAAGCGGAATCGCGGGTCGTCCATGAACGGGTGCGTCGATTGCTTCACTTCGCTGGTGGTGAAGATGTTCACCACGGACGGCATCACCTTTTGTGCGGCACGGCTGAAGCCGGGGCCGCTCAGGTTTTGGCCAGTATCTTCCGGCTCGTTTTGATACAGCGTCACGACGCCGCCGCGTGCAGCAGTGGGAAGCAGACTGGGTTTGAGGGTGTGGATGACGAACAGAACTGCCAGCCCGATGGTGGTAGCTTGCGCGAACAAAAGCCAGAATTTACGCATGTTATGATCCAGTCAGGCCGTTGATAAGGACAGTTGCGATGCAATTAAAAGAGTTGGCCGATTATATCGGAAGCGAGCTGGCGATCAGCCGTTTTCGCGATTATTGCCCGAATGGCGTGCAGGTCGAGGGGCGCTCGCAGGTTAGGCGTATCGCGACCGGGGTCACCGCATCGCAGGCTGTGCTCGATGCCGCCGCCGCGTGGGGCGCCGATGCCATCCTGGTCCATCATGGGTATTTCTGGCGTAGCGAGGATGCCGTCATCACCGGTGTCAAGAAAAGGCGCATCGCCAGTTTGTTGGCACAAGATATCAGTTTGCTGGCCTATCACCTGCCGCTGGATGCGCATCCGCAATGGGGGAATAACGTGCAGCTCGCTGCGCGATTGGGCCTGGTCGAGAGTGGGCGTTTCGGGGAGCAGGACGTTGCATGCCATGGTGTCTTGGCTCAGCCTTTGGGGCTGGCCGAATTCGCCAAGGTGGTGGCTGAGGCATTGCGATTCGAGCCGCTGGTAGCGGGCGGGAAGTCTGGCAAGATATCCCGCATCGCATGGTGTAGCGGTGCCGCCCAGGGATATTATGAGCAAGCGATCGCAATGGGGGTGGATGTTTTTCTGACCGGCGAGATATCCGAGAGTAATGTGCATATGGCGCGCGAAAGCGGCGTGGCTTATATGGCAGCGGGACATCATGCGACAGAGCGCTACGGCGTGCAGGCCTTGGGCGCGCATTTGGCCGAAAGGTTTGGACTGGAGCACAGGTTCTTTGATGAAGAAGTCCCTGTTTAGGTAGTGGGTATATCGCCGAGTGTGCGTTGCATTCTGAAAAGGCGTTGCGTAGTATTCGGCATATAACCATTTCGGGTTATATGTGTCGGCAGGATCCTGCTGGCAGATGACGCAACGACTTCCGGTTGTTCAGGTCGTTTGGGGCAGCGCCACTCCGCTGCGAGGTAAGCTTTGCTGTTGCGCCGCACTTGTGACGCACATGGGGCTACGGGGAGAAAGTATGAGAATCAGAATAATGATAGGCGGCGCGCTGATGGCCGCACTTTCCTTTAACGCATTGGCCGAGGACAAGGCACTCATGCCGGCGCATAACGCGCTCAATGTTCTGCAATCCGGAGAAGTCAGTTTCAGCAAGGATGTGATGCCTATCCTGCAGGACTATTGCGTGAGTTGCCATCATCCGTCACCCACATCCAAGGGTTATGCCAAGAGCGGCCTGGACCTGACTTCCTATGAAGGCCTGATGAAAGGCACCAAGTTCGGCAAGGTAGTCGTTCCCGGTGATAGCCAGACCAGCACCTTCACCAAATTGCTGACCGGCACCAATAAAGGACTGAAGATGCCGATGGGCTTGAATGCCAGCGGCACCCTGGATCGCCAATACATCCTGACGCTGCGCAAGTGGGTCAAGCAGGGCGCCAAGAACAACTAGGCATTCCGAGTAGCAATTGCGGCGAAATAGCTGACCAAGTAGTATTCGCCGCCGGCAGGGGATCGAGTTGGGGAGCCGATCCTGTGCTTGTCCGATAAAAACGCGACGGACAACGCAATGCCATCCTCCAGCACCGACGAGAAACCAGGGCAGCAAGAAGCTGCCCCAGTGGATATTTGACAACGTATTACGGAAGGAAGAGGGTCATGACAGATAACGTGGATCACAGCAAGCGACGAATGCTGATCGCTGCTACCGCAGCAGTAGGTGGTGTTGCCGCCGCCGGTGCGGGCGCACCGTTCGTATTGAGCTTGCAGCCTAGCGAACGAGCCAAGGCAGCAGGCGCGCCGGTCGAAGTCGATATCAGCAGCATCGAGCCTGGCTCGATGATCAGCATCGAATGGCAAGGCAAACCGGTGTGGATCGTGCGCCGCACCCAGGAGATGCTGGACTTGCTGCCCAAGCATGACGCAGATCTGGCAGACCCTTCTTCTTCCATTCCGCAGCAACCTGAGTACTGTAATAATCCGACACGATCTATCAAGCCGGAGGTGCTGGTAGTGCTGGGCGTCTGTACGCATCTGGGTTGCTCGCCGACGTTCCGCCCCGAAGTCGCACCTGCCGACTTGGGCGCGCAATGGGCCGGCGGTTGGTTCTGCCCTTGCCACGGTTCGCGATTCGATCTGGCTGCCCGTGTATTCAAAGGCGTGCCGGCACCGACCAATCTGATCATCCCTCCTCACATGTATCTGAG
>Ga0180732_1000768_pt1 | contig 23887 bp, 23 predicted proteins | sample KR11_01MetaG_FD_148674 | JGI IMG/M metagenome (GOLD analysis project Ga0180732, IMG submission 148674) | Groundwater microbial communities from the Olkiluoto Island deep subsurface site, Finland - KR11_0.1 MetaG | ecosystem: Environmental > Aquatic > Deep subsurface > Groundwater | place... | reverse complement strand
TTTAAGTAAAACTCACGGATTAAATTCTGTAAAATTTTTCTTGAAGTGGACCCAAGCATTAATGCTTTGCCGCAAAAAAATTATTTGCAAAGGAACAAGTTTTCCACCAAATTAAGTTACTTATACCTTATATTGTTATTATATCAGGCATTATGCGATAGAATATTTTCTGTCATCCTGAGCCCGCAGGCGAAGGATCTCGTGTTAAAATATCTGCTCATTATTCATAAATATTGCATTATTTGCGGGATTCTTCATTCCGCTTCGCTTCATTCAGAATGACAGAAGAAAACAAAAAGTGTTTAAACGCATAATTTCTAAAACTTTTTACGGCTCTCTGTCTCATAGACAACAAAAAATCCCAATACCTTATGAGGCTTGAGTTTAATCTATGGAATTATTTAATTAAGAAAGTCTGCTGAAGCAGATAAATGAATGGCCACTTATATGTTTTGAAAATTATTTAAAAGCATGAAGATTTTTTTGTATTTTGAAATTTTAAAACTAAAAAAACAAAAAAAACGGCAACTGAGTAAAAAATGGAAAATTTTTATACTAATAAGAAAAAGCCGTTTTAAAAATATGTTATATCTTATGTTAATTAAAAATTCATTTCAGCAACACACTTGCGCAAGCGCTTTAAGCGCCGTGTGCATAAAACTCTCTTTAAACCTTTCCCCAATATTAACAAATATTAATAATATTGTCAAGGGATTTGCTGTGATTTTCAAAAAAATTATTTTATCTTTAATTTCTTGCCTAATCTTAAATAAAATATGGTTTAAAAATAGAATGCGGCTTATGAAAGTTTATATGTTATCCACAGGGGGGAAATTGTAAAAAATTCATATCTAAAAAATATCATTCAGCCGCTCTAACACTATTTTGTTCATGCTATTCCACTTCGCCGCATTCTCTCCACAAAGGACTACGGCGGTTCAATGATTTACCTGCTTACCGCCAATTTTATTCTATCTCCCCCACATCAATTTTCCTAACATCATCATTCGTAATTCCCAGTCCCAGTTCGCGCATAATCACTATGTTAAATTCGTTTTTTTAATTTTTTATAAAAATTTTCCCGCGAAGCGATTATTATAAAAATAATGATTAGTTTTTCTTTTTCAATCTTATAAACAATGCGATAATCTACAGCTTTAAATACAGCGCCGAATTTTAAAATTCCTTGAAATTCATCGCCTTTTAGTTTTTTTCCAATATAAGGATTTTGTAAAATTTTTGAAAAACAAAAATGCCTAATAAATTCTTGGGCATTCTTGTCTAGTTTTTTAAAGTCTTTTTTGCAGGAATTAGCAACAACAAAATTATACATATTTAAAAATTGAATTCTTTGTCAAATTCTTTCGCGCTAACGCATTGCTCTTTGTTTTCTTTTAAACTTTTTACTCTTTTTTTAAGCTCGCTATAATGAGGATCGCTGTAAATCCAATCGTTCAAGGTATTGTCCGCCGCATTTGGCAAAAACATGGATCGCAAAAGCTGGCGAAAAAATTCGCTGCGATTGGCGAATTTGCCTGATTTTACATGCTTGTCAACAAGCAAAGCTAATTCCTTGTTTAAAGATATGTTGTAGGTAATCATAGTTTTAAAATTAATTTATTATCTATTCTTAATTATATTAGATAATAATATTTTGTCAAGGTATGGCAAGGTTTGCTATAAAGAATTTAAAATTTCCCCCACATCAATTTTCCTAACATCATCATTCGTAATTCCCAGCCCCAGTTCGCGCATAATCCTGAACGCGTCTGACGGGCGGCTGAGGTAATATGCTTTTAGATCATCGGGGTTAATGTAATACGCTTCTCCGTTCTGTTCAACATCCAGCATTATTTTGCCGGATAATCTGCTTGGGAATTTGGCATTAAGATAATTATTCAATTCGCTGTGTTTGATTCCCAGTCCCAAATTTCGCATGATGCTGAACGCGTCCGCCGGCCTGCCAAGATAATATTTCTTTTGATCGTCCGGATAAACATACCACCCCTCGCCGTTTTTTTCCACTTGCAGTAAAATATTACCGATAACTCTTTTTGATAAATTTTTGTCTATTTTGGTGATTAGGGTTTTTTCTTGCTCAATAAAATTTTTACCGTTTAAATTGGAATTACTATTTTCCTTTGTTTGATTATTAGTAGTAGCGTTATTATTTTTTTCTTCCGTCTTTATCTCGTATTGACATGATTGACCCAATATTGGGTTACCCCCTATGCAATTGTTAGGATATGAAGAAATGACACTTCTTGTCTGTTTTCCGTTTACGCAATTAGTCCAGTTTGAATAAGTCCACAAAGAGCAAGCAGTAACTATAGGTGGCAATGCGACACAAAAACCATTATTAAATTTTTGTTGATTGCCAAAGTTTTGAACACAAATATTATTTTTTTCTTCATCGGTATAGATTCGACAAATTCCATTATATTTTTTTACACTATCGTTATATAGACTGACGGTAGTATCAATTTGTTGAGATAGATTTAATCTTTTTTGCGCATATTCACGATTAATAGCATTAATTTGAGGCTGTAATCCTCCCGCAGTAATGCCTCTCCCTATAGTGCTCTCTTGTAGGTCAATAAGAGCTTGGGCTTCTTTGTAGTCTAAATTAGATAAATCTGATTTTAATTTATCAATTTCAATTTTTTGTATTTCTAAGTCTTGTTTTAAGACCGTTTTCTGAGAAATATATTGCTGATTACTTAAATATAGTGTACAAGAATAGCTATATCCGATACATTCCTCCATATCATCATAAGGCACGCTACTTAACCAACCATCATTACAAACCGCCCGATTATTTATGTGTCCAATACCGCAGTTTGCTCCACTATGGTACGAGCACGCCCCTTCGGTTGCAAAAACATTTTTTGCAATAAATAATAATGAGGAGGAAAGTATAAGTAATAAAAAAATTGTAAATTGTTTTTTCATAAAATTATTTTTAAATTTATAATTTTTTACAAAAAAGGTCTTCCGTCGGCGGCAGCCCTTTCGGGCCGCCCAATGCCCTTTCGGGCAAAGACCACTTGCATAGTACCGATCAGCCCCGCCCAAAAGCGGGGTAAAAAGACTGTTTCTATGTAGATGGATTTTCAACCATGCCTCAAACAAAAAATTCAAGGGTTAGGTTAGTAAATTATTTTTAAAAACTACTGTAAAAAAACCTCAACGGGCAATGATTTAATGAAAGTGTTTCCCTGCTTAAAAAAATTCAATTTTTCAAACCCGATTACTTTGCCTTTCTTATCCTTATTCAAAATAACTTCATCGCCTGTTTCCTCGGAAATAAATTCTTTTTTAGGATCGCCAAACCAGACATTCAAAGTATTGCCCAATGAATCATAATAGATTTTAATCGCTTTTAATTTTTGCTCTCTTGTTTTTGCCATATTTGTTTCCCCTCTTTAATTTTGTTAGTTATATAAACTGTTATAATAAAGCCATCGCCGTTTTCATGCTTTGCGACAACGCATAAATAATTTTTGCAATATTTTTTATAGTAAAGAAAAACTTTTTTATCCGAGTTGCTAACCCTTATTATATCCGGAGAAGTTAGCGCTTCTTGCGTTTCTTTTTCCCTGCCTTTGATTGACGGGTGTTTAACAGCCGTAATTTTTTGCCAATAATCCCGAGTTGTTTTTATCTGCTTATTTAGAGCGGATTTAATTTGAAATAGCTTTTTATTATCATTATTATTGGCAATCGCTTGCATATTTTGTATTTTAAAATAATTTGAAAATCATCTCTATAATTCTTGTTCGGATTTTCAACCATGCCTTAATCCCGCCTAAGCGGGACAAGGGTTAGGTTGATGAGTTTTAGTATCTTTAATATTTTGCTAATTATATTTGCAATTTAACCAAAATACACTAAAAAGCAAGTCCTATTTTAATTTCTTGACGCACTTCCTCTCAGGCAAAAAATTATCCTTGCTCACGACCTTTTGCCCGGTCTGCAATTCATAATCTTTTCTGGCCCGCTTGGCAACGCCTCCGCCCTTTTTGGCTGAAACCGCGTTTTTATCATAACCTTCTGCCTTATCCTTTTTAGCAACATTAGTTGTTGAAAGTTCAGCCAACGCCGTAAAAAGCAATTCAGCATCCGTCATATTGTCGCGCAAATTCTCCCTTTTAAGATTCTTTATTTTTTTATGCCCCTGTGTTGTTAACCCTGTCCATTCCTTATGAATAATATCCGTAAGTTTCGCGTATTCCAATCCTTCTTTAACATCGCTTTCACTCCAATAATCAGTTAATTTATTTCTGATTTCCTGCCCCCTCATTCTTTGCTCAATCCACTTCTCGGATCTGCCGGCAGCTTTCCAGTTTTTTCTGGCTCTATTGACCGCTAATTCAGGGTCAGCAGTATCCCGCAATCTCTCATAGCCGACTTTAGCCAGCCATATTTTAAACGGCTCGGCTTTTGGGGATGGTATTGACTGTATAATGCGAAACATTGTTTCGGTGTCCGCGGCATCAGTTAGATATTTTTTGCCGTCTTTAGCTGTTAATTTCAGTTGGTTACATTTTGTAACCACCTCGCTGCCTTCTTTTTTTAAACGATTTTTTAATACTTTCCAATAATTTCTCGGATCCGCGCTTTGAGTTAAAATTCTCACCACATCCATAATGGCAAAATACCACCTCTCGTTTTTATCCGACCATATTCTGCGGACAGGAATATTTTCAAAAAGAATAATTGATTTTTGTTTAATTATTTTTTTCTTTAGCATAATTTTTAATAAAATTCCATCCGCCAACAAACCCTTCGGACATTGGCTGAACGAACAATACCAGACGGAAAGCCGCCTTTATGTTCGTTCAGTTTTTCAACCATGCCTTAATCCCGCCTAAGCGGGACAAGGGTTAGGCTTACCCTGTTAGATAATTCATCATATCTAATAGGGTTGATTAAATTTTGATTATTTGCAGCCACAGCACTGGCAGCAGCTTGCCGTTTCTTCTTTACCGAATTTCTTATCGTATTTTTTAACCAATTCCAATTGATCCTTATTGGCTTTGCCGGCAATCTCGCTCATTATCTTTTCCTGCTCTTTAATCGGTAACTTGAAAAAACTCTTCAAATCTAATTTTTTATTATTTTTCATATTTTGCATCTTTTAATATTTTATTTAATTTTTCTTCAGAATACCTTATTTTTAGATAACTGTCAATATGAACATCAAAATAAGATTCCTTGATATTATTGTTGTAATTCTTAATTATTAAATAAACCTTTACTTTATCTTTAAAAATAGATTTAATTTTTATTACATTTTTTCTGGCATTAATAAACGCTTCAATAAACGCTTTCTTAGGCACCATTCTGCCTTCTACTTTTTCCCGTTTTTTAGTAAACTCCCAAGCAACGACTGGATCCTGATAAACATAGCATATTATCACTTCTCTATTTTTATTAATTGATCTCCCAATATTGCGGTAAACAATATCAAATTTCGCAAAAGTGCCGTCTAATAATAAATTGTATTTATTTTTTAAAACATAACTGTAAAGTATATCAACAGCTATGGAAGCGGCGCCCTGAACCACATAAGAATTTGCGCCGTTATACTGCGGGATTATTCCCCTGATATCATCAGCGTCAATTCTTGCCATATCGCTATCAAATTTTTCAATAAACCTTTTAGAGTATTCTGTCTTTCCCGCGCCCGGGGAGCCGGCCATAAATAATGAAATTGGCTTTTCATTCGGCTTATAAATTTTGCCGCTGGCAAATTTTTCAAACAGCAAATTCTTATTCCTTTTTATAAATTCTTTAGCGCGCTCGCTGTCTATTAATGGATTATTCATGAGGACGTTATATCACAAATTATTGTAAAATAAAATTTAAACATTATCTTTACAAAAAAGGTCTTCCGTCCGCCGGCAGCCCTTTCTGGCCGCCCAATGCCCTTTCGGACAAAAACTATTTTTACGGTTTTAACTTGCGGTATCTTGTGCTTCTGCCAAGGCCGATGCGCTCTACCTTTTTAAGTCTCATTAATTTGTACAACACCTGATTAACCGTCGGTCTGGCAACTTTGGCTTCTTTGCTTATTTCACCCGGGCTTGCTTGATCAACTTTTTGCAGATAACGCCAAACAGCCAGCTGTTTATCCGACAAAAGCTTTTCTATATTTTCTTTTGACAGCAGTTCCGCCGCCATTTGCGATTGCTTAAGAAAAATTGTTAAAAAGAAATCCAGCCATGGCGTAATATTATTCTTTTTTGCCCCGATATTTTTTTGCCCTTTGCGAAGCGCCATATAGTATCCTTGCTTATTATCCTCAATTAGCTTCTCGTGAGATACATAGGGCATATACAAATAATCCGCTTGAAGCAAAAGCAAATTTGCCAACACGCGCGAAAGCCGCCCGTTGCCGTCTTGGAACGGATGAATTTTTAAAAATTCAACTAAAAAATTGCTGATTATCAATAAAGGATGATATCTTTTTTCTTCCAGCGCTTTACTTGTCCATTCAATCAATTCTTGCGTTTGCTTGGGCGCGAGGTATGCAGGGCTAGTCTTAAAAATAATTCCAATTACCTTGCCTTGATTATCCGCAGCTTCCACTTGATTCTCAATTTTTTTATATTCTCCCCTATGCTTTGCGTCTTTGGCTGTATATTTTAAAAGCTCTTTGTGAAAATGTTTTATGGTATTTTCGCTAAATTTAATGTTTTTCCAAGCATTAAAAATATTTTGCAGCAATTCATAATATCCTTGAACTTCTTGCTTGTCTCTATCGGTAAATTTTTGAATAGAAATTCCTTTTATTAATTTTCCAACATCTTCATCCGACAAGCTCGCTCCTTCTATTCTCGTGGACGCGCCTGCGGAAGTTATTAAAACGCTTTTTTTTAACCTGCCTAAAACCTGAGGGCTTAATTTTGCTCCCTGTATCCATTCTGTTTTATAGCCGTCAATTTCTAAAATTTTAGATAAAATTCTAGCAGGGGCATTTTTAATCCTTTTATCAAATTTATCAAATCTAGCAGCATTTTTCATAAAAATGTTTAATAGACCTGTTACGCAACTTATTACGCAACAGATCTAATAATTAATCTTATATAGTTAAGTATATAAGATTATATAAGATTAAGCAATAGTGAATAATTTTTAAAAAGCACTTCTCTGTTTTAAGAAAAAGCTTATAACCAGCCGTATTGCGACTTCACAAAATTTGAGTTTGTTTTAAAGATTATCCGCAACTTGCCATGCGTTATGCGTTACGCGTTACGCGCTCAAGCTCCTCTCGCGCCACCTGCCTGTCATCCCAGGGAATTTTCTTGCCATCCTCCGCGCAAATCGCCTGCTCGCTGCCCTTGCCGGTAATAAGCACGATGTCTTTTTCACGCGCCAAGGAAAAAGCTTTTTTAATGGCTTGGCGCCGGTCTAATATTTTGAACAAATTTTTGCCAAGTTCTTTGCCGGCCTTTTCAGCGCCGGCCGCGACTTGGTCAATTATAATTTGCGGGTCATCATTATAAGGATCCTCGTTTGTTATTATTATATAATCAGCTTTTTCTCCGGCTATCTTGCCCAGCTTCGGCCGCCTGTTGATATCCCTGCCTCCGCCGGCCGAACCAAGAACATGGATTATTCTGCCTTGTTCTTCTTCCGCTTGATTGTTGGAAATTAATTTTAGCACTTCGTATAATTTGCCCACCGCGTTTGGCTCAAAAGCATAATCAACTATTACAGTAAAATTAATCTTTTTTTCTCCCTCTCCTTTAGAAGGAGAGAGCCTGCCCCGCACTTGATGCGGGGGCTGGGGCGAGGTTATCCTTTCAAATCTTCCCGGCACTCCTTTAACTTTTTCCAGTCCGCTTTTAATCTGCCTTATGTCCAGACCTTGCGACAACCCAAGGCAAACAGCCGCCATGGCATTGGAAACATTAAACTCGCCCAATAGCTGCAAATTTATTTTTGTATTATCCGCGACAAAACTCGCGCCGTTGCCGCTAAGATCAATATCTAGAGCAATAACTTTTCTAATAGCGACGTCGTCTTCGCTATTTTTACTTCTTATTTCTTCAGCCAAAGGCTGATCTCCGCCAAAGGACGGACAGGCTGCCTCTGGCGGAAACTTCATACTTCTAACTTCATACTTCATTCTATCTTCCGCGCTAAATCCTAAAAAATAACCAACATGCTCATCATCGCCATTGGCTATTATAACCTTCTTTACCCTGTTTAAGTCCAATTTTTTTATTCCTGAAACGGCTGTGCAGGCATATTTTTCTTCATTAACATATTTTGTTTTGCAATTCTTAAGATGCGCGAACAGCTTTCCTTTCGCTTGCTTGTAATTTTCAAAGCCGCCGTGCGAATCAATATGCTCCGGATAAAGCCCGGTGAAAACCAAGATGTCATAATTGATAAATTTATGGCGGTATTGGACGATTCCCTCGGAAGTGGTTTCTATGATCGCGTACTGGCATTTATTTCGTACCATATCGCGCAGCATTTTTTGCGTAAAAAAACGGCCGGCCATTGTCATTTTCTTGTCATTCAGCCATTCTTTTTCACCGTCGCTGAACATGGCGGTAGAAGTATAGCCGACCTTGTAGCCGGCTGATTTTAAAACTTCCGCGATCAAATAAACAATGGTGGTTTTGCCCGTAGTGCCTGTAACTCCGATGACAATCAGTTTCTCGCCAGGCCGCTTATGCCAAACAGCAGAAAACCAGCTTAATAAAAAATGGTAAGCTGGCTGAAAGTATTTAAAAAGTTTTTTCGGTATGTATTTTTTTATAATATTTAAAATTTTATCCATAAAAAATTATTAAAATAAGAAAAATAAAGACAAGAAGAAAAATAAGATATTGTTTATTTTATTATTTCCGTGTTTTCGTGTTTTCGTGTTTTCGTGTTTTCGTGTTTCCGTGTTTTCGTGCTTCCGTGTTTTCGTGTTTTCGTGTTTTCGTGTTTTCGTGTTTTCGTGTTTTCGTGTTTTCGTGTTTTCGTGTTTTCGTGCTTCCGTGTTTTCGTGTTTCCGTGTTTTCGTGTTTTCGTGTTTTCGTGTTTTACTGCCCCAAAATCTCCTTATAGCTCTCCAATAATTGCTCATCGCTTAATTGATCCAGGATTTTTTTATCCATGCCATACTCCGCAAGCATCTTGCGCAAATCATCAGCTGATATATCGGATGGGAAAAGCGCGCCTATTTGCTGGCCGCCGGCAGGCGGCAAATCATCTTCAACTCCGAATTGGCCCAATAAACTATCCAAGGAGCCGCTGTTCGCATTGCTCTCTTCCGCGCCAGCCGCGCTTTCATCGCCGTCAACAATCCCCTGTCTGTAGCAATCCCTGCCTACGGGGCAATTCGGATCCTTGCTGTTGTCAATCTCCTGCTTGTCTGTGAAGCCGTCGCTGTCGCTGTCTTCCAAATACGGCGAAGTTTTATAAAAATAAAGCTCGTCCCAGTCAGACAATCCGTCGCTGTCCGTGTCCTTGTTGCGCAACGACTCTTCACTGTCTTCGCTGTTTTTTTCCGCAACGATTTCCGAACTTCCTGAATTTTTTCTGTCCAAAGGCCCTGATATGTTTTTCTTTAATTGAGCCGACCATAAAAAAATCAATAAAATAGCAAACACAGCCAGCGCGGACGCGCCTATTTTCTGCCCCTTGTTTAATCGGCCGCTTGATGAATTATTTTCTTGATTTTCATCTTCTGAATTTTGATAATCGTTTTGATTTTGCATAAAAAACTTTAAAATTGTCTACATAAATTTTATTTTATTTTCAACGGTTTTAACAAATTCTTTCGCGGCATTAATTGTGGCTTTAACTTGCTCCTTGTCATATTCTCTCCATAAATCATAGTCAGCTTCTTCTCTTGACTCGCGCGTCCTGGCCAGCCATCTGCCAACCCCTGATGGAAATTCGCCGGTTTTAATAAACTTTTTTTCAAATAATATTTCTACGCCTTTATGAGTTTTAGCAAAATATCCTTTTTTTATTAATATGGCGGAAGCGGCATAAAAAAACGCGTAATATGCTCTGCTGATAGCATCGTTATAATGGCCTAATTTTAAAAAATCAGCGGCAGCAACAATTTTATTATTAGCGTTGCTTAATAATTTATCAATATTTTCTTTAGTGGCTGGAAATTTTTTGGCCATAGCGCGATAGCAATAATTAAATAATTACACCATCCTGTGAAATAAAATGCATAAAAATAGTTGGGATGCTATTGTAATAACTATATTCATCCGCAGTATAAATCTTAGGTGAAATAAAAACATTATATTTACAGTCAATTTCTATTTTTTTATCAAAAATAAAATTCATTGTTCTTTCGCTTTTTCTTTTAACAATTATTAAAACATCAATGTCAGAATCTTTTCTGGCATCTCCCCTGGCTTTTGAGCCGAATAAGATAATTTTAATCAAACGATTGCTTAATTTTTTTTTCAACTCTTTTTTAAATTCCTTTAATGCTAATTTTTCTTTTTGCGATAATTTGCTCATATATTTATTTTAATCATAACATAATTTAAGTAAAATTTCCAAATAATTTTTTCCAATCCTCTAAAGATAAATTCTGAGCTCTTATTTTTATATCAAGGCCGGCTTTTTTCAATTTGCTTCCGGCGTCTTCGTGGCTGATATGGTATCCGCCGGCTAAATTGTTTTTAAGCATTTTTCTTTTGGCGCTAAACCCGATTTTCATTAATCTGAAAAATTCTTTCTCACTCCCCATCTCCTTAGCAAGGAGAGGGGGTTTGGGGGTGAGGCGTATTATCGCTGAATCAACTTTCGGCTCAGGCCAAAAATTATCAGCCGGAACAATTCGCATAATTTCCGAATTGGCGTAAAATTGGACTGAAACCGCCAGTAAATTCATCTTGCCCGGCTTGGCTGTTATTCTTTCAGCCACTTCTTTTTGCAGCATCAGAACCATTAAACTCGGCTTAACTTCAGCGGATAAAATCTGCCGCAAAAATATTGAGGTAATATTATACGGCAAATTCGCTACGATTTTATAACCTCTCCCCTTTAATTCCCCTCTCCTAATTAGGAGAGGGGTTAGGGGTGAGGTTAAAATATTTTCATTAACCACTTCCACGTTCGTAATTCCTTTTGCCTTCAAGCCGATCCGCAAAATTTCCGCCAGCTTATCATCCAGCTCCACCGCGATAACTTTTTTCGCTTTTTGGGCCAATTTAGCTGTCAAAAACCCCAATCCCGGCCCAACTTCCAGCACAGTATCATCTTTTGTAAGATCTGCCGCTTCTATTAATTTATCATAAACATCTTCATTGATTAAAAAATTCTGCCCCTTGGAACGGGCAGGCTTTATATTGTATAGCTTGCAAAGCTGTTTTGTTTGTTGAAGCATAAAATAACCACAAGAATTATTTGTTTAAAAAAATAAGCATTGAATTTAATCTAAAATATTAATACAAAATACAAAATAAAATATTTATTCTTTTATAAAAAATAATTCTTGTAGTTATTCCCTAAATCCTGCCATAACAAAATTAAAAACGCCAACTAATTTTTGCGTTCTTGAAGCCGCCTTGCTTGGAATGCCGATCACCCATGGCAGGGCGTTTGACGCTCCTCCATATAAAAAATCCATGCCTGCCGTCGGGTGCGTTCCGCCGCCCTTATAAACAAACCCTGTCGGCGCGGCGATGAAAGTTGTGCCAAGCTGGCCGGTGGTATCAATTTCTATATACCCTGTGCAGAGTGTCCCGACCGCTGTCGTAACCAAGGGGCAAGAAACCGCGCAAGTTGTAGGAACATTAGCGGGCGTATCTAAAATACACGGCTCTCTAACCATAGTAATTCTCCCTCCGTCCTGGGCAGGCATGCTGCCGCTTGCTATGGCGGCATTCCTGTATTCCAAATAATCAAAAACGCCAATAGCCATATAGATCGCGAAACAGGCCGCTATAACTCCCGCGGCCAGCCAAATTTTCTTCTTTTTTATCATATTTTTTGCTATAATAACTTATATCATCATTATAGCAAACTTTGATGCGAAAAACAAAATTTCACTCCGTTAGAAATTTTTACTTTTTTAACGCGCATAAATAATTTTTTAAAAAATTTCTAACGGGTTTAAAAAATATTTATTAGAATAAACTTATGCAAAAATTTATTTGGACAATTGTCTTTATAATGTCTGCTCTAGTTTTAACCAAACCGACAATAGCTGCTAATGAAAATTTATCCAAGCGCTTGTCCGGCCGCATTCTTCTGCAAGTCCAGTCTCATGGCGAGGCATGGTATGTGAATACCGCGAATTATAAAAAATACTATTTGGGGCGGCCGGCAGACGCTTTTGATGTTATGCGCAATCTGGGAACAGGCATAACCAATAATGATTTAAGCAAATTTGAAATAGGAATTATTGAATATGACGACAATGACAATGACAGCGACGGCCTTGCTAATCGGTTTGAACAAGCATTAGGAACCGACTCTGAAAATCCCGACACGGACGGAGACGGGCATAATGACGGCGTGGAAATTAAAAATAATTATAATCCGAATGGCTCCGGCTTTCTGCCTGTTGATAATAATTTTGCTGAAAATCATTTGGGAAAAATATTTTTGCAAACCGAACAAAACGGAGAATCCTGGTACATAAATCCGGCTGACAAAAAAAGATATTATCTCGGCAGGCCGGCCGACGCTTTCGCGATTATGCGCGAACTGAGCTTGGGTATTGCCGATGAAAATTTATCGCAAATCGCCACCGGCTATCTTGACGCGGAAGACAGCCAAGGATGCCCGTCTTGCCAAACCAAAGATGAGGCGGCCCAAGCGCTAGAAGCCGCGGCCAACGCGATTATGCTGGGAAGCAACAGCGCGGCAATGTCTTATTTTACGACAGAAATGCAAAAAGCGATTGAATATACAATGAACTTTCTTGATCAAGAAGGAAAATTTACTCTGGGCAATATAATGCTGGGCGCTGAACTGTCAAGTTCAACCGAAGCGGAAAAAACATATTCAACTGAAGTTTATTTTTCCATGGGCGGATATAAAGTGCCTATTAATTTTTATGTTCAAAAGCAGGAAGACGGATCATGGCTTTTGGCTAATTTGTAAAAACTCCGCTTAATCAGCACCGAGTGCTGGCGCAGCACTCGGTGCTGATTAAGCGCTCAATAAACAAAAAACCGCTTGCGCGGTTTTTTCATTCGTATGATCGCAATTTGTAGAATGCGAGTCTGCTCATTCGTATGCGCCCCATTTGTAGCGGGGCTCGCGAAGCGACAACATTACATCATCTTCTTCCGAATAAACGCCGGTATTCCCAATTCATCATCATCTTCCTCGCTGGAATCTTTGTCTTTTTTTCCAGCCGGCTCTGCCTGAGCCGCCTTTAAGCTGGAAATCTTGCTTCTCTTTTTATCTTTCTCTTTCTTCTCCTGCTGGTCCGACTCGGATAATTCGCCTTCTTCCGAGAGAAAAGGGCTGGGAGTGTACGGTCTTTTGCCGCCTACTGATTCGCTGATCCCGATCTGCCTGCCGTCAAAGCCGGTTGCCACAACTGTAACTTTTATTTCGTCTTTTAATTTTTCGTTCACAACCGCTCCAAAAATAATTTTGGCATCCTCGTCAACCGATGCAGTGATTATTTTTGCCGCTTCATTAACCTCATGCATGGTAAGGCCCGGACCTCCCACGATAGTGAATAAAACTCCGCGGGCTCCTTCAATTGACATCTCCAGCAAAGGAGAGCTGATTGCCGATTTGGCCGCTTCAATCGCCTTGTTCTCGCCGCTTGCCTGCCCGATTCCCATGAGAGCGCTGCCGGCGTTCGCCATAACCGCCTTTACATCGGCGAAATCAACGTTAATCAGCCCCGGAATAGTAATTAGTTCTGAAATTCCCTGCACGCCTTGCCGCAAAACTTCGTCAACCACCATAAAGGCGTCCAGGAGAGAAGTTTTTTTATCAATAACCTGAAGTAATTTATCATTGGGAATCGTAATTATGGTGTCAACTTTATCGCTTAATTCCGACATTCCCCGCTCCGCTATGTTTCTTCTCTGCGCTCCTTCAAAGGCAAACGGCTTAGTCACTATCGCTACGGTCAAGGCGCCCAGATCCCGAGCCAGCTCGGCAATAACAGGAGAAGCGCCGGTGCCGGTGCCGCCGCCCAAGCCGCAGGTGACAAAAACCATATCGGCATCCTTTAAAATATCCCTGATTTCATTTTGCGCTTCCTCGGCCGACTGCTTGCCCAATTCAGAATTCATGCCCGCTCCCAGTCCCCTGGTTATGGTTTTGCCGATATGCAATTTTTTGGTCGCTTTATTATAATGCAGGGCCTGGACATCGGTATTTACCGCGATAAATTCCACGCCTTTAATGCCGGACTCAATCATCCGATTAATGGCGTTGCCGCCCGACCCGCCTACGCCGACCACCTTGATTTTAGCAAAAGTTTCAACTGCCGGTTTTACTTCAGCCATATATTTATTAAGAATTATGAATTATGAATTATGAATTATGGTTTTTGATATTTGAATTTTTTATTTGTACCCTTAATTCCTAATTCGTAATTCCTAATTCTATTTATATTGTATATTATTATTAAAAAATTGGCAAGTATTTTATAAATAAATCGTATTTTCAGCTGAACACATTTTTTATACACCTCCGCCGTTTCGCAACGAATAACGCATACTTCGCCGCAGTCCTCTGCGGAGAGACTGCGACGCGGCGGAAATTTGTGCCGCACTCCGATGCGGTATCAAAAATCTTAAATTCCTTACGGTATTAATGACGAAAACCATTTCTTTACTTTTTCAGCTGTTTTGCCAACGACAGCTCCGCCCGGCCAATTCAAGTTAAACCTGCCCTTGCCCTTGGTCAATTGGTTCCCCCAAGCAACCAATCCCAGCGCGGTTAAAAAATTAATGCCGTTAATTTTATCTATTACCGAATCAATTTTTTTGTTCGCGCCCAGGCACGCGGGCAAGCGGAGATTCGCTTTCGCTGAATCAACTATGTTCGGCAGCTTGGAGCCGCCGCCAATCAGGAACACGCCGGCGGGCAGCATGCCTGAACGGTCAATCTTTTTAAATTCCTGGTCAACTTTTTCAAAAATCTCTTCAACGCGCGCTTCAATAATTTCCGCGACATATTTTCTGGAAACTTGCATGGATTCATCCGGCATATCTTCTTCGCTGGCCAAATCGCTGATGTCAATCAGATCTTTTTTGCTGAAATTTTCCGGGTTGGCGCTGCCGTATTCTATTTTAATTCTTTCAGCCAAATTAATCGGGCATCTAAGCCCGATCGCGACATCGGCGGTAATATGCTCGGACCCGATAGGCAGAACAGCCGTATGCAGCAAGTCGCCTTCCTCAAAAACAGCCAAGCTGGTGGTGGTTGACCCTATATTGACCAAAGCGGAACCCAATTCTTTTTGCTTGGCGCTCATAACCGCTTCTGCCGCGGCCAGCGGAGAAAGCACCAAATCTTCAATATCCAAGCCGGTTCTATAAATAGCTTTGGTTAAATTTTTAATCTGGTTGGAAAGCCCTTGTATTATCAGCGCTTCCACTTCCAGCCGTATGCCTGTCATGCCGATAGGATCTTTAATGTCAACTTGGCTGTCTACTGTAAAATTAATCGGTATGACATGCAAAATCTCATAATTGGGAGGAACAGACAAAGCCTGCGCGGCTTCAACCGCCCTGCTTACGTCTTCTTCGGTAATCTCTCCGTCGCTTTTCCCGACCGCCACTATGCCGCGGCTTTTCTCGCATCTTATGTTAGGGCCGTTAATGCCGACCCAGACGCTGCTGATCGGAACTCCGACTATTCGCTCCGCCTTTTCAAGGCATCCTGAAATAGCGGATGTCGCGTCTTCAATGCTGTTTACGACTCCGCGGCTTATCCCCTGCGCCGGAGCGTCTACGGCTCCGATTATTTGCAATCTTTCGCCGGCTTCACCAACAGCGCGCTGACCCACTACCAATCTTATGGCAGTTGACCCTATGTCTAATCCGGCAATTATGTTGTCTTTCATAATTTTTGAAATTTGAAATTTGAAATTGGTAATTTGGATTGCGAATACGAATAGCTCTTAATTCTGTTATCCAAATTTCTAATTTCTAATTTCAAATTACTAACTAAATAAATCAATAAAGTAAGGCCCTAAAATAATTATGCCGATAATAACGGCGGCGATTGACGCCATCATTACAGCGGCCGCCATAATATCTTTAATTTCCTTGACGTAGCTGTCAATTCTCGGCTTTAAAACATCGGCGGCTCTTTCCATGGCGCTATTTATTATTTCAACTAAAATCACTAAAAAAATAACTATAATTAACAGCGCCCATTCCAATCTTTCTACTTTTAAAAACCATGCCAAGCATAATACTAATAATCCGGCTCCCGCCTGTACGCGCAAATTCTGCTCTTCTTTGAATGTTTTGATTAAACCCTTGGCCGCGTAGCTAAAGCTTTTGAATAATCTTTTTATCCTGATCATAAAAATTTAATCATTATCAGCACCGAGTGCTGTGCGGCAGCACTCGGTGCTGATAATGATTACAAATTTCCAATTACCTTAATAAACTCCTCCCCCATCTCCTCCATTTCTAATCTCCCTTTTTCCGTTTTATCATCATAGCCCAGCAAATGCAATAGCCCATGGACTAAAATAAAAATCAACTCTTTTTTTATACTATTGTTAAATTTCTTCGCCTGCCTTTTGATTTGAGCGTAATCGATTATGACTTCGCCTAAAAATTTATCTTCGCCGGAAAACGTTAAAATATCAGTTGTTTTATCAATGCCGCGATATACCTTGTTTAAATCGCGGATTATTTTATCTCCGACAAAAGCAATGGATAATTCCACTCTATCAACATTCGCATGATCGCTCCCGCAGTATTGCGGGATAGCGGCAAGTCTTATCCCTTTATTAACATTCGCATGATCGCCATTTGTAGCGGCGAGTCTTCTCCCTTTATTATAGTATGTTAAAAACTTTTGCGCCACCCCCTTGACCAACCTTAAATCAATCTTGCTTTTGGTTTTGTTGTTTATTTCAATCATATTTCTGTTCGTCTAATCAAAAAATAATAAGCGGCTGCCATGATTAAAATGATTACGAGGGCGGACGCGATAAAAATAATTATTTTCGCGCTGATTATTTTAGCTTTGGCTTGAACGCAGTCTTGCGGGCAGTTTTGAACGGTTTCCGGGCTTACGCAAACTCCGTCCGCGCTGCAGACGGAAGCTGATTTAATTTTAGCCGGCGCGCCGATAACCGCGAAATTTTTTTGTATCGCTTGTTCGCTATAGCCGCTTTTGTTTAATGTCAAATTGATTATAAAACTGCCTTCTTGCTCGCTTTTAATTTGCGCGATATTATTAATAAAATCAATGGCTTGCTTGTCTTTTGTTTTGCTATTTTGCGTTTGAGCATTAATTCGCATATCAGTAATGCCTGAATTTATCTTTAAATAAACCGTTTCCCCTGCAATAAAAACCGCCTTATTATTTTCGCAGTTAACATCAGCGCAAACCAGTAAATCAGCGTTAATTTCTTTTTTGGTTCCGGCGACCAAAAATTCTTTGTAGCTGCCGGATATGATATTATCGCTCCTGTCTTTTACCGTTGCTTCAACTCGCCAAACGCCTTCCGGCATTGTTTCCGCGATTGCCATGGAACAGTCCATTGTTTTGCTTTGCCCCGGCGCCAGATCAATCTCTTCAACATACGGCATTGGAGGCAATCTATGGATAAGCGATGTGAAATCGCAGAACAATCGCCCGGTGAATTGTTCGGAAAAATTATTAACAAATACTATCTTGGCTCGCGCTTCGTCCCCCGGCTTAAATTCCTGCTGGTTCAAAATAATGCCCGCCTGCTCCGCGCCGTTAATGGCAAGCCAAGGCGCGATGAGCAAGGTTGATATGATTGTCAGAAATAATATTTTTTTAAACATATTTTTAAAAAATTATTAGTTACCATGTTATTGATTTAAATTTTGGCTGAAGCGCCGGATCCCCGAGCAGATTGTAATCCAATGATATTCTGGGAACGGCCGCCATCGCCTGCATTAACTGTCCCAGGCTTATATTGCTATCGCTTCCTAATTTTTCAACAGCCGAGCTAGTCAGAGAAAAAGAAGTTGAATTAGTTATCGCGACCGCGCCGATTGACGTTATTGCTCCGCGCCTAATGCTGTGGGCGCCAAAATTTCTATAGCTATCCTGCCAATAATTATGCGTTAAAGACGCCGCGCCGATTGAAACCGGCAAATCATTCCACGGGAGAGTATTGTAAGCTGCGACCGGCGACCAAGTGACAGACCAGGTATAAGGCGAGCCCCAGCCGTTAAAAGCTATGTAATTCTTTCCCTTAAAATCATCCGCGGGCGGCTTGCCTGTAGCACAGCTCGGATAGCTGCCGCTGTCAATGAAACAAACGGAATCGTAGCCATCGTCAACAGTCTTGTCTTTGATGGTCTGCGCTATCGCGCGCCCGACATCCCAAGAAAAACCTATGGAAATGCCGCTGTAATTTCCATCGTATATAGCGCTGTTTAAATAATCAAAATTTAAAGATTTCGCGATATAAGAAGACGCGTCGGCTGATGTGACTCCGTAAATCCTGCCTGTTTTTAATCCGCTGGCGTAAGGAGACGGGACTGATTCGTCCGCTAACCCGTATTTCCAATCAACCGCGATTCTGTATTGCCAGCTGCTAACGTCGCATGCCAGATATTCTGAATCAGGAATAGCTTTGGGGGACGCTATGATGGTTAAATATTCTGGAACCGAAGAAAATAAAGATCCGATGGCGCCGGCCGCGTCCGCGTCCGCAACGGCGATATTTGCGGTAATCGCCGCGCTGGCGGAACAGCCGCTGTTGGTTCCTGAATCCGGCAAGTCGGTAAAGGCGATAACTTCCTGCCTGGCCGCCGCCAAAAACGGCGCGGCTAAAGACATTTTGCCGAACAAATAAGACACTTGCGCGCTTTTTTCAGGAGTAAAATTAGTGTTTAATTCAATTGACAAATCATTGGGATTAACCAAGATTAATTTATCGCTATTGGTTTCCGCGGCGTACCCTTGCTGTAATTCATCTATGGCATAAGAGATTACATTCCCTGCATTGCCGTCTATATACGTTTGCGTCGCGGCATCCAAAGATCCAACCGTATAAATCGTTTTGCCGCTAATCATCGCTTGGTAAGTCGCTAAATTTCCTGAATTAACAAATATAATAGGGCTGTGTTGGCGCGACGCGAAAACGCTTGCCATCAGCCCGGCTTTATAATTATTATAATCAACTATCACCAAAGTATTATAGTACTCCCAATATGAAAAATAATCCGACGGCTGAATATTGGCAATATCGGCTTCGTTCATTCCGGCGCCGGTTGGCTCCGCGGCTATAAGCAGATTGTTAAGGCCTGCCGGAATTGAGCCGATTGTCGTTAAATGGCTTGGCGCGTACATCTGCATAAAATGAATAGTGGAATCAGCGTCAAAAGAAGCTGTCTCATTATGGAATATCAATGACGGATATTTATGGACAGTGCCGCTGTCATACCAAGTGGTTAAAGGCACTAAGCTTAAAACATCGCGCCAATTATTGTCAGAAATTAAAAATACTTCTTTAGCGGAATATTTTGAAAGCAGCGGGGGGTTGTTAGTAGGCAAAACTTCACAATTGCCGGTTGAAGGATTGCAAACCGCTCCGGCTTCGCAGGATGCGGTTATCTTGTCCAAGCAAATATCGCCGTCTCCGGCTTCGCCGCAAACCCATTTGCTGTGCAAGCCGTCGCAGCCAAAACCGCCGGTTGAGCAATTATCATTGCAGCAGCTTGAAGTATTGTAATCCAGGCAGTCTGCTTCGCAAGACAAGGTTCCTTTTGAGTAGCCGAAATCAGCGCAAGATTGCCCGTTTAAGTCAGAATTGTCGCACGCTTCCCCGGCTAAGGAATCCGCTATATTGTTGCCGCAGCAGTCGGCGGCATCGCAATCCGTTGCGCAGGTTGAGCATTCGCCGCCTGAAACATCGCAAACATTATTGGGGCAGGAGCAGGCAGGATCCGTCGCGCAATCCGAGTCAGCGCAGTCAACGCTATTATCGCAGTCATCGTCTAAGGTGTTATTGCATATTTCCGCTGTCGGCGTAATTTCGCCAGCGCAAACGCCCCAGCTGCCCGCGGAGCAAGTTTGAAGCCCTGCTTGGCATTCGCCTGTGTCAGAACCGCAGGACTGAGTGAAACCGTTAACACAGGCGCATCCTTCGTCAACCGCGCCGTCGCAGTTGTTGTCCAAGCCGTCGCAAGAAATCTCGGTTGGCCATTCATTGTTTAGAACAGCTGAATAATCATTTGTCCAGCCGGCGGCGCCGGAGCAGGTTTTATAAGATCCGGCGCAGACTCCTGTTTGGTTATCGTTTAAAGGAGCTGATAAATCTTCGTCCGCTGTTCCGTCGCAGTCATTATCCAGCCCGTCGCATATTTCCGCGGTTGAAGCGATCTCGCCGATGCAGCTTCCCCAGCTGCCTGAGGCGCAAGTTTGGGTTCCGCTTTGGCATTCGCCTGTGTCAGAGCCGCATGACTGCGTGGAGCCGTTAACGCAGGCGCATCCTTCATCAACCGCGCCGTCGCAATTATTATCTTTACCGTCGCAGATTTCCGCTATGGACGGGTTAACGGAAATTAATCCGTCGTCGCAGTCGCAAGTATCGGCAACCGCGCTCGCGTCAGTGGTATTGGTGCCAAAGCAAGTGGAGGTTAAATCTGAACCGTAGGTAAATGTCTGTCCGCATCCGCAATAGTTGTCATTATCATTATCGCAGTTTTCATCTGTTGCGCCGTCGCAGTCATTGTCTTTGCCGTCGCAAATTTCCGCAGTTGAAGCGATTTCACCGATGCACGCTCCCCAGCTGCTTGAAGAGCAAGTCTGGGTTCCGCTTGAACACTCGCCTGTGTCAGAACCGCATACTTGGGTGGATCCTTCCGCGCAGACACATCCTTCATCTATTGTTCCGTCACAGTTGTTGTCTATGCCATCGCATATTTCCGCTATTGACGGGTTAATGGAAACTAAGCCGTCATTGCAATCGCAAGTGCTATACCACCAGGAGCCATTGGTGGTATTGGTGCCTGAACAAACAGCCGTAAGGTCTGAGCCGTATGTAAAAGCCTGTCCGCAATCGCAATAGTTGTCATTATCTTGGTCGCAATTTTCATCTTTTGCGCCGTCGCAATTATTATCCAAGCCGTCGCAGGTTATTTCTGCCGGCCATTCATTGTTTAGAACAGCTGAATAATCATTTACCCAGCCGGCGGCGGCGGAACAGGTTTTATAAGATCCGCCGCAAACTCCATCTTGATCGTCGTTTAAGGGAGCTGATAAATCTTCGTCCGCTGTTCCGTCGCAGTCGTTGTCTTTGCCGTCGCAGATTTCCGCGGTTGAAGCGATCTCGCCGATGCAGCTTCCCCAGCTGCCTGAGGCGCAAGTTTGGGTTCCGCTTTGGCATTCGCCGGTGTCAGAGCCGCAGGACTGCGTGGCGCCTTCAGCGCAGGTACAGCTTTCGTCTGTTGTTCCGTCGCAGTCGTTGTCTTTACTGTCGCAGATTTCCGTTGCGCCCGGATGAATATTGCCGTTTGCGTCATCGCAGTCTAAAGATGAATTAACGCAGGCGGTTGAGGCCGGATTGCCATAGCCGTCGCTGTCATTGTCAATGCAGATTGAGACACAGCTTGAGTTTGCCGCGCTCCAGCTGTAGCCGGAATCGCATGCATAGCAGCTGCCCATTCCGCAGCATTCTCCCTGCGCGACATAGCCGTTGGCCAGCCCGAATCTGCAGCCCGGCGCCGTCAAGCAAGCCATTGTGCAGCCGGAGCCGGACTGGCAGGCGCCGTTCAAGCAAAACTGCCCGCCGGCCGAGCAGTCTGTGTCATCGCACCAGTCATAATACGAATCACTGTCGCAATTGCCGCATTTTTGCAGCCATGATCCGTCGCATCGCGGCGGATCGCCAAGGCGGCATTCATGATAGCAGACTTCCGCGGATAAATAAGCGGTTTTGTAATAGCCGGCAAAACATATTAAAATCAGCAATAAGATGAATATCGCCATGAAATAATTTTTTTTGGAGAAAATCAAATTCATATTTTAAAATTTCTTGCATTAATATTGCTGTTTGTTTTATTATTTATTTCAATCATGTTAGATACAATGCTAATCCGCTAATCGTTAATAATAATGAAAATATGAAAATACAAGAATATCTGAAATAATTTTTTCTAGTTTATTTTCATATTCTCGTATTCTCGTATTTTTAATTTTAAAATTCGCAATTCGCCAGATTAGCATTATATTTTTATTTCAAATGACTTAACAGCCATCTCAAAAATATTAATATATTCCAAAACATTATCAAGCCCTGGATTATATGTGATGATAAAAATATAGTTAAATGAATTATCGGTTAAATAAACGATCAGCCCGTCTTCGCTTCTGACGCCGTTCCAGTTTTCAGACAATATCATTCTTTCTTGCTTGATCAATTCCGCGCTAAACTGCTTTTTGTACCAATCTTCAATCCGGCTTTTTTCCGCGTTCGGCTGGGACATGATTTGGATAAAATGGTTGTCGCTTGATTTAAAGAAAATAGAATCATCTCCGCCAACAGCGCTCTGGCTCCAATTTGCCGGATAATAAATATTATAATCGTATGTTTTATTCGCATACCTGCTTATGTTCAGATTTTCAATCAACCCGCCCTGCCCTGACGGATTGTAAAGATTCAATAATTCCGGCAAATCTCCATAGCCGTCGCTGTCGCTGTCCGGACTGTCCAAACCGCAGCCAAGCAATATTTCTTCTTTGTCTGTCAAGCCGTCTTGGTCCCTGTCCGGCGCCGGCGTGAAATTTAAAATTTCCTGATCTTCAAGCTTGGGCCATGTTTCGCTTTCCAGCTTCCATTCGCCGTCTTCATTTACCATTTTTATAATTGCCTTTTCGCCAATATTTTTTATTTTAACGGATAACACTGCCGTATTGCCGGATATGCTTTCCGCGATATTTTCTATTTCTTTGATACCGGGGGCTTGCTTGGCCAGAGAAATAAAAAATTCCTCTTTTTCAGCCGATATTAAACCGCTATACTCGCTTTTCTGGCCGCTTAGCTCCGCCAGCCTTTTCCTACTTCCGTATTTCTCTATCGCTTGCGCGTAATCATAAAAATCTTTTGCTTGATCAAGCTCGGCTTTAATATCCAAATATATTTCCTTGGCTGATTTAGCGGCTATCGCTTTGTCCGGCTCATTGCCATCTACTATATTGCCGCTTAAATTTTTATCAGGGCTTTCTTCGCCTTGCGTGTTTTCTTGATTTGCCTCGGCTGATTCCTGTTTGCTTGGCAAATCTTCTTGCTGGCTGTCCGCGCCCGGATTGCCCGCGTCATACATAAATAAATAATAATACATGCCGCCGAAAACGCCTAACAATAATATTGCTCCGCCGGCAAGAATAAGCATGCCTGTGTTTTTGCTGCTTCTGTGCCTGGCGCCGGCTGAACGGAATTTTTCCGGCATGGCGTGAATAACAATTTCTCTGCCGGCTGAAATATTTTCTCCTCCCTGAATCTCGCCTATTTCACTGAGAATGCTTTCCCCTTCCGCTTGCGCTCCGGCCGCGGATTTTTCTTCCTCGCTATTGTATTGGCTGCTTGGAACATTTATCATAATTTTCTACTGCTATATTGTTATATGGGGTATAAGTAACTTAATTTGGTGGAAAATTTATTAAAATTTTATCTAACACTAAAGACAAAATAGTAGTTTTATGGGAAAATTCATGTGTATGTCTAAAAAACACGTGAAATCCCCCTGCTGTCAGG
>Ga0180732_1000767_pt1 | contig 23910 bp, 12 predicted proteins | sample KR11_01MetaG_FD_148674 | JGI IMG/M metagenome (GOLD analysis project Ga0180732, IMG submission 148674) | Groundwater microbial communities from the Olkiluoto Island deep subsurface site, Finland - KR11_0.1 MetaG | ecosystem: Environmental > Aquatic > Deep subsurface > Groundwater | place... | reverse complement strand
CCTGGACCTAGCCTTTATGCCTTTAACTCTACCTATTAGTTTACTTACTATATAAATTATTGATGCTAATAACGGAATTCCTATTAAAACATAAAGGCCAAAATCAGTTGATGTGGTAGCTGAATGGTCAGTTGCTGCCAACGCTGGTTGAGCGAAGATAAATGAGTAAGCAAGCACTCCCACCACAAGGGAGACTACGGCTAACGCGGGTAGCCGTAGCCCCGCCTTATGCAACTCGGCATTCTTCGCTCGTCCCATTAATCCTGTAGACAGGAGCGTCGTGATTTCTGGCATGGAGAAGACGAGCAATAATGCTATCGCGGTTACTACCATAAAGCTGTTCCCAAGAATCAGCCCGGCCGTTGCGAGTGTAGACGTTACCAGTGCCTTGATGAACAAGGAAGAGCCTAAGGTAACCGCTATTCTCGCGAGCTGCCGCAAATACTGTTGAATCCTGGATAAACTCAACGATGTGGTCGATCTCAAGTACTGCATAATCGATGTTAACCTTGTTATTATACATCTTACACCTCCTGTTGATTTTGTACCAAGGGCCTTCCCAGGGTCAGAACCCCCGAGGTCAGGGGCGGGAAGACCCTTGATAACAAAAATAGCCGCTCTTCCTAACATTACCGCCACGGTGGATGCTAGGCCTTGCGGCTGGGTTAATAATTCCTCTTTAAAATTAAAATCTATGGAATGGATAATGAATTCTTGTATGAAATCAGGAATTCTATATTTATTTAAGAATTGGTGGGCTCTCTTGTGGAAAGCAGGATTGTAAATTTTGAGGTTCTTTACTGCTAAGGAAGGAGTCAGTTCACCTACGGTCTCAATGGGTGTGGTAAGCGGAGGGGCACGGCCTTGGTATGTTGATAGGATGGCTTGACGAATATCGCAGGCCTTTGAGAAATTCCACAATGCAAATACAAAAGCTGGAATAATATATATAGACCACCCCGTGGCAAAACCTAAAATAAGGCCTAATCCTACATATATTCCGCCTATAATTAATGCATCTTTAGCACGGCAATTCTGAGGTTTTCTATCCTTGCTATCGTTGCTGGTATCTATCGGTTTTGTGTCTCGTAACTTATATCCTGTACCGGGTACCAAGTTTCCATCTGACGCGCATCCTGGAGTCTTAGTTTCAGGTCGCTCATGAGAAACTGGGCCTCCAAGCTTCGGATCTCCGCGCTCCACTCTTCCAGATTCAATTTTAACATTTTTTCCTCCTTTTTTAACTTTCTCTATTAAATTAGCTACAAATGTCTTCACCCGTTGTGAGAAAGATAAAGGAGGAGCTTGAGGCCCGCGATTCTGGGAAGCGCTTTCTTCTGCTTTTTCCGGCTGTTCGCCTATATTTGCTTCTACTACTTTCCTTGCTGAATCTTCCAGTGTGTTTTGTTCTCCTGCGATTAATCCATTGGTTAAGTCAGATTCTAAGGAAGCGCTTTCTTCTTTCTTTCCTGCTTGTGCATCTTGAGTTGTACCTGTTGCTTTCTCTACTGGAATACCACTTACTGGCTTCGGTAATGTTGCTGTTGGATTGGAAGCGCTTTCTTTATTATTTTCCGCGCTTGCTACATCGAATGCACATCCTTGCGCTCTGAAAATATTTCTTACGAAGGAGCCCGCTTTATTTCCTTTCTTTTCTGTATTAGCTGTTATGTTATCTAGACCAGTGCCAGTACCAATGGGGCTATTGTAAATGAAAAGTATCCTATGCTCATATTCGCTTCTAATAACTCTAATTCTTACTCTACCCAGACCCATAGTTTTTAATTCAGCAGCATAAAAGTTATGCCCCAACTTACCAAACTCATCTTCGTGTTTAGAAAGGTCTTCTAGTATTCCATTAAGTATTGTCAGATTTAAATACGGATATTTTTCATCTCTATATAAGTTTTGACCAAACGTGAAAAGTTCAGGGTTTGGATATTTCTTTGAAGGCCTAAGCGGAAGACAAGTAACATGCACATCTCCGCTATAAATCATTACTTTTCCAGTCTTCTTTAACCTTTGCACCTCAGCTTCGCCGTGTTCTTTAATTTTGGCCATAAGTTCGCTTGTTGTTTTAAGTTCATCCGACCTAGCCATACCATATAAATTAATTCCTAACTCATACGCCTCAATAATCAGTAATAATAAAGCATCTTTATCATAAAGAGCTTTTCTATAATTGAGATTTAATTTAGGTAATTTATGGGAATTATTTAACACTAAATCTCTGAATTCCCTAACCCTCGCTTCAATAGTATCCTTAGAATGCTTCATCAGTTCTCTATAAACAATATCCCATTCCTCACGTGGAATATCTCTAAATATATCTTCGATTATTAAATTTCTAAATCCTGCTTTATAAAGCGCTGGTAATAAGTACGGTAACATTACATTTCTCAATGTAAAAGCAGGATGCATCCGTTCACCAATACCCACTATTACAATCCCACTGTTAATAATGTAGTTAATAACCGCTTCAACCATTTCTTCTATTGAACCTTCGATCGAATTACCAATTTCGAATTTGACTCCTGTTCTTGCTGCCTCAGAATCAAGTTGTTGAGGAGCTGTTTGGGTAGTTGGAGTTGTTTCTTGGGTTGGTAAGGAACCAGTTGAATCTTCGGTTTCGAATTTGACTCCTGTTCTTGCTGCCTCAGAATCAAGTTGTTGAGGAGCTGTTTGGGTAGTTGGAGTTGTTTCTTGGGTTGGTAAGGAACCAGTTGAATCTTCGGTTTCGAATTTGACTCCTGTTCTTGCTGCCTCAGAATCAAGTTGTTGAGGAGCTGTTTGGGTAGTTGGAGTTGTTTCTTGGGTTGGTAAGGAACCAGTTGAATCTTCGGTTTCGAATTTGACTCCTGTTCTTACTGCCTCAGAATCAAGTTGTTGAGGAGCTGTCTTGGCGAATTGTTCTTGAGAATACTTTGCTTCCTTAAGGAATCTTATCACTGCCTCCACCGCGCCCTTAATCTTACCTATTATTATAATCAGGGCCCCAGAGGGGTCAGAATCTCTTCGGGAGGTATCCGAAGAAGCTCCGCGAGCCCTGAAATGGATTAAATTTATGATTTTTACTTTGGAATTTTGGATTAATGAAGTTAATTTGGGTAGGATTTTGGAGACAAAAAGACCACCTTCGGGTGGGTCACGGCCTTTATGAGTTAAAATAAGTCCCTGCTCATTTAACCAACCTGCTTGCGGCTTAATTCCGTTACCGATAAAGACAACAACTACCTTCTTATCTTTGCCAGCAGCGGCTAAAGGCTCTTGATTTACTTTACTTAACGGACCTGTGGTTTCGCTTCCTACTGGAAGAGCTGCTCTCTCAGGCGCACTCTCTGCACCTTGGCCTTCCCTAACAGGTTTCTTATTAGGTAGACCGCGAGAACCCTTCGGATTGTCAGGATTTTCTAGCTCTGGCGGAACTCTTACTCCACCTTTGCCAGCTCCTGCTGACACTTCCGAACCATCAGAATCTGCTCCTCCACCTGTAGGACCAGCTCCACTGCCATTTCTGGCATTGGCATCACTACAGTAGAGATAAACATACACAATGCCATCAATTGATATTAATTCACCTATGGGGCGGGATGCTGGAGGCCCATGAATAGGATGGGCTTGAAGATTCGCAACTTGTTCAACTATATCTCCCGGATATATAAAGGCTAAAACAACACCTCCGTCTAATGGTCTAACAGAAGAAATGATGTTCGCGGGTACAAAAGGAGTTGGGTTAGGCATACTTTGCGGTGCAGGGAGAGTAGAAGGAAGTGGCACAGCCGCCGGAGTAGGTGTTTTTGCTCCCGGCATATCCCCAACAGGATTAGAGTCCGGCCTGGGAAGCTCTGCAGCCTGTTCAGCCGTCGGTTTTGTGAAATAGACATTGTATCTTATGTTGTATTTTCCTTCTTGCTTATTCTCTTTTCTCTTTCCTAATTCGCCCTTTTCAACCAAGCCATTCAAATCCCCTAAGATAGTAGAATAATTTAGCCTGCCATATTCGCTGAGCCTGCTTTCAAGCAGTTGTTCATAATTATCTACCGTAAACTCGCCCTTCGTATAAAGTTCTTTCTTGAGTAAATCTATACGGGAAGCCTTAGTAGCACGCCAGACAAAAACCCAGCGGCCTTCAGCATCCTTGACGCGAACCGAACTAATAGTAATCTCTTGGCCATTTATAGTGACTGTACGCTGCTTTTGACCCCTAACAGGTTTCTGGATTTCGGCTGTAACTGGCTTGACTTCCTTTTGTGGTGCTTTTTGATCCGTACCCAGAGCTGGGGCTGGCTGCTCGGCTGAAACTGTAGCCGCGCTTGCAGCTACTGCTACTGGCTCAGGTACTAGCGCAGCTTCCACCTTAGCAGTCGGTGATGATAAAACCTTAGGCATCTGATTAACATTCCGGGCTAATTTTACTGCTTTCCACCATTTGCTTAGCCTTGGCAGCTTCCTGCCTGTGTCGTTGTTAGAGGCTTGTATAGAATCTATTAACTGTTGCATTAATCTCGTGCGCTGTCTCCAAGTTGAACCATTATTTAAACCATGGGCAATCTTACCCAATTCTGTTCCCTGTAAATTCCCGTTAGAGGATAATAAGTATGGCGTGAATCCTCTAACCTGGCCTACCACTCCATCTTTGCCATTTAGCCCTGCCTTTAAAACTCCTTCAATTATAGGCATATATACTGGGTTTACATAAAGCGTGCCTGTATCTTTCTTAAATGGAACACCGCTCAACGAAGAATCTACTACCACGCGAGCAAATCCGTTCGTAGATTCGGGTTTAATCTTTTCTATGGCTTCCTTTACGGTCTTAACTTGAGTAGCGGTGTCAGCCTGAATCGCTAATTCTTTATCACCAACCTTTACCACACCTTTATTATTCTTGCCCTCAAAAGTGCTGAAATCTACGCTACCGATTTCTAATTGGCCTTGCCAGAATTGATTTGCAAAATCTACGACCCTGCTTAAGAATTCTTCAGGGGCAATTTGCCCAAGCCAGCTCTTACCTATATTGTCTGTGGGCATCATTTGGAATCTCTGAAGAATATTTAAGCGGCCTTCAAATGTGTAGATATCACCGTTGGGAATATTAAAAGCGCGCTTGTAGAAATTGAGCCTGGCTAATTGTGGAATTATGGAAGCATCGGGATTTTTAGCAAGTTGAAGTATATTTTCTCTTAAGCTCCTCTTATCCTTTAAATCTTTATCTATTTTTGCTAAATCTTCCCGGAATGATTCAATTCTCTTTTGGTATTTCTCAATCCTGTCCTTAAGCTCAGTCTTAAGCGGAGTTCTGTTTAAATCTGCCTGCATTTGTCTAATTTCGCTTTCTAAATCCTGTATCTCCTTATTTATCTCTTCTTTCTCTAGTTTTCTTCTTGCCTCCAGCGCTGATAATTCTTCATTACCCCATTTCTTAGACATTACTTGCAAAGCATATCTTTCTGCCTCATGCCAATCTTTTTGCTTAAGAGTCAAATCATTTCTTCTCAACGTTTCTATTAATCCTTTAATTCTCCAATCAAGCCAGTCTATTAGAGTAGGGAATATTTTCTTTTCTTCGTTCTTCCCCGTAAGGTTATTCCTGATTATTACGGATTTTTCCGGATTCTGCTCCAATTCGTGTCTTGCCTTCTCTAAAGTGTATTTAGCCCAATCTTCTAAAGTGCTGAGGCGCTCCTCGTAAGTTTCATTCTTATCATACGGGGCATTAGGAACCTGATTGATAAAGTAACCCATTGTTGAATTAATCGCTGCCTCGAGATATTTCTTTATGTACGGGTCGGAATTCTCACTTAATAATTTCCTTAAGTTCGCATCTGCTTTCTGCTTGGCATCTTTTAATTTCTGAATCTGTTGAGTTAAAATATTATCATCAAAAATAATGCCGTACTTTTTGAGCTCTATGCGGACTAAAAGGCTAATAAATTCTTTGGATGAAGTAGAATTATTATCCAATATATCTTTCAAATAATTCTGCGCGCTTTTTTCAAATAAACGGGAAATAATCTCATCTTTATTTAATAATACGCTTCTGACCCTATCATATTCTTTGCTTTGACCTGTAGTTATTATTATCATATGTGGATTGCTGATAAATGCCCTCTTCTCCTGCTCACTAATTTTGCCACTATCGAGCAAAGCATCCAATATAAAGCCTAAGAGTCTCTCTTTCGCTAGAGAAGAATCCTTATTAGAAGAAGTAGTATATAAATATGCGTTTATTCTCTTCTTTAAATTAGAAAGGGTTTGTTCAACTTTATCCAAGGCGAACTGATGAGTTTCTACGTTTAACTTATTTAAAGTCTCATTAAATTCGTATTCAGAAACTAATAATTTGGAAAGGCTACGGTATGCATTAACTTTTTCTTTCCCAAGGACCCCCTCATATTTAGCTAGTATTTTATCTCTTTTCTGAATTTCCTCTAAGGAAGGAGCAAAAGGATTTATCAGTTTGACTATTTCCTTGGCAATATCATCTGAGCCTAAATCCTCTAAAGTGACTGAAGCGCCTTTTGCAAGGATGGCTTCTATTCTTTCTGTGTATCCATCGCCTAATTTATTTTTTACATTTGCAACTAAACTTAAAGCACCTAAATTGTCATTTACCTTGTTTATAAGATTCCCTACGGTAAATAATTTTTCGCCTTTCAAATAATATTTATATCCTTTATATCCAGATAGAACCAAAGGCACTCCCAACGACATGCCGCCAGTAATCATATGTCCAGAGGCCAATAATAACCCTCCCCATACTCCACCTATGCCAGACCCAATAATATTTCTCCATCCCCATAAGGAACTATTTCCTATATTCTTTTTCTGGCTCTCTAGCTTATCAATTTCTTTATCATACCATTTATCAAATCTTTGCCACTCTTCTTCTGAGAATGCATTTTCTTTATTAAAGAGTTTCGAAAGTAACTCTCTCCTTGTCTCTTTGAGATACTCCATCTTTCGATCTATAGCCCGAACCTTAGGTGTTTTAACTTTAAATTCGAATAAATCTTTCCCCTTCAATTTAGCATCAATTATACCCCGACTTGCAATCTCACCTGACTGCGCTTTTAGTGTCTGGAATTGGCTCCAGGTTAAATTAGGGTTATTAAAACTTAATAGAGTAAACTGGAGTGCCTCTATATCCTGAGGATTTTGGGTTATTTTCTGGGCTTTCCGGCTACCTGCAGCTCCCGGCATTACGAATAGCAATGGCAAAATAAGCGCGTAGGTAGCAGCTGCAGCAGCAGTTGCTGCGAACCCCGCCTTTTTCGCAGATATCCTATTCAGTAAACCTGAGGAATAGCGATCAAACTGTGGGAAAGTTAACTTAAGAGTTCTTGTCACATTCCTGTTTGTTAGAGCTATTCTATTTTCTTTGTTTAAAACGAACTGTAAGGTGGGGTCTAAAAAGAAACTTTCTTTACTTAGTTTTCTCCTCTGCCACATGTCAATTGGCGCCTGATACCAAGCAGGCTTCATGATTGCGGTTATAAAAGTTTTAGGGGTACTCAAAAATGCAAAAGATAGATAAGAATCGGTATCTATTTTATGTCTAGCATTAGTAGATAATAAGCTATATGCAGTATTAGCTACTATGAGATTCTCATAATTTAGATTAGGATTAAGTAGATTAACAACAATATTAGCAAAATTTTGTTTTTGGTGGGGTGAATATTGATTGAATTGGGAGTTATTTATAATATTTTGATTTACAAAGTCTAAGGCTGTTTGTGTTGATTGAGGATTTGTTAAAGAGATATTTTGTGTAGCAAGGTTATTTAAAGTATTATTAAGAAGCGTGTTAGGGGGTAAGAATCCGGCAATTGTTCTTGCCGCTTCAGGCGAACCGCGAATACCATTAGAAAGGATTACCGTATCTAAACTTCTATAAATCTGCGCTCTTTCCTGTAAAGTTAAAGACTCCCTTCCTGCCTGCTGCCTCTCTAAGTTCACCGTTTCCACTAGCATAGCTGCCTGTTTATTCTGAGAAATATCCTGAGAATGCTTTATCTCCTCAGGAAATATTTTTTCAATATAACGGTTGTGTGTTGCTACTTCTGCTATTTCTTTTAAATTGGCTGCTTCTTTAAAGGATATGTCTCTTCTTCCTTGAAGTGCTGAATATCCATCGTGAGTCACAATACTTTCTGCAATACTTCTTAGAACCACTGCTCTACTTTTAATCTCTTTACCATAATTACCCGTTGCTATCTCTCCAAATACCTTTCCTGATAAAGATGCTACGTTTCTTATATTCTCTTCTATTATCTGATCTGCGTTATGGGGATAAAGACTCAACCTTAAATTAATGTCGCTTTCTTTTCTATTTAAAACCTCATTTAATTTAACCGCTAATGCTTTGCTCTGCTCTCCAGAAGAGATTCTGATCATTTCTTTTAAAGGCTCAATAACGCCTCTTGAATAAGCAGCTTCTCTAATATGGTGCACTAAGGCATCTGAAATTTCTTCTGCCTGTAACTGTAACGAATTCCTTAAAAGTGGCCTTTCCTCAGGCTTTACTTTAGCAACCCCAGAATAATCTAATTTTTCAAACAGATTCTTTCTTTCAGGACTTGCGGTTACTTCTCTTAATGCCCCCTCTTCATAATATACGTATCTATCTCCTATTAGAGTGTTTCTTCTATTTCTTCCTATGGCTTGGTATAACTCTGATTTATTCCAATTATGCGCATCAGCAATAATCAAATTATTCTCGCCTCTGTAATCTATACCGGTAGCTCCTTTTACATTAGAGAGAATCACTTTTCCCTGTGCTGTATTAGCAAAATTGCCAACATCTTTTTCAGAAGTAGAACTATCTATAATCTGTAAATCTACTGTGCCTTTTAGGGAGCCTTCCAAAATCCCCCTTACTCTTTTAAACATAGCAGGGTCTTTTATAAAAATTAAAACTCCCCTATCGCCTTTGTTTGTTATTGCATTTATTATGCTAGTAGTAATCTGATCCTCAGTCATCGATTTTGTAATATTTACATCGTAATTTGATTGAGCAACTGTTGTAATACCCTTGCCTAAATGTAGATCGTGCATCATCTTTACAGTCTCCAACGTACCAGATGCGCCCAAAACAGAAGCATTCTTATTAAACATACTTAAAACCTCTGATACTGTTCCCTGCGAAGATGTCTCGCTATAGACTAATTTAGACCTGTCGAGTTGAGAGGAATCTTTTTCTCTAGCATATAAAGCACCTATAAAATATTTATCACTAAATACACGGTCCTTCTCTATGTTGCCACCTTCAACCGGCTTAATTGCTCCATCCTTTATGCCATACGTATTCCCATCAGCAAATTTTCCATCAAAATATGCTTTTATATATCTTTGCGCCAAAGATTGATCCACGTTAAGTTTTAATTGAAGTTCTCTAGTTAACAATTCAATAGCCTTATCATTCAACCCCCAGTTTCCTCTATCGTTATAAACATAGGCTCCTCCTTCACCTCTTGCTATATCTATTTTTTTCTCCTCAGATAACTCTTTTAGATTACCTATAATTTCATTTGCTTTTATTGATTTTTCGATAATATCATTTTCCAAGGGTTTCTCTGTATCTGCTGTAATATAAGTAACCCGGCTGGAAAACGGAAGATGAAATTCATCGAACCTTACTACTCCTTGTCCTCTTAATGCATCCCGGAGTTGTTCGTTTTTACTCAAACTTAAAAACCCTAATGTTGTCTGGTCAAGGATAACAATAGTTTTAGAGTCCGATAAATTCTTGATTAAATCTCCTTCGCCTAAGGGACCCTTTAAGTAATACTGATTACCATTTACTAACTTATAACCAAAAAGAGATACTAATTCGTTAAGGTTTATTGGGCCCTTGCCTCCTTCTTTCATATTACCTGCTAATAAAGTCTGTTCTGCTTCACCTGGTTTTACTACTAAAATTTGATTTAAGACTTTGCCTGAATTTTCCGCAAGCATTCCTCTTGCTAACATCTCTGCGAAGAATCCAAGCGTCTTACCTCCAGATACCTTTTGATAAACACTTGTCTCGTTTAATAGTCCTAAGACCATCTTCAGCTGTTGGTTGCCTTTTCCGGGATCAAACTTAGGATACATTGAAGCCTCTTTCAATTTCTCTTTGGCTTCTGCCCTGTTGGTTTTTCTTAACGCCCATATCTCTTGGGCAAGTTGTTGTCTGGCTGTGTTCATATCAGCATTTGCCTTTTCAAAGACTACCCTTAGAACTAAACCTGTTAACTGTTCTGCTTTTTGCTCATTGCTTAAAGCAGAATTATTTTTAACATTATTTATTCTATTGCTAATGGCATCGCTAGTAAGTTCTAAGTCTTCATTAAAAGCCTTCGCTACATTACTGTCACCTTGTAATCTAAGCGTTCTGCCTTCCTTGACAAGTTTAGTTTCTCCATTATCTAAACTTTTTATTATCGGTTTTATTACATTCTCAGTATTCCTTAGGGTATCTAAAACCTCGAACTCAGGATAAAGCCTTAGAGCCATTTCGCTACCCATTCTCATTTTAGAGAAAACACCAGTTTTTAAAGAAACGCCTCCCTGCCCAAATTTATTTTTTAGATTTTGCTGTATTTGTTCATTTATTTGGTCGTTAATTTCGGTTAACAATTTAGAATTGAATGGTCCTTTTTTAGTCAAAACATCTAATCTATCTCTCAGAGACTGTTTTCCCGCATCAGAAAGCTTAACCTCAGACAATCTTTTTTTAATCTCCAATATTTCCTGTTGCTGTCTCAAGAATTTTTTATCTTTGCTTTGCGTATCTAATTTATCTAATAAATCACTTTTTTTCTGTTCCTGTAGCCTAACCGCCTCTTTAACGGCCCGCAATTCCTTTACGAGACGCTCTAATCCACTACCAGAAACTTCGCTTAAATGTCTCCTATAAGTTTCCATTATATAACCACTTATATTTTCTTGGTTAAGCTCTTCTCCTATAAAACCACTTTTTATGTCTTTTTGGAGGTATCTTTGGGCTCCTTTTATAGTCGCGTCACTGAATTCGCCTCGTTTGTTGCCGAGCGTTGCTTCTATGTTCTTGACTCTCTCCGTATTAAGGCGTTCCCTGGATTTGATAACTTCTTGCTGCCTGGATGCTAATTGTTTCTGTGATTCACCTTTTGAATATCCTTCGTAAAAATCTTTCGCGCTTCTTAAGTAATTCTTTTCTGCAGTTGAGGCAGTAGGATTAGCGTTTAATCTATCGTTAAATTCTTTGCTTTGTCCAGAATAATGATCTATAACAAGTTCCTTGAACTCTTTCCGTGCCTCGGGATCTAATGCATCTAATCCACCTGAAATATCGCCTTTTAGTCTATATGGCTCAAAAATATATTTTTCTGCATTTACCCTAAGTATAATATTTGGCTTTACAGTTACCGATACCTTTTCTCCCGAAGGTAACATTACTGTTACTTTTGTTCTTTCCGTACCCTGCGGATTAAGTATTTTCTTTGCGTCTTTCTCGCTTGCAAAAGTACTCATTTCTTTCTCCAAGGTAGCTTGTACAATCCGTGCAGCATTGCTTGTTTCCGAAACCTTGTCTATCTTTCCTTCAAGATACCTTTTTGGAGACAAGAAATCCTTGGGATTTATATTCAACCCCATATTTTTAAACGCAGTTGCTACATCTTTTTGGCCTTCTATAATCTTACCCGCTAAATCCCAATGAACATTAGCCTTACCTTCCGGCCTTCCTTCAGCAAGCCATAATTTGTGAGCATAGAATTGCTGTAAATTCGTTTCCAAAGCTTTTTTATCACCGCTTACTGCTGCATCATACGCATTCTTCAGATGAGCGAGTCCGGTTCTAATACCTTCATTTATTGGTTCTACTACCCGCCCTTCAATAATCGCTCTTCTTTCTTCGGCTGATTTAATGCCATTCTCTTCCAAGTATTTGACAGCCTGTCTTAGGAACGCTTTATCAATTGCACCTTGTGCATCCTCGTGAGCTTTGACCGTTTGTACAAACCCACCGTTTGTTTTAACTCTTGCGCTGGCAATCTCAAAGGCTGCAAAACTCTCCGGAGTAAACTTTCCTCCCTCTCTATATACATTTGCCAAAAACACACCATCGCGGCTGGGCGAAAAGGAAGGCACCATAAAGAAAGGAAGCCATTTAGCGTAAGAGGCGACTGCTTGAGGTATGTAACCTTCAAGCACATAAATCGTTTTCCCATGCTGATCCTTCTGAATTTCCCCATCGACCTTATACTCGGTAAAGTTAGGTGGTTGACCGGCAAGTTGCATTAATCCCCTATCTGCAATATCAATCACGCTGTCTATACCTGTAACTACGCCGGGCATAAATAAAAGAGTGGAATCCGCCCATTTTAAAGCACCTACTGTACCTTGGGCAACTTTGGCGCCAAATGTAGTAGCTGACTTAGAAACATTCGCTACCTGACCCCAGGACCACATCTTGAAGTCTGTTAAATTGAAGTTTCTATTTTTAATTACACTTTTTGCCGCTCTGCCTAGATTCATGAATTTCGCAACCGCCCCACCCTGATTAATCGGGGTAGGACTTTCCGCTTTTACTTGGAATAACTCAATCATCGGCTTCATCCACAAACCCGAACGCGGGCCTTGAATTGCAGACTGAATTAACTCTGTGCCGCTCAATTGCTTAAGACTCAGCTTGTATTTACCATCTTCTTCCAATCTATAGCTGTCCTTCATTATCCAAGTGCCGGGAGATAGATTAATATTATCTATAATCTTTTGAGATGCGTCGGTTACCTGTCCATTATAATATCCAAGTTTAGCCTTAAGGCTCTCCCATCCCGCACCCCCCACAGTAAACGCAGGAGAAACCACTGTCCATTCAATCGCACCTGCCAAGGCGCGGTTGTACAATAGCTCAGCACCATTTGCTTCGCCTAACTTTATGAAGCCAAAGGCCTTTGTCGGCTGCACTTCTCCTGTTACGCTATATTGCTTTAGTGCTGATCCCATACCCTTTCCTTGCATACCTATATATATACCAGTTAAGCCGCCTAAAGCAAAACTTCCTGCGCTATCTAAACCAATCCTCGTCCAATTCAAATTATTTATGGGTCCATAACCTCCTTTTAACACATTGACTCCTGTCCCCGCTAAAATTCCCACCGTACCGCCAAAAGCAACTTTTCCTAAAGTAGCTTTTGATAGGAAATTTGCTTGCTTTGATAATATACCGCGGGCAAAGCCGTTGCCTTTAGTTAATCCATAACCCGCTCCCAGACCAAGCACAGCGCCGCGGGCATAATTCCAGGGGTCAGTATAATTATCTTTCAATGCAGTGCCTAATCCTTTACCAGATTCTAATTCCAGGATAGACTTTGCTAAAGGAAAACCAGCTGTACCAACAACGGTAGATGTCACTAAGGGATACTTGGTTACAAAAGTAGCTAATCTGGATTTGGAAGCCCAATTAGAACTAGCTATAACTGAGGCTCCGCCAAAAAGGGTTCCAAAAATAGCGCCGCCTTTTAAACCTGAGGTATATTGTTTCAGTAAACTGTCAAAATCAAGCTTGCCGCCTCCAAACGCATCTAACGCTATTCCGGTTACAAGATTAACCTCTCCCCATAAGGCAGCCTGGGAAGCAACAGTAGATGCGAAATTCCTAAGTTGCGGCTGTTTAACGAAATTGAAGGCATTTCCGGCCTTAGCATTGAAAGCACCAGCTCCGATAACTAAGGCATTGGTTTTAAAATCTAAATTGAGGTTGCCGGTAGTCATCAGGCTTGTCCCTTGCAAGAATGCTTCATTAATCATTATATTCTTATATAAGCTTCCGCCAAATCCTTGCCCTCCTGCGGTTTTAAGTGCCTGTGCCGGCTTTAAGGTGGCCCCTTGTATGCTAGGCGGGGTGCTGCTAGGCGGGGGTATTCGTATCTTAAGAGAAGAAACCGGTTTGGGGACCTTCATAAATTGGGTGCCTAAAACTCCGCCGCCAACAGCGCCGATTCCGGCATTAATCAAATTGTGCTCCAAGTTAGGCCTGATTGCCGGATTAGTTAAAGGCAGGGACCAATTGGCTGGCTGCTTTTGATTATCGAATTGTAGTTGAGGAGTTAAATAACCGCTGGCTACAGAAATCCCCGTACCCAATGCTGCAGACAGTCCAAATGCCTTAAGTCCACCGCTTGCTTCAAGAACGCCTCCTAACTTGGGAATCGCTCTTATTCCTGCACCTAATCCTGCGCCAAGAGCTGCACCCACACCAAAATCTACGCCTAATTGTTTAAATGTATATGGCTTATCGTAGCTGAGGGAATTGTATGCACCGCGGCCAACACCAATTGTGCCGCCAATCAATGCCCATTTAGTAGCAGAATAGCCGACGGGCGATGCTTTATAAAGGCCGGAAAGTAACCCTGTGCTACCTAGCTTAGCTAACTTTGTTGCCTGTGCTAAACCTCCTAAACCACCCAAGGCAAGATTGAACATCGCTGTGGTTGCCCACACATTTGCGCCAAGATTAAATGCATCTCCTATGATTTCATCCGTAGTCTTATTAGTAATATTTCTATTCTTATAGCCGGAAATACCTCCATACGTCATAGCTCCTACAGAGGCAGTTGTTGAAATTAGTATAGTGCTGCGGGCAATCATTGCGGATTTGCCCAAGATAGCTGTGCGCATTGAAATCTGTCCTAATTGGCGAGCTGCCATTACCGTTTGCCATGATGGCCCTGACCCAAACGCTCTTCCTACAGTTCCTGTTGCTCTTGCAAGCGTTGCCATCCTACCTACCTGCGCAACTTTTTGTGTTGCGTTAACCGCTCTGGTTGCGCCCGACAATCTTCCTACTATGGGGACCACTGCTATGGCTACAAGACCTGCAGTAATCACTACATTACTGGCGGTAAAATGGACATTGCCGATAGAACGCGAAGAACCTAACGTATTTCTCACATCATAGACAGTGCGTCTGAGCGTATCGCCTATTCCTGCGCCGCTTGGCCGCTCACCCAATCCTCTCCTCATTCTTAAGTCATCAGCCTCCCATTTAGTGGAAGGGTAAGTATAGCCACCGAGAATACCTCTAATTTCTGCTTCGGCCAATTGGGAGATTGTGGGAATCTCTTTTTCCGCAAGAATACTTCCGCTAAATTTATTAAGGAATAGTTTTGTGGGAATAAATTCTTCCTTATCTTTCTCTTGATAATAAACCATGCCTTCGCTTATCCGAGTAATATAAATAAAGTGCTCAGAATTAAGGTGGGCGATAAAAGGAGTCAGCTGATTTATTGATTCATTGTTTAACTGATTAGCTTCAACCCTCTCAGGCAAAGGCTTAATACCAAAAGAATCAGCCACTTTATTTAAAGCATAAAGGGAAGTTTTTAGTTTACCCTTTAATTCCTTAATATTGCCGGCTAACAAATCTACCAAAATAACCCTAAGGGCTAATTCCTCAAGGGTAATCTCTATTTTATGGGCTTTCAGGAGGCTATGCAAGGCATAGACACCGCAATAGTTATCCACCTGTGCAGACGGGTCTCTGAGCCAATTATAAATCTCTTTAATAAGTGCCGAATTAAAATAAGGGTAGTTTTGGTTATACTTATTGAGCCTTGTGGCCAAGGCTCCCTGAGGCAGATTATCTACAAACTCTAAGCCTCTCTTGAAAAACTCTACCAAAGCATTTGCAGCAGTAGCATTGGCAGCAATCTCCTCTTTTGAGCGCTTAAAAGTAGTGGCAAATTCTAATCCCTTAATTATTACTTTTAAGGCTATTTGTGTAGCTTGTTTTGTCCAGGCAAAGATATTATTAAGGTAAGGCCTAAAGGCAACAGGAGTATTTATGTTTGAGGCTTGGGCTAAGGAATCTGCTTCCTTAAAAGGAGACGCAGATGCCTCTACAACCAGATTCGGCGCAACCTCAACCCGGCCAAGAGGTTTATTCACCAGGGTATTAAGCGAACGCCGCACATTCTCAGCCACAAAATTAGCCACATATCCTGCCTGGCCTGTGCCCAGATAATAGCGAGGCGCCCAAAGCACGCTTGGGTCATAGCCCATTGCCCAGGCAGCCTGCTCAGGCACAAAGACTACCACCACTAACAGCGCCACCGCTCTCATCCAGTTCTTAAATCTAGGTTTAGGTTGTTCTTTAAGTCTTTCGTCCATCTTTTTAAAATTTCATTAATCCGCCGCGCGTAAATTGAATCAATATGGGCCCGGCCACAATAATCAAAACCACAGGCATAATGAAGAAAAGCAAAGGGAATAAAAGCTTTATCGGTGCCTTTAGCGCCATCTCCTCTCCTTTTTGAAAACGGCGAAATCTGATTTCTTCTGCCTGCATTTTTAAAGCTTCGCCAATAGGTGTGCCCATCCGGTCAGCCTGTATCAGGGTGCGCACAAAAGAAATAACCTCCGGGCTATTGATGCGCATAGATAAACTCTTCAATGCGTCTCGGCGCGCACTACCCATCTGTATCTCCTGCATCAGGACCTTAAGTTCATCAATGAGCACGCACTGCCGAAACTCCTGAATTACCCGGCCAACCGCTATCATGAAATCCAGGCCTGCGCCCACACAAATATTTAAAAGGTCAATTACATGGGGCAGGTCTCTTAACACTGCAGCATGTCTTTTCTTTATTATGTTATTTAACCATAAATCCGGAAGGATAAAGCCTATAAGTAAAGGTATAACTAATAATGATGGTTGTGGCTGCAAGATAATAAAGGTAATAATTGGCAGGGATACGGTCAACATAAATTTAACTGTCAAGAACAGGTTAGCAGTCATGGGTTTACCTGCAGAAATCAATTTTCTTCTTAAATTTTCTAAAGGAATATCGCCTTTTTTGATGAAATGGTCTACAAACGAAGTCGGAACGCTCAATATCTCTTTAAAATCAAATGCCTTTGCCTCTGTCGGTCCTTTAATCTCTGAAGGCAGATGGACCTCTCCTACAAACTTCTGCGTAGAAACTTGATAAGCGAGCAATCCCACGCCTGCGAATAACAATCCGAAAATAAGCAAGAGTTCCATCTTTACACCTCAATCTTACTAAATTTCTTAATCAAAATTATTCCGATGCCCTCTGAAATAATTGCCCAGGTAAGCAATGTCTGCCCCAGTTTATCTTGGAGCATTATCTGAAAATTGTTCGGACTAACAAAATAAATAAAAATACTAAAGGCAATGGGCAAGACCATCATAATATATCCCTGAAGCCTGCCCTGAACTGTTAATGCCCTGACGCGGTCAGAAAGTTTCTTCTTTTCCCTTATCGTAAAAACTAATTTTTCCAGAACTTCAGTCAAATCACCGCCCGTATCCCGGACAATACCGATAGCAGTGCTAATAAGACCTAAGTCCTCTACAGGCATCCTCTGTTTAAGATGGGTAAGACAATCTCCAAGGTCCACGCCCATTTTATTTTCTCTGACTAACAGAGCGAATTCATGACTAATTGGCGCGGCCAACTCTTCCACTAAAACCTCAAATGCCTGATTGAGACTCATTCCTGCCTTAAGCGAGCCGACCAAGAGCATCAGCGCATCTACTAATTGATTCTCGAATTTACGCCTTCTATTTATAGACATATTCCTGATGATTATTGGCGGTGAAATCAAACCCAAAGCCACACCAATAACCAAGCCTAAAGGATTACGCATGATAATAAAGCCCAACAGGCCCAAACTTAATGGAGTAATGGTGAATAACCGCACCAGGCGCTTTCTTTCCGTAAAAATAAACATCTCGTCAAGCTGGCTACCCACCTTCTCTGTGCGTTTCTTCTGCGCCTCAGAATATCGGCGCAGGAAATAAGGTATATACTGGTAAGCCAGTAAACTAATTGAACCAAACATTAATAGAAGGATAATAATTCTTAACATTATTCCCCCCAAATTTGCAGTCCTTCCGATGGCGATGTTGATCCATACTGCCGGCCGTAGCCAAAGGTATCTGCTGCCTGACGCCAGCGACCACTTATTGCCCTTTTCACATAAATCTGCATACCCACAATAGCAGCCACTACTACTGCCAAAAGTAAACTATATTCAATTATGCTTGCTGCTCTTAGATTTCTCATCTTCATTTGAGCCTCTTAATATAAATATCCTTGTTCCTCTGGGCTGCTTTAGTACCCCAAGCCTTAATTTCATCTTTAGTATAAGTTTCACCCGGCCCATAATGGCCCTCTGTCTCGCTTACTATTCCATTATTTATAACAAAAGCCGCCTTTGCAACATAAGTAGCAGGGTCTGCAGTAGGGTCTGTATAGCCGGATACAATTTTTTCTGCTTCAGCAGGTTTCTTGCGCGTCTTAAATATCCAGAAATTTTTCAAAGGGGAACCAGGAGCTTTACCCACATCTCCATCATAACGTGCCACAGTAATACTAAAACTGCCTTTTTCTTTTTCCACTTTAGCGCATTTTAAAGGAATAACAAAAAGTGGCGGCGGAGCAGGAATCCACCTTCGATAATTATGAATGTGAGGAACCTTAAAATCATTCTGCGGCTTAAGGTTATCGCTCAATTTTACATAGGCAATATGGTGCACTTTTTGTTCTCCCGCTTGGCCTTTTGCTACCTTGTCATCCCATTCATAAAGAGCTTCGTAAAACCGGGGGTCCTCTTTTGCCTTTTGGCCTTCATTATAAGCAGTCTCAAAGGCTTGTTTAAGAACGTTCACATCTTCCACAAATTGGGTTAAATAGTCAATTGCATGCTCGCGGGTTATGTGGTTGAGAGCGTGGTCTACTCCACATTTATGATAGGTATCAACGCAAGGTGAGCCGCAAGGACCTCCGCTGCCTGAGCTATGTGTGCCCACATCACAGAGTTGATAATGTAGGTTATAGGCACTTTCGCAACACCTTCTTTCTCCGCCTGTGGGTGTAAAGCAGGTCTCCTGAGGTGGCCCACAAGGACTGGTGGACGGACAAAGCCGACCGCCAGACATACCACCAGCACAACCACACCAGGAATCAGGGACACACCAACAATTGCCCTCATCATCGCATTCCGTATGACTTTCACATACATGCCCACCACCCGGACCACATATAAAGGGCCCGGTCCCCTTACACTTATCTAAACATTCATTAATTTCCTCTGTTCTTGTTTCTAATATAGGAATCCAAGGCTCTACTATATTTAACCAATTTTGCATCCGGTCATACCAATCCTCTGTATCAGTGCCATCATAAAAAAGGAGTATCCACTCATCAAAAGATTCTAATCTGCTCTCAAAAGTAGCACCGTAAAGTTTACTCAATTCTTTCTCAAAATCCTTTATCTCGTCTTTTAAATTTCTTATCTTAGTTAACGTGTCATCCAGATCCAGAGAAAGACCGTAACCATACTGCTGAAGCCTCTGCACTAAGGGAGTAAACCCTACCCCTGAGCCCCCCTCTAACCAATCGGTAAAATAGATGTCATGCGCATAAACCACTCCCGCAGGATCGTGTTCATCGTCACTAAGTACTGCTAATCTTAAACTTCCTTGCTCAGGTTCAGGCTGATTATTTCCATTTGTATCTATCCAAAATCCGTATTCATCCTTTTTTGCTTGCCAGGTCTCGGGATCCTCCCACACATAAATATGCGGGGCTTTTTCACCTACTAAATCATGACTAAATATCTTCTCATAAAGAGCCTGCACTATTTCTCCCAAGCGGGGGAGTGCTTTAAGACGGTCATTATACCATTTAGAAAAGTAGTGAATACAATCACCAGTTGTCTGGCCATCCATATCTAAGTCAACAGAATCTATGCAATTACCATACTTCTTTTTATTGGGATTGGCAGGGTCGGCTTCGTTAGGATCTCCGGATATATCATCAGAAGTATCGTAAGGAGTATTGTTATCGCAAATTTTATTCGGGTCGCTCACAACTGCAAAGAGCGCATACTGAAGTGCCTTCTCTTTCATCCTCTGCTCTAAGGTCATATTCTGGAACTTTAATTCTATTTGCTTAAATACCCCAGGTTCCGCACCCAAGGCATTCCACATCCCCAGCCCAAAAACAGTTAACGAAAGGGCAAGATTAATTGCTGCCATTACTATAGCAGGGGTGCCAGCGCCTAATGAAACTATAGTTAAAGCAATTGCAGCTACCAATGATAATATAGCCCAAACCAGAGAAAAATCTATCTCGCAGTTCTTTGACTTGCCATGATAAAGCTCAAGTTTAATTCTTAAGGCGTTAGCCAGGCTTCCTAACATAGAAGCCAGGAGGAGTGCCGCTCCATCAGCAGCATTGGAAATCATGGTTTTCTCCTGCGCCACATTACCTATGTTTATAGTTATCGCAATAAACAGAAAGATGACCACCATAATTAAAGTAAGGATAGTGGCTATCTGAGATTTTTTACGCATTTCTATTCTCTACCTCCCAACTTAAAGACATTAAGCTTTGGAAGTCTATAATCCGGATTTGGATTATCCGGAGTAAAGAAATCTGATTTACCCGGGTCACCTGGCCTTGTTACAAACCAAAGAAATTTTTGCTCCGTAGTTCCTGCCTCAGAGCGGGTATCCTCATAGGCAACCTGTCGCCTCACCATACAGTGATTAAGCCAAACAAAGACATTAACAGTAAGCACAATAAACAAAAGAGTGATTACAAAGACTAAGGTAAATTCTAAAGTCGCCTGAGCCTTTTTATTCATGTTGAACCTCATAATTGTAAGTTTGGTTAGGCGTAAATGTTACGGGAACATTCTGAATACTTTTGTCATTAAGCCTTATCTTATGAGTAATCTTCTGGGTAGCAGAAGATTCAGTTATTGTAGAAATCTTTTTATTAGTTTGGGTAACTGTAATCTTTGCTCCGCTACCATAATTCATTTCTTTATCCGAATCCATAAGTAAACCTTGTTTATCTTGCAATGTCTTATCTTTATCCCCGGGCTTAACCTCAACATAATATGTATCAATTTCTCCGGCACTGGGCTCAATGTAGATTATGTCCTTAAGTGTTCCGCAATAATTGTCGTCATCACATTTATGGGTTCCTTTGACAGCGATAACGCTTACTGCCCTCGATTTTCCTTCCTTAAACTTAATGTATTCTGTGTCATTAGGTATTAAAACTACACTGGACAATGTCCTCTTTAGTCCAGCATATTGATAGACGGCGTATTTCTGTTGAGGGTCTTGCGGGTCTTCAAACACTTTTATATTCTGGGGGCTCACCGCTAAAGGAAAATAATCTTTTGTTCCATGTTCATGTTTAGAGTCCTCTAGATAGATACCCAAATACGGTATTGGTGGGAGTGAGCCTACGTCTACCTTCTTCCAATCACCAGTGGTAAAGACTCCCTTTTCTTTCGTGCCCACTCTACCTTTATCTAAATTATCATTAATCTCTTTATCCTCTAATCCCATCCCATCTTTAATCTGGGCTTTATCTGCATCCGTCTTTTTATTCACCTCAATATAAGTCCGCGGCATATCTCTATCATCGGGCTCCTCACTAATTTCGTTAACATATACTCCATTTAAGCTATTGCTCCAAGTAACAGCAGCACCGCTACCCACAGAAACGCGGTCAGCAAAACCCCAGCGGTCACGGGGGTCAACCACAGGCTTATCTTTAATCACTGTTAAACCTGCCTGAGAACTCGGCCCTTGTTTATAATAAGCCAGTTTTAGGCCCTTGCGAAAGGCCTGCATCTGGACATTCTGCTGGTAATTCATCTGCAAGCCAAAGTGGATAAGCAAAGCCAAACAAAAGAGAACCACTGAACCAAATGTTGCCAGCTCTAATATGGCTTGTGCCTTTTGATTAATCAAACAGGTTTTTTTCAAATTTTCCCACATTTTCATGTCCTGTGCGTGTCGTGGTTTCATCTGTATTAGTGATAGTCTCCAATCCAAATTTGTCAGCATCGTTTGGATCCTGGATAGCCTGGGCCTTGACTGTTGTCGTGCCTTTCTGTGTAATAGTAATCTGGGAATCCATATGCCGAGGTCCGTACTGTTCTCCGATAGTATCCGCAGACTCCCGCACCCTTCCTTGAATCGCACGCTTTATATAATACTGCATAGCGAGTAATGCTGCTACTATACAAATTATCACCATGGCATACTCAACAATCCCTTGTCCTCTTTGATAAGAGTTTCTCTTCATCTTTTATTATTAGTAGCGTAGCTCCTGATAAAAAACTTTACCTTTACGTCCACCGTCTTCAATATCTTTAACCGTGTCTTCCCATTTATTTATGGTTACTTTTCTCTCTCCGTCTCCGTCAACCGGCGTGGTCACGGTTACAGACTGATCTGTAGAAGTCTGCACTTGGTAACCCTGGAGCGCTCCATATTTTGGGTCAAGTTCCTGGTGGATTGCCATCTTCTGGACTTCCTCAGGGCTAATTCCTGAGTTAAAACCACCTAACTGGTCTACAGAAACCTTTACCACAGATTGCACCCCCCGCTTAAAATAAACCTGCATGGTCAGGAGTGCGGCTGCCACTGCTGCAATAACTAACGCATATTCTGTAATACCTTGCGCCCTTTTGTTCATTTTATTTATCGTCCTCGTAGTTTATCAAATCCCTTATTTCTCCTTTACGCGTAAGCGAATCGTTATGAACCACTTTATTTACTGTTCCCGGCCCATCTTTACCAACGCCTGCTTCTATATTTACATCTTGAGTAAAATCCAAATCTTCTTTTTGATAATACGGCTCGTACTGGTTATGGGCTTGGGCTTTGGTGGTAGCAAAATCTACTACATCAGCGTAACGGCCTTGCAGGCCTCTCTTTACATAGACCTGCATTACGACTATTGCCAAAATAATTATTGCTACGCAAATGCTATACTCACTAACGCTTTGGGCTTTGGATATTCTCATACGTTTCATTTAAGTGCTATTCGCTCCTTTATTTCTTAAACAAATCTTCAGATTCTTGCCAAGCGCCAACGGTCTCACTACCTGTTTTTGTATTAGTCTGCGTGTCTAACTGTGTTGTTGTAGTTTCCCGGTCTTTGACTTCCTGTTGAGCTCTTGAATGTTGGGTTATTGTAAAGTTTCCTGAATAAGTAGTGGGGTCATACTGCTCACCCATTTCATCAGAAGCGCTCTTTAACCTACCGGAATAACCTCGCTTTACATAATGTTGCATAAGTAGAAGGCCGCCTACTACCACAGCAATAATTAAGGTGTATTCTAATGTGCTCTGACCCTTGCGATTTAACATTTTTATTCACCTCCTTTTTAAATTATTGAAGGATTACCGAGCTGTCGTACTTTCCCATTTTGCTTTTTCATAAGCTTCAGCCTCGCGCTTAGTTTCTTCTTTAGTTATTGTCCTGCCTGTCTGACCACGTGCACCAAGATTCTCGCTATAGTTACGATCACTCACGACGTTACCAGAAGAATCAGTGTAATACGGCTCGTATTGCTTGGTAGTAAAATTTATTGTCCCTGCCTCACCTAAGTCTACCGCTGGTGCATTGTCAACAGCATCTGCCACTCTTCCCTGAATCCCTCTTTTCACATATGTCTGCATTGCTACAGCTGCAGCAATAACCAAGGCAATAAGAATGGAATACTCCGCGATATTCTGACCCTTGCGATTTAACATTTTTATTCACCTCCTTCGTCTAAAAATTTATTTCGGCAACTGACTGGTTGCCTTATCAATAGTCCCCTTAGAACCCTCAAAGGCACCTTTAATTGCTGGCCCAATAAATTTTGTGGCTGCAAAGGCAATTGCTGCCACAATTACCGTTAAGACAATCACATACTCCAGAATACTCTGACCCTTTTTACAACGCATTTTATTCACCTCCCTCATTTTATTGCGGTTCCACATTAATCTGGTCCTCAATAAGTTTAAAATTTGCCTGCACTGCCCGCTGCGCATAAAGATGCATGGCCATAAATGCTGCTGCCACAACTGCGATTAATAATGCATATTCAATTGTGCTC
>Ga0180732_1000766_pt1 | contig 23930 bp, 18 predicted proteins | sample KR11_01MetaG_FD_148674 | JGI IMG/M metagenome (GOLD analysis project Ga0180732, IMG submission 148674) | Groundwater microbial communities from the Olkiluoto Island deep subsurface site, Finland - KR11_0.1 MetaG | ecosystem: Environmental > Aquatic > Deep subsurface > Groundwater | place... | reverse complement strand
TGGTATCACTGAATAGCCCACACCTGGATCGAGTTTATTGAATGGACTGTACGGTGGGTTTGGCTTAATTTTATTATATGTTTGCCATGCACCTGTTGTTGAGTTATATCTGGTAACATAGGTGTACTCAGACTCTATCGTTGAAAGTGCTGAACTGATATTTTCACTATCTACAAGCGGCAGACTGAAGATATTAGTTGCTCCTCCCCCCACCAGGTTTTTCGTAATATGCTGTCTCGTGGTATTCACTGCCAGCACAGAGAGCACAGGATGCACGTATGCCTCGCCCTCAAGACCGGTAGTCTGGAAATTCGCTGATATCCATCCGTCATGGTTGTTATCGTATCCTCGCCAGTAGCTTGCAAAATTATTGTTCGGGCTTGCAAGATGCGTAACATCAAATGACAGAAAGTCAAAATATGAGCCTGTACTGGCTCTGGCAATATCGTCGCTGCCAATTGTCTCGTTGCCGTCGTCTCCAAGCTGATGCGTGCGGTGATAATCCTCCACTGCATTGAAATACAGGTAATCAGGTTCATTTACTGATCCAGTGAGATAGACGGTGTTCAGTTTGACATTTGTATATTTGCTGTCAAGAGCGCCATTGAACAGCGCGCTTGTGTTGTCCTTCACAAAGGGATAACCTGAAGAATTTCCGTGCAGGTTGACGTTGCCTTCATTTATCCAGTACTGGGTCATTAACCCTGCGCCATCCGTATCGTTATATGCAGCCGCAAGTACGATGCCGTAAACCCTTCCGTCTATAGTTCCACTCGTCCTTGCAGTAGCTGTGTTGATGTTTCCCATGGTGATATTGTCCTTCACGTTATAGGATACCCACCACACGCCATTTCCGCTGGAATACACATTGGTACCCTCAGAATATGTTGGATTTGTATCTCCCGTTCCTGCCAGGGAAGTATTCCCAACCACTATATTATTGAGGGTCGTATTTACCCAGCCTATCCTATTCTCAGTGCCTCCCCAAACGCCAACGTATAAGCGCCCCCATGTCACATTTCCTGCAGGCGCGTTATAGTTGGTTGTATAAGGCGAACTGTCCAGCCCTGACTTATCCCCATAGCTCACAAATACGCCGCCGTACACGCTTCCTGAGGAAGTCGTGTTCAACTGGTATCCATCATAGTTCCAGCTTGCTGTTGCCATAACCGCCGATAGACAGAATACGATCAACAGCAAAGCCATTTTCATCATTTTCATGTTTTTTTACCTCCAGATAAATATAAATGTTCTAGGATTTCACAGCCCAGAACATCAGTCTTCCTTCTTTGGGTCCTGCTCCTGCATAATTTTCAGGCACATGCAGTTTAGCTACCGGATTATTGTCGCTGTTCTTTTGGAGCACTGCGCTGTAAAGGCTCCATGATTTATCGTTCAGCAGCATCCCATTCACGAACAGGTCATCTGCGCTGTCAGTGACTTCGGCGCTCACGTCGATGCCAAAGCTTCCTTTGTTCTTGACCTTGAGGTTTTTTCCGTCACTTGTTTGTCCGGGATCAAGATCGCCAAAGTCTATTTCCGATGGTGTCACTTCAATAGCTATTGCAGGTCTTATGGTTGCACCAAGCTTTACACTTGCATTTGCCCCTCCTCCTGTCGTTGTGGTGACCTTGAGCGTAAAGGTGGTACTGTGCACCTTTGCATCATCACCCGTACCTGTTATGGTTATCGGATAACTGCCCGCTGGAGTGGAACTGTTCGTTTTCACAAGCATGGTTGAGGTATAGTTGGGCTTGCTCTTTTCAGGAGTAAAGCTAATGGTTGTGTTAAGCGGCATTCCTGATGCGCTCAGGGTCACATTCTTGTCATAACTAAGAATGTTCGTCAGAGTTACAGTTGCGCTTGTTGACCCGCCCTTGATAACGCTTGCGCTGTTGGGCAAGACGCTGATACTAAAATCAGGTGATAGCGCTCCGGATATTTTCAATGAGCCGCTTTTAATATCCCGGGTTATATCTGTATAGCTTATGTCCTGCAGCGTATCAACTTTTAGGGTCAATGCAGTCGAACTGCCATTACTTCCCAATGCCTTGAATGTCACATCAGCAAAAGCAAAATCCCCGCTTGTTCCCACAATGTTCCATGCAGATATATTCACTTTACCGGCAGTATTGGCATTCCAGGCTACTATCGAAGATTTAGCATTTCCCACCACATCTGTGACTTTAGCTACAGATGGATCGTATTCAACATTGATCGTGCCTGTACCATAATTGGTTATGCCAGTAAGCATTATACTTACAGTAACATTTTTTCCCTGGTCAACCGTCACGTCGTCCATTGACACCGAAGTCGCTGCTGCTGCAAGGGATTGTGTCATCCCTGACATTAACAGGACTAATAATACCATTGCGAATTTTCTTTTGTTTTTCCAATTCATATTTTTTTCCTCCAGATAAATAAAAATGTTCTATGATTTCTTTGCCCAGAACATCATTGTACCCTCTTTGTTTCCTGCACCCGCATAGTTCTCAGGCACATGCAGTTTCGCCACTGGCTTATCGTCGCCGCTCCTGGGGATCACTGCGCTGTAGAGGTCCCACAATTTATCATTGAGCAGCGCTCCATTCACGAAAAGGTTCTCTGCGTTATCAGTGACCTCTGCGCTTACATTGATGCTGTAGCCTCCCTTGTTATTAACAGTGAGATTATTGCCGCTGCTTGTCTCTCCAGGCGAGAGTTCACCGAAGTTTATGTTCGATGGAGTCACCTCGATCGCTATCGCAGGTATGATATTTGTTTTGAGGCTCACGCTTGCGTTTGCCCCTCCTCCTGTTGCTGTTGTAACCTTGAGCGTTAAGGTGGTACTATGCACCTTTGCGTCATCACCCGTACCTGTTATGGTTATAAGATGGCTGCCAGCTGGTGTGGTATTGTCTGTTTTCACAATCATGGCTGAGGTATAGGTTGGCTTGCTCTTTTCAGGAGTAAAGCTGATGGTTGTGTTAAGCGGCATTCCTGATGCGCCCAGAGTCACATTCCTGTCATAGCCAAGAATGCTCGTCACGGTTGCAGACACGCTTGTTGATCCGCCTCTGGTGACGCTTGCGCTGCCTGGTGATACGCTGATGCTAAAATCAGGCAAGCCTGCTGCCGAATCGACCAGCAGGAAGGCATTCACCGGCATCATGTTATCTCCGTCATCTACCTGCGTGAGCCTGTTATTGCTCGTGGCTAAGGTAGAAGTTACATCGCCTGCATATATCGATACCTGGGTATTGATTCCGCGAACCATCTTGAGCCCGCCATTTTCCAGGGTAACTTCATTATTCCAATCTGTGTATATTCCCTTTCCAAGTAATTGGTCGTTGAAATTTACCTCGTCGTCAGGAGCAGAGTCTGCCCAGGGGGATACAATGCCGAGGGTTGCTTTGTTCAGGCTTACGCTTCCGGGGAAGGTTGCATTGTTCATGCATTCCCACGAGGCAAGGGAGCCTCCATCTGCTCTCCTGCCTCCGAGGAGAATATCCGCGCCCTCATTGATCCAGTACTCACGCTGGGGCATGCTGTCGTTCTCGTACACCGTGAGAATGGCAGGAGCTGCAAAGGCATATTTGGTTGCAAAGTTCGTATCGCCGCCGTCGTTCAGGTTTGTTATGCTTACCTTGTATGTTCCGCTTGCAGTTACGTATGGTGTGATGTTGTAGGCATACGTGCCCCATGGATAATTCCATATTCCAAACTCTCCCTTGTAGTCATTATATCCCTTTTCCATGCTCAGCAAATGAGAACCCGAAGGCGTGGTTAAGGTAACCCCCATCTTTGGAGCTTCATGCGGGGGTGTGGGCGACTGTGCCCATGTGTAGTATATGTAAAGCCTTGAGAGTTTTGGAGTTCCGGGTATCTCTAAGTTGTAACTGACATTGTAGTATGTGCCGTATGTGGTACCCGCGTTACCTACGCCCTGGTATGCCCCATTTCCTGTGGTGTAGAACATGCCGCCTTTCACAGAGCCGTGCATGTAGTTCTCCAGGGGTTGATCGCCAGTATAGCCGTTCCATACAACTTTCTGTGATTTTGTCAGGTTGTTGTTAGCATCATTTTCCTCAGGGACTTCATTTGCCTCATCAACGACTGCTTTCAGAGTATAAGTCCTATCGGTTGGGGTGTATGTTACCTTTGAGCCCTGCGCCGTATCATTCCATGACATGGGGTCTTTTCCTGTGGGCTTCCACTCGAATTTCTCTTCGGTGCTGCTTCCCGCTGATAATCCGCTGATGGTTTTCTCCCCTATCAGTTCATCATCTGCATACAGCTTCACCTTGAAGCTTGACGCGCTTCCTGAACCGTTGTTCTTCACAGTAACATTCACATAATTAGTTAAATTGAACCAGGGGTCGCCCTTTGACACATTATATGTTTCCCACCACTCAAAGTGATATGATTTTATTGCAGTTGGGATCAGGTCAGAGTCCCCGGACGCAGCCATTGCTGGCATGATGAATATCAGCAAGCATGCGAACACTGCCGTTAGAATTTCTAATTTTTTCATATATGAGTCCTTATTTTTAATAATAAGTGTTACTAATTTAGTCATTATTGTTACTAATTACATATAAACTTTTCTGTGAGCACTTATTTTAAAAGCTTCTTTTTGAACAATAAGCACTATAAAGCCTTTATTATCATAATAATTAGAATCATGTACTTTAATTATAAAAATAAGTGCTATAAACCCGTTATTGTTATAATAATCATAATAAGTATCATGGAATTTTTTGGTTCATTGCGCGGTATTTTAGAAAAAAAAAGAGATGCCCCGTCCGGGGCATCAAATGGTGGTATGATCTACGGTGCTGGTTCAAGACCTACTGAGTGCCTCGCTATATAGAGGGCATCGCCCATATTGACTGTGTAGTCGTTGTCAGATGCCGGCATCAGATCGCCAACGAAATTGAAGTGATCCATGTTCGGCGTTTCCAGACCCACAGTATATCGTGCAATATAGAGTGCGTCGCCCATGTCAACGATGTTGTTCCTCTTTACATCGCCGCGCCTGTGTATTGTAAGGCTGTTGGTTGATCCGGTAGCGGTATTGCCTCCATTGTCCTTTACAGTCACGACAAAGGAATGGGTGCCGTTGATCCCTGCAGTGGCTTTTGTTTTCACTTTATATGTGCCTGTTCCGGTATATGGGCCTGCCATCAGGGTGGCGGTTGATCCACCTATGGCTGAGAGGTCAACAGTGACAGAAGTTATTCCCATGCCTGAATCTGTTACCTGAGCAGCTATCTCTGTCTCATTATCTCCAGTGTGCCTTGGTCTTCCGTTCTCGTTCAGGATGGCAGAAAGACCGCTGCCAAGGGAAGACTGTGGCGTAGAGGTCACAGACAGCGTTCCTGCTTTCTCCAGCACAAGTGCAGCAAGCACAGGACCCACGTAGGATTCTCCTTCCACAGGGTTGGTTGGGGTAAATTCTGCATAAATCGTGCCGTCGTTATTATCGTCATGCCCTCTCCAGAAGACCGCATAATTATTGCCTGATATCAGGTTTTTGAGCAGAGTTGAATCGTATGTTGAGGTGAAGCTCTCAAAATCAAAGTATTCCCCATTGCTTCCGTCTGCAACATCGCTGCCGTCCAGTTGATAGGTGCGGTATGCATTAATATCCCATGCCATGTTGCTATAGGGAGAATCGGATGCAACCGGCGGATTGAAGTACAGATAATCAGGCTCTCCTTTGCTGCTGGTTAGATATACAGCATTCAGCTTTGCGCTTACTGGAGTTATCGTAGCACCATTGAACCATACAAAGGTCTTGTCCTGCTCCCAGGGATAGCTGGGTGCTTTGTAATGAAGGTTAAGCGAACCCTCGTTTATCCAGTACTGTATCTCCGGCTCTGAGGAGTCGCTGTAAACAGTTACCAGCACTATTGCATATACCCTGCCGTCGATAGTTCCGCCCGTTGTGGCAGTAGCAGAATTTGCTGCGCCCATTGTTACACTGCCTGTTACATTATAAGAAGCCCACCACACTCCGTTGCCTCTGCCGTAAACATTAGTTCCGCTTGTGTATGTGGGATTGGTGTCTGTTGTTCCGTTTATGTTGATCGTGCCGAGATTATTGCCGTTAAATACCGTGCTCAGAGTGCCTGTTTTTGTCTCTGTGGCTCCCCACACTCCAACATATAATCTTGAGTATTTCTCTGTCCCGCCCGGAAGATTAAAGTTAGAAGTGTACGGCGAAGCGCTTAACCCTGACTTATCCCCATAGCTGACAAACACATCGCCTTTGATACTTCCTGTCTCCATGGTTTTTACTTCCCAGCCGTCAAAGTTCCATGCTGCCATCGCTGGCATGATGAGTATTATCAAGCATGCGAGTGTTGCTACCAATAGTTCTAATTTTTTCATGTTTATGTCGTTCCTCTGTAATAATATGTGTTACTAATTGATTTGTTCTTGTTACTAATTACATATAAACTTTTCTATGAGTATTTACTATAAACGCTTCTTTTTGAAAAATAAACACTATAAAGCCTTTATTATTATGATCATCAGTATAATGAATCTAAAATTGCCCTGAGATTCCTCAGTACATTTTATTTGCCTGGCTTCCTCTTTAAAAAACCGCGCCACTCATCTTTACTGCAGTGCTGTAGCCGCCTATTATGTCCCCTATGACGCTTATTCCTATGTTCATCCATGCATACCACATGGAGCATAATAAAAATGCCACACAACAGGAGTGAACAGGAACAGAAGCGTGGCTGTGCCAGCTTTCTCACAAGCTGCGGTGCCACGATCACTCTTTTAATAAACGCCGAACATGCATGACTGACATTACAATAACAAGGTCTTGTTTATTTTCTAATCTATATACAACTCGATAGTTACCAACCAGAATCTCTCTATATTGCAGATGGGGCAACTCAGGGATTTTATGCCCAATCATAGGAAAACTGAGTAGATCAGAAACAGCATTTTGAATATTTTCTATCTGTATCCGTGCATATTGTTTAGAATCTTTCGCTATAAACTCATAAATATCATGTAAATCGTTAAGCGCTCGTATTGTCCACTTTATTTTTCGAACCATTTAGAAGTCTCCCTGACGACTTCTTCATGCGAAATGATCCGCCCCTCTCGGACATCTTTCTCAGCAGTTTCAAGTTTTTGCCTGACGTAGAGCCGATACATAATTTCATCAATATCTAATTCATCTGGCAGGTCTTTTATAAGATCAAAAACTTGCTGTTTAGCTATCATCATGTCTATTTGTTATTGGTTATTAATAACATAATAGTTTCGCTCATTTTTTCCATCAGGGTTTATGGTGTATCAAGTGAATGTCTGCTCCGTTTCCTCATAGAAAAAAAGAGATGCCCCGTCCGGGGCATCAAATGGTGGTATGATCTACGGTGCTGGTTCAAGACCTACTGAGTGCCTCGCTATATAGAGGGCATCGCCCATATTGACTGTGTAGTCGCTGTCAGATGCCGGCATCAGATCGCCAACGAACTTGAAGTTATTCATATCCGGTATTGTCTGCAGACCCACAGTATATCGTGCAATATAGAGAGAATCGCCCATGTCAACAATGTTGTTCCTCACTACATCGCCTCGCCGGTATATTGTAAGGCTGTTGGTTGATCCGGTAGCGGTATTGCCTCCATTGTCCTTGGCAGTGACGACAAAGAAATGGGTACCATTAACTCCTGCAGTGGCTTTTGTTTTCACTTTATATTGACCTGTACCAGGATATGGTCCTTCCATCAGGGTAGCGGCTGAGCCGCCTATGGCTGAGAGGTCAACAGTGACAGAATTTATTCCCAAACCTGAATCTGTTACATTTGCAGTGATCTGTGTCTCATTATCTCCAGTGTGCCTTGGTCTTGTGTTCTCGTTCAGAATGGCAGAAAGACTGCTGCCCAGAGCAGATTGAGGCGTAGAGGTCACAGAAGTTACAGTGAGGTCTCCAGGGTTACCGATATTTACCGTGGCTGGCACTGTGTATGCAAATATCGTGGCTCCATAGATATCCTCTAACAGGTCAACGGTCAATTCAGGCTTAGAGGATGTGTTTATTCCAGCCACTACCTTCAGTTCAACAGTAGCAAGCACTACATCGCCCCTGATACCTGCAGCATTCATGGCTGATATATCCAGGATGCCGGTTGATGGATAATCCTGGTAGGCGGTTACTGTGGACTGCGAACTGCTGTGGACTGCAACAACATCGAATTTACTCGTATCGTATGAGAAGTTCATCTCTACTGTGCCGTAGAACTTCGTGAACTGATTAGCCTTGATCGGTACCATGATATGTCGTCCTATTTCAGTGTCATAGGGACCGCCCAGGTCTATTCTCATTCCACGCATATTCGTGATGGTACATACCTTATTGTCGCCATTTGCCAGAGTTACAGTTCCATCCGGTGCACAGTCGCCGCTTATGACGGTTGTGTATTGGGATAGATCGGTTCCTGTGCCGGCAGTTTCATTAACTGTGTGGCTGCCTGTGGTTACCAGCACCTGACCTGTTGTGCCGCCATTGCTTACGTCAATAGCCTTAGTTACGCCATCGATCGTCAGGTTGAATTTGCCTGTGTCAGTGCCGGGTATGACCACCTTGTTCACTGTCAGGGTCGGTATCCTGGTATTCGTGATGGTACATACCTTATTGTCGCCTTCTGCCAGAGTAACAGTCCCATCGGATGCACAGTCGCCGCTTATGACGGTTGTGTAATTGGATAGGCTGGTTCCGGTTCCGGCAATTTCACCAGCGGTGTGGCTGCCTACGCTCACATGCACCAGACCTGTTGTGCCGCCATTGCTTACGTCAGTAGCCTTTGTTGTGCCATCGACCCACAGGTTGAATTTGCCTGTGTCAGCGCCGGGTATGACCACCTTGTTCACAGTCAGTGTGCCTTCCGGTGCATCAACCAGCAGGAAAGCGTTCGAGGGCATCATGTTATCCCCATCATCTGCCTGAGTAACCCTGTTGTTGGTCACAGCTAAGTAGGGTGTTACATCGCTCAGGTTCACTCCAACCTGTGCTGCTCCGCTGCCTGTCATGCGGATGCCGCCAAGCGATATGTCGCCTATTTGATCCCAGCCGTTATTGAATACTGACCTTCCAAGCTCAATGTCGTTGAAGTAAAGCACATTCGGACTATAAGGTAACGCTTCACCCCACGGCGATACAAGACCAAGGGTTGCATTCTTCAGGCTTACACTTCCGGAGAAGGTTGCATTGTTCATGCATTCCCACCAGGCAAGGAAGCCTCCATCGCCCCTCCTCCCTCCAAGGAGAATATCTGCGCCTTCATTGATCCAGTACTCACGCAGAGGCATGCTGTTGTTCTCGTACACCGTAAGAATGGCAGGCGCTGCAAAGGCATATTTGGTGGCAAAATTCGCATCGCTGCCGTCGTTCAGGTTTGTTACGCTTACTTTATATGCTCCGCTTGCGGTTACGTATGCTGTGATATTGTAGGCATACGTGCCCCACGGATAATTCCATGCCCCAAAGTTTCCCTTGTAGTCATTGTAGCCCTTATCCATGGTCAGCGTATGAGTACCTGAAGGCGTGGTTAAGGTAACTCCTATCTTTGGGGCTTCATGCGGAGGTGGAGATGATTGTGCCCATGTATAATATATGTAAAGCCTTGAAAGCTTGGGAGTGCCTGGTATCTCTAAGTTGTAACTGACATTGTAGTATGTGCCGTATGTTGCGCCTGGAGAACCTACGCCCTGATAATCACCGTCACCTGTGCTGTAAAACATCCCGCCTTTCACTTTGCCTTTTATGTAGTTCTGTAAGGGCTCATCGCCTGTATAGCCGTTCCATACCACTTTCTGTGATTTTGTCAGGTTGTTGTTAGTCTCGTTTTCTTCAGGGACTTCATTTGCCTCATCCACTTTTGCTGTTAGAGTATAGGTTTTATCGGTTGGGATATGGGTTATTTTTGAGCCCTGCGCCGTATCAACCCATGAGAGGGGATCTTCTCCTGTGGGCTTCCACTCGAATTTCACATCTGTGGTGCTTCCTGCTGCAAGGCTGATAGTTTTCTCACCTATCAGTTCAGCATCTGCATACAGCTTCACCTTGAAGCCTGATGCGCTTCCTGAACCGTTGTTCTTCACAGTAACATTCACATAGTTGGTGAGATTGAACCAGGGGTCGCCCTTTGGCACATTATATGCATCCCACCACTCAAAGTGATATGGCTTTATGGCTGTGGGGATGAGGTCTGGCTTTGCGCCTGTCACTGTTATAATCTCTGTATTGTTAATTACGCTTAGCCCTGTGGTTGTGTTTGTTCCAGTTATGTTCACCCTGTAATCTCCATCAGGAACAACTGTGCCATTTGCTTCGTATGTCCCATTCCATATCTTTGGAGCTGGATTCTTTGCAGTTCCTGTCCAGTCATATATTGTTGCAGTACCTTTTTCTATCGCAATTTTATAGGATACAGTTTCTGAGAATTCTACATCTATCTCAGTCGTCTGCGGCGGTGTTATGGTGCGGTTTGAAATGGTATAAGTGACCAAATGGGGTGGTTCTGCTGCTGCCGGCGCTGGATAGCTCTCGAATTTCGCCATCAGTGGGCGGTAATCTTCACCGAGGCTTTCTGGAAGCACGTAGCTGGTATCTCCGATTCCATTGCTGTCTCCATCGGCTCCGCTGTAGTCACTCCAGTAGTTGCCGAGGTAATTGGTGTATGTTGTGCCGTTGTAAACATATTCATTTGGTTCGGTGGAGTTCCAGTAGGTTACTGAGGGTGGTGTAGAACCAAAAGTTGTTGCAGTTAAACCATTATCAACGAAGTCGTTGAGATATATCCTATGGCCCGAACCCGCATAATATGCAAAGATACCATATCCGTTCGAGGAAATGTTGTTTCCAGTGATTGTGTTGTTAGCAGCAGTACCAATGTCTGAATATATTATTATTCCAGCTCCTACGTTATCTCTGATGGTGTTGTTAACAACTTTAGAGAACTGGCAATCATGCAACCATACAGCACCATAATCATTTGTTGTATTTACAACGACATTATTCATGAAAGTGGTATTCCATGCCCCAGAGTCAAGCGCCGTGTCAAGCGCCGTAAAGACGTTATTTCTGATTATGCAATGTGGAGAGCTTCCCCATATTGTTACCCCGTAATTATTGTTGATTATTTTAAATCCCTCGACAATGCATCCTGGAGCTGCTTCAATATTACCTATGGCAATATTATTACCAGTGACGACTGTTCCCTTTAATATCACCTTATCTGCACCTTCTCCTTTCAGCATGATGTTCGGCTTATTTATGGCTACCTCTTCAACATAAATCCCAGCATGAACGAAGACCGTATCACCATCGGATGCATTATTTATTGCCGCCTGAATTGATTGCCCCGGATATACATGCCATGTCGTTGCTGATGCTGGCGTTACCATTATTGCACCTAGCAGTGCAATCATACAGATGATATATATCGTTCTCATTTTGTTTACCTCCTAAAAAAAGAAAAAAGGAAAAAAGAATTATGTTTCATGGTGTCACCACCAGTCTAACATAATCCGTCTCGATATACGAAGCTCCTTGCAATCCATGTGGGTAATTTTGTTTCACCAGTACTGTCGCATTGCCTGAATTGATGTAGCTGCTGATGCTCGATGTCTTCTCTCCGGTCAACGTCACTTCTGTATCAAGGGTCGTGCTGGCAAGTTGTTCATATGTCCCTGAAGTGAAGTTGTAGATGTAAAGCGTTGCACCCTCGTCTTGGCCTCCTACTGCGCCTCGATATCCACGGCCAATCCAGGTAACATTGATCTTCTCTGGTGCACTCTCCGCAATGCTGAAGTTAAACCGATGCGCTGCATAGTTGCCATTAGTTGTCGTCACATCGTTTACCTTCAAATCATCATCAACTGAGATATTGGCGTACTGCACTGCTGTGAACACAGTGCTTGGATCGTTTGCCGTGGGATTAGCACCTACTTGGTATCTATATGCCCACTTATTCACACCTGCTCCTGTACTGAAGTCATAGACATGCGTAATATTGGTCAGCTTCAACACCGCAAGCACAGGATGCACATATGCCTCGCCTTCAAGCCCGGAAACCTGGAATCCTGCCGATATCCAGCCGTCGCTGTTATCGTCATGCCCTCGCCAGAAGATAGCGTAGTTGTTGGCGCTGGTATTCACTGTGTCTTTTAATGCTGTTGAATCGTTGGTAGAAGTGAAGCTCTCGAAATCAAAATAGCTTCCATTGCTTGCATCTGCAACATCGCTGCCGTCCAATTGATATCTGCGGTATGCACTTATATCCCATGCCATATTGCCGTAAGGAGAATTGCCTGCACTTGGCGGATTGAAATAGAGATAATCAGGCTCTCCTGAGCTTCCAGTTAAATATACTGCGTTCAGTCTTGCTTCTGTGCTGCTGTATGCACTTCCATTGAACCATGTGAAGTTACTGTCGAGCACGTAAGGAAATGCACTTGAATTGTAGTGGAGGTTCACATTCCCTTCATTTATCCAGTACTGAACCTCTGGCAAACTCGTGTTCTGATACACCAATGCAAGCACGATTGCATATACCCTGCCGTCGATAGTTCCTCCAGTTCTTGCTGTTGCAGTGTTCTGGGCATTCATCGTTACGTTATTTGTGGCATTGTAGGAAACCCACCACACTCCATTGCCAGAGCTGTATGCATTTGTGCCGCCTGAGTATGTTGGATTTGTGTCGCCTGTTCCTCCGAGGGTGACATTCCCAAGGCTTGCGCCGTTCAGGGTTGTGTTTACCCATCCTGTTCTATCCTGAGTTCCGCCCCACACGCCTACATAGAGCCTTCCCCATACAGCGCTTCCGCCTGGCACATCTGTATAGGTGGTAAAGGGCGGGGCTGATAGCCCGGAGTTATTCCCGTGGCTGACAAAGATATCGCCTTTAATACTCCCTGTTTCCATCGTCTTTACTTCCCAGCCGTCAAATTGCCACTGAGCCATCGCGGGCATGGTGAATATCAGCAAGCTTGCGAGCACTGCCGTTAGAAGTTCTAATTTTTTCATATTTGAGTCCTCCTTTTTAATAACAAGTGTTACTAATTCAATCATTCTTGTTACTAATTACATATAAACTTTTCTGTTTGTATTTATTATAAAGGCTTCTTTTTGAAAAATAAGCGCTATAAAACCTTTGTTATTATAATGATAAGGATCATGTACATTAAATCTAAAAATAAGCGCTATAAACACGTTATTGTTATGATAATTATAATTATTATGGAATTTTTCAGTTCACCGCATCCGCAGATGAAGTCGCCCAGAGTCGCGCCTCTGGAGGGCGTGTCCACGTATGCCCCGCAGGGCATACGTGTTGTTTGGGAGTCGAGAACCGTTAGGTTTCGGAGTTGGCGCATCCACGTCAACCGTTGCGCCAGTTGACGTCGCCCTACCGTCGCGTCAGTTGGCGCAGATAAACGCGATGCTCCGCCACAAATCTGCGTTTATCTGTGTTTATCTGCGGTTTGTTTTTTTCAGGGATATTTCGGTTATTTTCGATTTGATGAATACTACCGAAAAATCAATGAATAGCGACTGATTAGGAAAAAGTGAAACAAATTACTGTTGGTCGATACCGCATCCTGATGCTTTATTCTCTGGTACCATCCCAGTACAACCAACACTAGAAGCTATATCTATCAAATTGTATCAACTTCCTTTTTGCGTAATTTTTTGCGTAATTTTTGCGTAATCTGGCAAGACATATTGTATATTTCGCTTTCCTTCACCAACTCGGGTCAATAAACCCTTTAAGACCAATTGTTTCAGGTCGGTAGTAGCAGTTTTCCGTGAAATGCTATTCAGAGAAATATAATCTTTGTTGCTGATTGAACCTTTTTTAATAATATAATTCATTGCATTTATCTGCCTGATATTAAGTCCCATTTTTTCAAGATCCCCCACCGCAGGAGGTAATCTAAAAGTGACAACAAATGTCCCTGAAATATGTTCAAACAATGGTTCAGGAAATCCCCATTCTCTGCATTGATTTATCATATCCAGGGTTCCACCACCTACATCCTCCACGTATTTTACCCATAGCAGTTGTTTAAATAGGAGTGGATTTCGGGGTACAGATATGTGTTCTCGTCTCAAATCTTCAATTGTTATTTCATCGGGAAGCGTTCCAGGACTCCATATCTCTATTCTATTATCGAATATCCTGACCTGAACTTTAGATGGAGATTCATAATCTCTATGTGCTATTGCATTCACAATTGCTTCCCTGATCGCATGAGGGGGGTACTCATACATTTCCTCCCGTTGAACATTACCCGCTACCAATCGTATAGATTTTCTCATATTCCTGAAAACAAAGTCCATTGCTTGATCAATCAGATCAAAAACAGTTCCTTCTATTGTTTGGAAATCAATATACGGTTTAATGGATTCATTTCCAGAAAATCGAATACATTTTACTTCAGATTGTAAAAAAATAGATTTTTTTAAGAATAACAATAGCGCAGCATTTGTTAATTTCCCACTTTTTAATAATTTTAATTTTATTAAAGTTTCTTTAACTGGAGAATCCCCGGGAATATTTAGGCCCCTTTGTTTCATTGCCTCTTCTAAGAACCAACTGATTCTTTCTCCGTCAATATCCTCCAGAATTATTTCTTCGCTAACTCTTTCATCCCAATAAACCTTAGACGTTTCAAGAGCAAGAGTCCTTATTCTTTCAAATCCAAGTTTCTGATTTGATTTCCCAACTCTCCTAAATGCTCTGCCAAAAGCAAGCACCGGTTTCTGCTTCCCTTCCACAACTTCTATGACCACAACCTGCTTTTTATCCATATCCTCAACACGAATCGAGGGATATGCCATTGGGTCTGTATTTTGCTTGATCTGATTTGCCAAACCTTCAATCGTATTCTTACCAATATCAACCCCCAGGACTTCACCTTTATCACTCACTCCTATGATTACTGTTCCGCCTTTGGTATTCGAAAACGCCGAAATACTCTCGATTATTTTATCCATTTGTGATAAAGATGGTTTGAATTCTACTGTTTCTGATTCTCCTTCTTTAAGCAAATCTTCGACAAACGGTTTCAATAGGTTTCTCCAGCCATTTTTTTCAATTTCATTTCATAATATTCCCCGAAATATATATTGTTTTCCCACATATTCCATGACCTGCTGTTTTAAAGCGTACTCTTTGTCTTATTGGAAAAAATTATATCTGGAATTATTCCAGGGATGGGAAGGTACTATAGAAAAAAAAAGATGCCCCGTCCGGGGCATCAAATGGTGGTATGATTTACGGTGCTGGTTCAAGACCTACTGAGTGCCTCGCTATATAGAGGGCATCGCCCATATTGACTGTGTAGTCGCTGTCAGATGCCGGCATCAGATCGCCAACGAACTTGAAGTTATTCATATCCGTTATTGTCTGCAGACCCACAGTATATCGTGCAATATAGAGAGAATCGCCCATGTCAACGATATTGTTCCTCATTACATCGCCTCGCCGGTATATTGTAAGGCTGTTGGTTGAATTAGTGGCGGTATTGCCTCCATTGTCCTTTGCAGTGACAACGAAGGAATGGGTACCATTGACTCCTGCAGTGGCTTTTGTTTTCACTTTATAGGTGCCTGTATCAGGATATGGACCTTCCATCAGGGTAGCGGCTGAGCCACCAATGGCTGAGAGGTCAACAGTGACCGAATTTATTCCCATGCCTGAATTTGTTACTTGAGCAGTGATCTCTGTCTCGTTATCTCCAGTGTGCCTTGGTCTGGCGTTCTCGTTCAGAATGGCATAAAGATTGCTGAACAGGAAAGACTGAGGCGTAGAGGTCACAGAAGTTACAGTGAGGTCTCCAGGGTTACCGATATTTACCGTGGCTGGCACTGTGTACGCAAATATCGTGGCTCCATAGATATCCTCTAACAGGTCAACGGTCAATTCAGGCTGAGAGGAAGTGTCCTTTCCATACACTACCTTCAGTTCAACTGTAGCAAGCACTACATCTCCCCTGACACCTGCAGCATTCAAGGCTGATATATCCAGAATGCCGGTAGATGGATAATCCTGGTAGGCAGTTACTGTGGACTGCGAACTGCTGTGGACACCAACAACATCGAATTTACTCGTATTGTATGAGAAGTTCATCTCTACTGTGCCGTAGAACTTCGTGAACTGATTAGCCTTGATCGGTATCATGATGTGGCGTCCTATTTCAGTGTCATAGGGACCGCCCAGGTCTATTTTCATTCCACTCTTATTCGTATTCGTGATTATACATACCTTATTGTCGCCTGCTGCCAGAGCAACAGTTCCAACCGGTGCACAGTCACCGCTTATGACGGCTGTGTACAGGGATAGATTGGTTCCGGCGCCGGCAATTTCACCCACGGTGTGGCTGCCTGTGCTTACCTGCACCTGACCTGTTGTGCCGCCATTGCTTACGTCGGCAGCCTTAGTTGCGCCATCGATTTGCAGGTTGAATTTGCCTGTGTCAGTGACGGGTACGACCACCTTGTTCACTGTCAGGGTCGGGATTCTGGTATTCGTGATGGTACATACCTTATTGTCGCCGTCTGCCAGAGTAACAGTTCCATCCGGTGCACAGTCGCCGCTTATGACGGTTGTGTACTGGGATAGACTGGTTCCGGTGCCAGCAACCTCACTAACGGTGTGGCTGCCTGTGCTCACCTGCACCTGACCTGTTGTGCCGCCATTGCTTACGTCAGCAGCCTTTGTTGTGCCATCGATTTGCAGGTTGAATTTGCCAGTGTCAGTGCCGGGTACGACCACCTTGTTCACTGTCAGTGTGCCTTCCGGTGCATTAACCAGCAGGAATGCGTTCGATGGCATCATATTATCACCGTCATCTACCTGCGTGAGCCTGTTATTGCTCGCTGCCAGGGTAGAAGTTACATCGCCTGCATATATCGATACCTGGGTATTGCTTCCGCGAACCATTTTGAGCCCGCCATTTTCCAGGGTACCGGCAGTATTCCAATCTGAGTATATTCCCTTTCCAAGCGATTGGTCATTGAAATATACCTCGTCGTCAGGAGCATTGTCTGCCCACGGCGATACAATACCAAGGGTTGCATTCTTCAGGCTTACGCTTCCAGGGAAGGTTGCATTGTTCATGCATTCCCACCAGGCAAGGAAGCCTCCATCGCCTCTTCTCCCTCCGAGGAGAATGTCAGCGCCCTCATTGATCCAGTACTCACGCAGAGGCATGCTGTCGTTCTCGTACACCGTAAGTATGGCAGGCGCTGCAAAAGCAAGTTTGTTGCCGGAAAAGTTTGCATCGCTGCCGTCGTTCAGGTTTGTTACGCTCACTTCATAGTTTCCGCCTGCTGTTACATAATCTGTGATGTTGTAGGCATAGGTGCCCCACGGGTATCTCCATGTACCGAATTCGCCTTTGTAGTCATTATATCCCTTATCCATGCTCAGCGTATGAATACCTGAAGGCGTGGTTAAGGTAACTCCTATCTTTGGCGCAAGAGTGGGATTCTGCGCCCATGTGTAGTATATGTAAAGCCTTGAGAGTTTTGGAGTTCCGGGTATCTCCAGGTTGTAACTGACATTGTAGTATGTACCGTATGTGGTGCCCGCGTTGCCTACGCCCTGGTATGCGCCATTTCCTGTGGAGTAGAACATGCCGCCCTGCACAGAGCCGTGCATGTAGTTCTCCAGGGGTTGATCGCCCGTATAGCCGTTCCATACAACTTTCTGTGATTTTGTCAGGTTGTTGTTATCTTCATTTTCCTCAGGAACTTCATTTGCCTCATCTACCACTGCTTTCAGGGTATAAGTTCTATCAGTTGTGGTGTATGTTACCTTTGAGCCCTGTGGTGTATCAACCCATGACATGGGGTCACTTCCTGTGGGCTTCCACTCGATTTTCTCTTCGGCGCTGCTTCCAGCTGATAATCCGCTGATGGTTTTCTCACCTATCAGTTCGTCGTCTGCATACAGCTTCACCTTGAAGCTTGATGCACTTCCTGCGCCTGTGTTATTCACAGTAACATTCACATAGTTGGTGAGATTGAACCAGGGGTCGCCCTTTGGCACATTATACGCATCCCACCACTCAAAGTGATATGGCTTTATTGCTGTGGGGATGAGTTCCGGGAAGAGCGGCGTGGGTGTCGGCGGAGGATAGTTCTCGAATCCCGCCATCAGAGGGCGGTAATCTTCACCGAGGCTTTCCGGAACCACGTAGTTGGTATCTCCGATTCCATTGCTGTCTCCATCGGCTCCGCTGTAGTCACTCCAGTAGTTTCCCAGGTAATTGGTGTATGTTGTGCCGTTGTAAACATATTCGATTGGCTCGGTGGAGTTCCAGTAGGTTGTGGTTGGTTCCGTAGAATCAGAGGTAGTTGCAGTTAAACCGTTGTCAATAAAGTTGTTGAGGTATATCTTGTTGCCTTCACCTGCATTATATAGCTCGATACCACTGTAGCCGTTGGAAATAAGGTTGTTCTTTGCGACTATGTTACTACCTGAGTTCTCTAAAGTCACCCCCGCTCCTTTGCCCCATTTGATGGTGTTGTTAACAACTTTAGAGAATTGAGAATCCCTTACATATACAGCACCATAAAGTCCTGTACTATTTACAACGACATTATTAGTGAAAGTGGTATTGTCAGCGGTGATAATAATACTGCCCGTGTCATAAGTCATACCTTCAATCACATTATTCCTGATTATGCAATGTGGAGCGTTTCCAAATATTGCTATCCCCACTGGATCATTTGTCAGAGTAAATCCCTCAACAATACATCCTGGAGCTGCACCCACAGTACCTCCTATCGCAATAATATTGCCAGAGATTGATAAATCTCCGCTTAATATTACTTTATCTGCACCCTCTCCTTTTAATGTGATATTTGGTTTATTTATAGCAAACTCTCCGTTGTAAGTCCCGTTATAAACGAAGACTGTGTCGCCATCGCTTGCACTATTGATTGCGTTTTGTATCGACTCACCCTCGTGGACATACCATGTCATTGCTGACGTTGGCGTTACCATTATCGCACTTAACAACACAAGCATACATATGATATATATCGTTCTCATCTTGTTTATCTCCTAAAAAATAAAAAAGGATTATATTTTATGGTGTTACCACCAGTTTAACATAATCCGTCTCGATGCGCGAAGCCCCGTCTCTGGCTGATTGTGAATACTGTTGTTTCACCAGTACCGTCGCATTGCCTGCGTTGATGTAGCTGCTGATGCTCGATGTTTTCTCTCCAGTCAAAGTCACTTCTGCATAAGTATTGCCACTACTCTGCAAGAGTTCGTATGCAGCTGAAGTAAAGTTCCAGATGTAAAGCGTTGCACCATCATCTGTGCCTCCTACTGCGCCTCGATATCCACTACCCATCCACGTAACATTGATCTTTGTAGGTGAAGCCTCAGCGATACTGAAGTTGAACCGGTGTGCTGCGTAGTAGCCATCTGTAGTGGTCTTATTGCTTGCGTATACATTATCATCTGTTTTGATATTGTTGTATTCTGTTGAATTGAACTCTATGTTCGGGTCTCCTGCTCCCGGGTTACTGCCGACTTGGTACTTATACGCCCACTTGTTAGTCCCTGCTCCTGTGCTGAAGTCATAGACATGCGTGATATTAGTCAGCTTCAGCACAGCCAGTATCGGGTGCACATACGCCTCGCCTTCTACTCCAGACGCATTCCATGTTGAGTCTATCTGTCCGTTTCCATCGTCATCGTGTCCACGCCAGAATATTGCATAGTTGCTGTTCGCAGCAGTTGTATTTATGATATCTTTCAGCGCCGTTGAATCATTGGACGATGTAAAGCTGTCAAAGTCGAAGTAAGCTCCCTCGCTCGCATTTGCCACATCATTGCTGTCCAGCTGATACCTTCTGTAATTTGGGATATTCCACCCAATATTGGAAAGGTTATACGGCGAATCTGATGCTTTTGGTGCGTTCAGATAGAGGTAATCGTGCTCGCCATTGGTGCCGGTATAGTACAGTGCCGTGAGGTTCGCCTCTGTGCTGTTATATGCAGTCCCGTTGAACCAGCTTACATCGTTGTTGAGCGGCCTTACATAGTTCAGGTTCGGATTTCCCTCATTGACCCAGTACTGAACCTTTGGTAAACTTGTGTTCTCATACACAACCACAAGTGCGATTCCATACACCCTGCCGTCAATGGTTCCGCCTGTGGTCGCGGTTGCGCTGTTAGATCCGCTTGTTACGTTATCCGTGCAGTTGTATGACACCATCCATACTCCATTCCCGCTGCTGTACGCATTTGTTCCGCTTGAGTATGTTGGGTTTGAGTCGCCTGTTCCGCCGAGGGTGACATTCCCAAGGCTGTTGCCGTTTAAGGTTGTATTTACCCAGCCTGTCTTTGTCTCAGTGCCTCCCCATACGCCAACATATAAACGTGCCCATTTCACAGTTCCAGCAGGTACATTATAGCTGGTGGTGTATGGACTGCTTGCTAAGCCTCCATTGCTTCCATAGCTTGCGAACACATCGCCCTGGACCGTTCCATTAACCATGTTCTTAATTTCAAACCCATCGTAGGCATAGTTAGCCGCCGATGGCAGTGCTGTCATAAAAAGCAATGCGCACAGTACTGGCACTGCCAGCCCCATGCGCCATTTATTCATTTTCCTGTTCATGTTCTATCACTCCTTCAGCAATAAGCTTGCGAGCGCTGCCGTTAGATTTTCTGATTTTCTCATATTTGAATCCTCATTTTTAATAATACGTGTTACTAATAGAATCTTTCTTGCTACTAATTACATATAAACTTTTCTATGAGTATTTATTTTAAAGGCTTCTTTTTGAATAATAAGCGCTTTAAAGCCTTTATCATTATGATGATAAGAATCATGTAGTTTAAATTTAAAAATAAGCGTTATAAACCCGTTATTGTTATTATAATGATAATAAGCATCATGAATTTTTTGGTTCACTGCATCACCAGATGAAAGCAAATAAACGCGGATGCGCCGCCACAAATCTGCGTTCATCTGTGTTTATCTGCGGTTTCATTTCTTCATGGAAATTTCGGTTATTTTCGAACTTCACTATATGTGGTTGATTTATCCTGTTGATCCTGTCAATCCTGTCTAATTCCACTGATTTTCAGACATTTGTTAGTTGCTCTGGCTTGCGCGAAGCGCCGGACATTAATTTAGTATGAATTATAAATTTAGATGGAATTGACATGACCGGCACGATCGGATAAACAATTAATCCTGGAAATCCTGTTCAAACTCAGTTTTTCATGAGCTCAAGCAATTCGGCAGGTGTAAGGCTCTTTATTTTAATGAGAGTTTTGAAATGTGAATCAAATGTCACAATATAATCGCATCTCTCGATAAATGCTGAAATTGCATGAGGAATATCTGATTTATCCTCCATATTAAATTCTCTGCTATGCATTATCTTCACAATTAAAAATCTGCTCCACATCTTTAAATTTATCTGGCTCTTTGCTAGCGCCAAAAACAAAAGTTATGAGTGTGGTACTATCAAGATAGACTCTTGGCTTTATCATCGAAACCGCGAACCGGAAGTTCTCTATGTTCTAAAACTGTATCGAGTGTCTCTGCTATCATGAGTGCGATTACAGAAATCCCCTGATCTTCTATTGATAATCCATATCCATCTTTTTCGATTTAAACCTATGCTCGTTGAAAATACTATCTTTTTTCCCTCGAACATATCTCCCAGCACCCCCTAATTCAGCAACACATCCGGCCCCGTCGCCGCCGCGAACACCAGCCTCGCGTACATCCCGCTCGAAAAATTCAGAATTGGCGGAAGACTATAATTCAAAAAACCGCGCCCCGCATCTTCACTGCTGTGCTGTAGCCCACTGCGCCGCCTATTATGCCCCCTATGATGCTTATTCCTATGTTCATCCATGCATATACGATTGCAGTGGAACGCCTGTCAGCATAATCCATCCGGAACATGAAAATCGTTAAGCGCTCGTATTGTCTTTTACTTTATCCTGCTGGAATGAAAATCCAACAAAAGTTTAATATTGATAACCTGCATAAGATAAATCATGGAACTAGCCATTTCAGAAGATGTCTTGCCGATAATAAAAGACTCAATTCACAGGGAAATAATACTCCTGGGATCGAAGATCAACCTGGTGAAAAGTGAAATAAAACAGTTCGAAGAAAAATATCATTTAACATCTTCGAAGTTCCTGAAAAATTTCGAACAGGGAGACCTTGGTGACTCGCAGGATTATTTTGAGTGGTGGGGACTGGCAAAAGGTCTCAAAACGCTAGAAGACAGACTGAAAAAGGCAAAAGTGGTGGCTACTTATTGGTGATAACAGAATACTTTAGATCAATAGAGCAATTACTGCGCAATTCTAAACTTATTGCTGATAAATCGGTGGATTTTAAGGAATTTAGCAGCAATGAGGGGATGGTAAGAGGAAGATTGTTATTTTTGGGCGGTTATGTGCTTACTTTTATGGAGTATATCCAGATAGGAAAAGAACGACCAAAATATAGATTCAATCTCTCAGATAGCAAAGGCAGTATGGTATTTAGATATGATAACGCTGCACATCATAGGGATATTCCCACTTTCCCCCACCATAAACATACAAGCAATGAAGTCATGAGTTCAGGAGAGATCGGGCTATCCGATGTCATTTCTGAAATTGAGAGTATGATAATGGATAAAATTTGATCCTGTCGCCCTCTTTTTTCGGGAGTGTAATCAATTTTATATTTTCCGGTATTTGGTGGTTGCTTCGGATTCCGCGAAGCGCCGGAAATTAATTCAGCAATAATTATAATTTTAATCGTGGTTTTCAGGATGAGTAACAGATATCAGTAAGACATCCCCCCTCAATTCGAACTTATCCCCCGGCACTCCTTGTTAACGGAAAACCCGCCGCCTCAGTGCCGCGCACATTCCGCTTGTGAAGTTATTGAGCTTCAAACAATGAAAAAGTATATCTCTTGTACCGTCACAATATAATGTTATATTACATAAACTGGAGAAATATATGGCAAAACCTATCGAATTAGGATTGGTATTAGAAGGTGACGATGCCAAAGAGTTCTGGAAAAATGAGAAGAATCCAAAAGTCACTAAAGAACAGATAGATATGTTCAAAGAAGCCATGTATATTTACAAAAAATATGTGAAATATTAATGATTTTTTGAAAAACAATGCTTTAAAAGATCAGCAGGATAGAGTAAGCAGGACATACTTATGCTTATCGGGAGATTTATATTGCTGGCTGCAATTGGTATTGCAATAGATGTGTCCAATAAAGTTGGGTGTCGTTATATAACAGTAGATTCTAAACCTGAATCGATCGGTTTTTATCAAAAAAACAATTTCAAACTGATAAAACAGTATATGCATAACGATTTTCCCAAAATGTATTTGAATATGTATCCAATAATTGAAATGATGCAACAAGAGGAAAATCGAAATCAATTTGATAAATGAAATCTTTATAAATTTTTCTTGGATAAATAAACATGCACTTATCATGTCAGCGCGCGAAATGACACAAAGTGAAAGGAAGAAATATAAACAAAAATAAAAGTTCCATATCAAAAGCAAAAAGCTATGAAGAAATCGGTGAATTCTGGAATACGCATGATCTTGCCGAAAACTGGGATGAAACCACATCTGCTGAATTCGAAGTTGATCTGCAGTCCGAACAAACATACTACGCTGTTGACAATCGATTATCAGTAAGTATCCGGGAATCCGCTAAGAAACGCGGGATATCCCCGGATACGCTTTTAAATTTATTGCTACAAGAAAAATTACAGGAACATAATGCATAGTGTTAGTTGCTTCGGATTCCACGAAGCGCCGCAAATTAATTCAGGCTCATTTATTTCCGAGGATTTTCTCAAGGCGCTGACTGGAGATTTTATTTTTGTTTAT
>Ga0180732_1000765_pt1 | contig 23940 bp, 19 predicted proteins | sample KR11_01MetaG_FD_148674 | JGI IMG/M metagenome (GOLD analysis project Ga0180732, IMG submission 148674) | Groundwater microbial communities from the Olkiluoto Island deep subsurface site, Finland - KR11_0.1 MetaG | ecosystem: Environmental > Aquatic > Deep subsurface > Groundwater | place... | reverse complement strand
GGCACTCACAATGAATGTCGGGCACGGAGGCATTTTAAAATATTTTGTTTATCTAAGGATAGGATTATTATGAAAAATCTGATTTAATAAGCTTTCCGCGGAGCGGTTCAGTTCAACAATTATTATACGTAATCTGTCTTTGCTTGTTGTTGGAAACAATTTCTATATGAAAAGTTGTTAATTTATAAAGAAATCCAGAGCTTTTGTCAAATTTTTAGTGAGGTATTTCAGTAATTGCTATTTATTATCTGTTTACACGTATTAAGTATAATACAGGATTTTGTCCAGTTGATTTCATTTGTGTTGATTACTGAATGAAACCTTCTATATCTGAGACATCTATCGTGTTGCTGATTACAGGAAGGAAGCTTGCCTAACTATTTCTTCCAAAAATACCGGCATTGGATCGAAGATGCTGCTGTAGCTGACCCATCTGGTGCTAACCACTACTTCGTCTGCAAATATCTTTTGAATCTCTCCGTTCTTGTCTATTATCTCGATTCCCTTGGCCCTGCCATCCTCGATGATGACCTTCTTCACTTCCTGATTCAAGCGTATCTCACAGTTAAAATTTTTCCGGATGGCTTCAGCGAGAGATACGCAAATCCTTGACGAAAGGGAAACGGGGTCATCATGTTTTATTTATGTCTATTTATCAAGAGAGTCGTCTTCCAGTATCTGTTTAATCAGGTCATTTGCCATAACTTTTTTTATGAGAGAATTGCATTTATTAACAGTTCTTTTTCTGATTTTGAAATCTTTGGGATTAATAACCTGAGTAGCATGGGCGAGATGGATAACAAACTCCCCCATTTTCCTTTCGGGGAGCTCTATCGTTTTAAATCCTCTGTCTACCAGCTCAAAATATAATTTCTTGCCAACAGTCAATCCTTCCTTATCACCCATTCCAAAGGTAAGGTTTTCTTTTTTTAATATATCAGTTCTATATACAGCACAAATACTGCGGTTGTAATAACGATGTACCCCTAAAGGATCGGGCTCTTTAAGCAGTTTTCTTTTCATCGTTTTAAAGTCTGTGACTTTCTTTAAAAAAGTTTGCAACACGGGGGTTAACTCGATTTTTCCTGAACCGACACATGCTGTTTGTTTGTCGGAATTGAAAAAATCAATTAGAGTTGTCAGCCAGTCATCTCTTAAAACAAATGTATCCGAATGTAAGGAAACAAAAAATTCTGTATTACAATTTCGAAGACCTATATCCAAAGCCGAAGCATGAGCATAGGAGCCCTTCAGAGAGCCGTCTTCGCCTTGTCTTTGTATGAGTCGGATCCATGACAGAGATTTTAGATATTCCAGGGATTCGTCTTTGGAATCATTGTCCACAACAATTACTTCATAGGGGTAATTAGTAAACTTTCTAATACTTCTTAAACAAAGCCTGGTAAAATCAAGCGTTTTATAGTTTACAACACAGATTGTAGCTCTTTGAGAAATAAACTCAGACATTTGAATTGTTTTCCGTTATTCGCGTTATGTTAAAAATATAACTATTAGTTATTAATGCAAAAATTACTGAAATATTACCTCTACCATTGTACCTTTTTCAAGTCCTTCTGTGTTTATCCCGATTTTTATTAAACCGTCTGCTTTAACCATAGTGTTTATAAGGCCGGATTTTCCCAAAACAGGCTCCGCCCACAAAATACCTTCTTTTTCGGCTAACCGGACCCTGATATAATCGGTTCTGCCCTGAGCCGAAGCAACGTTTCTTGATAGCTTTGCAGAAACAGCAGGCATTTTATACCATGAAGTATTACCGCTTATCTTTTCGATAAAAGGCTTAACTACTGCCGTAAAAACAACCATAGCCGAAACCACGTGTCCGGGAATACCCCATACTGCCTTTTTGCCTGACCTCGCAAGAATTGTAGGTTTACCCGGACTGATAGAAATGCCGTGGACGATTATTTCGGAATCGGGAAGATCTGTTAAAACTTCAATTGTAAAATCGCGGGCACCTACTGAGCTTCCTCCGGAAATCAAAACCATATCAGACTGAAAAAGAGCCTTTCTGCAAATATCAGAAAGATTTTTGTAATTATCTTTTACTATTCCGAACGTTAAAGGAATACCTCCTGCTTCCTTAACCTGGCCTGAAAGAGTGTATGAGTTTATATCTCTTATTTGCCCCGAAGCAGGAATTTGTGAAACCGGCACAACCTCATCTCCGGTTGAAATTATACTGATTACCGGTTTTTTATAAACTCTTACTTTTTCTTTTCCGAATGCGGCAAGAAGACCGGTTTCCTGGGGTCTTATTTTTCTGCCTTTTGGAAGAATAAGGCTTCCTTTGAGAAAATCCTCTCCTTTTTCAATAACATTATGCCCGGGTGCAATACTTTTATAGATTTCTATCGTTTGTTCATTCAGAGTTTCAGTATGCTCAATCATAATAACGCTGTCAGCACCATTTGGAAGCATTCCTCCGGTTGATATCCTGGCTGCTTCCCCCTGCTTGATTGAAAATGAAGGAGATTCCCCCATTGCTATTTGTCCAGCTATACTAATATATGCCGGATTTTCATCTGATGAGCCAAATGTAGAGGAGGCTTGGACAGCATAGCCGTCCATAGTTGAACGGGAAAAAGGAGGAAGATCAGAATCTGCAATAATATTTTCGGCAAGAATCCGCCCCTGTGTATCTCCAAGGTGAATTATCTCTGTTTCAACGGCTTGAAACAGAGAAACATATTCAAGAACTTTGGCCAGATCAACAACTTTAAAAAAATCCTTCATCAGCATTCCCGTTTTAACATGTTGTTATTATAGTTTAAAAAATATTCCCGAGAAACATATTTATCGAATAATATCGATGGCTTTGCAAAATGTCAAAAGAATAGATTGCAGTGATCAAAAACTTGTAATAAATTGATAAAGGTGTATAATTTATTAAATTCAATCAACCTTTTTACATTTTTAACAATAAACCGAGGAAAATAATGCCGGATGAGGATGAGCTTTTGGAATCTTTGGTTCCAAAACGTGCAGAAAAACCAAACTTTCTGACTAATATCAGTTTCGATGAGTTTATTATTCCATCAGAAGTGTTGATGGGATTAAGGGATGCAGGCTTTACTCTTTGCACCCCTATACAGGCCAGAGTACTTCCATTATCGCTTGCAGGACACGATGTTGCGGGACAGGCTCAGACGGGCACAGGAAAAACAGCGGCCTTTCTTGCTACCATTGCTTCGCGCCTTCTTCCATTGGAAAGCAAAACGCCCCGTTTGCCGTCTGCCATTATCGTAGCCCCGACAAGAGAGCTGGCTCAGCAAATACATGAAGAGGCTGAGGTTCTTTTCAGGCATACCGGATTAACGCTTATGCAGGTGATAGGGGGTATTGACTATCAGAAGCAGGCAGATATGCTCAGAAAAGGAGTGGATGTTGTAATATGCACTCCGGGCAGGATTATTGATTACTTCAAACAGGGTGTTTTTAAAACCGAAGGGATTAAGATCGTCGTAATCGATGAAGCAGATCGTCTTCTTGATCTGGGTTTTGCAAAAGATATGCGGTATATTCTGCAAAAACTTCCGAATTACTCAAAAAGACAGTCCATGCTTTTTTCCGCCACTCTTTCACACAGGGTTCTGGAATTAACATACGAATACATGAATCTGCCTGAATTTATTTCGGTTACTCCGGAAGATGTTGTCGTTGAAGGTATAAACCAGGTTCTTTACCATGTTTCCAAAGAAAGCAAGCCGTCTCTTCTTTTGGGATTGCTCAAGCGTGAAAAATGGTCAAGGATTCTCATTTTTGCAAACACAAAGTCAAGCGTGGAACGGCTGACCAGAAAACTTAAAGAAAACGGATATCCTGCAGAAGGAATAACAGGGGATTTACCTCAGAGTAAACGCTTCAGCCTCATGGAAAGATATAAAAAAGGCAATATAAAGATTCTGGTTGCAACCGATGTTGCCTCCCGCGGTATACATGTGGAAGATATATCACATGTTATCAATTATGATCTTCCTCATGACGGGGAAATATATGTTCACAGGATAGGCCGAACCGCCAGAGCCGGCAAAGAGGGAATCGCCATTTCCTTATCATGTGATGAATTTGTATTGAACCTGGAAAAGATAGAAAGCAAAATCGGCTATAAAATTCCGGTGGTTTGGGCAGATGATGACTGGTATGTTGAGAGTAAAAGCAAAACGGTTTTCCCGAAAAAGCGGTATGAAGAAAAAAAGAGAAAACGGCCTGGGAAAGAAGTTGTAAAGACAAGAAGTATGCAACCCATAAAGCCCATAAAGCCTAAAGCAAAACCGAAAAAGGATTATTTTCCGGGAAGCTTTTTCGGGTTTGCTCCTCCTGTGCCCAAACAACAAGAGATAACACGCCTGGCAAATGAACAACAGCAAGCTACTCGGCCCCCAAAAACCACAGATACAGAAGAAAATATCGTTTAAAAAATGTGAGAACAATTGAATACAAAAAGCTTAAACAGTATGCCGAGTATGGAATATACAATATTAATCAAACCACGGAATAAAATACTTCAGGTTTTGCTATAGATAACCACTATGGGGCATATTTTTAATTTAAAAGATTTCACTGAATATAACAAATGGCTTGAAAAACCATGCAACAGATCTGTTTGCTCTCTTGAAAAAAAGCTTATGACGGATATGCTCCAACCCGCTAAGGGTGAAACTATTATTGATATAGGCTGTGGTACAGGTGAAAGTCTCACGCCTTATATTGAAATGGGGCTGTCCGTAACAGGCATCGACCCTTCAAAACATATGTTGGATTATGCTATAAAAGAACTTGGAAACCGGGCGGAATTTCGCCTGTGTTTTGCCGAAGATCTTCCATTTGATGACAATTCCTTTAATTATGCTTCTTTTTTTACTTCGCTGGAATTCGTTGATAATCCGAGAAAGGCACTGGAAGAAGCTTGCAGGGTAGCAAAAGACAAATTATTTATTGGAATTTTAAACAGTTATTCAATTAATGTTTTTAACATTCGTATTAAGAAACATTTTTCCGAAACAGTATACAGACACGCTAGATTTTTCAATATCTGGAAAATTAAAAAGATGATCAAAGAGCTTTTGGGAGATGTTCCGGTATCATGGGAAACGGCATACGAGCTTCCTTTCGAATACTGTTCAATTGCCAATAAACTTGGAAAAACTGATTTTGCAAAAAAATGCCCTTTTGGACCATTTGTTGGAATTGTTATTCCTCTGATTCCGCGGTTTAGAACAAAACCTCTTACAATTAAATATTCTGCAAAACAAACCAGCCATGCAATTACCGGGAATCCGGTACTCGGAGGATCGATAAATGGAAGCCCTTCTTTATGAACAACTTAAAGATAAAAAAATAAAATGCAATCTTTGTAACCACAAGTGTTTAATCGGAAACGGAAAAAGAGGAATATGCGGCGTCAGACAAAACACAGAAGGGATTCTTGAAACACTGGTTTACGGCAAACTTATTGCGTCGCATATTGATCCGATAGAGAAAAAACCTCTTTTTCATTTCCTGCCAAAAAGCCTTACTTATTCAATTGCAACCGTTGGCTGTAATTTTAAATGTCTTTTCTGCCAGAACTCTGATATTTCACAAATGCCTTCGGATCATAATGGCTTGATAGCTGGAGACCATTTCATGCCTGAAGACGTTGTGGCTTCAGCTAAAAAGGGAAAATGCAAAAGCATTTCCTATACCTATACGGAACCAACGGTTTTTTTTGAATTTGCCCGTGATACTGCAATTCTTGCTCAAAAAAATGATTTAAAAAACATATTTGTAACAAACGGTTACATGACAAAAGAAGCTCTTGCCATGATACATCCATATTTAAATGCTGCAAATGTGGATTTAAAATCCTTTAATGAGGATTTTTATAAAAATTATTGCGGTGCAAAGCTTGAAAATGTCAAAAATACTTTAATGGAAATGAAATCCCTCGGCATTTGGATAGAAGTTACCACTCTTATTATTCCGGGATTAAATGACAACGTTAACGAACTTGAAAAGCTTGCTGACTTTCTTGTGGAATCCATCGGCCCTGAAACACCCTGGCATATAAGCAGGTTCCACCCTACATATAAACTTTTGGACAACCCTTCAACACCTCTTAAAACTCTGATTCTGGCAAGAGAAGCAGGTATAAAATGTGGCCTGAAATATGTTTATATCGGAAACGTTACCGGTGAAAGCGGAGAAAGTACTTTCTGTTTTAATTGCGGAAAAATTCTTATTGAACGGCTGGGATTTTTAGTGGAAAAGAATATAATCAAAAACAGCGAATGCCCTTATTGCGGAGTTCATATAGATGGTGTGTGGTAAATGCTCATATAACTTATATATTTTCAAATAGTTAGTCCGATGATAGCACTATTCAATAACAATAGAGAGGAGATGGTATAGATGAATCTGGAATCAGGAAGAATAGACCGGAATAAATGCAGAAACACGAGTAATTTGATGAAACATCATATATTTCAAAATAAGAGCATTTTAAAAATATTAATTTTCTGTTTGCCTGTTTTCATTTTGCTTTCTGGCAGTGCATTTGCAATTGAAGACACTTTGATTGAAAAAGATACCGGCCGCTTAAATTCAAAGCATAATTTTGAAATAAGCGCTGTTTATAATTATTTTGAATATAGTGAACCGGAGGTTGATATTGATATAACCGGATTTATGGCTGGAATAAAGGGCAAATACACGTTCTGCTCTACTACAGGTTTTATTTTTTCTGCTGAATTGGAATACACTTACGGGCTTAATACCGAGTATGATGGTGCTACATGGGCTGGTACGCCTCTTAATGAAGATTCAAAAGACTGGATAGTTGAGCCAAGACTTCTTACTGGAGGCAGGCTGAAATTGGATGAACATTTTATAATAAATCCTTATTTTGGACTTGGCGCCAGATACTGGCATAACGATATCGACGGATCTGGAAGTTATAGAAGAAAAACCGAATACCTATATCTGCCGGTCGGAACAAATGTTACTTATAAAGTATCCGAAAATTTCAAATGGGGGGTTAATCTTGAGTTTGATATTTTCCTTTGGGGACAAAACAGGAGTTATTTAAGCGATTCGGATCCAGGTTTTAACGATGTTAAACTGGATCAGGATTCCGGTTATGGCTTAAGAGCTTCCTTGCCTTTTACGTATAAATCACTACAGATTGAACCATATATTTACTACTGGAACATAAATGAGTCTGATTTAGAGCCTTTAACGTATTACGGAATGCCAACGGGATATGATGTTTATGAGCCCGATAACGAAACAACCGTTTACGGTATAAGGCTTTCTTTTTTGTTTTAGAACATCAAAAACAGCGTGGAGATAATTATTAAATGAGTAACAGCCGTAACGTGTATTTGAAAATGAATACTCTTGTTGAGGCAAGAGAAATTTTATTTGCCAGTTTTTCCCGGCTTGAAAGACTTTCAGGAGAAGCGGTTTTTGTTCCTGATGCGGTAGGCAGGGTACTTGCAGAGCCGGTTTTTGCAAAGCTTTCTTCTCCTAATTTTCATGCTGCCGCAATGGATGGCATAGCAGTAAAGGCAGAAGATACCTTTGGCGCAAGCGAGACAAGTCCGAAAAAGCTTGCAGTAAACAAGAATGCCTTTTTTCTTAACACCGGCCATGTGCTTCCTAAAGATACAAACGCCGTTATTATGATAGAATATGTGAATGCTATTGATGAAAACGTGGTTGAAATCGAAGTACCTGCCGTACCATGGCAACATGTAAGAAAAATGGGTGAAGATATAGTTGCAACCGAACTCTTGTTTGCCCGGAATCATGTTGTAACCCCTTACTGTGTTGGTGCACTTCTTTCAGGCGGAATATTCTCTGTTTTAGTAAGGAAAAAACCAAAGGCAATTATAATTCCCACCGGATCAGAACTTGTTGACTGGGAAAATGCAAATATAGATGAGCTTAAACCAGGACAGATTTATGAAACAAACTCTTTTGTCCTTGGCAAGCTAATAGAGTCTTGCGGCGGCATTTATGAAAAATACAATAAAATCATAGATAATACCGATAAGATAAAGGAAGCTCTCCTTGATGCATTACATAGCGATTGTGATTTAGTGCTTATTCTCGGAGGTTCATCAGCCGGATCTGAAGATTATGCAAAAAAAGTTATTTCGGAAACCGGCGAGGTTTTTGTTCATGGAGTTACCATGATGCCTGGAAAACCTGTTGTAATAGGCAAGGTAAAAAATAAGCCTGTTTTTGGAATCCCAGGTTATCCTGTATCTGCAATTGTTGCTTTTGAACAATTGGTACAACCGATAATATATAAACTGCTGGGGCAATCGGAAAAAGAAAGACAAAAGATTCAGGTTATACCGGCAAAGAAAATTACATCCAAACTCGGTTTGGAAGAATTTGTACGTGTAAAGCTGGGAAAGGTCGGTGAAAGAGTTATAGCAACAACTCTTCCGAGAGGAGCCGGATGTATAACCACAATTACAGAAGCAGATGGAATTATACGTATACCTAACCATATTGAGGGAATTAACGCGCAAGAGCCTGTCACAGCAGAGCTTCTTCGCCCACTGTCCTTAATAGACAACACTATCGTGGTTGTCGGAAGCCATGATAATTCACTTGATATTCTATCAGACAGCATAAAAGCAGGACAAAACAGTTTGACTCTTTCATCAAGCCATGTGGGCAGTATGGGTGGTCTTATGGCGATTAAAAACGGGGTGTGTCATATTGCAGGTTCGCATCTTCTTGATACAATAGACGGTTCTTACAATATTTCATACATTAAAAAATATCTTCCCGATACAAAAGTAAAACTTGTTCACCTTGTTTTCAGGGATCAGGGTCTTATTGTGGCAAAAGGAAATCCAAAAAACATAAAAGGTATTAAAGACCTTGCCCGCAGTGATATATCGTTTATAAACAGGCAGGGCGGATCAGGAACAAGAATTCTTCTTGATTACAGGTTAAATCAGGCAGGAATTGATCCTAAGCAGATAACCGGATACTTTAATGAAGAATTTACTCATATGTCCGTTGCAGTTGCCGTACTAAGCGGTGCGGTTGATGTAGGCCTTGGTATATTTGCAGCAGCAAAAGCTCTTGGCCTTGATTTTATACCGGTTGTAACCGAACAATACGATCTTGTAATCCCGGAAGTTTATTTTGAAACCAAAAACATTCAAATTCTTCTTGATACCATAAACAGCACTGATTTTAAAAAACGGGTCGAAGCATTAGGCGGCTACAGCACAAAGGAAACCGGCAATATCTTGTTATGAAGTATAAAATGATAGATCATACCGCCGATCTTGGAATCGAGGTTTTCGGTTCCACCCTTATAGATCTTTTTGAAAATGCAGCCTGGGCATTGTCTGACCTTTTAACTGATGATACAGGTAATCCGCATCCTTTACCGGATACTTCCATTACCGTATCAGGCCAGGACTGGCCTGATCTTATGGTAAACTGGCTCAGAGAGCTTTTGTATCTCTTTACTGGAAAAGATATGATTGTTAAGAGTGCAAAAATCGTTTCTCTTTCAGAATATACATTAACCGCAAATGTAAAATATGAACCCTTCCTTTCCTACCGCCATATAATAAAAAATGATATTAAGGCAGCTACTTACCACCAGATTATAGTTGAACAGGCTGGTCCAGAATGGAAGACAAGAATTATATTTGATGTGTAAAATATTATGGAATTAAGAAAAATAGACGATTACAGGTGGGAAGTTGTTAAAACGGGGCAGATGCGCGTTCCCGGCATTATATATGCCGGCGATTCAATGATTGAAAGCATTAAACAGGAAGAAGCCGTAAAGCAGGTTGCAAATGTAGCCACTCTTCCCGGAATAATAAGAGCATCCCTTGCAATGCCCGATATCCACTGGGGATATGGTTTTCCTATTGGAGGTGTTGCGGCCTTTGACTGGGAAACCGGGATCATATCTCCCGGAGGAGTAGGCTATGATATAAACTGCGGGGTACGACTTGCAGGCACATCACTTACCGAAAAAGATGTGAAAAAAAAGCTTGAAGATCTCGTTAACTCACTGTACCAAAATATCCCTTCGGGTGTTGGATCGACAGGCAACATAAAACTGGCTTATTCCGAAGAAAAAAAAGTATTAAAAGAAGGAAGCAAGTGGGCTTTGCGGCATGGCATGGCTTATGAATCCGACATAGAGAATACGGAAGATTTCGGATGTATGCCAAACGCTGATCCTGATGCAATAAGTGATAAAGCACTTGAACGCGGGCTGAAGCAGCTTGGAACTCTTGGTTCCGGGAACCATTTTCTTGAAATCGGACTGGTTGAGAAAATCTACGACCCTGAAGTAGCGCGCGTATTCGGTCTTTTTGAAGGCCAGGTAACTGTAATGCTTCATTCCGGCTCAAGAGGATTGGGGTATCAGGTTTGCGATGATTTTCTTGCACACATGGCAAAAAACATTAAAAAGATCGGCTTTGAAATTCCGGACAGGCAGCTTGCCTGTGCAATGATTCAATCTTCAGACGGGATGCGTTATTTTAATGCGATGGCATGCGCCGCCAATTATGCCTGGGCAAACAGGCAGATTCTTATGCACAAAGCGCGTGAAGTCTTAATGCATGTTCTTAAAATTGGACCAAGAGATCTTGGGATGAATCTTGTTTATGATGTTTGCCATAATATTGCAAAAAAAGAAACCCATGTTGTTGACGGGGAAAAAAGAGTTTTATGTGTTCACAGAAAAGGCGCCACAAGAGCTTTTCCTCCCGGGCATGAATCCGTTTGCGAAAAATACAGAGCTGTAGGCCAGCCGGTACTTGTTCCCGGTGATATGGGAAGAGCTTCATATGTTCTTGTTGGAACTGAAAATGCCATGAAAGAAACTTTCGGATCAACCTGTCATGGCGCAGGGCGCGTTTTAAGCAGAACAGCCGCTTTGAAAAAAAGCAAAGGAAGATCTATACAGCGTGAACTGGAAGACAAAGGAATATACGTAAGATGGACAGGACGATCCACTCTTGGCGAGGAAATGCCGGAAGCATACAAAAATGTATCTGAAGTGGTAAACGTAGTCCATGGGGCAGGTATTGCAAGAAAGGTTGCAAAGCTTAAACCAATGGCCGTTTTAAAAGGATGACAGTTTTGCATAAGAAAGAATAATATGAATATTTATCAGGCAGCAATTTTAGGAATTATACAGGGACTAACAGAATTTCTTCCGGTAAGCAGCTCCGGACACCTTGTGCTTTTTCAGCATCTTTTCGGATTAAAGGAAGCAGAATTGCTTTTTGATATCAGTGTACATCTTGGAACGCTGGCAGCAGTTGTTATCTTTTTTCGATCTGATATCAGCGCAATCATCGTTTCGGTTTTTCGTTACTGCAAGAAAGTATTTAATACCCGATCATTTACTATTGCAAAAGATGATTTTGAACTTAAGCTTGCTTTACTGATTGTTGCAGGATCAGTCCCTACGGCAATAATAGGTCTGATGTTTAAAAAGATAGCAGATCAGCTTTTCTCTTCGGTTTTGATTGCAGGTTCAATGCTTATTCTTACAGGGCTGATTTTACAGTTTACCCGCTTTGTAAAAAAAACGCCTAAAGACAGCAAGCTTTTTTCATTTAAAGATGCCATTATAATAGGAATATCTCAGGGTCTTGCGATAATGCCCGGATTATCAAGATCCGGAACCACAATATCTACCGGATTGTTTTTGGGACTGAATCATGAAACGGCGGCAAAGTACTCTTTTCTTCTTTCCATACCGGCTATAGTGGGAGCCTGCCTGTTAAGCATTGGAGATATAACCGGAAGCAATATAATTCCTTTAAAAACGGTTTCAGCCGGCATTATAGCATCCTGCCTGTCAGGCTATTTTGCTCTTAAATTTCTTTTATATATAGTAAAAAAAGGCAGGCTGCATTATTTTTCACCATATTGTTTCGCAGTTGGAATATTTTGTATAATTATAGGATTATAAGAAAGGACTTGTGCGGTGAATCCTGAGATATTCAGAGAATATGATATAAGAGGAGTAACAGATAAAGACCTTAATGAAGAAGATGTGATTCTGATAGGAAAAGGGATTGGCACCTATCTTCTTGAACACGGCAAATCAAACCTTACTGTCGGGCGGGATTGCAGAATTACCTCAGACAGTTATTCGGAAAAACTAATTGACGGGCTGCTTTCAACCGGCTGTAATGTAACAGATATTGGAGTTTGCCCCACACCTGTTTTATATTTTTCAATTCACCATTTAATGCAGCAAGGCGCTGTTATGGTGACAGCAAGTCATAATCCATCGGAATATAATGGTTTTAAAGTTTGTATTGATTCCGACTCCCTTCATGGAAAAGAGCTTCTTGATGTGCTTGATATAATCAATAGAAAATCTTTCATTTCAGGGACAGGTTTGCTTTCCTCTTTTGATGTGCTTACTCCTTATAAAGAATATGTGCAAAATAATATATTCATATCAAAAAGCCTTAAGATCGGTATCGATGCCGGAAACGGTACGGCAGGAGTAGTTGCTGTTCCTGTATTAAAAAACCTTGGATGCGAGGTGCATGATCTTTACTGCGATATGGACGGCACCTTTCCAAATCATGAAGCCGATCCTACAGTATTAAAGAACATGAAAGACCTGATAGCACTTGTCAGAGAAAAAGAACTTGACCTTGGCATAGGTTATGACGGAGATGGCGACCGTTTGGGAGTTGTTGACGAGAAGGGAAATATTATTTTCGGCGATCAGCTTATGATTATTTTTTCAAGAGAAATTCTTTCAAGAAAGCCCGGCTCAACTTTCATATCAGAAGTAAAGTGCTCGAAAACCATGTATGATGATATAACAAAGCATGGTGGCAATGCAATCATGTGGAAAACAGGGCATTCTCTTATAAAGAAAAAAATGAAAGAAGAAAAAGCGGAGCTTGCCGGAGAAATGAGCGGGCATATGTTTTTTGCGGACCGTTATTTCGGCTTTGATGATGCGGTATATGCATCCTGCAGACTTCTTGAAATTATCTCCAAAACCGGAAAGAAGATATCTGAGCTTTTATCGGATATCCCTAAAACATTTTCAACACCCGAAATAAGAGTTGATTGCCCTGATGACAAGAAATTTATACTTGTTAAAAAAGTAACCGAACATTTCAGAAAGTTAAATAATGTTATAGATATTGACGGGGTGCGGGTTCTTTTTGAAGACGGATGGGGCCTTGTACGTGCATCCAACACACAACCTGCTCTTGTGCTGAGATTTGAAGCAATATCTGACAAAAGACTTATGGAAATAAAAGATCTGGTTGAGTCAACACTTGCCAAAATACGTGAACAGATCTGATTGTTACTGATCGATTTGCAGGGAAAATGGGGTAAGATACTTAAAATAATAGGTGTGTAAACCATTTATATAGACATACAAGGAGGCATTTATGCTTAATAGATGGATTAAATTGGTATTGGCTGTAATCGTTCTTGTTGGGTCAACTCAACTTTGTATAGCAGACGATACAAAATCAGCCGATGAAATACTGGCAGATACTACAAAACAACTCGAAGCTTTAAAGAGTTGGTCTGCTGATTTCGAAACATCCGGCACCGCCCCGAAAGGTCACAACAAAACCAGTGGGCACATGGTATTCAATGGACCCAATCTGCTGCGGGTAGAAATGAATAATACGCCGGTAAATGGAGACCCAAGTGCAATACTTTTAGTTATGGGAAACGATTTAATCATGTGGCGAGAACTGTCTATTGGTTCAGCTAATCTGACCAAAAAAACCAAAGGGAAAGTTCATTCCTTTAAGTTTACAGGCGCCTGGAAGTCAATAACTAAAATTAACATGGCTACCGTGATGAATAATGCACAGGCGAAAACCTCAGACTACTCCTGCGATCCGCCCAAAGAACTGATTCCCGGCAGGCAGTGGGAGCTAACCAAAGACTATATGAAATGGAAGACACTCAAGGACAGTAATATTGAAGGCCAGCCGGTGTGGATACTCGAAGGCATTTGGATAGAAGAAATTCCATACAGTAGATTTGCTCAATCTCAAAAAGCGGCCTTCGGGAATTCACGGCTATACGTTGGCAAGCAGGATGGATTTGTCCATAGAGTAGTACAATTCAATAAGTCCAATAAAGCAATCAGAAGAACTACTGAGATAAAAAACATAGTAACGGATGCTGACACGACGGCCGTTATATTCAATTACAAGCCATCATATGATATGCAGCAGATAGTCGAGGACAAAACTGCGGCTTTTATAGCTGGCGAGAAAGGATTTTGGGAAAAGATCATGCAATGATGCATTTCCCTCCAGTAAATAAACAGGCCAATCCGGCTTATAACAACCAGCTCCATGGAATCGCGTTGAAGCAGAGACTAAATGGCAGCGAGCAGACTGTGGCGGGCCGCAGACAGATTAAAGCAGCAGCCAAACCGTGTAATTATTTTTGCCATGGTAATTAGTTGAGCCAGTTTCAAAACATCCCATTTTGGCCGATCTCTGCGTTGGGTGAAAATTTTAATCCTCGAAATACTCCATGTATTCCTGCGGTTAAAATTTTCATCCGCCTTGACCTTGACCAAACTGAAACGTTTTGAAAGTGGCTCAGTTGATTATATATATATTTAATTCTTTAATATTTTTGCTTGACATAAGGAATATAGAATGTCCCTCATAACCTGTGGTTAAAATTTTCGCCCGCCTTGACCTTGACCAAACAGAAACATTTTGAAACTGGCCCCTATTTAACATTTTTGAGGTTTATGAAATGGAACAAATTTTATCAAATCACGATCGTGTTCAATTGGATCAACGAATAGCTGAAGCGGAGAAACTCACAAATGCTCAGATTGTCCTGGCCGTAGTTAAACGCAGCGATAGTTACGCGGAACTGCCGTGGAAAGCTTTTGCGCTTGGGGCGTCCTTTGCTGGGCTGGTGAGCTTTTTGATAGGCTTGCTTCTGTCCGATCGGGCTTCAAATACAATGGTTATCCTCTCGGTTGCGGCAATACTTGCGGCCGGTGCTGTCTTTTCGCTTCTGGCCGTCTTTATTCATCCGTTCGCAAGGCTGTTTTTATCTGCTCATCGCGCTGAAACAGAAGTGCAGCAATACGCCGAATCGCTCTTTCTTTCCCGTGAGATGTTTGCAACAAGCGGACGCACAGGCATTCTGATGCTCATCAGTCTTTTCGAGCGGCATGTTGTTATTCTTCCTGACAAGGGACTCAGCAATCGATTAACCGGTGATGCTATGCAGAATATCATTAAGCAAATGACCGGGCATCTCGCGCAAAATAAAGTCAGTCTTGCCATGGAAGCCGGTCTGGAAAAGCTTACCAAAGTTTTAGAGAGCTCGGCAACAGGCGGGTGGAACGGAAAAGATGAGCTGTCCAACGAAATCCTTGAGGAGAAGGGCGTATGAAAAAATCAATATTATTTTTATTCATATCAGCTATGCTTCTGACAGCATCAATTGCTGCCAGTTTGGATATACCTTATCTTACAGGCCGGGTAACCGATAATGCGCAAATACTTTCTGCAGAAACACGCAAGGCCCTTACTGAAAGCCTTAAGGCTCATGAAAGCCGCACAAGCAATCAGATAGCCATTCTCACTGCTCCAACTCTTAACGGAGAGAGTATTGAAGACTACGCAGTTGATGTTTTTGAAGAATGGAAGCTGGGTCAGAAAGGCAAGGATAATGGCATTCTTATTATCGTTGCTCCAAATGACAGACGTATGCGTATCGAGGTTGGCTACGGGCTTGAAGGCACAATGACCGATTTAATGGCCGGCCGTATCATCCAGTATATTATGACGCCCAAATTTAAAAATGGAGATTATAACGGCGGAATTACAGCCGGTGCCAAAGCTGTTATCGATGTGCTGGAAGGTGGTAAAGTGCAGGAAATAGAAGACGGCAAGAGTGATGCTACAGAAAGGTCCGGAGGATTAAACATTAATAGCCCTGATATGTCTATCACAGAACGTATTCTTTTCGGTGCTTTTATCTTCGGCATTATCGGACTCTTCACAATTATCGGTATTTTAACTCCCGGTGTCGGTTGGTTTCTTTATTTCTTTCTTATACCGTTCTGGGCAATGTTTCCAATCGTAGTTCTCGGCACAAAAGGCGCTCTTATTTGCCTTGTCACTTATGTGATTGTTTTCCCGTTAGTAAAACTTTTCCTTAGCAAATCCCATTGGTATGAAAAGGCTAAAAATGACTTGCACACCAAAGGAAAAACATCAATCGGCGGTTTTGTACTATCATCAGGAAGCTCCGGAGGATCATGGTCATCCGGCAGTTCGGGAAGCTCAGGCTTTTCAGGCGGAGGCGGATCATCAGGCGGAGGCGGCGCTTCCGGAAGCTGGTAATTTAATTTGATAGAAGACAAAAGAACAAGAGAAAAACAATAGGGGGACAAGTCTATATTTGACTATTTATTAAATATACTAAAGGTCATACGTAGACCCATTTTTATTCGCCCATGCCGGGCGTACACAAATAAATGCACTGGACGGAGTACCGCCAGTGATTTTAATGTTACCCGGAAGCAGGCGGAGTGAAAATAGCGGTTTTATGTGAAGGCCGTGCAAACTTGGAATTTATTTGGGCTGCTGGTCACTGCCGGACGAACCTTAAAGAGTCTGAGACTGCTTCCAAGTCAACTTGAAGGCAGCTTATTTAACAAGTGGCCATGCTGACACGGAATAACCAGTAATATATTTCCGCTAAATTGTATCTTTCCCAAATAAATAGCAATAAATTGCCATTTACATAATTATACTTGACTTGTCATTTAATATGTAATATATTGCTTATTAACAATTATATTTGAGGATAGTAAGCAATATATGTCTTATAATATCGATTTTGCATTAGCAACAAGTAATCAAATCGAAGCCGCCCTCTGCAAGCGCTTGGAAAGCATACGGCTTTCCCGTAACATAACCCAAGCACAACTCGCTGAAGAAGCAGGCGTCTCGCTGAGAACCATCGGACGGCTTGAAAAGGGCCAAGGTGTTTCCATGGATACTTTCATTCGAATTCTGATGGCGCTTAGCATACAACAAAACCTTGAAGCCCTATTGCCGGATCCGAGCGTGAGACCAATCGAACGGGTTGGCATGAGCGCCGGAGAGCGTCAGCGCGCACGTCCTGCTAAAGCTATTGATGAACTCTCAAGTTGGTCGTGGGGTGACGGGAAGGACGATGATGAATAATGATGCGCGCGTTGTTCTGTGGGGCAGTATAATCGGTGCCATTACTTGGCTTGAAGACAGGGAGATTGGGGTCTTCCAATACGCGCCTGACTTCCTTCACAGCGGGATACAGTTGGCACCAATCATGATGCCGCTTGGCGAGTTCCCCTATGAGTTCCCGGCGCTTGCGCGGAACACCTTTAAAGGATTGCCTGGATTGGTTGCAGACTCACTTCCAGACAAATACGGCAATGCGATTATTGACGCCTGGCTTGCTTCACAGGGACGAACCGCAGCGAGTTTCCATCCAGTGGAACGCCTCTGCTATGTCGGCAGTCGAGGCATGGGGGCTCTCGAATATCAACCAGCAACACTCGGACCATCAACCAGCAAGCGAGCAGTTGAAGTAGCAAGTCTCGTCGGCCTGGCAAACCAGATCCTTGATGAACGTGCCAAATCCGGTGGCATTTTCTCCGCTGACAACGACCGAGAAGCAATCAATGATATTCTCCGAGTCGGGACTTCAGCAGGTGGAGCCCGGGCTAAGGCGATTCTCGCTTGGAATAAAGAAACCAACGAATTCAGGTCAGGCCAAGTTGATGCGGGAACGGGCTTTGAGTATTGGATAATGAAATTTGATGGAATCACCAGCAGTAGCGATACAGAAGTCGCCACTCCGAAGGGCTATGGCAAAATCGAGTATGCCTATCACCTAATGGCCGTCGAGGCCGGTATCGAGATGACGACGTGCCGCCTTCACCATGAAGGTGGCCGTAGCCATTTTATGACGAAAAGGTTTGATAGGTCTGCGAATGGTAGGAAATTGCACATGCAGTCCTTGGGCGCTATTGCTCATTATGACTACAAGCAACCTGCGAGCTATTCGTACGAGCAGGCGATCCAAGTCATTCGGAGGATGGGACTTTCTCGAAAGGACATGGATCAACAGGTGCTGCGCGCCATTTTTAATGTAGTCGGACGGAATTGTGATGATCATATAAAGAACATAGCTTTCATCATGAATCGACGGGGTGAATGGCGCCTGTCGCCGGCCTTCGATATTTCCTACGCGTGGAATCCCAGTGGCGAGTGGACGAGTCAGCACCAGATGAGCCTTAATGGTAAGCGAGATAGGTTTGAACATGAGGACTTGATCGCCCTCGCCAGGGCGGCTGACATAAAAAAGGCACATGCAGAACAGATGATTCAACACGTCATTAAAGCCGTTCGCCGTTGGCCCGACTTCGCCGGAAAAGCCGGAGTCAACGATGAACAGGTCATAAAAATACAAGATAGTCACCGCACAAGCTTATGATCCGCTTTGCGGGAATACCACAGAATAAGATGTAACCAGCAAACGGCTAACAAGGCTAATTCAGTCGACGCAAAAAGCCGCGCGGCTGATTAGCAGGATACCCCAGCGAGGTGATATGGAACGGAAATCAGTATTAATGGACTATGTTCACACCGGTTTGAATGACGAATTCGTTGCCCTTGCGGGCTCCTATGTCCTGACGGAGGAAATTCGCCATCCTTTCCATGACCGTGAGATTTTCTACTTATTGGGTTACTGCGTAATCTACAACTCTTGCTGCGGTTCCGGAGATTTGTCGTATGCTATTGTGCCCGGTTTCATCATTGAATGGAAATATAAAAAGACCTCAGACGGTTTCCCTGTATCACGGATTGAGCCTATCAGAGACCATGCCCAGCAAGATGAGATAACATTCTTGATTGAACAAAAAGAGATAATCAGCCAAGTAAACTTTCTATAAGTAGTAATAATAATGCACAGGAGAATTATACTTGTTTGTTAATATTTCCAGCGGGATTAATCATTTTTCTTTTATTTAAAAAAGTGAGCCAATTGCAAAACGTCCTATTTTGGCCGATCTCAGCATTACGCATAGCTTAAAAAGAGATTCGGGAAGAAAGAGAAGCCGGCAAGACATGATAGTAATCTTCTGAAATTAAAAAACCTCACAACAATTTCATGCATTATATGGATAGAAACTTGGAGGCGCTGATGCGGCAAGTTTGTGTGGCGTCACCTGTAGACGCAGGTCGTTAATTATATGAAAAAGAAGATAACAATCTTATTAATAGCAATAATTTATTGTTTTCATCAGAGCCAGTTTCAAAACGTCCCATTTTGGCCGATCTCTGCGTTGGGCAAAAATTTTAATCCTCGAAATACTCCATGTATTCCTGCGGTTAAAATTTTTACCCGCCTTGATCTTGACCAAACTGAAACGTTTTGAAAGTGGCTCATCAGTCTTCTTATTCAAAACGCAGGCCACCGGAAGTTGGATCAATAAATGAATATTTTTCTTCCAGCAAAATCTATTCTGCCCAAATAAAACTTCTTGGCTATCCTGATATAAATCCTTGTGAATGTACTTTAAAGAAAAGTGACCGGCTACTTTGGACAAAAAAACTTCCATCATATCCGGGTTTAGTAAATATCTCTGATAATGGCAAATATTTGGTTTTTGCAAATTGGGGATGGTATGATGAAGGCGGATTTGTTTTAATCAGTACATTTGAATATAAAAGACATAATTTAGAAGTTTTATATCTAAACAACCAGGGTAATGTCTTATGGAAGACAAAAATAGAAAAAGGACATTATTGGAATAAAGATCTTCTTTGGCTAAGTAAAGATGGTTTGAATTTTAGAATCCATGACAAAAATAAATGGTTGAATTATGAAAACAATAATAACATAATTAACCGGATAATAAACCAATCCGGCGAATTGGTACCCTCGGCGAATTAGCCCCGGGCAGCCCCAGCTGATTTTTATTGTTATATGACTTTCCACATACAGGCCATTGGAGGAAGCTCATGCGTAATACAGCGTCAGGACTTGTAAATGTAAGGGCAATCAGCGGAACGTACGTTATCTTTCTTGCGTTCGACATGAAAAAGCCGGATACGAAGGGGCTGATGGGGTTTGCAATTCAACGCACAGATCTAAACGAAGACGAAACCATCTGGCTGCGGGGAAATAAGACTTTTCCAAGCGTCCGCCCATCCACCGGGTTTGAAGATGCCAGCAGCCATGAGCATCCCTTCCAGGCATTCCAGTGGGCGGATTATACGGCTAAACCGGGATACAGCTATTGTTACCGTGTCATTCCGATGTACGGTAAAGCGGGTGCACTAAAGGAAAAAGCGGCGACTTCCGTACACATCGACACAGAGCCATTAGGCGGCGTCAAGCACGAAGTGCATTTCAACCGCGGTGCCATCGCCTCACAGGCCTTTATAAAGCGCTTCCTGGGTCAGACTCTAGACGAGGCCGGAGAGCCGGCCTATGCATGGCTGGGGCGCGATCTTGTCCCGGCGCTGCTGAACTTTATTGCCAAGGCAAAAGACAATTCTTATAGCCTGCACGCCGCGATATATGAGCTGCACCTGCCGGAAGAAAAGCCATGGCCGGACGTGTTGGCAGCTTTTAAGGCAGCCAGGCAGGCAGGCGCGGATGTAAAGATTATATACCACGGATTGGATGATTACACAGGTAATACAAACAGTCAGGCGATCGCTGACACACAGATCAAAGGTATTTGCTTTCCTCGCACTAACGCAAAGCTGATGCACAACAAGTTCATCGTACTAAGCAAGAACGGTAAACCCGTTTCCGTCTGGACCGGTTCTACCAACATAAGCCGCAATGCCTTGTATGGTCAACTCAATGTCGGGCACGTCATTCACGATGCTGGGTTGGCCAAATGCTTTCTGGAATATTGGGACGAACTCAAGGACGACCCTCCAATTGGCGACATCAAGAACTGGGCAGAAGCCGATAACACCCTGCCGCCGGACGATGAGTCAGAGGTGTTGACACCGATCTTTTCCCCGCATCGCGGCAGCGGCGTTTTCAAATGGTGGATCGAACTGGCCAATGACCCCAAGCCTTTGTTTATGACCTTTCCTTTCGGCATCGTCAAAGATTTCCGCCCGGTGTTTGACAAGAACGATGGCGTGTTGCGATTTGCCATGCTGGACAAATACGTCAATGGAGGGAATGCAATTTCTCGCGCCGCCGCCATTTCCGATATCGAACGCATTCGTCGATTCCCGAATATTGGCATGGCGCTGGGCAACAATATTTTCGTTGACTGTATCGACGGCTGGCACAAAGAAGGCCGCGGCATCGGTGTCAATGTTAACTGGATACATACAAAGTTCATGCTCATAGACCCATTGGGCGACAAGCCTATCACTCTAACCGGTTCCGCCAACTTCAGCGAATCCAGCGTGAATGCCAACGACGAAAACATGGTGCTCATCCGAGGCGATACTCGTGTTGCAGATATCTATTTTGGAGAATTCATGCGGGTATTCGCACATCACCGGTTCCGGGAATCGGTAAAGCGACATATCAATCAATTCGGTTCAGCGGCACTAAATACGTGGAAACCACAGGATTTGTTTGAGGACTCAAAGAAGTGGGTATCAATGCATTTCAAAAAGAATTCGGAACATTACATCAAACGACGATATTTCGTAGGCAAATTTAGTGGTATAGGTCATTAGTTATTTATTTCAGGTCAGCGGTGCTTTCCCGGAATGTATCGCCGGTCGTTCTCTCATCCGGGCAAGGCGGAGCACCTTGTGGACATTTGTTTCACCAAGGCCGGGAATGATTATGGTTTCAGGTTCCGACAAGATACGATTGCCGGCCTGTTGTTGTGTCTCTTCGTCAATCAGCATGCATTGATTTTTGGCATGGCTCTCCAGTTTTGATGCAAGGTTGACAGAATTGCCTAAATAGGTGAACTCTGTTTTGATATAATTACCTAAAATCATTGCAAAAATTTCTCCGGTACTGATACCGATCCGGACATTGATCTTGCTATCTTCCCCATAAACGGTTCCAAGCTTCCTGTTTTTATGTTTCAAAGCCCGATAAATGTCGATACCTGAACGGATGGCATTCATCACCATTTCGGATGATACGGTCAGGCCATGTTCAAATATGGCCATAAAACCGTCTCCAAGAAACTTGTCAATATATCCGTGATTCTGATAGATGATCAAAGACATACGGTCAATGAATTCATCCACCATCTGAATGGTCATGCTTTCATCCGACTTTTTCATCAAGTGACTGAAGCCCACGATATCTATAAAAAGTGTGGTGGCATAAAGCCGTGTTTTTGTCCTGGTATTTTTAAACGGGTTAAACTCACGGCTCAGACTGTTTTTCACAAAAGTGGCGTCCTGGTAAGCCAGATTGGATGTCAAAAGTTCCCTGGCCGTATATTTATCGATATTTTTTGCAGCATCAAAGGCACGGATAATTATGCTTTTGATGCCGAGCACCATACCCGTTTTAGCGGATTCACGAAAACAGTTATAGGCTTTTTTCTCCTGATCTGTCTGAAAATAGGTTAATCCCAACTCATAAAGGGAATCCGCGATAATTTGTCCTAACTGCAAATAATGGTTTTTAGCCATATGAAGTATTTCATTGACTTTATTCTCGGCAGTTTCATAATCATGGAGTTTGCGATATGCCTTTGCTGCCAAAAGACCGGCCTGCAGACTCTCCTGGAGCATCCCGTGTTCCTTCAAGCCCGACTCAAGCTCCAGTGCCATGTCCAACGCCTGGCCTACATGATTAACACTGAATTTAACCTCCGCCATTTCAAGATCGCACAGTATTTTACATTTCTCATTACTGAATCGGGAGGCCAGAGCAACAGCTTCATCAAGGTCTTTGAGATTTTCCTGTTCAACCATTTCTAAAAGCCGTTTGATACGACTCCGGTTGACTAATGCATAAGCATAGATAATACTGCTGCTTTCACTGGATGGATCTGCAATATAGTTTTCAGAACACACCTTTTTTTCTAAGGCGGCATATTGATTGGCCTGGTAGTGTCGTGTCAGAAAAAGGCAAACCTGACTGAGACCTGAATAGATTTCACCCAGAAATTTATTAAGTTCAGGGAGGGATTCTGCCTGTTTTAGGGCAAAAGTGAGATAGAACTCGGCATCCAGATAGTTCCATTGGGCCCTGTGAACATATCCCAGAGAGAGATATATCTTCACCCTCCATTTTTGAAATAGAGGTTCTTTATGTCCTTCAATGGTGTCCAAAGCTTCTTCCAGTAGTTCCTCGGCACGTTGAAACAGATATGCTTTCTGGAAAAAGAGATTTTTATGCCATTTGATGATTGCATCTAAATGGGGCAACGCCGTGTATTGAGCGGTCTCTTTTTCGAACCCCGCAATCAGTTCAAAAATCTGTTCAAGGGAACCTTTCAGCTCAATGGCACTAAAAGCGGCCTTTATTGCATTTATATCTTTCCGGGTTTGTTCAGTATCTAACATGAGAGGACATGAAATCCTTTAGTAAGTAATTGATTATGATCCACATAGCTAACAGTATAATAAGCTTATATGCTTGAGCCAGTTTCAAAACGTCCCATTTTCACCCACCTTGACCTTGACCAAACTGAAACGTTTTGAAAATGGCTCACTTGTTAATGCAAAATATTCGATATTATATTACATGTTAAAATAATATCATACAAAACAAAGAAAAACAAAATTAAAACTTATGGAGGGTGTAATTAAAACTGTTGGGGAATATTTATGCAGCTTTACTACATTCCCAGTATTTATTCCATTCGTCATTCTCTCGAATTATTCTTAATGCAAGCATGTGTTCAGCGTTTTTTTCTTTCCACCA
>Ga0180732_1000764_pt1 | contig 23943 bp, 28 predicted proteins | sample KR11_01MetaG_FD_148674 | JGI IMG/M metagenome (GOLD analysis project Ga0180732, IMG submission 148674) | Groundwater microbial communities from the Olkiluoto Island deep subsurface site, Finland - KR11_0.1 MetaG | ecosystem: Environmental > Aquatic > Deep subsurface > Groundwater | place... | reverse complement strand
ACCCGGCGCACTTAGCGCCTCCGGCGCTATACCGACGAAACGACCATAGTCAACATCAAGGACGTACCTGCCACGAGCACCCGACCTGCCCACGAGCCCGCCGACAATCCACGCCCTCATTTCTGGTGTTTTGCCTTGAGCAGAACTTGGGTAAATTCCCATAAGTTTTAAATCATCAAAAGCTGAATCTTTAGCAAATCTTGGTTGATATTCTCCAAAGATAAAATCTGTATAATCATTAAGTAATGCTTGATCTCTTGCTAAAACCTTCCAAACAGGATGAGCTTTAACATCTGCTCTTGAAAGACCGTCGTTTACCTTTCCAAGCTTTCCTTTCTTAAATTCTTCTCCTTGTAAAGCATTGTAAGCGTCTTCAGTTAAGACAAGAGCACCACTATTTCTCTGGCTTTCAGGTGTTATCTCTCTTAAAGTTTGAGAGTCAAAAACAATCTTTACTCTTCCATCAGGATGATAAACAACAGCATCGCCAGTATCAAAATAATTATCCATATAAGAACCCTTTATTGATTTATCAGAATTTCTAACATCAAGTCTTCTTTGCATTAATTGAGAAACATTCATAGGAACTCTACCATCGGCTATAAGCTTTGGCATCTGTTCTACGTTTGAGCCATAAAATTCTTTGTATGCTTCTGGTGTTGCATTAAGTTTTATTGCCATGTTTTTTATAAAAATATGCGGTTTAATACTCTTCCATGCCCGAAGGCATTCCTCTCATTCCGCCTCGATTACTGCTCTTTCCCCCAGAAGAAGCTATAACATCATCAATCCTTAAAATCATTATAGCAACCTCACTCGCAGAAGTTATTGCTTGAGTCTTTATCTTTAATGGCTCAATAATTTTCGCCAGCAGAACATCTTCTATCCTATTTGTGAATAAGTTAAGCCCTGCATTTCTTTCTCCGCTATCATGCCTTGCTTTTAATTCAGTAAGAACATCTATAGGGTCCATTCCTGCATTTTCTGCAAGAGTTACAGGAATATACTCCAAAGCAGATGCAAATTCTTCCACAGCAAGCTGTTCTCTGCCTGAAAGCCCCTGAGAATACTCTCTAAGCCTTCTTGCTAATTCAATTTCTATTGCCCCGCCTCCAGGAACTATTGCCCCTGATTTTAAAGCAGATGCCACATCACCAAGCCCGTCTTTAATCGCCCTCTCAATTTCATCAATAACATGCCCAGTCCCACCATGAATTAAAATTGTCAGGGCTTTTGGATTTTTGCATCCCCTAACATAAGTCATTGTGTCTTCTCCGTGCTTAACTTCTTCTACTGTCATAGCATTCCCCAACTCTAATGAACTTAATTCATTAATATTGCTTACAATTTTTCCGCCACTCGCCTTTGCAAGTTTTTCAATGTCTGATTTAGCAACTCTCCTGCAGGCATAAATTCTTTTCTTTGCAAGAAGATATTGCGCAAAATCATCAATTCCTTTCTGGCAAAAAATAACTGTTGCTCCTGACATAGCCACCTTTTCTACAAGCTCTTTTATTGACCTCTCTTCCTGGTCAATAAAACCCTGCAACTGACTCGGGGTAGAAATGGAGATTTTTGTGTCTATCTCAGGATTTTTTATTTCTAATGGAAAGTCTATCAATGCAATTTTCGCATTTTCAATAATACATGGCATATCCACTGAAACTTTTTCCTTGTCAATAACAATTCCTGCTATCAGTTCAGTGTCTTCAATTCCATCCCCTTTTGATTTTTCTATTTTTATGTCATTTAAATCTATTTTTCCGTTGGTTTGGATTTGTTTTATTGCTTTCACAACAATATCTGCAAATTTTTCTTTTGCGTCTTCTGCGCCTTTTCCAGTCATTGCAGTTATAGCAATCTGCCTTAAAACATCTATATCTTCTGTATTTAACCTGACTGCAATTTCCTTTAATATCTCCTGAGATTTCTCAGCAGCAAGCCGGTAACCTTTAGTAATAACTGTTGGGTGAATCTTTTTATCAAGAAGCTTCTCTGCATTTTCAAGCAATCTGCCTGCAATCATTACTGCTGTTGTTGTCCCATCACCAACTTCACTTTCCTGAGTTTTTGCAATATCCACCATCATCTTTGCAGCAGGATGCTCTATCTGCATCTCCTCAAGGATTGTAACCCCGTCATTAGTCACGATAATATCATTAGTAGGTGAGACAAGCATTTTATCCATCCCTTTAGGTCCAAGAGTTGTTTTGACAATATCTGCAACCATTTTTGCAGCAAGAATATTATTCCTTTGTGCATCTTTTCCCATAAGCCTTTGAACATCTTCAGGAAAAAGAACAATTGGTTTATCAGTCATATACTCTATCAAAAAATATGGCTTATAAATTTTATCTCACTTGAGGATATATCTCCTTTTTTGGTAAAATTTATAAGTAAAAGCCGCTTAAAAAAGACAGGTAGAATACAATGAAAAGGATAATTGTGGCAGACATAATGACTCGCTATCCTGTAACAATCAAGCCAGAAGCAAATTTGTTAGAATGCGCAAAAACAATGGTGAGGAAAAAAGTTGGAAGCCTTCTGCTTGTGTCTCAAAAAAGGCTTATCGGATTTATTTCTGAAAAGGATATTCTTTGGGCTTTAGTTAAAAAATCAAAGCAGGATTTATCTAAAATCCGGGCAGTAGATATCTCCCCAAAAAAGATTGCTACAATAAAACCAACAGAAACTATAGAAGGAACTATAACAAAGATGAAAAAATTAAAATTTGAGAGGCTTCCGGTAATTCACAACAATGAACTTGTAGGAATGATTACCATCAAAGATATTTTAAATTTTCACCCAGAAATTTATCCTGAATTATATGAACTTGCAGGCATAAGAGAAGAAATTGAGAAATTAAAAAGAGTGAAAAAAGCAAAGGAAAGAATATTTATGCATGAAGGCGTCTGTGAAGATTGCGGAAATGAAGAAGTTCTTTACAGAGTGGATGGAAAGCTTCTCTGTGAGGAATGTAAAAATCTTATGTAAAGATTGCAGTTATAGATAACTGAATTAAGTAACATTTTGTATTCAGTTCTTTGTTTAATCCTCAATCAAAAAAGTATAGTGTAGAGAATAGAAAGACTTTTTAAGGCCTTAACTTTTTAGATTTATGCAAAAAAAAGAGGCGAAATTTGTTGTAGTTACAGGCGGAGTTTTATCCGGGCTGGGAAAAGGCTTGTTTATCTCCTCATTAGGCAAACTTCTGCAGTCAAAGGGATATAAAACAATCCCTATAAAAATAGACCCTTATATTAACATAGATGCAGGAACTATGAACCCCACAGAGCATGGAGAAGTATTTGTTCTGGATGATGGCTCAGAAGTAGACATGGATTTAGGGAATTATGAAAGATTTCTTGACTTGACTTTGACAAGTGATTCAAACATAACTACCGGAAAAATATACAGAAAAGTTATAGAAAAAGAAAGAAGGGGGGACTATCTTGGAAAGACAGTTCAGTTAATCCCGCATATCAGCGAAGAGCTTCAGCAGCAATTCAAGGATATAGCAGAAAAAAATTATGCAGAAATTGTTTTAATAGAAATTGGGGGAACTGTAGGAGATATTGAAAACCAGATATTTCTTGAATCTGTCCGCGAACTTTCTCTGGATAGAGATGTTTTCTTTGTTCATTGCACTTTAGTCCCGGTTATAGGCGTAGTCGGAGAGCAGAAAACAAAGCCTGCGCAGCAATCAGTAAAAATGCTCAGAGAAATGGGGATTGTTCCAGACATGATTTTCTGCAGGTCAGAAAGATATCTTGATGATAAAATAGCTGAGAAAATATCAAGATTCTGCGGGGTGGATAAGGAATGCATAATATCCGGTCCGGATTTAAAGAACATTTATGAGATACCTCTTGTCCTTGAAAAACAGCAAGTCGCAGAAAAGATTTTGTCTAAATTAGGTATGTATCCCAAAATGGATAACTTAGAATATTGGAAGGAGTTTGTTGAAAAAATGGGGGATACCAATAAAAAGATTAAGATAGCAATTACAGGCAAATACACCTCATTAAAAGATGCCTATGCTTCTATCCAAGAAGCGTTTAATCATTGTTGCGGGAATCTTGGGTGCAGTATAGAAATCAAGTGGATTGAAACAACAGATATTGAAGAAGGAAAAATAAAACCAGAAGAAGCACTAAAAGATGTAGATGGGATATTAGTCCCAGGGGGATTTGGAAGCCGTGACACAGAAGGAAAGATTGAATGCATAAAATACGCCAGAGAAAATAACCTGCCTTTCTTAGGATTATGTTTCGGATTTCAGCTGGCAGTCGTAGAATATGCAAGAAGTTTATGCAGTTTAAATATGGCAAACAGCACAGAAATAGACCCTGAAACTAATCATCCAGTTATAGACATTCTGCAAGAACAAAAAGAGATATATAACAAAGGCGGAACAATGAGACTTGGAAGATATGTTGCAAAACTAAAACCTGACTCAATTGTCCAATCTCTATACGGAACAGATGTGGCTTTTGAACGCCACAGGCACAGATATGAAGTAAACAGCAATTATATATCTCTCCTGGAAGAGAATGGTATTATATTTTCAGGAAAATCTCCTGACGGGAAGTTGATGGAATTTTTAGAATTGCCGAATAATTATTTTTTTGTTGCCACTCAAGCACATCCAGAATTCACATCACGCCCATTAAAACCCAGCCCCTTATTTCTTGGATTTGTCAAAGCGTGTTTAAGCAGGCCTTCACCGAAGAATTTTTAAAAGGAAATTCCCTCATCTTTTGTATAACTAAATTATAAATTAGTTTAATCTAAAAAGATGTCAGAAGAAGAAGCAATTTTTAAGAGCAAGATAAAATCAACAGGAATTTTCTCATTTAAAGATTTCTATAAATTCTGCCACGACTGGCTTGTATCAGAAACAAACTTGCATGTAGCAGAGGGGAAATACACTGAAAAATTAAGCGGAGATACAAAAGATGTTGAAGTTGAATGGGAAGGAAGGAGAGACGTTACTGATTATTTCAGGTTTAAAGTGAATGTTAAATTTGTTATATTAAAATTAAGCGAGGTAGAAATCAGCCAGAACGGCGTTAAAGAAAAAACAAATAAAGGAAGTGTGGAAGTGGAAGTTAAAGGCATCTTGGTAAGAGATTACAAAGGAAAATTTGAGAGGACTTCAATTCAAAAATTTTTAAGAAGTATTTATGAAAAATGGATTATAAGCGCGAGAGTCAAGCAGTTAGAGGATAAACTCGTGGAGGATTTAGATGAATTTTTAGCCCAGGCAAAGGCATTCTTGGATTTAGAGGGGAAAAAATAAAAATATAATTGTAAGGAGTTATCGAAGCTGGATAACATTCTTCAAACAGATAAACCCTATCTGAATGTTGAGATATCACAAAATTTTGGAACATTTTAAAGATGTTACAAAAATATGCAAATAGAAATCTTTAAATATGAACTAGCCATAATTTTTTTATGAAAAAGATATATATTCTTACACTTTTAATCTTGCTGATACTGCCATCCATTCTTGCAATAAATCTTAAAATTGAAAAACAGAATGATGATGAGGCAATTATATTGGGATTGGATAAACCTGCAGTATTTAATTTAAAAGTAACCAACCTTGGATTTAGCGATTATTTTCAATTTTACAATCTTATTGGATTGCGCATGATTCCTTCTGGAAGTGTGCAAATAAACTCTGCTGAAACAAAAGATATTCAATTAATGATCTACACTCAGGAGAATTTTGACTACCGGGGCTTTTACACTTTTGAATATCGTGTGCAGGGAAGTGACTATTCTGAAGTAAAAGACAGATTAACAATCAAAATTGTTGAATTGAAAGATGCATTCGAAGTTGGCTCAGGAGAAGTAGACCCTGAATCGAACATGATTAAAATCTATATCCACAATAAAGAAAATTTTAATTTTGGCGAGATGAATGCTAAATTCTCCTCTCCTTTCTTTAATTTCGGAGAGGACCTCACTCTTGGCCCTAATGAAAAGAAGGAATTTAGTGTTAAATTGAATAAGGAAGATTTCAAAAAATTAATGGCAGGGTTCTACACTTTAAATGTGGAAGTGGATATTAACGGAAAAAAAGAAAAGATAGAGGGGATTATAAAATTCATTGAGAAAGACATATCCACCGAAATAAAGAATGAATATGGGTTTTTTATTCATACAAGAAAAATAATAAAAACAAATGAAGGGAATATCCTCACTAATTCGGGCATAGTCATAAAGAAAAACATAATTTCAAGGCTGTTTACAACTATCACTCCAGAACCATCTAATGTAGAAAGGCGAGGCTTTAATGTGGATTACACCTGGAATCAAAAGATAAAGCCAGGAGAATCGCTTAATATCATAATAAAAACAAACTGGTTTTTTCCTTTATTGATAATCCTGTTTATAGTTATGATTGTAGCACTTGCAAAAAAATATTCAGAAAATGATTTGGTAATGAATAAGAAAGTTTCATTTGTTAATGCTAAAGGCGGAGAATTCGCCTTGAAAGTTTCTATATTAGTAAATGCAAAGAAATACATAGAGAAAGTGGATATTATTGACAGGCTTCCAAATTTAGTTAAAGTTTATGAAAGATTTGGTGGGGAAACACCAAAAAAAGTTGATGAGAAAAACAAGAGAGTAGAATGGCACTTTGAAAAATTAGAAGCAGGAGAAACAAGGGTGATTTCGTATATTATATATTCAAAAGTTGGAGTTTTTGGAAAATTCGCTTTACCATCTGCAGCAGCAGTTTATGAGAGGAATGGAGAAGTTAAAGAGAGCCAGTCCAACCGTGCTTTCTTCGTTGCTGAGCAGAGAACAAAAGATGTGGAAGATTAAAATAACATCAAAGAGATAAACGCCCTTGATAAAGGAATAAAACCAATCAAAACCTTTATTAATTCTTTTTTTATCTTAATCTTAGCCCCGTGTAGCTTGATAAGGGATACTTCCCTTATCAACCCTCAGACAAGATGAATCAGAGTTTTGATGTCAAAGTCGCTACATGGATAAATGAGCCCCGTGTAGCTTAGTGGCTAAAGCGTCTGGCTGTAGATTTTAATTGAAGATAAGTTCCGTTTATAATCAAAAACAGCAACCGGAAGATCCCCAGTTCGACTCTGGGCACGGGGATATTTTTATTTCTTATTTAAAAATAGTAATCAAAAACAAAAAACTTATATATTTCAAAAGCTTAATTTATAAGGTCTAAAAAGGGAAAATGATGAAGAAAAAATTGTGTATTTATGGTTTGGCATTTCTTCTTGGATTTTGGACTCCTACATGCAATTCTCTTGCGGAAAAAATTAATGAGAAAGCTAATGAAAAAACCTTAGAAAACAAGGTTGTCAGAGTTTCGCCAGAATCTATAAATCAAAACGCAAGATACTTAAATTCTCCGCAAAATGCAAAAAATCTAAATTATAATCATGGAATAAACCAAAATAAAATAAATGTAGAAGTGCCTTCTATCAAACTTAAAAATGTATCCGCTAGGACAGCACTCAAGGTAATATTGCGTCAAAAAGGATTAGATTTCAAAGTCCAAACAGACGGAACTATTTTTATATCTACTCCCTATAGACTTAGACATGAAGTTTTTGAAGATTTAGAAACTAAATATCACCAATTGCAAAATACAAGTGGGGAAAGTCTTCCAAAAATAGTTCTAGGCATTCCTCAAGGACAAATAGGCACATATGGTGGTGGAGGTGGTTATGCTCAGATAACAGGACAAAGTGCTGGAGGCGGAGGTGGTTATGGTCAAGCAGGAGCAGGTAATCAAGGAGGAGGTGCAGGAGCAGGGTTTGGTGGTGGTGCTGGCGGTGTTGGTAATCGAGCCGGAGGTGGTGCTGGCGGTGGAAACAGTGTATTTATTGGAGGAATTCAGGAACTTTTTGTTGGGGGTTTTGACCATTCAACAGTTGGAGAACTTCCACCTATTATTGGATTAGGTGGTGTAACTCAAGGTGGCCGTTAAGTTTAATTTTGTTCTTTAGTTGCATATAAACCGCCCAAGATTTGTGATTATATTTCCTAGAACTCATAATTCTTCTTCTTTTAAGATGGTTATCAAAGATAAAAATACATAAATCTCATATCCAATACAAAACCGAAATCCTTAAAAACTGCTTACATCTTAGAAATTTAATAAAAAAATGAGGTCTCAAAAGGTGAACGATAATTTAGAGCTCATCGAAGATGAGAGGGATAAAGAATCCGGCGACGATGAGTTAGATTTGGGTTTTCTTGAAGAGGAATAATTCTTTTTTTTATTTTTTTATTTTTGATTTTTAATCTTTAATTCTTAGTGTGATTTGGTTATTTTCTTTGTTCAACTCTTCAGAATGGGAGTTTATTTGAATTTTTACTGTTTGAATTTTGGCATTAGACACCCAAATATTTTTTAAAGTGATTTTTAATCCATATCCAAATTGCATCTCGTCTAAAGTTAGGTTTTTTGCCAGATTATCATCCGCGTATATTAACATCTCTGACTGCGAGGATTTAGCAAGCCCATTGTTTCTCAGATTTGCTTCAATATTCAAATATCTCCCGTCTATACTTGCAGATGCATTAATTATCGCTAAATCAGAATAACTGGAGGTGGAATAAATCTTTTTTATCACATTAATAGTATCTTGGCCAATAGTCTGATCACAATTAGTGATATTATGAAGAACATTGTTTGGATTGTCAGAATGGTCAAATCCCAGAGCATGCAATAACTCATGTATAGCGATATTCGGCCTTGGGCAGTCAGACTCCTTTATTAAAAGAATTTTCCCATGGGTGATAATGTTGAACAAACTTGTCTGCGTTATATTTGTAGGACCGCCTTCCCCTGCAATAAACAGCCCCCCTTCAATCCTTTCCTTGCTCTCGCATGTTACAGAAATTTCCTCATTAAAATTAACCGGATAAAACTTTAGCATAGTTGTATTGGATAGTGTGTAAAAAGCCTGCTCCATATCATTTTTCTTTTTCAAAGGGCAATTATAAATTTTATAAGAAATCATTGACTCTGGATATCTCATATTGGGATAAAACTGCATTTCAGGATTATCACCGCCGGAAATGCTGAAATTGGTATTAACATCTCTTGGTTGAAACTCCACTTCTCTAAAAGGAACAAACCAATAAATACCTAACAGCCCAATCACAATCAATATAAATAAAAAACTAAAAAATATTTTCCACCCCATAAATATATCAAGTATTTTAAGTTTTATAAAATTATTGTATGGTTCTTGACAAAAAAAACTTTTTGTAAGTTTGTTTAAAGCTTATGACAAGAGTAAAAAATAAAAGAAAAAAATTTGATTAGTGGGTTTAATAATCCCCAAAATCGTCTGAGGAATTATCTGCACCTTCTTCAGGTTCTTCTTCGAAAGGTGTATCTTCACTTTCTTCCGAAGAGCTCGCCTCAATCCTTTTGAATTTTTCCATTTTTCCGCCCCTAATTTAAGTCAAACTCATAAGAAATATCCTTTTTTAAGGATTTCGGTTGCTGTGTGGCTTGTATAGGTTCAGGACATATGTCCGGGTCTTGCACAATTATGACATGAAGGGAAAGGGATAAATATAATCAAACATTAACGATTTTATGGCTTATGCAGTTTATGCTACTGAAAGCTTTGAAAAAGAGATGAATAAACTTTCTAGCTCAGACAAGGAGATAATTAAAAAGATATTTCTTCAGCTTAAGGAAAACCCATATGTTGGAGATCAAACGAGGTATCGTTTTTTTCGCGAAAAGAGAATGCGAGAAAAAAGAATTTACTATCTTGTCTACGATGATTTATCTGCTGTTTTGATTGTTGCTTTAGGGGGGAAGAAAGCCCAACAGGAGACAATCGAGGAAATTATAAAATATCTTCCAGAATTTAAAAAGTATCTAGAAAACCTATTAAGAAAGTATTAATCAATTATTAAACCTATTAAGAAAGTATTAATCAATTATTAATAGATTATGCTACTCTTTTTATCTTGCTTTTTTTTAAGTCTAATAGGCTGTTGTTAAATTGTTTTAATAAGTCAATATCTATCTTTTTTAATATTACCATCTCATTTGCAGTATCTATTGCTAAAACAGATCCTTCATTTATTCCAAGCTGATTTCTTATTTTAAGGGGGATCACAATTTGGCCTTTTGAACTTATCTTTGTTATTTCCATGTAAGAAAGTAAAATTTTCCTATTTTTAAATGTTTTGATACTTTTGTATTGATAAGAAGGGAAAAGAATAAAAGTATAGATAATTTTATATTTTTATGATTAAGAAATTCTCTAAAATCAGCCCAACAGCGGTATTTTGCGCAAGAATGAGGGCTAAGCAAAACCTTCCCTTTGCAAGAGAAATTGTTCAGCTAATAGACACAAAATATTCTGATAATATAACTGATTTGCCAGATTATGGGGACAGCCTAAAAGATAACTCTAATTTTATTGGTTTTATAGAAGGAAGGTACATCTCATTAAATGATATGCTATCCAGGATAGATAATGTTTTTATTGCAGAAATTGCTTCTGGTTTATCTCCACGAAGCTTAGAGTTTTTAGGTAAAAAAGATGTTATTTATATTGAAACAGAATTAAACAATTTAATAAAGTTGAAAAAGGGTATCTTAAAAGATATAATCAGAAATAAAAATCTCAACTGCAAAAATTTGTTTTTTATGAAGATTAACCCCCTAGTTAAAGAGGATATGAACAAGATAGGGAAATTTTATCTACAAGTAGGGAAAGGCAAGCAATTAGTCCTAATTCACGAAGGATTACTTATGTATTTTAACAAACAGGAGAAAAGTCTATTCAGAGATAATATAAAATACCTCTTTGAAACCTATGCTAAAGACGGCATGTGGTTAACGCCAGATTTTTCAAGAATAAAGAAAAAGAATAAGGAAGCTAAAGGCAAAGAGAATATAAGGGACAAAATAGCTAAAGTAACTGGAAGAGAATTTAATTATTTTGAGTCAATTGACGAAGCCAAAAAATTCTTAGCAGAAGCAGGATTTGCTTCAAAGATAATATCTAATGAGAAAATAATAAGCCAGTTAATAAAGGAAAAATGTTTCGAATCCAATAGAAGATATATCCTAAATTCATCAGAAGAATATAGAATTTGGAAAATTCAATATTTGAAGATGAAGAATAGCTAACTTGATACAGAAAAACCTATAAATTACCGGTATTTTGGATCAGCTTCAATAAAATGTAGTTCTTTTCCAATGTTAGGCTGTTTTTTTTCTAAAAGATAAGCTTTTGTAGGTAAAATATCCATTCCTCTAAAATTTTTATTCCAGATATTTTTTATTCCAGATACAATTCGATCTTCTGCATCAGAGTATTCTGTTTTAAATGCCTCTACAAAATAATCAAGTGCTCTGGCCATCCGATAATCATATGTCAGACTATAAGAAATTTGCTTGCACCTCTCTCTATCCTTAATTGGAGTCTTTTTAACGAGGTATAGCCTTTCATTTTCACCAATAATCCCTTTATTAAAATCTTTTTTTAAGCCCCTTTGATCCCTTATATCTAAATCTACGAATGTATCTTGCAAATCTCGATAAATTACCCTAAGGGGCATCCCATATTTATCTACTTCAAGAAGGGTATTTTGAGCATGCATTTCAGCACATAAACCCCTTTGAGAAATCAATTGCATCCAGCATTCAACATAAGGGATAATAATTCTCTCTAGACACGAGTCTATCTCGTTATGTTCATCATTTTGTTTGTTTAATAGTTGCTTTAGTAGGATAGGATCATCTTTAGAAGCAGGGTCTTTAGAAAAAAGAGAGAAAAAGGGTATAAGATATGTTCCTTCATAAATTCTTGGTCTTGCATAAAATTCCCTTATCACCATTCCTACCTCTTCATTGCAAGAAGAAAAAAGTAGTCCTAACGACTCTGGAAGATATCCAAAATTATTTATAGATACCTCTTCAAGATCCTTCCCAATTTCTTTTATATGATCTAAATGGGATCTTTTTAATCTTTTAACACCATCGCCAATCCTCCTCACAAGATCTGTCTTAATCATATATGGATAACCTCCCCCAAGTGCAATAACTGTTCTTGTAGACGAAGTGGGAAAGACGCGCACCGAACCAGCAATATTCTCCAAATGAGCCATATTTTTACTTTTATAATCTAAAATCATTTCAGGATGCAAGAAAAATTTTATTTCATCTTCAGTCTCTAATAGAGTAAGGAGTTTAGTGTCAGGAGCATTTTGGAAATGGATTACCCCCTCTTTTTTCAGCAGTACAAAAGGAATATCAAATCCCCCACATGGTCCATCAGGCCTGTAAGTCTCCTGAACATTTGATCCAAAATTCTCATTATTCATTTTTCTCTCTAAAAAAATCAATGCTTCTTCTGGTTTGTAGGAAAGTAAATTATCTAGTATCATTTAATATTATAAAATTCTATTTTTGCTCTACAGTTTTCTTATAAAGGTTTAGAAAGTCTATTGTTCCAGGCAAACAATCTTGATCTTTCGGGGCATTATTTACCTTAAACCATTTTATCTCACTAACCCCATGATCCCCTAAAGCGCTTTCACCACCAACAAGGGTGCAAACATAACAAATTAAAATTTGTTGAGCTTCTCTTTCAGGAGATTCCCATTTTGAAGATAAAATTTTTGTGAGGAGATAATCTATTTTAACGTCATAATTAGACTCTTCCTTTGCCTCACGTATCGCAGTTTGTTCTGGAGACTCTCCAAAATCTATCTTGCCTCCCGGAAACTCCCATTTATTATGGGCTTGCTTCAAGTCTTCTTTTTTCCTTCTAACAAAAAGCACTTCCCCCTTATCATTTATAACTAAGCTTTTAACAATTATAAACTGCTTTCTAATTTTTTCTTCACTCATATATTCTCCCCAGAACAAGTTCCATTGTTCTGTCTAAATCAATATTATCAATTACAAGTCCTGATATTAATAAATCTTCGCAATATTGCCTAAAATATTCCCTACTTTTTTTAAGTTCTAGATCGATTAAGTTTACATCTTGGTACTTTTCTTCTTTGTTCCCACACCTTCTCTTAAAAAGAGTTTTTTTATCTAAATCAAATAAAATTAAATCTATAGATTTTACACTTGCAATCCTTAAAAGATTTTCTCTAGATAAACCTCTAGAGAATTTTCCTACAGAATATCCTCCTGCATAATGTGTATCTACCATACCATTGTGGACATCAATTAGATATGCTTTTATTGCCTCTTCAGGGTTTAATCCATTCTGTTTCGATTTTGTAAAAAGGTCCCCTGTATTTACCACTTCTATTTGAACATGTTTTTTTAGATATTCTAATACGGTTGATTTACCTACTCCTTTTGCTCCACCAATAAAAATTAAATCTTTCATTTTTATTCTTTAACTCCAAAATAAACCCATCCAGAAGCATTTTTGCTTCCTTGCAAAACATCCTCATCTAAGTTATATAATCCAAAATTACGATTAGTGTTATAATAATGCTCGCTTCTAAAGGGGTAGAAAGAAATTGCTTTAAATCCACATGTTTGAAGAATTCCTTCTAATTCACTACCATACCTCCTCAAATGACCTCTTTCTTCATCCACCTCAGATTTATCCTGCGAAGTGTTACGATTTAAAGTAGTTAAAAATATTTTTCCAGAGGGTATAAGACTATTATACATATTTCTAAATAACGATAGATCATTGGATAAATGCTCTACTACTTCACTACATATTGCTAAATCAGCACTTTCTGCTAAAGGCGAACAGATATCCTGTTGTATATAAAGAACATCATTAAAAATTTGTTTTGGAGAAAGGTCGTAACCTTTTTTGACTTTTGCATCAATATTATGCAATAAATACCCCTCACCACAACCAATATCAATTACATTGCCAAATTTTTCTTTACCTATATGATTAAGTAAATGCATTAATCTCACATTTTTACCATAGCTTTCATTAGAAATTAATGCATTATTGAGGTAATCTATTGAATGTTTATATCCTTCTTTTAGTTGGGACCATTCTCGAAATACTGAACCCAACTCTATTGTAAATCCGATTTTACTAAGGTATTTTAATGCCTCATTTAGATTTAAATCCCCTTCCCCCAAAGGAAGGTGATCTATTTTATTTTTATAATCGTGAATATGGGTCCAATGTACTCGTTTAATATACGAAGATATCTGCTCTTCCTCTCCATTAAGGGCAAGATTTCCAATATCTAACACAATAGGCATATCCAAAAAGTCAATTTCTGCCTTTCTAACCCCCCTAACATTTTCAAGAAGTATCTCTTCTCTAAATTTTCCCATCAATTTTTTGGAAGCATTTAGATTAAGAGTATAGGGTTTTATTGGATGGCTGATTAAGTTAAGAGCATTAATGCTTTTCTTGAATTGTAAACTATATTGCAATTTTTGTTCGCAATTCTCCATACCCTCTTCTATTCTCATTAAATCTCCATGGATATTAGATTTCAAACCTTCACCTGAAAGCGCTTCTTCTATTTGGGCAGAAAATCTATTCATGTCTTCCCATAGACATATTTCCACCCCATCAAATCTACAGCTTTTTATGCCCTCCAAAGAAAATAAAAATTTGTCTAAATGTTTTTTATTTAAATCCAGGCTTGCAAATATCATTTTTGGGATTGAACCTCCATGTTTATAACCTGATCAATATGATGTTTATTACCAATGTAATCTATATGACAAGAGGTATTATGCCTAAGAAAACTTAAGTCATATTTGGATAATTCTTTATCTAACATTATTGCACCGGAAGTTGTTCTTGCGAACTTTAAGTCTGGATGCCCTATTCTTTTAAGTAAAGATTTAAATCTCGATTCATCAAAAGAAATGTTATTACATATCTTGGTTTGATCTCCATTGCATGGTAGAGGGCATACCACAAACTCTTTATTTTGCGTTTCTTTAAAAAATCCCAGGTGAGCATTATAATCTGGAACTCCAAAAGTAGATGAAACCGCACAACTAGTATATCGATACACTGGAGCAAATCCTTGATAGATCTCCATAATCTTTTCTTGTAAATCCTTTGGGAAAAATTTATTTGTAAAATTAGTTACTTCTGGAACAGGCAGTCTTCTAGCATTTATCTTAGCAATTATCTCTGGAGTCAATCTTATTCCGGACATTACTACTCCATCAACTAAATGGCCTATTGCATCTCTAGCTTTTTTGAACTGATCTTCTTCCAACCATTCTTTAGCTATCGGCCTAAGATACTGAAGGGTTTTAATTTTTCTATCTTTTAGCTCTTTAACAAGTTCTATCCTTTTATTTAGTGGGCCCCTCTCAATTTCCACATTATCATATCCTGCATAGGAGACCATAACAATAGGTCTTAGATACTTCAAATCTGCTATAACATCCAAAGTATCCGTGTCTGCAAAGGTTCTTGTAATTAAGCCGATAATATTTGTAAATTTTCTTTTATCTAGAAGACTTAAGGTATTTTCAAGGTCACGAGTATTTTGAGGCAAAAAAGGGTCTGTAAAATTATAAAGAACTATGGGGGTTCTGGAAGTAATTCTGGGATTGATCATTATCTCGGTTACTATATCTTCTGGAGTGCATAGTTCTCCTTCTATTTTTACCTTATGCACCTTCCTATATTGTGACATATCAAAAAATTTATCTTTATGTTGTATGCAATAAACACAATCCCATGGACATCCATAACTCGGATTTATAGCCATCCAGCTTTTCATTTGTGTAGAAATCTGAAAATCATTAGAATAAGCATAAGATTTTTCAGTATTTTCGGCATTTACTTGCATAAAATTACATATATCTCCCATGTGAAAGTAATACGTCTATAACCTTTTAAATCTTTTCTTTTAATAATTATTAAGTGGTAACAAACAAGAGATAATTAATATTTCCAACCAATCCATTTGTTAAATTCTCTAGTAAAATTCTCTCTTTCTTCTGGAAAATATAGCAAGGTTACTCTTTGAATTTTAGGATCATAATAAATTATTCTGCCAAATGAAACTTGTTTTGTGTCTGTTTCACCATTCCAGCTTACAGTTATAGGAAATCCTTTATCTCTCAGCTCTAAATTCCATGTCGGGTCTATTTTTATACATTTGTCATTTACTTTAACTTCTAATAAATGATGTTTTTGTTTTGTCCCAGATTTTTTTAATATTTTTAAGATATATCCAGGGAGAGGTAAGTCAGTCCAATCAAAAATAGCGTCAAGCTCCTTAGTCTTATACCCTAAAGACTCAAAGGATCTTTTTAATAAGTCTCTTTTCTGTCTGCAATTAGCATAGGGAATATTGGTACTCACCCCATTTCCGTCTATGAGTTCTGCTCTACATTTGTAAGGTATTGCTTGAACAAAAGTAAAAGCATGGACTAGTTGTTTAACCATGTTAATTTTTAATAAAGTCCATATAAAAACATTATTCTTTTAATTTATATCAAACAGAAACAAATATCCTTAAACTCTCTCACACCACTCACCGAAAGGAATAAAACATGTTTTAGCAGAAGTATAAATTTTTAAGGTTGGGGTTTATTCTATTTATGTAAGATCATGGCAACATACTCAAATTCAAGAATAAACACTTTTGAAACATGCCCGTATCAGTATAAGCTTCATTATATAGATAAAATTAAACCTGAAATAGAGACTACAATTGAAGCTTTTATGGGTGATTTAGTGCATCAAACCCTGGAAAAGCTATACAAGGATAAGAAATTTAAGAAAAGGGTTGAAAAGAAAATTCTAATAAAATTTTACAGGGATTTATGGGAAAAAGAGTATTCTGATGACATTTTAATTGCTAAAGAAGATGAAGGGCTTAAAGCTGATAATTACAGGAAAATGGGGGAGAAATATATTTCCGATTATTATGATTCTCATAAAGATGATGACATGACAATTCTTGGATTAGAAACTCAAGACAGGTTGACTTTGCCTGATGGAAATTCCTGGCATGTAAGGATAGACAAGTTAGGATGCAAAGGAGATACTTATTTTGTCTGTGATTATAAGACAAATGCAAGAATAAAGCTGCAAGAAGAAGCTGATTCAGACAGGCAATTAGCAATGTATTCTATATGGGTTAAAGATAAATTCAAGGATGCTAAAAAAGTTATCTTAAAATGGCATATGCTTGCTTTTGATAAAGAGATAACCAGCGAGAGAACAAACGAACAGCTTAAGGAATTGCAGCAAGAGGTTATGGAAACTATCCAGGAAATAGAAGAAGCAACTAAAGAGAATGATTTTCCTACAAACACTACAAAATTATGCGATTGGTGTGGTTATAAATCAGAGTGCCCGAGTTTCAAGCATCTTGCAGAAATAGAAGAAAAACCAGTTGAAGAATTTAAAGAAGATCAAGGAGTGAAATTTGTTGATGAGTTTGCAGAGGTTAAAGCTAAGCTTTCTGAACTAGAAGAAACACAAGATGAATTAAGAACCAAGTTAATTGGGTTTGCCAAGCAAAAAGGAATTGATGTTATTTATGGGAGCAATGCAAAAGCATCTGTTAAGGAGTTTGACAAAATTGTTATGCCTGAGGGAAAAGACAAAGAAGCTTTCATAAAGCTGATGAAAGACAAAGGTATCTATGAGGAATGCTCAATGGTTTGCTATCCAAAGCTTAACAGCAAAGTTCTCAGGGGAGAAATTGAGGATGAAATTAAAGATAAGGTTAAGATAGAGAAAGATTGGAGAATTAGTCTGAGCAAGAGAAGGGATATTGAAGATGAATAAAAAAGATAATAATATCGAAGAATTGATAGAGAATAAAGAAATTGTAGAAAAAGTAGTGGAAGTTATTCCAAAGTGTGATAAAAATAAAGACTATCTTGCTTTTCCTATAGAAGTTTTACCCAAATCTTTTAAAAAATTAACATCCAAGGAAAAGACATTTATTAGACAAGTAATAACAAAGACACAATTTCCTGGCATGAAAAGATTCTTTAATGATGAAATAAAGATAGTTTTAAGTTGCTATCTCGGAGACTTATCTGCTAATATTTTGGATATTTCAGAAAGCGTGATTTCTATTTTAGATAAAATAACTTTCAATAACTCAAATCAAATAAAAGAGCTGAAAGTAGAGATAATTGATGCTAAAAAAGATCCATATAATGATGAGCGGCCTTTTATAGGCGTTGTTGTAAGGAAATGGGGGGTTTAGAAGATGAGTGAAGAAGAGATACTTAACGAGATAATAAAAGATATAATAAGAAAAATAGAATCTCATAGAGGCATATCTGAGTTTATAAAAAATATTTCTAAATTTGAGGGATGGTTAAAAGTAGAAATAGTAGATTCTGCAATTAAGTTGGGTTGTACTGAAGTAATTCCTGAAAAAGAAAGAATTGATATAACCTTTAAACACAAATCTCTTAGTTATGCGATTGAGTTAAAGACAATAAATACAAATTATCAACAGGATTATACTAGAAAAATTAGACCAATTACAAAGAATATAGATGGAATAATAAAAGATATTCATGATTTAAGAAAGAATAATGATTATGACTCCAAATATGTATTATTTATCGTATTTCCTTTAGATTTAGAATCAAATAAAAATTTATGGGAAAATCATTTAAATAAAATTACTAATTTAACTCAATTACAGAGTTTTAGACTAAATTTTTTAGAGAATCATAAGGGAATGTTATATCTTGGGGAAGTAAAATGAAACTAATAAATTTTGATGTAAAGAAATTTAATAATTTGAAAGATAAAAAATGGATGCTTGGAAATAATATTTTATATAAAATGTGTTCAGATTATCCATCACATACAGATCCTGAAGAAATCCGTGCAAAAATATTGCTTATTGGAAGGTCTTATGCCGCATCAATTGAAAGGAGATCTAAAATAAACAAAAAGCATATCAATGATGATTTTTATGATTATGTTGTTAAAGAGTTTATAAAATTCAATAGTAAAAATAAATTTGATGAAAAATTAAGCAAGCTGAAAAATAAAGAATTTAACGAAAAAACATTAAAAGACATCTTAATCCTCCACAAAGAACTCACAAAATTTTTCAAAGAATTAACAGGAAAAGAAAAGAGGTCATTAGCTTCTAAATACCTGCATTTTCACGTGCCAATTTTCCCAATATATGACTCTAGAGCAAACAGCTCTATAAACAAGATAGTGGTTGGAAGAGTAGAGGATGCTGATTTTTTATGTGATGAAAAATATTTTAAATTCTGCAATAAAATCCTTTTTCTTTACAACTATATTAAAAATAACTCTCGAAAAGCTCCGACTTTAAGGGAGATTGACACATTTTTGATTAAAAATGCTAATGATAGGTTAAATAAAAAGAAAGTAGGCAAAAGATAAAAATGGTAGCGTATAAACATTTCTCGATTTACTAGATGGAGGGGGATAATCTATAGGACATGTTAAATAATCTCTACTTGTTCAAGGAGTTTCTTCCTTTTTTTCTTTAGTTTTTCTGGAAGATTTAAAAAATTATCCTCATTAAGAACACTCTCTCCTGTTTTTAATTCAAGCTCTTTTCTTGCATTTCCAGCAACTTCTCCACCTTGTCTGGCTGCAATTTTATTTTCTCCAAAACCCTGAGTATCTTTTGTTTTAGTAATTCTAGTAGTTGCTGCCTCTCCAAGCATACTAAAAATTAATTCTAAATCATCCATATGATCTCTTAAATTTTCTCTTTTTAGTTTCTTAAAATTCTTATACTCTTCAACTGTTTTTCCAAAAGTTGCTTTGCTTATTTCATTTGTTAAGATTGCGAACTCTTTCTCTTCTTTTATCTTTCTATTCTTCCACTCGTCTGTCAGCTCCTGCCTTATAGCAATTCCTCTTAATCTTTTTTCAATCCAGTCTTTAGAATATCCTTTTTGCTCATAAAGATTTTTCATTCTTTCTTGTGCAAGTTCTGGGTTTTCAATTTCCTGCACTCTTTCATAACCAACTTTTGCAAGCCATCTTTTAAACGGCTCTGCCTTTTTTGAAGGAATTGATTGAATTATTCTGAATATACCTTCTGTGTCTGCGCAATCTGTTTCGTACTCTTTCCCGTCTCCTGATTTGAGCTTCAGTTGTCGACAAAATGTCGATAGCTCAATTTCTGAAGATTCTTTCTCTCTTACTTTTAACCTATACCAATAATCTTTTGGGTCAACACTATCAGTCAAAACCCGGATAATATCAACAACTGAAAAGAACCATTTATCACCAACAAGTTTTCTTCTTATAGCTTTTCCATTAAAAATAGCTATATGTGTATTTTCGCCTTCTTGTTCATCTTTTTGATTCTCTTTCTTTTCATCTCCCATGGTTTATCAAAGATAAAGAAGTTTAAAAGAGTTTTGGGAAGAGATTGTTAAGTGTGATAATTTACAGGGCATGTTATATATCTAAGATTAAGGGAGGGGGTTACAAAAAGGTTATTAAAAGAGAGGAGGTTTGGGGAAGAGAGGAGGTATTGAAGATGAATAACAAAACCAATCCAAAGATTATGGCAATAATTTATTCTGATAAAAGAAATTTTTTAATTCTAAGAACAAACCCTAAATGGCTTAAAGTAGATATTTGGTTTGTTGTTACTGGAAGTGTTGAGAAGAATGAAAGTGAAGAGAAAGCAATAAGAAGAGAAGTAAAAGAAGAAACAGGATTAGAGATATTAGAAATTAAAAAAACAGATTATCTTGGGGAATATGAATGGCCAAAGAATTCTGGCAAGATGCACAAAGAAAGAGCATTTCTTATCAAAGTTAAAGAAGCGATACCTAAGCTAAGCGGAGAGCATACAGAGTTTAGGTGGCTTTCCAAGGAAAAGTTTATAGAGCAAATTGATTGGGATGAAAGTATAGATAGCAAGGAAAAATTGGTCAGTATTTTAGGGGATGTTAGTTTGAGCAATAGGGGAGATATTGAAGATGAATAAGAAACCATATAGTTAATTTCCATTTAACATATGTTTATAAAGAGTTATTAAATTACAAAGAAAGGTTTATAAACTCTCAAAGACAATAGAAATCATGGAAAAAACAAAATTATATGAACTTTTGAATGAACAACAAGAACTATTCAATAAGGAAGAAGAGTTAATAGAAAGAGAAATATCCTTAGAGCCTTATTTAAGAGGAAATGAAATTGTAATCATAAGTGGCATAAGAAGATGCGGAAAAAGCACCCTCTTAAAGATTATTTCCAATAAAATCAATAAAAAAAAGATTTACATAAACTTTGATGATGTCAGATTTACAGACTTTAAGATTGAAAATTTTCAGGATATAGAAGACTTTGCTAAAGAATTGCATAGCATTGGGTCTGAGGTTGTGTTTTTTTTTGATGAAATTCAAAACATTCCTTCTTGGGAAAGATGGGTTAATAACCTCTTTGCCAAAAAAATAAAAGTTTTTGTAACCGGCTCAAATTCAAGTTTATTAAGTTCAGAAATCTCAACATTTTTAACAGGAAGAAATAAAGTTCTAAGACTATACCCTTTTTCATTTAAAGAATTTTTAAGGTTTAAAAACATTCAAGAAAATCCAAAAACTTCTAATGAAAGAATAATTTTGATGGGCGCCTTTGAAGAGTATTTTGAAAAGGGGGGCTTCCCTTTAGTAATAAAGAACAATGATTTGGAATTGTCCAAACAATATTTTGAAGACATACTTAATAAGGATATAATTCAAAGATATCACATTAAAAAAACAAAGGAGATTAAAGATCTTATCTTATATCTTTTTTCAAATGTGGGCAAAGTTTATTCTTATTCTACTTTAAAGATAATTTCTGGAATAAAGAGTTTAAGCATGATAAAAAATTACATTGAATATATGAAGGGGGTTTTTCTCGCTTCAACTATCAATAGATTTGATTATTCATTAAAAAAACAACAGGTTTCTTCATCTAAATTTTATGTTTTAGACAATAGCTTTCTTAAAACAGTCGCATTTAACTTTATAGAAAATAGGGGGCAAAGACTAGAAAATTTAGTTTTTATAGAATTGTTAAAAGAAGGTTTCGAAGTTTATTATCATTTAGGCAAAAAAGAATGTGATTTTATTGTTAAAAAAGGGCTAAAAATAACTCAGGCAATTCAGGTTTGTCTAAATTTAGAGAGCCCTATGACAAAAAAGAGAGAAATCGAAGGTCTTTTGGAAGCTATGCAGAAATATACTCTTAAAGAAGGGATTATTCTTACATTAGATAAAGAAGGCGAAGAAAATATAAATGGCAAGAAGATAATTATAAAGCCTGTTTGGAAATGGCTTTTAGCGATGAATTCCGCAAGGAGTATAAAATGAGTGTAAGCTTGAGCAAAAGGGAGAAATTGAAGATGACAAAAAGAAATAAGAAACAAAAAACAACCAAAACGACAAAAACAGCTAAAGCAATTAAACCAGCTAAAAAATGCAAGCTTTGCAATAAAGAAGCAACATTTTTCCATAGCGGTTGCTGCTGCGCTCATTTTGAAGGAAAAATCATTAATGGCAAGAGATGCATTGTTTGCGAAGTTTGCGGTAAGTTTATGGGTGAGGTGAGGGGGAGGGGGGAAGAAAGAGAGGAAGGAGAGGGAAGTTGTAAGATGAAAACATTCGTAAAAACCACAAAATTTAAATATGACTAAAAAGATATATTATTATATCTAAAAAGATATAAATAAAAATGCTAACAAAAACACAAATCGAAATAATGAAAATCTTTGTTTCAAGAATAGATAAAAAATTTAGTATAAATGAAGTTGCTGGAGTTTTGAAAAAACCTTATGCACTAATTCATAGGTCAATGCAGGAGCTAATAAAAGACAGGTTTATTCTGTCAGATGAGAAAAAACTCCTCTCTCTTAACTATAAAGAAAATATCGCAGAACTCTCATATGCAGAATCATTAAGAACTAAAAATTCTATAGCAAAAGAAAAATCTGTTTCTTTATTCATCAAAGACTGCTTAAAAGAAATAAATGAAGATTTTTTTATATTTTTAATTTTTGGCTCTTTTGCAGAAAAAAAGAAATTTAATGATTTAGATATGATAATAATCTTAGACAAACAAAATAAAGTTGAACAAATTGAAGGAATAATCAAAAATATTGCCTCCAATTTTTCTTTTAAATTAGACTTAAATGTTTTAGGAAAAGAAAGTGCCTACGAAATGTTTTCAAAAAGAGAACAAATAAACATTTTAAATGAATCCTTAAATAAACATTTGATAGTTTTTGGAGGGGAAAACTATTATAAAATTTTGTCAAATGCTAGAAGATAAAAAAATAGAAGAAGCCAAAAGAAATGCTATTAAAAGCATAAATTCTGGAACTATTGTAAAAACAAAAGAATCAAAATATGTTGATTTTTTTATTAAAAATTCTAAAGATTCCTTAGATTCTGCAAAAGTTTTGTTTGATTTATCTGTAAATGATAAAATAAAGGTTTCAATGGGAATACCTAATTTTAATGGATTTTTGTGGGTGATAAATTCAAGCTATTACTCTATGTTCTATATGGCAAGAGCTTTGTTAGAAAGCATTGGCATCAAAATAAAAACAGACGAGTCAATTCATTTTTTAGTCTTTAATGCGCTTGTTTATTATTTTTATTCTAATGGTAAATTAGAAAAACATTTTATCCAAGATTTTGAGAATGCACAAGAAGAATCTGCCCAAATACTCGGAAAAGAAAAGGCAAAAGAGATAATAAGCAGTTATTCTAATGAAAAAGAAAAAAGATCAAAATTTACTTATGAAATAGGTGAAATTGCTATGAAAAATAAAGCAGAAACTTCGCTGAATAGAGCAATAAAGTTTAATGAGGAGGTTAGGAAAATTTTAGGAAGATGATTAAGAAACAAAAGCCAACTAGAAGAATCAAACTAACAAAGACAGCTAAAGCAACTAAACCAGCTAAAGCAGTTAAAAAATGCACTGTCTGCAATAGAAAAGCAGAGT
>Ga0180732_1000763_pt1 | contig 23963 bp, 22 predicted proteins | sample KR11_01MetaG_FD_148674 | JGI IMG/M metagenome (GOLD analysis project Ga0180732, IMG submission 148674) | Groundwater microbial communities from the Olkiluoto Island deep subsurface site, Finland - KR11_0.1 MetaG | ecosystem: Environmental > Aquatic > Deep subsurface > Groundwater | place... | reverse complement strand
AGCTTAGAATTTTGTGATAATTCGCTATAAATCAAAAAGTTGTAGGATTTGTTACCAGATTATAGACCATGTTTTGATAGATTTTTTGCAAAAAAGTCAAAAATCACTGGATTTTGGGATTGTGCCGTATAACTGGTAAACAAATAGAAGAACTTTATATCGTGTTAAATGGTTTCAAAATCGTGGGAAATCATAGATATGTTGAGAAGATTGAGATCAATACTGAGATCAATCCTCATATAAATAAAAATATTGCGGTTTGTCAAGAAGCATATTCTTGATCGAGACATAAACGAGGTTAGGAAAGGAGTGGGATTATCGCGCCCAACTCATGAATTATAACAGGATGCAAGAGAAGTACACATTTCCAATAATTAATAGTGGACAGGTTGGGGAGTGCGGGTTAGGGTAATTAAAAAAGTTTTCCTGCCTACTGAATCAATTACCTGTTTCTTTATCATATAGGGTCATTCCATGGCTATACTTAATTTTTTTTCGAGATGAATCCTAAGATTCCATATTCTCCTCTGGAACGGGTCATCCACAGCATTCGTTACAACCTTAAAGTTATTCTATCCTTTTCATCTCACCCTGAAATCAGGGTCAACCTCTTGTCTATTTTCACTCTCCGATTATCACCAAAAAAACATTAAACAGGGCAAATCTTGCCTTTACTCCTCAAATAATGACATTATCTTAACGATTAATACCTATAAGACTTATATTGAAACTCATGGCAAAACCAAAAGACAGGCATGTTATGGAAGCGCTTGGAAAAACGCGCGTAGTTGTAGAGGATGGAAAGGTCGTTGAAGTGGGAGAACCGCAGACCGAATATTGCCCAATATTTGATAAAGTGCGCGGGATAAAGAAATTTTCTGGAAAGACCGCGAAGGAGAATATCGAGTTTCGGATGAAGGATTTCGGTTTGTTCACAGGTGACAGGGCTATCGAAATGGAGATATTCGTGGGTTTTGGGGCAAGTGAGACTTTTATGACGGGGCTTCGCCGCGGGCTCCTTGATACCTGTGTCACCGCATGTGACGGAGCAGGGACAGTGATCACAAGCAACCCGAAGCTTGCACAGGGCATGGGTTCCCGCATCTCAGGGCTTGTTGAGACAACTCCTATACCAAAGCTCATCGAAAGGATACAGGAAGTGGGGGGAATAGTGCTTGAACCGGAGACCGCGGCTCTTGACCAGGTTGCAGGAATAAAGAAAGCCATCGCGCTTGGGTATAAGAAGATAGGCGTTTCTGTTACTAATGCAAAGGATATGCGCGAAATCCGTGAGCTTGAGAAAAAGCATAAGGTGCAGGTTATCAGTTTTGGCGTCCATACTACGGGCATGTCTGAGAATGAGGCAAAGGAGTTCATTGACCTTGTGGACATGACCACAGGCTGTACTTCAAAATGGATCCGCGGATGCATTGCAGGAAAGACCATAGCCCAGTTCGGGACTGCGATACCAATATTTGCGATCACCCAATGCGGGAAGGAAATGCTGCTTGAGAGAGCAAAAGAGGTTACCGACCCGATACTTATCAATACGATGAAATTGCCAGTGCAGCCTGATGAGAAGCAGCCAAGACCGCTTATTTGATATCTCGTCATTCGTCATCAGTCAAGAGAAAGATCATAAAAAAGAACACGGATTGCGCGCAGTACACACGTCCACGTATGCCAGCGCACTGGCATACGTGTGCACGCAATCGACTGGCGTGACAGTCGACGCGGATACACACGGATCCGTGAAAATCCGCGCCATCCGTGTTCCTCGTTATGATGGAGGCGCCGTTTCATATGCGTCGCAAAGATAAGTTTAAAACGTTTGGATTTTAACTATGAAATGTATGTTGCGATATATCCCTGGATTGATGGATAAAGGCACTCCTGTAAGCCTGCTTTTTACCGGGGAAGATGGAGAAGACTCCTCCCTATTATACTGCGAGCTTATCCAGAAAGCCCGACATGGCAAGTCTTTTCTAGTAAGAACGCAGGGCTGCAAAGTGGGTGCATACGTGCTTGGGGAAAGCGGAACAAGCCCTGAGGATTACTATTTTGATTCAGGGCGATACATGAATAAACCGGCGGCAAAGAGCGCTGTTTCTTCTCTTCACAAGCTGGAAAATAGAAAAAGCTCAATGAAAATAGCTCCATACAGAGGGGAGGATTTCGATATCCTCATCCTTTTTCTCAAGCCCGAGCGCGCCATGAGGCTCATCCAGGCATACACCTTTTCGCGCGGTGATCTGGTCGAGATAAAAACCGGCGGCATTGCATCGATATGCAGCGACTGTACTGCATATCCCATGCAGGGGAAGGCGGGGATATCGCTGGGATGCAAGGGCTCGCGAAAGCACACAGGTTATGCTGATGAGGAAGTCGTTGTGGGGATACCTTTTGAGATCGCAGGGGAGATCGAGGAAGCTCTGGGGAAAATTCCCGGGACGTTTGAATAATAAAAAAATTAAAAAATTGATGTTGAGCTATTCACCCAACATCTCAATGTATCGAAAAAGACTTTAACGCGCCGCTTTCGCAACACGCTCGATATTATCTTTCTTGCCCATGGCAAACCCTTTAACATCATAGTTCGCCGCGGCGATGATCTCATCAGCAAGGGAATCAACAAGGGTTTTCTTTTTTCCGAATGCAGCCTGCTGCGCACCCTGGCATATTAACCTGAGCGCTGTATCAACCCTGCGCTGCGGGGCTGTATCAACCGACTTCGGGACAGCGATGCCTCCGTACTGCAGTCTGACAGTTTCTTCCCTGGGACCTGCGTTCGCGATCGCGTTCACAAGTATCTGTATCGGGTTCTGTCCGGTTTTCTTATTGATGATCTCAAAAGCATCCTTAACTATCATATTCGCAGTGATCTTCTGCCCTGTGTTGTACTCTTCCCGCATCATTTTGTTGACAAGCCTCTCAACGATGCTAATATTAGATTTGGCAAACTGCTGTTTTGCGTTCTTTCCACCGCTATGCGGGATGAATATGGGCGCAAGATTGACGTAACCCCTGATACTTGGGTCTTTGACTTCAACTTCAGAGAAATCCCATTGTCCATATAATTTGTGCATATTATCTCACCGGTTTTTCCTTCTTTCCGAGAACCATCTGCCTCAGGTCCACGTTATTCACAGAAACGACTTTCCAGCGAACTCCGGGGATATCACCCATGGCGCCGCCCATCCGCCCGCCTATACCTTCAACAACAACCTCATCGTGTTCATCTATGAAGTTGATAGCACCATCCAGAGGACAAAATGCGGTTACCTGTTTTCCGTTCTTGATAAGCTGCAACCTGATGCATTTTCTAATGCCTGAGTTAGGCTGTTTGGCTTCGATCCCGACTTTTTCAAGAGCAATACCCCTGGCACGGGGCGCCCCTGCAAGCGGATCGGCCTTTACGTCAAGATTAAGAGCCCTCCGGCTATAATTGATATCGCTCCATCTGTATTTCTTATGCTCGCTCATGAGTTTCCGAGCGGCGTACATTCCTTTTCCCAAGTTTTTTCCTCCATATAATGCCCCGCATTTAAATGCGGGGTCTCATTGAATAATTACATCATGAATATTATGATGCCTCGCGGAGAGTTTTTTGACTTTTTCGATGTTTTTGCCGTCTCTCCCGATGGCAAGACCTTTCTCTTTACTATGTACTTCTACATAAGCTATACGCTTGTCGTCCTTAACAACAAGGCTCGCATTCTTTATAGAAACCGGGTGAAAGGCGTTTTTCACGAACTCCACAGGGTCTTCCGAGTGCTCTATGATCTCAACATGCTTACCTATGGCCTTCTTTACACGGTTTATATGGTCCCCGCCTTTGCCGATAGCAAGTCCCATGTCCCCGCCCTTTACCACGAATATAAGCCTGTTGTTCTCCAAGTCCTCAAAGCAATCTTTAGCGCTTGCACCTGTCAGGCTCTCAAATAATGCGATATATCTTATTCCGTCAGTACTCAGTTTCACTTCACTCATTCATTCATACTCCCGAAAGAGAGTATCTCGGAATCCCCTGATTCCAGCACTGCGAGCGCTGAGATCGAGAATGGTTTGCCGCATGCGACACCCAGGTCAACGCCCATTCCAGGATATTTTATTAAAGGTATGCCCTTAATTTCCTTAAGGCTCTGTTCCACGCAATCAGTTGAAACAACAACCACCTGAGCCGTCCCGTCCTTAACCGCTTCTCGTGTCTGTTTTATTCCAACGACCACTTTACCTGTGGACAGTGCGCTTCTCAGTACTTTGCTCATATCAATTTCCATAATTATACTCCTTTTACTTGTCTTTTTGCTATCAATTTAACATTTCCAGTACCCAGCCTTATGGGCTGACCAACTATTACGTTTTCGGTCACTCCCCGCAGTTCATCAACATCTCCGCCAATACCTGAATCAAGCAGGTGGCTGACCGTCACCTCAAAGGCTGCTCGCGCAAGGACACTCGCCTTTTCTCCGGAGATGCCGTGCCTGCCTATTGGTTTTACCTCACCGTCAACTGTCATGATGTCTGCTACAAGCATGATGTGGCGCACGTCCACGTTCAGGCCCTGCTCCTTTAACGTCTCTGTAGCTTCATGTATAAGGGCAGCCCTTGCAGCCTCTATGCCCATTACTTCGAATATCTCATTAACATTGTTGGTCCTTGTCCTGGTAGGGTCAACGCCATATATCGCAAGGACTTCCTTGAGAGTGGAACCTTCGGTATACAGGACATATTCTCCGCTCTCTTCTTTCCTGATGACCACTCTTTTTATTCCCTTGATGCCCTTTAATATCACGGAATGAACGCTTTTAACAAGTTGCAGGAGCTGCCTGTAAGATGGCTCCTCAGGTTTCATTATCAAAGAGTCCCCGGTAATATATGATGACACACCGAGTTCCTCGTTGATCCTGTCAGAAACCTCTTTTGCGGTCATATTACGCTGATGAAGCGCCTTTTTATTAAGTTCTACAACTACTTTCATGTCAGTGATATCTGTGGACATGCCACCCAGAACGCCAATGTAAGTAGCTTCTATCTTCCAGGCAAGCTCACGCGCTTTATCCCTGTCGAACGCATAATCCTTTTCAAGGAAAATGGTCATCATTGGAGTGCTGGGGTTTTTCCTTGCATCAACTATCTCTATCAACCTCGGCAGACCCAGCGTAACGTTGATTTCCGCAACACCGGCGTAGTGGAACGTTCGCATCGTCATCTGCGTGCCCGGCTCTCCTATGGACTGCGCTGAAACCACACCAGCAGCTTCACCCGCTTCTATCTTTGAATATTCATATGTGGCCATGGTACGCTTGATGATCTCATCAAACTGCTTTTTTGTAAGTTTTACGTTCTTGAGTTCGCGAAGCAGATTGTCCTTGACCCTCTGGGGCAGCGCAAGAGCTGTGACTGTTTCATCGATCGTCTTCTGGTCCACGCTCATTCCTTCACCCCCATCACTGAATCAATAATTCGCCTGACTGCTTCAGGTTTACTGAAATCGCTGTTCATGGGATTGATGCCGTCCTCTCCGTATTTGAACTGGATAATCATCTTCCTGGTATCCCTTACTGTGCCATCGTACTGTACTTCCAGATCCTGAAGGGCATTCACAAGCCGCCTCTGGAGGTAACCTGACTGTGATGTTCTAACCGCTGTGTCCACAAGACCTTCGCGGCCTCCAATGGCGTGGAAGAAATACTCGGTCGGTGAAAGGCCGCTCTTGTAACTGGCTCTCACGAATCCGTGAGCCTCAGCGCCCAGGTCGTTGCGCTCGAAATGCGAAAGTGTCCTGCCTGCATACCCTCTCTTTATTCGTTCGCCTCTCACAGCCTGCTGGCCGACACAGGCTGCCATCTGAGTAAGGTTGAGCATAGAACCCCTGGCTCCGGACTTTGCCATTATCACCGCGGAATTATCCATTCCGAGATGATGCCCTGCAATGTCACCTGTTGCGTCTCTTGCTTTACTCAGTTCTTTCATGATCTCCATCTCAAGCGTCTCAGCAAGCGTTCGTCCGGGCAGTTGTTCGAGTTCTCCATCCTCATATGCTTTGATCAGTTTATCCACTTTGTCTTTTGCCTGATCCATGACATCGTTGATCTGGGTCTGTGCATCGATAGGAATGTATTCATCGTCTATACCGAAACTAAAGCCCCTGCGCATAATACCTCTAATAGAAAGCTTTGTCGCATCATCGATGAATTTGCACGCGATCACAGGATTGAACTCTTTCATGAGTTTATCAAGTATCACGCTCTTGAATGCCCCTATGCCTTTTTCATCGATGGTTCCCATTTCGAGTATACCTTCTTTGATGACCACGTAAGAATCGTTTTCGCACTCCTCAAGCTTGCAGGTATCGCATTGCAGGCATATTTCTGACTTGAACTTAACATCGAGACCTTTCGGAAGAATATGGCTGAATATCTGTTTCCCGGTCCAGTATGGCTGTTTGTTCTCTTCTCCGGCCGGAGGGTACAGTTCGCGGATCTCGGATTTCCCGAGGAGTTCCAATGCTTCATTCTTAAATATCTTTTCTTTGCTATTCGTAAGCAAAAACAGTCCTGTGATGTGGTCGTGAATACCTCCAATGATCGGTCCTCCGAACCTGGGGGACAGGATATTTTCCTGCACATGCATCAGGATCTTTGCTTCAGCAAGCGCTTCCTCGGTCTGAGGAACATGCATGTTCATCTCGTCACCGTCAAAGTCTGCATTATATGGAGGACATACGGCAGGATTGAGCCTGAACGTCTTATTGGGCAGTACTTTTATCTCATGAGCCATAATGCTCATTCTGTGAAGCGAAGGCTGCCTGTTGAACAGAATGATATCTGCGTCCTTTAGCTGTCTCTCGACCTTCCATCCCAGTTCTACAAGGTCGGCAAGTTCACCGCAGTTCTTATCTGTGATCTTAACGCGGCGTCCGTCTGCCCTGACAATATAATTGGCTCCCGGATGATTTTCAGGACCCCTTCTTACATATTCTTTTGCCTCATCGTGATTCCTTGGGGTCACGAACATGGTGGTGGTAAGTTCTTTAGCTATTTCCAATGGGACGCCCACCTCGAATATCCGAAGGTTCGGGTCAGGTGAAATAACTGTTCTTGCTGAGAAGTTCACTCGTTTGCCTGACAAACTACCCCTGAACCGTCCTTCTTTGCCTTTTAACCGCTGCGATAACGTCTTCAATGGTCTTCCTGACCTGTGCCTTGCTGGAGGCACACCTGAAACCGCGTTGTCAATAAAGGTGGTCACATGGTACTGCAAAAGTTCCCACAGATCTTCAATAATAAGCTGCGGCGCTCCCGCTTCCCTGTTTTCCTGGAACCTCTGGTTGATGCGGATAATGTCCACAAGCTTGTGTGTCAGGTCGTCCTCACTGCGCTGGCCTGATTCCAGAGTGATGGACGGGCGCATCGTGACAGGAGGCACCGGAAGCACGGTCAGGATGATCCATTCTGGGCGTGCGTTGTGCGGGTCCATCCCGATTACTTCAACATCCTCATCAGTCATTTTTTCAAGACGCGTCCTGATGTCTGTTGGCATCAGCTTATGTTCTTCTTCATGACCTTCTTTGTAAATGTTTAATTTACCATCTTCTGTCCTGGCGATGAAGTCACCGCTTTTTTCGCCATTGATTTTCAGTACCAGATCGGTTTTTCCCCCGTTCATTATGAGAGAAAGGGATTTTTTCCCGGCTGAGATCTTTATTGTCAAACCGTCACCGGACTTTTCAATATCTGCATTTTTTATCCAGTCAACTTCATAATTTTTGATCAGGAATTCGGTGAATTTATTACTTTCTTTTCCTGGAATTTCATCCCAGTTAAACAAGAATTTATTTTCTTCGATTATTTCAATATAAGTAGTTGGTTTCTCGAACTTGACTTCTGGCTGTTGTTCGCCGCAGTACTGGCATGTCTTTGACTTTCGCGCTTCCTTGAATACCTCATTAATGATATCTTCTGTCAATTGCCCCATATTCCGCAGCGTTTTTATCTGTTCAAGATATTTCGTTTTCTGGTCAGGCGACAAAAGCAGCGCGCCGCATTTCCTGCAGGTGGCCCTCAGTATCTTGCGAATAAGTTTTGCAAACCCGACATGTATTACTGGAGCAACGAGCTCTATGTGTCCAAAATGACCAGGACATTCACCAGCCCTCCCGCCGCAGGTCTTGCACCGCAGACCCGGGTCAATGACTCCCAGTTTTGTGTCCATCAAACCCATCTCGATCGGAAAACCATCATCGTCATAGGTGTCTGCCGTAATGACTCGCGTTACGCTCATTTTCCTGAATTCCTTGGGGGAAATAAGTCCGAATTTTATTTCTTTTATTCTTTTTGGGGTTGCTATTAACATAATTTCCTCCTATACCGCATCCTCAAGTACAAGTCGCGGAGCCACTCCGAGAGAGATGATCTCATCAAGCAATAACTTGAACGCATAACTCATTTCAGCCGGATATATATCAATTTCTGCATTGCAGTTATGGCATACCGTTGTATTCTTTCTCTTATCGAGAGTGGCGATCATGCCGCAGTGGGTACAGACGTATTCTATGACCCTGTCGGATTCATCCAGAAGACGTTCCTTAAGCGCCATGGCTGCGCCATGTCCAATAAGCACATCGCGTTCCATTTCACCGAACCGGAGACCGCCTTCCCGTGCCCTGCCTTCAGTGGGCTGCCTTGTCAATACCTGGACAGGGCCGCGTGACCTTGCATGCATCTTTGAGGAAACCATGTGGTAAAGCTTCTGATAAAGGATAACTCCGACAAATATGTCTGCCTGGATCATGTGGCCGGTTATACCGTCATAAAGCACTTCCTTTGCAGAATGAGAATAACCGAACTTCTTCAGAGCCTCCCTCAGTTCAACTTCAGATGCTCCTGAAAATGGAGTTCCGTCGATCTGTCTTCCTTCAAGAGACCCGACCTTACCGCCGATCATTTCAAGAACGTGCCCTACGGTCATTCTTGAAGGGATGGCATGAGGATTTACGATCAGGTCAGGTACTATCCCGTTCTCAGCAAAGGGCATGTCTTCGTGAGGCACTATGAGACCTATAACGCCTTTCTGCCCGTGCCTTGATGCGAACTTATCGCCAATTTCTGGTACTCTCTGGTCGCGTGTCCTGACTTTTGCAAGCCTGGATCCGTTCTCAGATTCTGTAAGTATAACAGTATCGACAGTCCCTTTCTCGTTCGAGCGCATAGTGACAGAGCTCTCTCTTCTCTGGAGAGGGCTGATCCCCAGTTCTGTGGGTTCTTCAAGGAACCTGGGGGGACTCGTTTTGCCAATGAGAACATCGTTCGGTCCCACTGGTATTTCTGGATTTACAAGCCCATCACTGTCCAGTTGCTTATAAACTTCTGCGCCGCGCGCCCCTCTTACTTCAGCATCAGGGATCTCGAACTTGTCTTCCTGCCCTCCGGGGTACTTGCGCTCTTCGCCTTCGTTTGTCCTGAAGAAATGGCTCCTGCCCAGCCCCCGTTCTATAGAGCCTCTGTTTATTACAAGCGCATCTTCGATATTGTAGCCTTCGTACGATAGAACGGCGACCACAAAGTTCTGTCCTGCAGGCCTTTTATCGAAGCCTATGGCTTCAGCGGTCTGCGTAGATACCATTGCCTTCTGAGGATAATGGAGAACGTGCGCCCTTGTGTCAGGGCGAAGTTTCATATTTGGAGTGGACATGCCCAGGCACTGCTTTATCATGCCTGCGCCCATCGTGTTCCTGGGAGATGCATTGTGCTCAGGGAAAGGGACCATCCCTGTGCATATACCGAGTATCAATGCAGGATTGATCTCAAGATGCGTATGTTTCTGGGTGATATCCTTTTCATCTATCGCAATAAAAGCGTTCTCTTCCTCTTCCGCGTCAAGGAACTCTACCAGACCCTCACTGACGAGATTTTCGAAATTGATCTCTTCATCTTTTAACCTCTCAATATGTTCTTTAGTTATAAGAGGGGCGCCATTTTTAACGATTATAGCTGGTCGTCTTGCTCTTCCAGGGTCGGAATTGATATAGATCTCATTTGTATCTTCCGCGTGTGTAATGTTGACCTGTCTTTTGATTTCACCATGCTGTCGTTTTGATCTGAATTCTGTAACAAATCCTCTTGGATTATCATGGGTTCCCATGAGTTCACCGTTTAAGAATATTCTGGTCTTATTCAAAGGAATCAACCTCCGGTTCTTCTTCAGGTTCAACTTTAACTTCTTCTTCCTCAAGCGCTTCTAATTCGGTAGCGTAAGTTGTGGGGACTTCTTCCATTCCCACAAGATGCGGTATTATTGGAACTATGCCCATTTCAAAAAGCAACATCCTGAACGGTTTATCTTCCCCTGCGCTTGTAGATATCTCAACAAGCTGCGCAAAGTTCTTCACAAGACCGCAGTTTGGTCCTTCAGGCGTTTCAGACGGGCATACCCTGCCCCATTGTGTGGGATGAAGGTCACGCGCCTCGAAATGGGGCTGAGAGCGTGATAGCGGTGAGATGACCCTTCGTAGATGGGAAAGCGATGCAATATAATCAGTGCGGTCAAGAAGCTGAGATACGCCTGTGCGTCCGCCTACCCAGTTACCTGTCGCAAGTGGATGAACAAGCCGCTCGGTAAGCACATCAGAGCGCACGACGGTCGCTACTTGCAGATCCCTGTTCCTCATACTCGCTCTCTCAAGCTGGTATTTGATGTCTCGCGTGAGCCTGTTGAACGAAACCCTGAACAGGTCTTCCATCAAGTCTCCTGCAAGCTTGAGCCTTTTATTTGCATAATGGTCCTTATCATCGCTGTCCCTCTTGTGCAGCGCAAGTTCAAAACACGCCTGGGCCATGCGGCCAATGAACTGGGCTTTGAGCATTCGGTGAGCTTCGTCGTTGCCCAGATGGGGCAGAAGGTATCTGTCTATGACGTAATTTGCCCTCTTTATCTGGTAGTCCCTTGCCTGCCCTGAAGCTACTCGCGTTCCGATCTTTTCCATGGCTTTTTCTTTATCTGCCACTTCCGCTTCTTCAAGGTTTTCGAGCATGAATTTAACGATCTCAGGGTCGTTGGACACAGCGTTAACGATGTCCTGGTCGGTCTCAATGCCAAGGGCCCTTACAAGCGTGACAAAATTGATCCTGCCAGATATGGATGGGAATGAAACTTCAAGTATTGATTTCCTGTTCCTCTCAACGACCACCAGTGCTCGATAACCACGCCTCTGTGAGAATACTTTCGCAACTTCGATATTTTCGCCGTATCTCTCTTCGAATTCGACAAGGATCTTGTTTGGGGCAAGATCTTCAAGAGTAGTAATTACACGTTCAGTACCGTTGATTATGAAATATCCACCCGGGTCCTGGGGGTCTTCTCCCAGTTCGACCATTTCCTTTTCTGTCAATCCCACAAGGTTGCATTTCTTTGACCATATCATCATTGGCAGGGAACCTATTTCTGCCGGTTTTTCTTCTTTTTCCCCTTCAGGGGTTATAATGGTCATTCCTAGAGAAAGCGGGGCGGAATATGTGATGTTCCGCAGCCTTGCTTCAGTGGGATAGAGTTTGTCGACAGCTCCATCAGCTTCTCTGACCACAGGATGACCGACATGGATTTTCCCGAGCCTGACGAATGTGCCTTCTATTTCCGTTTCGATTATCCTCTGTTCATCTATAACTTTCTGAAGCCCGTATTCAAGGAAATCATTGAAGGATTCAACATGATGCCTGACGATTTTTTCACTTGTAAAATATGCTTTTGATAATACTCTTCTATCCAACATAATACCTCATAATTCCTGATAATTCATGCAATGACTAACCTGTAGAAAATAGCCTTTCCCGCAGAATGACTATCTCGGGTAATGCGGATAACATCACCGACTTTTGCTTTTATGTATACAGCAGAAGGGTCAGTAATACGGATCTTTGGCATCTGCTCTTTCTCGATATCGAACTCTGCCAGTGTCGTTTTTATTTCGGCTTCATCTAAAATTTCATGGTTCGGGACCATTTTGTGTTCTAAAGGGTTGAACTCCCTTCCTTTAATTTCTTTCTCCTTCATGCAGTTACCTCCCGGATATAACGGGCTCGGAGGGATTTGAACCCTCGACCATCGGGTATCTTTTCATTCAGAAGCCCGCGGTTTTTGAATCCGCGAATAGCGTCAGTAATAGACGTGACTCTGGCTGAATAAAAGCCCGGTGCTCTGCCTGACTGAGCTACGAGCCCAAATATTTTATCCACTAAGCTTACGCTTCCGCCTTTAATCATTGATAATAAATACTCAGTAATCAAATGCAAGTTGTGTTAAAACCTCGTGGACGTGCGCCCCTTAAACGACTTCATATAATTTAAACCTTTCTCTGTTCTCATACTACAAAAAAAATGTCGTTCTCATCTTTATATCATATCTTTCCCACAAGGTCTAGAAGAGCTGCTCTGGGGTCCTTTGCCTTGATGACACCAGATGCGAGGAGCACGCCTGACGTTCCAAGTTCAAGCGCCGCCGCAACATCTTCGCCTTTAGATATTCCTGCTCCGCAAAGTACTTCCACTTCAGGATTTATTTTTTTTACTGCCGCCACCGCCCCTCTGACTATATCAGGGTCTGCTTTTGAGACCGGGATTCCCGAACCTATGAGCTCAGGAGGTTCGATAGCCACAAAATCGGGTGACAGCGTAGCCGCAGCAGATGTGACAGCGATGTTATTCGTACATACGATCGTTGTCAGTCCGGCTTTTTTTGCTGCTCTTACCGCTGAATCTATATCCGATAATAAAATACGGCGTTCTGAATGGTTTATGAGAGTCCCGCAAGCGCCTGCTGCCAGTATACAGTCTGCCGTGACATGACCTGTAAAGCTTCCTGCTCCCACACCGTCGATATGCTGGGCATACACCGGGATCTTTACTGAACACGCAACTCTGTATATATCAGGTATCTGGGGGACGGCAACAATGCTTACCCCGTGGGCATGGCTTACTTCTTCGCAATACCGGGCCATGCTTACTGCCTTTTCGCCTGTGCTTTCTGCATAGGTCTTAAAATTGACCACTATCAGCGGCTTCTTCATCGACAGGATCCTGAAAAAAATTAATGGAACACTTCTTCGTGAGGATGTACCACTATACCATTTGAAGTTATCTCATATGGATGAATGTTCTGGCTGTGGTTTGAGCCCCTCATTTTGAAGACCTCAATACTTCGCTCTCTTACGGTGTCCTTCCTCTTGTAATACATCACGATCGTACCTTCAGTGACAAAGGTCTCGACGCCGAATCTGCTTGCATTGCTTTCATCGATTATTTCACAAGTCATCAGGGACGTCAGTCCCAGGATCTCAAGCGTGGTGCTTAATTTCAGGAGTTCAACCCTTATCTTTGAAGGGTCGCTGATATAGAAACCGATAGAGGTAGTGCCATCCACAAGCGCGCGCTTTGCATCTATGTCTTCCTGTATCGCTATGATCTGGTCAAGCATGGAGCGCATATCAAACGGCCTCACGTCCACGTATTTTTCATGAGAGGGTATGCCGATCTTTGTTGAACATGCATCCAGTATGGCAAGTTTTCCCTCATCTTCCAGGGCCTGAAAGTCCCAGCCGAACTGTTTTACGTTTTCCCTGACCTGTTCAGGACGCTCTTCAGTAGCGATATAAATACCGCTTTCTCCGTATTTTGTAATGCCATTATAAAGATATTGAAGTCCGAATATGGTCTTGCCTGCACCTGCTGCCCCAGATATAAGGTATGATCTATTTCTCAGGATACCCCCGCCGCAAAGTTCGTCAAAACCCGGAATTCCTGTTGGAACGCGCTGCGTTGCGCTTGATTCAAATTTGTTATGCTTTTTATCCGACATATATAAACACCTGACGAGCTACTATTGTTTTACTTATAGATATATTTTGTTCATCCCATTCGTATAATTATCATGGAAAGTAGATTCAAAATCTATTTATCAAAGTAATTCCTTTTCAACGCGGGTGTTACTATGGTACTACCGGATAAATTCAAATGCGTCATAACGAACTGGGATTACATTTATGATTTGTGCAGGCATGTTTCTAACGATGTGAAGAGATCAGGCTATAAGCCCGATACGATCATAGCTCTGGCTCGCGGGGGCTGGTTCGCAGGAAGGGTGTTGTGCGATTTCCTGGGGTTGAACGACCTTACGAGCCTGAAGATCGAACATTATGTGGGTACAGCAAGCGCTGGAAGCGGACCTGCCATCAGGTACCCGCTTGCAGATAAAGCGGTCGAGGGAAAGAATGTGCTTATTGTGGACGATATCTGTGATACAGGAAAGAGCATAGTCCATTCAAAAGAATATATCTCAAAACACCATCCTGCCGGGGTCAGGACAGCTGTATTACAGTACCTCTACACTTCAGAGGTCAAACCGGATTACATAGGCGAGGTAGTGGAGGAATGGGGATGGATAGTGTATCCATGGAACTTCATAGAGGATATGATTGACATCATCTCCCGACTCATGGCAAAAGAAAAACTCGATGAGTGGACAATACCAAAAATAAGGTCAGGACTGCTGAAATACCATAATATCGACCCGATAAGCTTTGAGATCGCCCAGCCGGGCAGGATGGATGAGATCCTTGCTGAGATGGTAAGGAGAGATATCGTTAAAATAAAGAATGTTCATGGCGAAAAAACCTGGAAATACAGTGGAGAGTGAAAAATGAAGGCAGATATAGCAATAATAGGCGGCAGTGGCGTGTATGATGCCTCAATGCTGGACAATGTGAAGGAAGTTGAGATAGATACACCATTCGGGAAACCGTCAGATGCGATAACGATCGGCTCTTTCGGGGACATGTTTGTGGCCTTCCTTCCCAGGCACGGCAAGGGGCACAGGATATCGCCAAGCAAACTGAACTCAAGGGCGAATATCCTGGCTCTTAAGAAACTTGGCGTGACAAGGATAATATCAGCTTCAGCCGTTGGCAGCCTGAAGCCTGAACTCAAGCCTCTTGATATCGTTATCCCTGACCAGATATTCGACCGGACTCGCCTTCGGGAGAGCACGTTCTTTGATGAAGGTATTGTTGTCCACACAGGCTTTGCAGACCCGTTCTGCCCTGAGATGAACACGATGCTGGCAGGCATTACGAAAAAGCTCGGCTACAGGTTGCACAGCAAGGGTACTTATGTCTGCATGGAAGGCCCGCAGTTCTCTACGCGGGCTGAATCAAGGGTGTACCAGAAGCTCGGTTTTGACATTATCGGGATGACAGCGCTTCCTGAGGCAAAACTTGCGCGTGAGGCTGAGATGTGCCTGAGCATTATCGCCACTGTTACGGATTATGATGTGTGGCATGAGGAGGATGTGACTATCGATATAGTGATCCAGAACGCCATGAAGAATGAGGAGGCTGTGCGCAATATCATCAAGGAGGCTATCAAAAAGATATCACTGGAGAGGAGTTGCGTGTGCGCGAATGCGTTGAACGGGGCGATCCTGACTGCGCCGGATAAGATACCTGTGGAAACAAAGAGAAAACTGAATGATCTGATCGGGAAATATTTGCCCGGTTGAAAGGGCTTTTTTACTTTTTTACGCTAAAGATGATTTTATAATAACATATGTAAATCAGGTATCTTACCCCCGCGCTCCCTCCTTAAACCCCCTCGCCAGCGCCTCAAGCCTTGCTGGAACATCCTTCCCACTTGCGATAATGTCCACAAAAGCAGAGCCTACGATCACTCCGTCCGCCCCTGCGCTAATGATCTCAGCAGCCTGCTTTCCATTTGAGATGCCAAATCCCACAGCTTTGGGCGTTGTGGTCTTTACCCTTTTTATCAATTCGTGCGTCGATGCTGCAACATCAGTCCTCGCTCCGGTGACGCCCAGACGAGCCACGAGGTATATGAAACCCTTTCCCTCTGCAAGAATGCGTTTCAACCTTTCATCCGTGGTCGTGGGCGCAACCAGAAATATGAGGTCAACATCATGTTTTATACAAAAATCCGCGAGCTCTCCTGATTCTTCAGGCGGCAGGTCTGGTGCTATGATCCCTGAGATCCCCGATTCAGCGCAGTCCTTTACGAACTTCTCAAGCCCTCTTTTGAAAATGATGTTGTAATATGTCATTACCACAAGAGGTATATGCATTTTAAGAGAAGCCACTGTCCTGAAATAAATATCAGGAGTCATCCCGCCGTTGAGCGCACGTTCGATCCCAGCCTGGATAGTGGGGCCGTCGGCTGTTGGGTCTGAGAACGGAAGCCCCAGCTCGATGATATCAGCGCCACCCCTCACAAGCGCGGTCACGTATTCTTTTGTGGCATCAGGCGATGGGTCCCCGGCGCAGATGTATGCTATCAGCGCGCCTTCTTTTTTCTTCTTAAGCTCGCTGAACTTTTCTGATATCTTCATTTTCTCAACCCCATCACTGTCTCAAGGTCTTTGTCGCCCCTGCCTGAGAGGTTTATCACAACGACATCGCCCAGGTCTCCAGACGCAGCTGCTTTCTTGACATAAGCGACAGCGTGTGATGACTCAAGTGCAGGGATAATGCCCTCAAGCATGCACAGGTCGTTGAACGCATCAAGAGCTTCAGCGTCCATGGAATTGCATGGTTTGAGCCTGCCAATGTCAGCAAGATAAGCAAGCTCAGGACCAACGCCCGCATAATCAAGACCAGCAGCGATCGAACTTGATTCAAGTATCTGACCGTACTTATTTTGCAAAACCTTAGTGCGCATACCATGAAGTACGCCATCTTCACCTGTGCATAGGGTCGCAGAATGAAGCGCTTCTTTATCAGTCACTTTCATGCCGCTTCCGCCTGCTTCCACGGCGAAAAGGTCTACATCATCTTCGATGAAGGGATGGAATATTCCCATCGCATTACTGCCTCCGCCTGTGCAGGCGACAATGGAATCAGGGAAACGCCCTTCCTTTTCCATTATTTGTGTGCGCACCTCTTTCCCTATAACGCTCTGGAAGTCGCGGACAATTGTTGGAAAAGGATGCGGTCCTACCACAGAGCCGATCAGGTAATGCGTGGTCTCAACATTTGCCACCCAGTCGCGCATTGCTTCATTTATTGCATCTTTCAGGGTCTGGGAGCCGCCTTTGACAGGAATGACTTTTGTGCCCATCAATTCCATCCTCAACACGTTCATGCGCTGGCGCACAGTATCCTTTGCGCCCATGTAAACCTCGGTCTTGATACCAAAAGCAGCCCCTGCCATCGCACAGGCTGTTCCATGCTGACCTGCGCCTGTCTCCGCGATTATCCTCTTTTTACCCATATACCTGGCAAGAAGTCCCTGCCCGAGCGTATTGTTAAGCTTATGCGCCCCGCCGTGAATAAGGTCTTCGCGCTTGAGATATATCTTTACGCCGTATTCTTTGCTGAGCCGCTTTGCATGATATAGAGGCGATGGACGCCCGGCAAAATCCTTAAGATAGTAGTTCAATTCCTCATTAAAAATCGGATCGTCTTTGTATTTCTCATACTGCTCAGTCAGTTCTTCAAGTGCAGGCATGAGCACTTCAGGTACGAACTGCCCGCCGTATTTACCGAATTTGGTAGAATTAATTTCCTGTTTCATAGCTTCTTCCGATGCAATAAATCTGCGTTCATCAATGCCGAAACCCTGCGGGTTCTCGACTCCGCGCACACGTATGCCCCGCAGGGCATAGGTGTATACGCCGGCTCCGAAAGCTACGCTTCTCGACTTGGTACCCACGTATGCCCTGCGAGGGCATACGTCAAGGGTTGCGCCCCTTGAGGACGCGCGTCCACGTATGCCAGTGCGCTGGCATACGTGTGTACGCAATCGACTGGCGTGACAGTCGACGTGTATGCGCCCTCCAGAGGCGCGACTCTGGAGGCTCGTGACTCTGGGCGCCTTCATCTGCGGTTTTATTTTCAAATGTTCGTTCAATGCATGTACTAATTCGTAAGTCTTTTCATAAACATTTCCCTGCATGATAGATGTTCCCACCAGAATCGCATCCGCGCCTGCATCAAACATGCGCACGGCGTCCTGGGATGATGATATCCCGCTTTCGCTCACGATGATCCTGCCTCTTATGAGCGGCGCCAGTTCTTCAGTTGTTGAAATGTCAACTTTCATGGTCGTAAGGTCGCGGTTGTTTATCCCGATTATATTTGCACGCGTTTTGAGGGCTTTTTCAAGTTCAATTTCATTATGCACTTCTACCAGGGGCTGCCGACCGCTTGCGATAGCCTCATTTACAAAATCATCCAGGCTGCTGCCCAAGATTCCTGCTATGAGAAGGATCAGATCGCTTTCTGCTTCATATATCTGTGTTCTATCTATGATGAAATCTTTTCGCAGGACTGGAATTCCTACAGCGCCCCTCACGCTGTTAAGGTTCCTGATGCTGCCTTTAAAGAACTGCGGTTCTGTGAGCACAGATATGGCTGCCGCGCCGGCTTCTTCCATCTGTTTTGCGATCCCAGCGGCATCTTTGGGTGTAACGTCCCTGATGAACCTTGTCGGGGATGAGGGTTTTACTTCAGCTATGACTGGTATAAGGTTTTTGTTTTTTATGGCTTTTACGCTCTCCCTGAAATCACGTGTTGTAATCCTTCCTGTTTTTTTGTTACCGGGAGAAGGTAGCCTTTTTTTTGTTGAGTCCAGTATGTCATTGATTATCTTATGCATAGATTTCCTTGCTCTTGATTGTACGTTTTAGTACACTGATGTACAATTATGTTCATTATATATAAGGGTTGTGGATTTTCGATTTTATGCAATATATGCCTTTCCCGCTAAAAATCAATGCCGTAGATGCAGCGCGTTAGGTCATGCGATCGCATTTCGAACGTTTTCATGACATACCCAAAAATAACAGTAGCACACCAGCTGACATTTCAGATAACTTTAATCCAAGAAGGGTTACCGGAGGTAGTTTGTATATGCGTTCCATTAACCTCTGATAGAAGGCAGGCGTGGACCCAAGACCCCACCGCATGTAGCGATCGCCAAGAATTATCGACATCGAGGAATCCATCAACAAAAATACTGCAAGCCCGATCAATATCCAGCCTGATAATTCCATAGTTTAAGTTGTATAGTTTTATCCAGCTAATATCTTTTGTTTTGCCTGTCTAAGAAGTTAGTTATATATCAGAGTGAGTTCATGACAAAGCCAAATTAAGGTGATACTATGGATTTTACCGTGAAAGGAACATTTAAAGCAGGACTAAAATGGGAACATTTCTCCAAGAAAATTACATCCCAGAACAAGAAAAACGCAATGGATAAAGCCTATTCTTTAATAGGAGCAGAACACGGGCTCAAGCGCCGCCTTATTAAGATAGAAGGAGTTGAAGAGGTCAAAGCATGAGCGATGTCGTATTGACACAGCAGCAGCTTCAGGAACTTGCAGGAATGCACCAGCAGTACCAGTACCAGGCTGAAGCAATAGGTCAGCAGATTAACATGTTAAAGTTGACCCTTAAGGACCTTGAAACCGCACTTTTGACAATTACAGCCCTGAAAGACGAAACTGCAGGAAAAGAGACCCTTGTGCCTATCGGTTTCGGGTCATTTGTCAATGCAACATTAACCAGCACAGATAAAGTCGTGATAGGTATCGGCGCTGGAGTTAGCGTTGAAAAGAAAACAGAAGATGCTAAAGTATTCCTTGAAAAAAGGAAAGAAGAACTTACAAAATACTTTGAACAGATGAACAACGCTTTTGCAAAGCTGGCAGAAGAGATGCAAAAGATCGAGATGACAGTTCAGAAGCAGCAGCAGTCGCGTGTGCCCATGAGCGCCGAATAAACATGTTCGAAAAGCTCAAAGAAAAGCTCGGCGGTTTCAAAAGAGTCCTCGGCGGGGCAATAGAAGATAAAGAAAAAGAGGCAATAAAGGCAGAAGCCCCTGTTAAAAAAGAAGAAGCGATAATAGAAGAGAAAAAAACTCCTGAAAAGGCCGGTTTTATCCAGAAGATCAAAGCTGCAGTTCTCGAGCAGGAATTCATCATCGATGAGAAAAGCCTCAAGGACCATCTGTGGGAGCTTGAGATGGCGCTTCTTGAAAGCGATGTAGCATTGCCTGTTGCCGAAAAAATAGTAGAGAACGTAAAAATTGAACTCGTGGGAACCCGGAGGAAGATCGGATCTGATACAGGGAAGATCGTAGAGAACGCCCTCAGACTGGCCATATCAAAAGTGATTTCTGTGGACTCCTTTGATTTTGACACTTTTATTAAAGGCTGTGCAAAACCTGTAACCATCGTTTTTGTGGGAGTGAACGGCACAGGAAAGACCACGACAATAGCAAAGATGGCGCAACGTTTCAAAGAGCAGGGATATTCAGTGGTGATCGCAGCAGGCGATACTTTCCGCGCTGGCGCTATCGAGCAGATAGAGGTGCATGCGGAGGCGCTCGGGATAAAACTCATAAAACATCAGGAGGGCGCAGACCCTGCCGCGATAATATACGATGCGATCCAGTTCGCGAAGGCAAAACACAAGGATGTAGTGCTTGCTGACACAGCCGGACGACTGCACACCAATATCAACCTGATGGACCAGTTAAAAAAGGTATGCAGGGTGAACAACCCGAACCTTATCATTTTCGTGGATGAAGCGATAGCGGGAAATGATGCTGTTGAGCGCGCAAGACTTTTCAACAACGCAGTCCCATTTAACGGCACTATACTGACAAAACAGGATGCAGATGCAAAAGGAGGGGCAGCCATATCCATAGCATACACAACTGGCAAACCCATACTGTTCCTGGGCATGGGCCAGAGCTATAAGGATCTGGTAAAGTTCGACCCCAACTGGCTGCTTGACAGGTTATTTGAATAATTCCTGCTTTGTGACAGAATTCATCTAGTTCAATAATTACCCTATATTTAAAGATTCCTGTCCACATTCGTACAAAAACGAACAGTATTTATATTACTAGAACCATTTAGAAATCATGGGTCATGACCAGAATATGATGATTTATTCTACTGAGAACGGTATAGTGGCTCTGGACAGCCCTGTAAAGTTGAAAATACTTGAGATGTTAAGAAAAGGAACTGTATCATTCGATGACCTTGTGGAGCAATCCGGGAAAGCCAAATCAACAATATCTGTACATCTCGATGATCTTCAGAAGCTAAATCTTATTCAGGAAAAATCATCTCCTGAAGATAAAAGAAAAAAATATTTTTTTCTGAATTCGGTGTGCTTTGCCTGTTCAGAAATGCCTATGGTGAAGCATTATCAAAATAATCTGGAAGCTTTTGATATATCAGGTCTGAATGGGGATTCTTTATTGATGCATATTTTTCAAACAGTCAGATATGGTATGGAGGCATACGGTTTTAACCCGAAACCTATCATGAAACGGCTGGGAAAGGATATAGGCACAAGGGTCGGACCTGATCTGGAATCCAATGATGAATCTGGGTTATTGCAGGAACTTTCAGAATTCTGGAAATTACAGAAACTGGGGGAGATGAAGATCATCAACAACAGTCGTCCGACAGTAATAGTAACTGAATGCTACCACTGTAGTAAGATGCCCAATGTGGGGAAAACGCTCTGCTCAATGGATGAAGGGATCTTAGAGGGGATATTTTCAAGCAGGCTTGGCATTGAATATACCTTCAAAGAAATAGAATGCTTTGGGTCAGGGCATCAGCATTGCAAATTCGTATTTGAAGAAAAAAAGTGAGTGTTTATTTCTACGGGCTTTATTTATACATGCTTAATGTCCTGTTATGCCTGGTAATATTTTGAACAATTAAAAAACAAAGATGCACCGGAAATCAGGTGCATCATTTACTGAATAACATTCGGCTATGCAGGCAATCCAAGCGCTGCCCTTTTCTTCATTATGTGCGCCTCAATGCCTTTTGCCGCTTCGACCATATCTGTCTCGACAGCGAATTTGCCGCCTGTAAGCCCTTCTATGTCCTGGGTGAGAAGCTTAACAAGCCTGGGCGCTCCTGCAACTGGAGGGAGCGGAGCTACATGGGTATAAAGACCGAACGCAACTGCAAAGACACCATCTATCGTAGCCTTCTGCTCCATATACGTGGGTGCAGTGACCGCAACAGGAAGGTCTTTCGTGTCAACGTTCAGAGCCTCTGCGATCGCAGTTACAAGAAGGGCAATTCTCCCTGTGTCCGTGCATGTTCCGAAACTCAGCACCGGAGGGATCTTGAGGAGTTCGCACACTGCTTTAAGACCAGGACCAGCTTCAGCTTTTGCTTCAAGCGTGGTGAGTCCTCCGACTTGAAGGGCTGCATTACCGCATCCTGCGCTTATGACAAGTATGTCGCGCTTGATAAGTTCCCGTGCGATCTTCAGCGTATTGACATCCTGGCCGCCATCACGCAGCGTTGAGCAGCTCACAAGGGCTACCACGCCTTTTAGCGTTCCCTTCTTGATAACGTCAAGCAGCGGCTCGAGTGTGCCTCCAAGAGCGGAAATACATGCCTCAGCCGAGAAACCGACAATTGCATTTTGCTTCCTGCTTGACGGGTTTGTTGCTTTTCCCTTTCGCTTCTTGAAGTTCTCTATTCCCATATCTATAAGCTTCTGAGCCTGTGCTGCCGCCTGATCAGGTTTATAGATTATCTGGTCTTTCATTCCAGGGACATTTACAAGCTTGGATACTGAAACAATAGATGTATTGTACTTCTCCTGATAAGAGCCAAGATCCGGAGGAGAACAATTCATATCCATTGCGAATACATCTATTCCGCCTGTTGCAAGCGCAGGTTCTATGCTCAACCAGTTCCCTGTAAGTCCAACGAACACATCATCGATATTGTATCTCTGTACCAGTTCCTGCCCGGTCTCGATCGAGCCGATGATGCGAAGACCTTTTGCTCCTGCTTTCTTTGCTTTTTCCTGATTTGCCGCCTCATGTGCTGTCTTGATAAGCGCCGCGCCGATGAATGGCTCATGACCATTTGCAACTACGTTGACGTAAGCAGGGTCTATTATTCCAAGATCTACGTTAACAGCATGAGGCTGCGGAGTGCCAAACAATATGTCCTGCCCCATCTCAAGCGGTATCTGCGAGCCGTAGATGCAGGAAATACCCAGACGCAGCGCCTTTTTTGCAAGCGAGACATAATCGCCGTCCATATTGGTCATCGTACTTGATACCGCATCCATTACCTCATTAAGTGGTCCTCCAGGCAGGATGCCAAGTTTTCTCCAGACCTCTATCCTTTGTTTTGGCGCAAAGGCAAGGACATTGGAAAGTTCATCATCTGAATCCGCGTTTATTCCTGCCATCATGGCGTCTGCAACTGCAATAGCAAGTTCCTTTGTGCTCTTATCCGTCTTTATGCCGAATTTTTCGGCAAGAGCCAGAAGCTTTGCTTCGTCCTTTATCTGGAATGGGGTTTTTCCAAGCGCTGTTGCCTTCAGGGTCTTTGCAACTGTTTTGGCGTGGAAGGTGTATGTTGCCGTGCCCATGGTGTTCAGGAACATGAAGTTCCTCATTGCCATGCCGTCCGCATCTATGCCGCATACTCCCCGTTCCGCGCTAGGTTTTATCCTGCATGGACCGTTGCTGCAAAGCTGGCAGCTTATGCCCTGTTCACAGAACGAGCATCTTTTTCCCTGGGCGATCGCTCTGTCAAATGTGTTTGACATTCCATCTTTTTTCAATATATTGTACTGTTCTTTTACTGACTGATGTGCACTGATTGTTTCCATAATATCACCTTATTTGCAGAAAATTCCCTGCACTCCAATGATACATTTTGTCTGATGTACGTTAAAGTTTTCTTTTTCATTCTCTCTGATTTTTCTTAGTACATTTCGATCCAATATATCAACCGTTTTCCTTCTTTCGGTTAGTTCATACTACATTACAACCTGTCTTAGACACTATTTAAGCAAGAAACCTTCTCAAACTCTGACTCCAAATCAAAACAATTGATAACATCTATAGCCTTCTGCCCTTCAATGGTTACTTTTCTATAATATCTTTTTCTCGATA
>Ga0180732_1000762_pt1 | contig 23968 bp, 19 predicted proteins | sample KR11_01MetaG_FD_148674 | JGI IMG/M metagenome (GOLD analysis project Ga0180732, IMG submission 148674) | Groundwater microbial communities from the Olkiluoto Island deep subsurface site, Finland - KR11_0.1 MetaG | ecosystem: Environmental > Aquatic > Deep subsurface > Groundwater | place... | reverse complement strand
TGCATTATAGATGGAATTCATGATTTCCTCCCCCATTACCCGATTTTCTCACCAATGGCGAGCCGACAAAGATCACTCATGAACAGCGGCATCATGCCCGCTTTGCTCACGGGTGTAGCCAGGGTCTGCATGCAGGCCGGACAGTTGAATACGCAAATCTGTGCCCCGGCATTTTTCATATCCGCGATGTTTTTCTCCTGAATATCCGAGCAATACTGACGGCTTCCCTGTTTTTTCTGCCCGAGAATGGTGGCCCCGCAGCATAAGGCGTTTTCACCCACATAGGTGCGGTCCACTTCTTCAACCCCGATCAAGTCAAATATTTTTGCCACAAAGGGATGCTTGTCCGGAGACAAGCGGGAGGAGCAGGGCCGCTGATAGGCCACCTTATAGTTCAATGGCTTAATGTCCTCCTTCAGTTCCACCAGCTTGTTATACAGGTATTCAAAAAGATGGACGGATGAAAAGGGGACATCAATGCCAAAGGCCGGGGCATAAGACATGTACGTGCCGTAGCATTCATCATGGAAATGCACCACTTCTTCGGCCTTGTGGGCGGCGATGGTTTCAATGATTTTGACCAGCCGGTCATTGATCACCGATGTCTTGCCGTAGTGAAGATACATGAGCTGGCAAAAATAATGAAACATTTTACGCGGATCTTCGGAGATGACGGGAAGCCCCTCAAACAGTCTGCCGCCAACCCGATCCATGAGGTTGCTGAAAACCCCCATATTCAGAGCCGTGCCCGTCATTTCCTTGATCTCCGGTTCTCCCCGGAAGGGAATGCCCGTCTGAATGCCCCGGGTGACCAGAGGATCCGGCAAAGGAGAAATGTGGAGATCTTCCTGGGTTTGAACGATCAGGTAAAACGGATGGTTGCCGTTGGGGCAGTATTCTTCGCAGGCATAACAGGTCACGCAGTCATGCAGGACAAAGGAGTCCTCCCCTTTGATAATTTTGTCCATTTCCATCCGGGCGGTTTCCAAGTCCAGGTCCAGATGCTGGCATTTCATCAGGCAGTCGTGGGTTTCGCAGGCCGCGCACATGTCTTTATAAAAGGTTAGTCTATGCATAGTTCCCCCTTGTTGTTTAAAGCGGAATGACTTTCCCGTCTTTGATCGTATACCGGGCTTTAAGAAGGTCCGGGTTTTTGCTGATGGTTTTAAACATGTTCATGTTCAACGCGTCTGATATTTCCTCCAGACGATGGGGCGGTTCTTCGAGAATGGCCATTTGGGCCAGTTCGGTAATGTTAAAAACCGGGATATTGTGTTCCGAAGCCTTTTTATTCAAGGCAAAACAGCCTGAACAGCTCACGGCAATCATCTCCGCGCCAGCCTCTTTGGCTTCCGCGATGCGCTTTTCCACCACGCGATCGGCTGCCGCGGGATTCCTTGAGGCGATGGGTGATCCGCAGCAGATGGATTTGTTGCGGTTGTGTTTCATTTCCACCACTTCCGCACCCATGGTTTCCAAAAGCTGCCGGGGACCTTCATAGATCTTGCTGTCCACCGACCGCCAGGCGCAGGAGTCATGGAAGGTGATTTTCCGGTTCAGGGGGTTGGGAAAGGTAAGTTTCCCCTCTTTATGACGTTCCAGCAGGTACTCGAAAACGGGCTGGACTTCGATGTTGAATTCATCCAAAAGGGAAGGAAAAACATCCTGGAGCATATGGTCGCATCCCGGGCAAAAGGTGATGACTTTTTGAATGCCGGTTTCATGGAAGCGGTCCAACAATTGCCGGCCTTTGATTTTGGTTTCTTCCTCACCAAAGGTCCGGTTCACATACCCACCGCAGCAATACTTCATCCCGCCGATTTTAGGAAATTCATCAAACAACCGGGACTTGGCAAGATCGGTATAAATATAGGAAAGACTGCACCCCAGGTAAAAGGCGGTATCGCTTTTCAGTGGGTTGGTATACGCTTTGAGGTTTTCTTCTTTTTCTTCTTTTTCATATTCCATGGCCATGGACATCAAATTGGCGGGAACCTCTTCGCAGATGATTCCCAAGCCCACAGCGCCTTTTCCAGCGGATTTTTTTTCAAGAATTTGTTTGCGAAGATCCAACGGGTTGGACTGGGTGGGGCAGATCACATTGCAGTATCCGCAACCGGCGCAACTCTTCGCCACCTCTCCCAATGATCCGGTTTGGATGATTCTTTCAATTTCCTGTTTGGCTTTTTCGACAGGCATTTCCATAAACGGGCATTCCGTCAGGCATAGTCCACATTTCTTGCAGGTTTTTTCATTAAACATGTTGCCTCCTGGTTTAAAGGGAAAAGGGCAGCAGGGGTATTTCAGAAGAAGATTGTGATACTATATCAGCAAATCCAATGCCAGTTTATTAATTTAATAAAGCTCATCATATCAATCAAATAGGATTAGTCGTCATTTAATAAACACCATATATGATGCAGATGCACCACATATGGATTATTATTTTGACATTGAAACGGTAGTGGGCTAACCCTATGGCTAATGACACAACCTATAACAATGGATCATGGAAAACATATGAACCAACCCGACATTCCAAAAAAATCCTCCGATGGGCAGTTGCAGGAAATCATTTGTTTGTTTGACGATGAATTTTCCATCGACTGGGTTATGGCCTTAACCGATCAGAAACCGTCGCAAGTGCTTTTGGCGCTGGAAAGGGCCATCCAGGAGGGGTGGCTGGAACAAACCGATATCGGCCGCTTTTCCGTGTCTGACCCTAAAAAGAAAGAACAAGTCCAATTTATCATGGACCCCGGGGAAAAAGAACATCTTTTTCAAAAAATTACCCGGTTCTTTCTGGATGAATATCCTGAAAATGATTTCGAGATTACCAAGCTGTCGAAATTTTTGCTGAAAATCACCAATGATGTGGACGGGTGCCAGGGGCTTTTGCTGGCCGGAGATGCGTTTGTAAAAAACTACCAGCCCGACAAAGCCTTGGAATGCTATGCAAAACTTAAATTGGATTTGTCCCGGCTGGAAGGCGGATCTGTGGACGACCTGTTCATCGAAATGGCCATTAAATTTTCAAAGGTCTCCACGGCCAGGCAGAGCACCATTGAAGTGGTTCAAACCTTAAAGGACGCCATGGAACGGGCTTTGAAAAAAAACGACAAGGCCTCCCAGGCCCTGATTCACATGCACATTGCCAAAAATGAATGGCTGCTGAATCGATACGATAGAGCACTCAAAACCTTTCGAAAAGGCTGGGTATTGGCCAATCGATGCAATGATGCAAAATTAATGCGTTCGGCCATATCCTTTCGGACTTTTTTCTCCTTCTGGCAGGGCAGGTTTAAAGAGGTGATCAGCCACTATGAAAATTCCTTGTCCGAAGTGGAAAAATACCCCAGGGAGGGCTTTCCTTTGCTGGTCACCATTACGGTTGGCCAGTGCTATACCTATGTGGGCCAGATCACCCAGGGGCTGGGAATGCTCGATGCCATGCAGGCCTCCTGCCGGGAGGCCGGGGATATGCACACCGCCGCGTTTGCCATAGCATCCATCAATACGGCTCTTTTAATGATTCAATCCGTGGATGAAACCTTGGCCTATGTGGAGGGGACTTACACGGACATCCAACAGAGCGGGAACCAGTATATCGAATTGCTCACCCAAGGCTCTTTGGCTTATTTATACTACTTAAAAGGAGATATTCCCCGGTCCGTCGCATTTTTAAAAAAATTTGTGGAAAAATGCCGCAATGTCAACGTCGACACCCTGCATCATCGGCCGTATGTGCTGGATTTGTGCTGGGCCATGGAACAGGGGCTCTATCCTCAGATATTGGATCTGTCCCTGGAAAAGGAAGTAAAGAATCTGATGGCCGGGCAAAATGTTTATCTAAAGGGCTTGGCCTATCGGTACAAAGCCTTGCTTGAAATCCGGAACCAACAGCCGGTGCCCGCGATCATGAAGTCTTTGGCCACGTCCCTTAGATGGCTTGAGGAATCCGGACATGAATTTGAAATCATTGAAACCCGGCTTGCGATATTGCGCCAGGTCCTGAAAATGGATGATCAGGATAAAGTTCGGGAAATGGTTTTACAGATTGGCCGAGTGATTTCTCAGTACAAGGAGGAAATCCTTCCTTCTGATTTAAAAGCCCTGTTTAAAGGAACTCCTTCCGGGGAAAGTTTTTCAAAGGAGATCCTGAAGCTGGGCCGGGAAATCATGTCTGTTTCAGACGGCAAGGAACTTATCCATCGGATTATCTCCACGGGCAACCAATTGACCGGTGCGGAGAGGGGTGCGATCTTTCTTTTCAATGAAAATAAAAAAGAGAACACAGGTGCGTCGGCCCTGACATTAAGGGCGTCTAAAAACCTTACCCATGAACAGGTGGCTCATCCCGGTTTTGAGCCTTCCATGAAGCTGATCCAAGAAACAGCAACCGCATCAGGTTCGGATCAAAAGGTGCGCATTGCCAATGACCCGGCACCCGCAGGACGGTTCAAGACACTGTCCGGCGATGTCATTCGGTCCCGCATTTGTGTGCCCATGATTTTCAGAGGAAAAGTAACAGGGGTGCTGTACCATGACAACCGGCTGCTGAATTCGGTTTTTCAGGAAACCGACCTGGAATGGTTGTCCTTTTTTGCGGCCCAGGCCGCCATTGCCTTGGATAATCTATCTGCCCATGAAGAGATATCCCGATTGAACCAAAAAATCCGGGAGGAAACAACCTATACGGAAGAACAATATTTTCCAAGCGCACGGTTTAAGGACATCATCGGGAAAAGCGACGCGGTTCACCAGATGCTGTTTTTGGTGGAGCAAGTTGCCGGAACAGACACCCATGTGTTGATTTCAGGCGAGACCGGCGTGGGTAAAGAACTGGTGGCCAATGCCGTTCATTATCAAAGCCCCCGGAGAGACAAACCTTTTATCAAGGCCAATTGCAGTGCTCTCACGGAAACCTTGATCAACAGCGAACTCTTCGGCCATGAACGCGGCGCATTTACCGGGGCCAACAGCCGGCGGCTCGGCCGGTTCGAACTGGCAGACGGTGGCACGATATTTTTAGATGAAATCGGAGATTTACCGTTAAGCGTTCAAGTCAATTTACTGAGGGTTCTTCAGAACAATGAATTCGAGCGCGTGGGAGGCAATGAAACCATTCGTTCCAATTTTCGCCTGATTGCCGCCACCAACCATAATCTAAATCAACTGGTCAAAGAAAAGAAATTTCGCGCGGATCTGTATTTTCGATTAAACGTTTTTCCCATTCAGGTTCCACCGCTTCGAGATCGCAAAGAAGACATCCCGCTGCTGGTGCACCATTTTATCCGGCAATTCTGCCGGAAAATGAACAAGGACATCAAAACAATTCCCTCGGCTGAAATGAACAAAATGATTCAGTATCATTGGCCGGGAAATATCCGGGAGCTTGAAAACATCATCGAAAGAGGCTTGGTATTAAATTCAACCCCTGTTTTCAAGGCCATGGAACTGGATGCGGATATGGGCCCCGGGGAGAACACAATACCTGCCCGAAGTCTTGAAGAAAATGAGCGAAACCATATTCTTCTGGCCCTGGAACAAAAAAGCTGGAAAGTCCGGGGGCCCGGAGGCGTTGCTGAATTTTTAGATATTCATCCATCCACGCTTACGGCCAGGATGAAGAAACTCGGCATCAAAAGGGAAGGCAAAAATGGATGAGGTTCTTCTTTTGCACCATGCCGACGAAAAACTTGCTTTTTCAGCCATAGCAGGGTATTTGGCGACCGTAACCCATAAATAAAATCGATGCTCGGGAAAGAAGCCATGAAAGACGATAAAGGACTGTATTATTATCCCAATGCCGGCAATAAAAAAATACGAATGTATGTTGAGAGCAAAAATCAGCAGGTCTTTTTCCGTTTGTGGAGCCAGGATGATCCCAAGCTCTACGAAGAACACGGGTGGGTGCCCTATGAGGCGATTCTGGCTGCCGCAGGCATTTATGAAGGCAAGGCCTTTGATCCCAAGTTCACCTATGACATCAACCTGGCTCAAGCCCTGCTGAAAGAGGAAAATAAGTAGTTTTCACACTAAATTGTTTTTTTGTGATTTTCGCGTTTCGGGTTGTATGCGGTGAATCATTTTATTTCATGAAATAGCAAAAGGCAGGAGGATTTAAAAATGTTCCAGCATATTCTGGTTCCCACGGATTTTTCCGAGGAGAGCAAACGGGCGTTTGAGATTGCAAAAAGCATTATTTCTCCGGACAGCGGAACGATTACACTTCTTCATGTCATTGAAATCATAGCAGATACAACATTTGAGGAGTTTGAATCGTTCTACCTTCAACTGGAAACCCGGGCTGAAAAACATCTGGATGAAATGGCACCCAGTGAGAAAAACGAAACCTTCACCATTCAGAAAAAGGTTCTCTACGGCAACCGGGTAAGGGAAATTGTTGCCTTTGCCCTGGATCACCAGGTGGATCTCATCATTCTCAATTCCCACAAAATCAATATGCAAGACCCGGGAAAGGGATGGGGAACCATCAGTTACAAAGTGGGAATTGCCTCCCAGTGCCCGGTGATGCTGGTGAAATAAAGAGCTTCCCGAGGCCGGATTCAGGGGAAGAGATCGGCTCTTCGGTGGGGCAGAAAAAAATGCATCCGGTTTTCCCGAATTTTGGCAAGCTCTTCCCCGGATAACGTCAGGGTCATCATGGTTTCTTCTTGAGACAGGGTCTGCTTTTCCACCCTGCCCGAGGGGCCTAAAACCACAGCCAATCCCGGAAAGGTCAATCCCTTTTCATTATCCCCCACCTGATTCCACGCCACCACATAGACGCTGTTGTCATAGGCCCTTGCCGTCAGATGCCGCATCCATGAAGCAAGCTTTTCTTTCGGTGTTCCCCTGGGGGAGGCATGGGGGATCAGGATGACCTCTGCCCCTTTCAAAGCCATTCGGGTGGAAAGCTCCGGGAAATGGGCATCATAGCAGAGTTGAATTCCAAATCGGATTCCTTGGGCCTCAAACACGGGAATATCCGCGCCCGGTGTAAAAATGGTTTGCTCAGGGGGGGCGATGTGAAGTTTGCGGTACACGCCGATCAGACCATCGGGACCCATGGCCACGTGACTCGCATACAATCGACCGGTTTCCCCTTTTTCAACCAGACCTGCAAGGACCGTCACGCCATACGCCGAGGCAAGACCATGGAGCCTATGAAGGATCTCAGGATCAGGAGAAAGAGCGTTTTCCAGAATGGTGGGTTGGGTGGAATATCCCGGGATGTTGAGTTCCGGAAAGCAAACCATTCCAGAACCCAGGGCTTTTGCGGCTCGAATCCATTTTTCCATATTCCCGAGGTTGTCCTGGATTCGGCCCACAGGGCACCTGCAGATCACAGTGGACAGGGTGATGTTTTTCATGGGCGGTTAGGAACAGCCTTGGAGAAGGTTTCAGTAAACCTATAAATCGAACTGGGCCTTGATTTTAAAGGTCCGGGTTGCCGGGAGGTTTAGAATCCCGACAATGCCTGTTTCCGATGAGATTTTATCCAGATTGGCCTCAATTTCAGCCATGGACCGGGCGATAAAGGTAAACCAGATATTGAATGGATTTTCCCGAAGATAATTGTGGGTCACCCCGGGGTATTGATTCACCGCAGCCATGAAATCTTCGATTCGGCTTTCGGGAACCCGGGCGGCACAGAGGGTCGAAACATAGCCCAATTTCTCCGGAACAAAATTTCCCCCGATCCTTCGGATAATGTTTTTGTTCTTCAGGTTGGTTAGCCTGTCCATCACTTCATTTTCGGGCAATCCCACCTGTTTTCCGATCCATTCAAAGGGCCTTGATGTCACAGGAAAATCAGATTGGATCAGGTTGAGGATCAGGCGATCCGTATCATCGATTCGGGTCTTCATTTTGCAGGTAATATCCCCTAAGAAGTCTTAAAGCAAAAAGGCCTTGCGGTTTTCAGCAAGGCCTTTTGAAATCTTCCTAAAACGATCAGGACTATACGCAACCGGTGGGTTTGGGAAGACCGGCCATTTTGCAGGCTCCCTTGCCGGGCCCTGAGGGGAACAGCTCATAAATGTGTTTCAGTTTGAAGCCGGTGACTTTGGACAAAACGCGAACCATCGGGGCAATCCCGTTTTTCTCATAGTATTCGCGAAGCATGCTGATGACCATGCGATGCTCGTCGTTCAGCTCATCAATACCTTCTTCTTTTTTTACGTACTGAGCCCAGCCTTCACTCCAGTTTTTGTAATCATCAATGAAACCATCTTCATCAACACTAAAAGACTCTCCATTAAATTCAATTGTCGGCATAAACATACCCTCCTTTTAATTATTATTCTTTTGGCATCTTTGCCAGTGTCATCTTTTTATAAATATGGAAAAAAGCTAATATAAGATACAAGGGTGCTTGTCAATACGAAAATGTCTATAAACCCGTGTTCGGATATCCATCAGTATTCCTTGGCCATTTTGTTGAGTTGCGCCAGGGTGAATACCGGGCCGTCCTTGCAAACCAATTCCTTTCCTGTATTGCAGTGTCCGCATATGCCGATGCCGCATTTCATCCGGTTTTCCAAGGACATGATGATATGATCATGGGCGTAACCCTGCTTGTCCAGAACCGGCTGGGTAAACTTGATCATGACCGGTGGACCGCAGACGACTGCATAGGTGTTTTCATCAGCCGGTGGGCCTTTTTTTTCGGCAAGGCTGGGCACATTCCCAACATTGTATTTCCAGTTGGGGTCATCAGCGAAGTCCGCCGTAATATGGACATGAATATCATCGCGGGCTCCCCACGCCGCCAATTCATCCCGGTATAACAGCATGCCGGGATTCCGTACTCCCAAAAACACATGGATATCCCCAAAATCTTTACGGTTGGCAGGGTCCAACATGTAAACAATGGAAGAACGCAAAGTGGTAAACGCAAACCCACCACCAATGATCACCACGTTTTTCCCTTTTAAGATTTCCCAGGGATACCAGTTTCCCAAGGGCCCCCGGATGCCCATAATATCGCCGACTTTCATGTTGTGGAGATGAGAGGATACCAAACCCACTTTATTAACGGTGAATTTGACAAATCCTTTTTCCGTGGGCGAAGAAGCTATACCAATGGGGATTTCACCTTTTCCGGTGACCGACAATTCCGCAAATTGGCCGGGTTTGTATGCAAATTTTTGTTCGTCTTCCGGATTTAGAAAAACAAACTTAAATGATTTCAGATTTCGATCATCCCATTCGTTGGTGATTTCATCGATACGAACCGGATACGGTAAATATGGATTAAGCACGGTAGTCTCCCTTCTCTTTCTTTTTACTGGGCGGCGCAGGTTGCATTTTCAGGATGGTTCATCAATTCGCAAACCCTGCGGATATCAATGTTCACCGGACAGGAACGAACACATCGGCCGCACCCCACACATTGAATGCCGTTCTCGTATTTATCCACGTAATATTTCAATTTGTGCATGAACCGCTGGCGGACCCGCTGAACTTTCTCCCCTCGAGGGTTGTGGCCGGACCCATGAAGTGTGAAGAGAGGGAACATGCAACTGTCCCAGTTGCGCATGCGAACCCCTTTGTTCTTATGGGTTTCATCCTGAATATCAAAACACCAGCAGGTGGGGCACACAAAGGTGCAGGTACCGCAGTTGATGCAGGAAAAGGACACATCCTCCCAGAACGGGGCGTTGTAGATCTCCATGGACACCTTGTCCCTGAGGTTTTCCGTGTGAATAAAGGAGGTGATTTTCTTTTCCGCAGCAGATCCGGCTTCCTGAAGATCCTTTTCAGCCTGGCTGGCGTTCATTTCTTCGGTCCAGGAGGAAGCCGAAAGAAATGCTTCGCCTTTTGCCGTGATGGGTTTGGCGATGAAATAATCTTTTTTGTCCAGAAGGATCACATCCAGGCCTTTTTCACTGGCCGGGCCGCTGCCAGCCGTGGTGCAGAAACAGGTGCCGCAGGGATCCGTGCAGGCAAGGCCTATGAGAACCGTTGCTTCATATGCCTCGATCCAGTAGGGGTCCTTGTATTCCGGGGTGTCGAAATTCCGTTTCACCAGAAGGAAGGCATCCGCATCGCAGGGCCGCATTCCGATGACCGCCCTCTTGGATGGTTTCTTGTCCAGGGGCTTCATGATGTGGTGATCCGCATCATTTTGGTCCAGGGTGTAGGTGAACATGGCCTGGCTTTGGGGGTACACCAGCCCTTTTGCCGACATCCGGGTATTCAGGCCGGTGAGATCCGGGGCTTCATTGGCTTTAAGTTCTTTGAATTCAAAACTATGGTTCAGGTTTTTGGGACCCAAAAGGGTGTATGACTTTTTCAGTGCCTCAAGCCCACTCTCCCATTTGCCCTTGTCGATTTTTATGACCTTCATATTTCATCGCCCTTTATACGAAAGTTACGGTTGTCCGAATGGTGGAAACATCCGCTGTTATTCTATTAAAGCTTCCTGATCCCCGGCCCTATTTGATAAAAAGGTTGGGGTCATCCAGCTTGAAGGTATCCAGAGCCGGTCTCTGATCCAGGGACAGGCCCGATTCCCAGCTGAAAAGCTCGGAGCAGTCCATTTCCAGTTTTCGGGTCAGCAGCCTCATGTTGATGCCCACCGGGCAGGACCGTTCGCAGGACCCGCAGTCCGTACAACGACCTGCGCAATGATAAGCCCTTAAGAAATGGAAGGTCCAGATGTCGGCCGCATCATTTCCCTTGCCCACCCATTGGGGTTTGGATTCATCCACAAAACAGGTCGGGCAATAGCACAGAGGACAGGCATTGCGGCAGGCATAACACCGAAGGCAGGGCGAAAGCAGCTCCTCAAAGAATTTCTTTCTTTCGTCCGTGGTCATGGCGGCAATGGCCCGAATCTCTTCATACCGGTCCACGTCTTTCTGCTCTTCCACCAGGTCTCCGGCCAGTTCATCGTACAGCACCGGATTGCGATGGACGCAGAGGGCGCAGTTATTTTGAAGGACTTCCGTTTTTTCAAAGGTTTTATCAAACCCCGCGCCCTTGACGATGATTTTCCCGTCGGCTTCGGTTACCTCGAAGATCTCCCTCTCAACCATTTCGGAAATCTTGTGACGATCGATCATTCCCGTGCAGGGAACCCCGATAATGTGGAGTTGCTCCCGCTTGATTTTATTTTCAAGGATATGGGTAACGATATTCCGGGAGTCGCATCCCTTGGCCACGATACCGATTCTCTCTTTGCGGTTGGTGAGGTAGTTTGCAAGATTGATCCCGCAATTGCTGTCCCAGACCATGTTTTGAACATCGCCTGCGGAGCGGGCCATGAAAGGCTCGTTCATCATGGGAAGGGTGCCTTTGCGGAAACCGATCACCACATCCACCTTGCAGTCTTTCAGTAGCCGTTCTGCTGTTTCCTTTATCTTATCAATTGTTCCCGACATGTTATGCTACCTTGGCTTCATTTTTAATTAGATTCGTATTCGGTCCCAGCGTCTTAACCGCTTCGGTTACCTTGGTGACCACATCAATGAATTTTGTGGCTTCTGCTGAGGAAATCCAGGACATGTGGAGCCGATCCCGATCAATCCCCATAAAATCCATTAAATTTGAAAACAATTCATACTTTCTTCGTGCGTAGTAATTACCTTCCAGGTAATGGCAGTCGCCGGGATGTCAGCCGGAGACCCACACCCCGTCCGCACCGTTCATGAACGCGGAAAGGATGAATTTCGGGCTCATCCTTCCGGTACACGGGATACGAATCACCCGGATGTTGGGCGGGTACTGGAACCGGCTCACACCGGCCAGATCCGCAGCACCGTAGCTACACCAGTTACACAAGAAAGCGGCGATTTTGGGTTCCCATTCACTCATATTTTTTGCTCTCCTTTTGTCGAAAGTCAAGACCAGGAAGGTTTTTCCCAACCTTGCAAACGAATGCTAAATGGCTTCAATCATGGCAAAAATCTGGTCGTTGTCAAAGCCTTTCAGGCCAATGGCGCCGGATCGGCACGAGGCCACGCAAAGACCGCACCCCTTGCACAGGGCCGGGTTGATCTGGGCTTTGCCGGCAAAGAACCTGGCATCCTCCGGAATAAACGACGGTGCGCTGTAGGGGCAGATGGACACGCAAACGCCGCAGCTGCTGCACGAGGCCGGATCTATTTTGGCCACTTCCCCGCTGGTAAAAATCGTTTTCCGGGCCAGCAAGGTAACGGCTCTGGAGGCCGCAGCTTTTCCCTGGGCCACGGATTCATCAATGGGTTTGGGATAATGGGCCAGCCCGCAGAGAAAAACGCCGTCGGTGGCGAATTCAGAGGGTCCTAACTTGGCATGGCGTTCCACAAAAAAGCCGTCGGCATTCAGAGGCACCTTGAAGAACTGAGCCAGCTTTTCGTCCTTTGCGGGAAGAATGGCCGAGGCCAGATTCACCATGTCGGTTTCGATTTCCAGGTTTCGTCCCAGAATGGGATCAAACACCTTGACGACCAATGCCCCGTTTTCCACCACCACGTCCGGTTTGCTTTCCAACTCATACCGGATAAAAATAATTCCGGCTTGCCGGGCTTCCTTATAAAGCCTCTCTTTCTCACCGTAGGTCCGAATGTCCCGGTTGATGATGTAAACACTCATGTCCGGGTTGCGATGTTTCAATTCCAGGGCGCTGTCCACGGAATGGGTGCAGCAGACCCGTGAGCAGTAAGGCCGGTCCTTGTCCCTGGAACCCACGCATTGAATGAATACAGCGGTATTCATGTCCTTGATTGAAGGATCATTGGCGATGAGTTTCCGGTCCAGATCCAGGTTGGTCAACACCCTGGGATCCTTTCCGTAGAGGTATTCCTCGGGTTTGTATTCATGTGCCCCGGTGGCCACCAACGCCACACCATGTTCCAGGATCTGATCCTTGCCGCCGGTGGAGAGGGTGGACTTGAAGTTTCCAACAAATCCTTCCACATTGGACAGGGTGGTGCTCAAATGCAGGTGAATTTTTTCTTCCGCCTTCACCTGGCTCACCATATCCGCCAGACGCTCCTGAATCATATCCCCTTTCCAGGTTTTATAAAGGTTCAGGGCCTGGCCTCCAAGATCGGCCGCTTTTTCCACCAGGTGGGTTTCATACCCTTGCCGGGCAAGGCTTAAGGCCGAAGTCATCCCGGAAATCCCTCCGCCGATGACCATGGCGGTTTGATTGATATTCAGCTCGGCTTCTTCCAGGGCTTCTTTCAGGGCTACCTTGGTCACCGCCATGCGCACCAAGTCTTTGGCCTTGGTGGTGGCGATGTCCGGATTGTTCCTGTGAACCCAGGAGTCATGGTTTCGAATATTGGTCATTTCAAACAGGTATTTATTCAATCCCGCGTCAATGAGGGTCTCCTGGAACAACGGCTCATGGGTTTTGGGGGAACAGGCCGCCACCACAATGCGGTTGAGCTTGTTTCCGATGATGATATCCCGCATGGTTTCCTGGGTATCCTGGGAACAGGAATACATGTTGTCCGTGACATACTCCACATAGGGAAGGGTCTTGACATACTCCCGAACCGAAGGCACATTGACCACGCCTCCGATGTTGATGCCGCAGTTGCAGACAAAGACTCCGATTCGGGGCCGCTCGCCGATGATATTGGTCTGGGGAACGATTTCCTTGGTTTTGGTCAGGGTGTTCCTGGCCGAACTCAGAAGTTCCCCGGCAGAAGCTGCGGCGGCGCTGGATTCCACCACGGACTGGGGAATATCTTTCGGGCCCTGGAAGGCGCCGCAGACAAAGATGCCTTTCCGGGAGGTTTCAACCGGGGTAAACGTGTCGGTCTTGCAGAAATTGTTTTCCGTGAGTTCAACCCCCAGGTCATTGGCGAGCTTCATCAGCTCGGGCGGGGTCTGCAACCCGATGGACAGAACAATCATGTCAAAGGTTTCCACCAGGACTTCTCCGTTTTCCTTCACATACCGGATTTCCAAATCCCCGGTTTCAGGCACGGGGTTGATGGTGTGAACCCTGCTTCGGACAAAGCGGACTCCCTGGTCCTTGGCCCTTTCATAGTATCGCTCAAAGTCCTTGCCGGGGGTTCGAATATCCATGTAAAAAACCGCGCAGTCCAGATCATCCCCGGCATGTTCCTTGGCGATCATGGACTCCTTGATGGCATACATGCAGCACACCGAGGAGCAGTGGGCATTGTCGCACCGGTTGTTATCCCGGGAGCCGACACACTGGAACCATGCGATTTTCTTGGGCTCCTTATGGTCGGAGGTCCGGACCAGATGTCCCATGGTGGGGCCCGAGGCGGACAGAATCCGCTCGAACTCCATGGCCGTCACCACGTTGGGGTGTTTGGCGTATCCGTAAAAATCGAATTTGGTCGGATCAAAAGGCTCGAATCCCGGAGCCAGAATGATGGAACCCACATCCAGTTCCACGATTTCATCTTTCATGGTGTGGTCGATGGCGTTTACGCCGCAGAATTCCGTGCAGACCTTGCAGCCGCCGGTTTTAAAATGCATGCACACATCCCGGTCGATGGCAGGCGTATTGGGAACCGCCTGGGCATAGGGCACGTAAATGGGTTTTCTCCCCTTGAGCCCCATTTCGTATTCCGAAGGAATGGGCATGCTTTTCTGCGTGGAGATCTCTTCCTGAATTTTTTCAATGGTGATATGGCCGGTGGGACAGACAAATGCGCAAGCCCCGCAGGCCTTGCAAACATCGGTTTGAACATGGAAGGGGGTATCCACCTTCATATCCAGGCCCCGTCCCGTAAGACTGATGGCGCTGTTCCCCATTTTTTCACACATGCGGACACAGAGGCCGCAGAGGATGCAGTCATCCCCTTCGGCCTTGAAACGGGGTTTTTCCACGCCGTATTTTTTGGCCAGGTCTTGCAAGAAAGGCACTTCAGGGCATCGTGCCAGGAGCATTTCTACGATCAGTTTTCGGCCTTCAATGACGGCTTCACTTGCTGTGAAAATTTCCATGCCTTCCCAGATGGGGTAGTTGCAGGCGGTGACGTACCGGGATCTTCGACCGTCAAACATTTCAACAGTACAAAGGCGGCACATGCCGGCCGGCTCCAATGCTTTATGGTGGCACATGGTCGGGATTTCCACGCCGTTTTTTTCAGCAACCTGAAGGACATATTGCCCCTCTTCTCCCTGGACTTCCTTACCGTTTATTTTAAACGTAATCATAGATGATATCCCTTAATCATGGTCGATTTTATTAACGAATAACCAGTGCGTTAAATTTGCAGGCATCATAACAGATCCCGCACTTAATGCATTTTTCCTGACTCAGGACATGGGGTTTCTTTTTCTCACCGGCAATGGCTTCCTGAGGACATTTTCTCGCGCACACGCCGCATCCGGTGCAGGCATTGTCGTCAATTTCATAGTGGAACAAGGGCTTGCATACCCCTGCCTTGCATTTCTTGTCCTTGATGTGCTGTTCATATTCATCCCGGAAATACAAGATGGTGGTCAATACCGGGTTGGGCGCCGAGGTTCCCAATCCGCAGAGGGAAAATTTCTGAATCATGGCGCCGAGTTCTTCCAGGAGCTCGATGTCTCCCTCCTTGCCTTTCCCGTCACAGATGTTGGTGAGGATTTCCAGCATCTGCTTGATGCCTTCCCGGCAGGGATTGCACTGACCGCAGGATTCGTCTTTGAGAAAATCCATGAAATACCGGGCCACGTCCACCATGCAGGTGTCCTCGTCCATGACGATCATACCCCCGGAACCCATCATGGAACCGACTTTGTTGAGCTCGTCAAAGTCCACTCCGAGATCCAGGAAGCGTTCGGGGATACAGCCCCCGGAAGGTCCGCCGCACTGTACGGCCTTAAACTTCTTCTTTTTCGGGATGCCGCCGCCGATGTCAAAAATGATGGTCCGCAGGCTGGTTCCCATGGGAACTTCAACGAGACCGGTGTTGACGACTTTCCCCACCAGGGAGAAAATCTTCGTGCCTTTGCTGTGCTCGGTGCCGATGGAAGCATACCAGGCAGCGCCGTTATTGATGATCACCGGTACATTGGCCCAGGTTTCGACGTTGTTCAGGGTGGAAGGACCCTGGCGGAAACCTTTTTCAACCGTGTGCACATATTTGGCTTTGGGTCTTCCGGGTTTTCCTTCCAAGGACGCCATCAAGGCCGTGGATTCACCGCAGACAAATGCTCCGCCGCCCCGGCTCACATGAATGTCGAAATCAAATCCGGAACCCAGAATGTTTTTGCCCAGAAGCCCTTTTTCTCTGGCCGCATCCAGGGCGATCCCGAGATTTTTAACCGCCAGGGGATATTCATGCCGGACATACACATAGCCCTCGCTGGAGCCGACGGCATAGGCACCGATGAGCATTCCTTCGATTACACTGTGGGGATTTCCTTCCAGAAGACTCCGGTCCATATAGGCGCCGGGATCCCCTTCATCCGCGTTGCAGATCACATATCGATTGCCGTGGTGCTTGCGGCATGTGGCCCATTTTATTCCGGTGGGGAATCCGCCTCCTCCGCGTCCCCTTAAATTGGCTTTTTTTACTTCATCGATGACGCCCTCAGGTTTCATTTCAAAAAGGATTTTTTCCAAAGCGAGGTATCCATCGTATTTGATGTAATCTTCAATATTGGTGGGGTCAATGAGGCCATTTTTACCGAAGATGATCCGCTGTTGAAGTTTGTAAAAAGGGATATCCTCCTCATGGGCGATCTGCTTCTTGGTTCCAGGGTCCTTAAACAAGCGGGCTTGAACGGTTTCTCCCCCTTTGATGGATTTTTCAACGATCTCGGGGATATGCTCCGCTTTGATCTGGGGATAGAAAATTCCTTCCGGGTGAATCACCATGATCGGCCCTTTTTCACAAAAGCCATGGCATCCGGAGAGTTTAATCTCTACCTGATCGGACATCCCCTGTTTTTCGAGTTCTTCCACCAACGTCTGATGGACATTTGAGGTTCCGTAAGCACCGCAACCCGATCCTGCACACAATGAAATCAGATGCTTTTTTTTATTCTCATCAGATTTAAGTGAATCCCTTAAGGTTTTCAGGGCTTCCCTGGTTTCCAATGCAGCCATAATGATTAATATCCTCCGTTTACAGAATCGCTAGGTTATGCGCTGTTGATACTCCTGCACGACTTTCAGTGTGCTGGTCCGGTCCAGGCCGCCGTGGGTGTCCTGATTCACCGTGATTACAGGCCCGGAAGCGCAGCATCCTATGCAGCGTACGCCCTCGAGGGTGAACATCTTGTCCAGGGTGGTTTGACCTTCTCTGATATTCAGATACCCTTCAAGGGTATCCATGATTTTGTCCGCACCCCTGACGTGGCAAGCCGTTCCCGTACAAACGCTGACAATGAATTTCCCGCGGGGTTCCAGGCTGATGGTTTTATAAAAACTGGCAACACTGTAGATCAGGGTTACCGATACATTCAATTTTTCAGACAGAACCGGAATGGTTTCTTTGGGGACATAGTTGTAGATATCGCTGATATCCTGCATGATCATTAAAAGGGACTCTTTGTCCCGATGGTATTTTTCTATGATATCATTGATTTTATCCCAATCGAGGGTGATTTCGTTTCCCATTGATTTTTGATCCTTCTTGGTTTTTGTGCTCTGTTCCATGGGTACCGGTTTCATAAAGGGGGTTGTGGGCCAAAAAATTAATTTGCCGCCTGATACAGGACCGGGCAGTTGTCCACACAAGCGCCACATCCCGTGCACAAATCCATATGGATGCTACGGGCTTTTTTCCTGACTTTCACCTTGAAATTCCCGGGCGAACCTTCAACGGATTGCAGATCTGCATACGTGATCAACTCGATGTTCAGGTGCCGGCCGACCTCGACCAGCTTGGGGGAGATGATTCACATGGCGCAATCATTGGTTGGAAAGGTTTTGTCCAGCTGGGACATGACGCCCCCGATGGAGGGTGATTTTTCAAGAAGATAGACATAATATCCGGAATCAGCCAGATCGATTGCTGCTTGCATTCCGGCGATCCCACCCCCGACAACCAATACGGAGCCTAAGATATTCTCTGGCATTCGGCACTCCTTCTTTTTTTGGGTGTTCTACGATTTGCTGAAATGAAAAAAGGTACTGAATCAAAGGAAAGCTTATATCGGTAACATTTTATTCTTGTCAATCAGATTTTATTTTTACGGGTTAAAAATATGGGCAGAATATTTTAAGCAGGGATGAAAAAAATAAATGGGATTTGGAAGATGAACAAAATAGGCGCCAGCCTTTCCGGGATGGAAGGCTGGCGCCTGGTCAATACGTGTTTTTATGCGGCCAGTTGAAAGGCGTTTTCAGTTACGAGACGAATTTCATCCGGCGTAAAGGGTTTCGCCAGATAATCCACAGCCCCGAGCCTCGCGGTTTCCACTGCGGTTTCAATGCTTGCATAACCGGTTACGATAACGACCCTGGTTTCCGGAAGGCTGCGCCTGATGGCCTCCAGAAGTTCGAGCCCTTTAACGCCGGGTATTCTGAGATCCAAGAGAACCAGCTTGTAAAATCCCGAATGGATTTTTTCCAGGGCCTCTGATTTGGTAAAAGCCTGATCTACGATAAAATCCTTTTTCTCCAGGATTTTCCGGATATTGTTGTTCACCCCCACCTCATCATCAATGACGAGGATTCCTGCCTGGCTTGTTCTGGCTGCTTCTTGTTCCATCATGAGGCTGTAATTATTCTTCAGTTCCTCATAGGGGGTAACCACCAGTCCTTCATGAACCAAATTTCTTGCAAAAGAGGGACCAGTGGCAGCTACGACCTCTTCATAGTCGAATGGAAATTCCGGGCCGATCATTCGTTTTGCGTCAAAACCTGAACCCTTGGCCGCGCTTTTGCCTTTTTTGGCTTTTTTCTGGGGGCAGGCTTTGGTTTTAACTCCGGCCTTGCAGGTCGCGCCGAGTTTTTTAAAGATATCGCACACCATGTCGCCCATGTCACAGAAACCGGCAATGGGCTGGGAGGCTTTCACTTCCACCACCGGCATGTCTCCTCTGCCCAGCATTTTCGTATAATCTTCACCGGTGGATTTGGCCACTTCGTCACGGTCAAAGGGAATGTCCACATCCATGGACCGGCTTTCCATCGTCTTGGCCATATTGGCCTTCAATTCCTCGTAGGGGACAAAAGAATAACCGTTATGAAGGTTTCTTATATATTCAGGCCCGGTGACGGAAACCACCTCATCGTAATTGAAGGGTTGGTCTATACCGATGAGTACTTTGGCGTCAAATCCCTTGTCCTTGGAAGCGCCTTTTGTTTTTTTTGCCTTTTTCTGGGGGCAGACTGCGGATTTAACCCCGGCCTTGCAGGTCATACCGAGTTTTTTAAAGATATCGCACACCATGTCGCCCATGTCACAAAAACCGGCAATAGGCTGGCTGATTTTGACTTCCACCACGGGCATGTCACCCCTGCCTAGCCTTTTCGTATAATCTTCGCCGGTGGCTTTGGCCACTTCTTCCTGATCAAAGGGCATATCCACATCAATGGCATGGATGCTTTCCTTTTCCTTTTCCGTGACGGGCGCTTCCTTCAAATCACCTGAAAGGACAAGATTCACTTTTGTCCTCAGTTCCGAAGGCGTGAAGGGTTTGGGCAGATAGTCCAGGGCTCCCAGGCGAATAGCCTTCACGGCCGTATCTGTGGACGCGTAAGCCGTGATCATCATGGCTTTGGTGAGGGGCCACTGGCTTTTCACCAGTTTGAGGAGTTCCAGGCCGTTTTTACCCGGCATCACAATATCGGAAATCAGGAGGGAATAGGTTTCAACTGCCATTTTTGCCAGGGCTTCATCGGCACTGGTGGCAAAATCCACTTGAAAATTGTTTTTCTTAAGGATTTTCTCCACACTCTTGCAGATATGTTCCTCGTCATCCACCACCATGATTCTTTGGCCCGTGTTTTCCATCCTGTCCTCCTTTTTCATATCTGTTAAAATTTCGTGAATTGACTGATCAGAAATTCATTAACCGTTTGAACTTTTTGTTTGCATTTGGGATGCCAGGATGAAATTAAATTTTAATAATCTGATTTAACTTAGTATATTTAAATTGACAAGGTGGGTGTTGAAGAAAACTGTATTTTAAAAATAGGCGGTTTTTGGTTGAACAACGAAGGGATTCATTACGTTTCAGGAAGGAGGGCAAGGCAGAAGTCCTGTTTCCATCCCATGAGGATCAGGAAGGACGGTAATTAAATAAGTGTATAGAAAAAATATGCATTGTATATTTTTCTTTGAATCTGCCTGCTACTTTTTTTTAATCCCATGTTTTTTCATGAGATTCTGAAAATTACTTCGTTGAAGGCCGGCGTTTTTCGCCGCTTGAGTGACATTGCCTTTGTTTTTGGTCAAGGCGTTTAACAGGAAATTTTTTTCAATCCGGATCACTGCCTTTTCCCGGATTTCTTTTTTCAATTTTTTGAATTCTTCATTGGTTTCCGGAACCATATCCAGCATCTGCTCCACTTCATTGGATTCCCATGAGAGGGCCATATCCTTTGGAGTGATCTCCTCATGGTCTGCAAGAATCACAGCCCTTTCAATCACGTTCCTCAACTGCCGGATATTTCCGGGCCAGTCATGTCGGGAGAGCCTTTGCATGGCGTCATCGGAAAACCCTTTTATTCGTTTCCCCATGGTTTCGGAAAATTGGTTCAGGAAAAAATAGGCAATGGAAGGGATATCCGTTCTCCTTTCCCGCAAAGGAGGAATGAGAATGGGGTAGACAAAAATCCTGTAATAGAAATCCTCCCGGAAAGAGCCCTCATCCACCATGTCCTGAAGGTTCCGGTTGGTTGCGAAAATAAGCCGGATATTCACCTTGCGGGGCTGGTTTCCTCCAATTTCAATAAATTCCCTGTTTTCAAGGAACCGTAGCAACTTTCCCTGGATTTCCCGATCAATATTTCCAATTTCATCCAGAAAAACCGTTCCGGAATCCGCCATGGAAAAAATGCCTTCCTTGTCCCGGTCCGCCCCGGTGAAAGCGCCTTTTCGATATCCGAAAAGCTCACTTTCCAGAAGGGTTTTGGACAGGGTCCCACAGTCCAGTGCAAAAAAAACCTTGTCCCTCCTGCTGCTGTTCGCGTGGACGGCCCGGGCCACCAGCTCTTTCCCTGTACCGCTTTCCCCGCAGATCAAGACGGTGGAATCCGTGGGGGCCACCTTTTCAATCATGGTGACGACTTTTCTGATCTTGTCACTGGTCCCCACCAGCTGATGGGAGACCGCTTTGATGGGTGAAGGTGATTCCATGAGCTGCCGGTTCCGGCGTCCTGTTTCCGCGTTCTCCAAAGCCTGGAGGGTAACGGAGCGCAGCTCGTCCGGTGTAAAGGGCTTGGGCAGATAATCAAAAGCCCCGGATTTCATCACCTCCACGGCAGAAGCCACCGAAGCAAAACCCGTCATGACGATGACCCGGGTTCCCGGCTGGTGCTCCCGAATATGATCCAGAACCGCCATACCCCCCATGCGGCTCATCTTTAAATCCGTAATGACCACATCAAATGATCGTGCCTTTAGCAAGGTCAGCGCTTCCAATCCGTTTGAAGCCGTGGTGATGTTGAAGTTGAGTTTGCCCAGGATTTTTTCACAGTTGGCAAGAATGCTGGGCTCATCATCAACAATAAGCAGTTCCGGCTTGTCAGGCATCATGTTCTCCATTCTTCAAGGGAAATTTGATGGTAAAGGTGGTCCCCTTGCCCGGCCTGCTTTTCACGTTGATGCCGCCGTCATGCTGCTCAATGATGCCCAGGGTGATGGCAAGCCCCAGGCCGGTTCCGGTTTCCTTGTTGGTGTAAAACGGGTCGAAAATTCGGCTGATGGTTTTTTCATCCATGCCCACCCCGGAATCGGAAATCTCAATCTCAACATTATTCCTTTTGGAATCCAATCGGGAAACCACCTTGATGTTGCCTCCGGCCCCTGTGGCTTCCACCGCATTGATCAGAAGATTGATCATGGCCTGCTGGATCTGTCCCTTGTCCACCAGGACCAGGGGGATGTTTTTATCCAGGATTTGGGAAATATGGATATCGCTGAAGGCAGCCTGTTTTTTGGTAAGAAGCACACTTTCTGATACAATGGCGTTGATGTCGCCCTGTTTTTTCTCCGGCGCGCTTTGTCTGGCAAAATCCAGCAGACTGGTGACGATTTCCCGGCAGCGGATGGCCTCCTTGGAGATGGTTTCCAATTCTCCATACAGGGGGTCTGTTTTTTCCATATCTTCCTGAAGGAGAATGGCGGTGGTCAGAATGGTGGTGAGGGGATTGTTGATTTCATGGGCCACGCCTGCCGAAAGCCGCCCGATGGAAATCATCTTTTCCTGGTGCATCATGGTTCTCTGGTAATTGATATCCCGGGTGATGTCCCTTGACATTTCCACCACCCCGGTAATTTTGCTGTTCTCATAAATCGGATAGCATGAAATGGAGTAAAACAATTCGCGGTTATTCTTGTCCAGATGGGTATGGGTAACCTGGGAGGGTGTGCCGGACTTCAGGGTTTCAACCAGGGGGCAGGGATGATCCAATCCCATGCAGGGAGCTGTTAGATGATGGGTGATCTCATAACAGAAGCGTCCGATGACTTCATCCCGTTTCAAACCGGTTTTTTTCAGCAGCGTATCATTGACGTCGAGGATACGGTAATCGTTTGCAATGACCAGTACCTCTTCGTGGATCAGGGTGTTGAAAATGAGGTCGCTCATGGCCTCTATTTTCTGGAGTTTATTGGAGGTGTTGCGGTGAAGATCGGAAATCATGCCGATTTCCCAGAACAACTGTGCGGTTTTGCTGGAGATGGCCCGGACGTTTTTCCCTTTTTTTTCGAGGATATCGTTATAAATATCCATGTCGTCTTTCAGCTCGATGATGAGGTTGATGTCATCGCGCCTGAAAAACTCGTTATAATCGGATGTAACAAAAAATCCCATCTCCTTGGCCCGAACAATCCCCGGACCGGTCTGGTCTTCATCTGCAACAGCCAGTATTTTAGGGGTGATCTCCTGAAAATGATGCCTCTGAATGAGCTCTATCAGCTCCAGGCATCGCTGGTCTCCACCCACAATGGCGATATTCATGGCAAGGCTCCTTTTTGATCCTGATGACGGGTTGGACTTGGTTCGGGTGAAATACGGTAACGCCTTTTCATTACACTGTTTTTCAGGTAGACAGGATAGGGAATACGGTGGTTTGTGTCAAGACCAATATGGGGATGCAGGGCCATGGGGGAGGGGCTGAAGCGGCTGTGGACGAATGAAGGAATCTTTGATAGGATGAATCCAAACATAAAAAAGATCAACAGCCTATGACCCCTTTGAATGAAAAACCGAAAATCATCGTGTTGTGCGGTCCCACGGCGGTGGGGAAAACCGCAACGGCCATTGCGGTGGCAAAAGCCCTGGGCGGAGAAATCGTCAATGCCGATTCCGTTCAAATCTACCGGCAGATGGATATCGGCACGGCAAAGCCCACTCCTGCCGAAAGGCAAGCCGCCCCCCATCACATGATCGACATTCTCGACCCGGATGAACCCTTTGATGCAAACCTTTTTGCCGAGCAGGCCCACGGCATTATCTGTGGGCTTCATGCCCGGGGAATTTTCCCCATTGTCTCGGGGGGCACGGGGTTTTACATCAAAGCCCTTTGCCAAGGCCTCTTTCGGTCCGACCCCGTGGATGCGGGCATTCGGAATCGACTCAAGCTGGAGGCGGAGCAAAAAGGTCCGGGCCCCCTCTTTCTTCGGCTCAAGGAGGTTGATCCGGAAACCGCTGGAATTCTTCACCCCCATGACACCTATCGTATTCTACGGGCCCTTGAGGTGTATGAAACCTTGGGAATTCCCATATCCCGGGTTCGGCAATCCCATGGATTTGCAGACGAACCCTATGAGGTTTTGAAAATCGGACTGGACATGGACCGGGACCTTCTTTATGACCGGATTGACCTGCGGGTGGATGCCATGCTGGAGGATGGTCTGGAGGCCGAGGTTCGGGG